>Ga0172366_10004482_pt1 | contig 10988 bp, 8 predicted proteins | sample LakKivSesite69cm_FD_114533 | JGI IMG/M metagenome (GOLD analysis project Ga0172366, IMG submission 114533) | Sediment microbial communities from Lake Kivu, Rwanda - Sediment site 69cm | ecosystem: Environmental > Aquatic > Freshwater > Lake > Sediment | place: Rwanda: Western Province, Lake Kivu...
GGCAAGAACCAGGTATGAAACAAACCGAGCTGTCCTTTGCTTGATGGGCACAGCTCTCAGGAGTTCTAAAACTTTCTGATTATTCTTGTCATCCGTGGCCTGAGGAGCGGAGAATCTGGCGGACAAGACTCCGGGCGCCCCCTTAAGATAATCGATTTCGAGCCCGGAGTCTTCAGCCAGAGTCAGTCCTTCCCAGCTCTTGCTGTAGAAGAGGCTCTTTCCCCTGGCATTCTCGGCAAAGCTTTTCCCCCTTTCGGGAAAACTCTCTTTCAAGCCCGCTTCTTCAAGAGAAAAGATCTCAAGCGGCAATTCTCTTAGATAACTTTTTATCTCTTTTGCTTTTCCTTTGTTTGTCGTAGCAAGAAGGAGCCTTTGTTTAGACAATCTTTATCTCTAACATATCTTCCAGCTCAAGAAGGCTTTCGTTAAATTTTTGAATCTTTTCTTCTGCGGCATGAAAAGAGAAGTCGATAAGATAGGAATCCTTTTCTTTCTTGAAGGTGAGCTCGTCTAATTTCAACCGCTCGTGAATCGCCAGCTTTTTGATGGTGTTGAGAATGTCTTCAGAGCGTTTGGTTTTGATTTGGTAGCGGCAAAGCGTTCTTTTCAGGAAATGTTCTTCTATTTCCCTGAAGATGACCAGTGTCAAGATAACTATCGCAGTGAAAATGACTGCAGCCCAGAAATAGCCGGCTCCTATCACCAGACCTAAACCAGCTACAACCCAGAGGGTGGCGGCTGTGGTCAAGCCGACAACGCTCCCCTGGGCCTGGATGATTGTCCCGGCGCCGATAAAGCCTATTCCCGTCACCACCCCGGCAGCAATCCGCATCAGGACATCTCCCGTCCCATTTTTATCCTTGATCGCGAGCCCGGCAAGAATCATCATCATCGTCGCGCCGACACAGATCAGGACGTTTGTCCTGAATCCCGCAGGCTTGTGGCTGGTTTCTCGTTCGAGGCCGATTATGCCGCCCAAGCCAATGGCCAGAAGAAGTTTCAGAGTTATCTCTAATAGACTCATGGCTTCTCCTCTCACATAAGCATTTTTTAATCTATCACAAATGCAGGGTCAAAGAAAGTTGGAGTCGATGAGAATATAATAATGGGTTGATTTTAAAAAATGTAACCTTTTTTGTCTATCAAGCGTATTAAACAAAGAAAGACGAAATTCAGAAATATTAAAAAGGTTAAAAAGGTTCTTGACAAATTGCTGCCTTTTAAGATTTATTAATGCTTCTTATCCGGGGAGGAATATTTCAGGCTTCTCAATTGTTTTATAGATAGAGAAATATATCTTTTTATTTTTGTCCATGAAGAAGACTCAAAAGGAGTCAAGGAATGAAGAGTTTGAAAGCATCTTTTCCCCTGGCAGTCTTTCTCATTTGTTTTCTCTGGGTTCCATATGTTCTCTCTCAAGCCGAAGAGACAGATATTGAAGCTCTGAAAAAGAGCGCGCCAAAAGTCTATATCGATTGCGGCAGTTGTGATATCGACTACATCCGGACCGAGATTACGTTTGTGAACTATGTCCGCGATCGGAAAGAAGCTCAAATCCACATTCTGATTACAACCCAAAGAACAGCGAGCGGCGGTATGGAGTATACGCTCGCCTTCATCGGGCAACACGAATTCCAAGGCATTGATGACACTCAGAAATATTTTTCGAACAAAACAGACACAGATGATGAAATCAGGCTGGGGCTGGTGAAGACACTCAAGATGGGCTTGATGGGTTATGTGGCCAAGACGCCGATTTCGAGCCGAATTTCCATTTCTTATGCGGAACAGGCTAAGCCCAAGGCGGAGGTTGATAAATGGAAGAACTGGGTGTTCAGCCTGAGCGGAAGAGGATATTTCAACGGAGAAAAATCTTACAGTTACCAATCCCTCAGCGGCTCCCTCTCTGCAAGCCGGGTGACTCCGGAGCTGAAAATCAGCGTGTCCCTCTCCGGCCATTATTATGGGAATCAGTATTCATATGGAGGTCAAACCGCGGAGAGCACTTCAGAAAGCTATTATCTGAGCAGCATGCTGGTTAAGAGCTTGAATGACCATTGGTCTGTGGGAGGATTTCTGGACGCTTCTTCTTCAACTTACGAAAACATGAGACTCTCTCTTATCCCGGCGCCTGCCATCGAATATAACCTTTTTCCCTATTCTCAATCCACCCGCAGGCAGCTTCGTTTTCTTTATAAAATTGGGTTTAATTCCTTTCAGTACCGGGAAGTAACAATTTACAATAAGACTTATGAGAATTTATGGAATGAATCTTTATCCGCGACGCTCACCCTGAAGGAGAAGTGGGGAAGCGTCTCGACAACACTCCAGGGCTCTCATTATTTTCATGACTTCAAGAAAAATCGCCTGTCCCTCTACAGCACTCTCAGCCTTCAACTCTACAAGGGGTTAAATTTCTTTATCTTCGGCGGAGGCGCAAGGATTCACGACCAATTGTTTTTATCGATGAGAGGAGCTTCTTTGGAAGAGACCTTGCTCAGGCGCAGGGAGCTGGAGACGTCATACAGTTATTATTGCTCTGTCGGGCTGAGCTACACCTTCGGCTCTATTTTCACCAATGTCGTCAATCCTCGCTTCGGGTCAACGAGCTCGGGCGGAATCTCGATTTCAATTAATTGATAAAAGTGTGTTGGATGGGCTTAAAGGTGTCAACTGAAAAAGGAGTTAGGAAAATGAGGAGATTAGGGAAAATAATTTTAAAAATAAGATATATGAAGAGTTTGGCCGTTATCTTTCTTTTATTTGGCCTATTCCTTCATCTTGCCGCTTTTTCTTTCTGCCAGACTCAGCCCAACGAAGCCGTCGCAGAGAAAGAGGGCGCTCCGAAAGTTTTTATCGATTGTGAGCTGTGTGACATGGATTTCATCCAGAGAGAGATTGCCTTCATCAACTATGTGAGCGAGCGCAAGGAAGCTCAGGTTTGCGTCCTCATCACCAGCGGTAAAACAGAGAGCGGAGGCGAAGAATATACAATCTCCTTTACCGGACAGAATGAGTTTGAGGGAAATAACCATACTCTGAAATACTCAGCCGAAAAAACATATACAGCAGATGAGGTGAAGAAAGGTTTGGCAGACCAGATAAAGATGGGGCTGATGCGCTATGTGGCCAAGACGCCGATTTCCAGCCGGATTTCTATCAATCTTACAGAGAAGGTGAAGCCGACATCAGTTATTGATAAATGGAATTTCTGGGTATTTAATCTCAGCAGCGACTGCTGGCTTAGCGGTGAGGAGACTTATGATGGCAGCATGATCTACGGCACTTTTTCTGCAAACAGAGTCACTCCTGATTTGAAGATCAGGCTATCAGTCAGTCTCCTTTTCGAAAAGACTCGATTCAAGATAGAAGACCAAGTCATAGAGAGCAATTACGAGAGCCAGAACTTCAGCAGCCTGGTCGTCAAGAGTATCAATGACCACTGGTCCGCAGGAGTGTTCTTTTCTGCCTACTCTTCCAGGTACAACAATGTCAAGCTTGGCTTGTATCCGGCGCCGGCCATCGAATATGACCTTTTCCCCTATTCGCAGTCAACCAAAAAACAGCTGCGTTTTCTTTACAGAGTGGGCTTTAACCCTGTCCGCTACCGCGAAGAAACGATTTACAATAAAACCTCGCAAAACTTATGGAATGAAAGATTAGAGGTCACTCTCGAGCTCAAGGAGAAGTGGGGGACGATAAGCACATCGCTTGAAGGTTCTCACTATTTTTATGACTTCAGGAAGAATCGATTGGAGCTGTGGGGAGAAGTTTCTTTGAGGATTTTCAAAGGGCTGAGTTTTAATGTTTATGGAGGAGGGTCGAGGATTCACGACCAGCTATCTCTGCCTAAAGGTGGAGCCTCCTGGGAAGATGTTCTGCTGCAGCGCACGCAGCTTGAGACAAGTTACAATTACTACTTTTCTGTCGGGCTGAGCTACACCTTTGGCTCTATTTTCAGTAAGATTGTCAACCCGCGCTTTGGGGGCAGCAGCACAGGAATTTCGATAACGATGTAGATGTAACAAATTTTTTATTTGCTAACCTAACAAAATCCTCGGCGTCATGAAAGAACGATTAACAAAAGTGCGCGAGCCCTATTTTTGAAGGGATAATTTGCCGAGCTCCATCCGGACATAAAACTCTGTTCCCCAAAGCCGCAGAGTGTGCTTTCCTTCAATTTCCTCTCCGCAGCTGATTATCCTTGGACCCATCACCAAACAGTCTTTGGTTTCGAGAGAGTGGCCCTCTAAAGTTTGATAATGCCAAGCATCCCGGCCGGGAACGATGATAGCTAGATTGCGGCTCTCTCTTTCTTTATTGTTTTTCAAAGCCCTAAGGCTGGCGATGATCCTTCCATCAGAATAGACAGTAGCCCCTGAGATTGATTTTTTGAAAGGGAGTCGAAGGGCTTTGATGGTTTTATCTTTTAGATTCAAAATTCTTATTTCTTGCACGAGATTCTCTTCTTGGCTCTGGCCGGAGTCTCTATCTTCGGCGATCACCAGGATTTTTCCCCCTGGATAAGGCTTGAGCAGGGCGGGCAAACCGTCAAGATTTTCGATGATTTTCACTGCTCCTTGCTCCATATCCCAGTATCTCAGAGTTTTGTCCTCGCTCCCTGAATATATCCCGCCAGAATAATCGACGGCGAGTGATTTCACAGCCTGGCTGTGGCCGTCCAAGACAGAAATATTTTTATTTAAAAAGTCCCAGATTCTGATCGTCCCGTCTGCATGCCCGGTGATGACCTTGTCTCTCGGCAAAGAGGCAAGGGAGAGGGCAGGGGAATCGGTCTTGACGAATCTGACGATTTCATTTCTTTCAAAAGAGACGTTGATTAGGCTTCCGCTTTGAGCGATCAAGTCAATATCCCGTCCGAGCAATTTTATATCTGTGGTTTTTTCGATACCTGTTGAGAAAATCCGGTTATCAAGGAAAGTCAGGACAAAGACTCTTCCCTCTTCCCCGATTCCAGAGACCTGGTCCTGGGCGTAGAATCTGACCTGCATCGGCTTTATATCCTCCATATCTATGGTTTGGAGTAGATTGGGCTGGCTCATTGCGTCTTCGTTCAGTCGGGGCTTGAATTTTCTTTCCTCTGCCGAAAAGGCTTCAGCGCATGATGCTGGCCATTTCTCATTTTTCAAGGAAAATTTTTCCTGTCTGAGGCCGAGTTCTTCAATCTCAAGCGGCAGACGCTTCTGCTGCAGCTTGAAATCGCCGACCTTGATCAAATCTCCCCATGATTCTATTCTTCTTTTTTCGAACAGCTCTCTTGTTTCCTCGCTGTTCAAGCGGGATGAGGTGGAATTGTCGAGGTCGTAGAGAATCACCGTCCCTTCCTGGTAGAAGAGCGTATCTTCGAGCAGGGGCTCTTCCAGGAAAGAAAGATGGGTCTCAACGCTTTCCAAGGCCATCTCCCTCTCCTCAAGGTTTAGCCTCCTGGTGGAGAAGGTTGCCCTGAAATTGACCTCAACGTCCAGCTCTCCTTTGAAATAGAAAAGGTCGATGACTCTTTGAAAGTAGTGCTTGTCACGGCAGCCGTCCAGGATGATCAATTTTTTATCTGAATTTTTCTCGATGAATTGTCTGAAGAACTCATCAGGATTATCCTCTTCCTCAGAAAGGGGATAATCCTGGTAGTAGACCGGGTCGATATATTTTTTCAGCCAGCGAAGCCCCAGCATTCGGTTGAATATCTTCTGGTCCTTTTTTCTGTCGCGCATCAGGTAGAGGATTTCCTCTGCTTTGATGTCGCCGAAGCCGTTGATGATCGACTGGCAGAAGTATGTCTTTCCTGTGCCTGAGTCGCCGTTGACGGCGATCACTGCTCTCTTTTTTGACTGGATAAGGTGATAAATTGTCTCCGAGAGTTCATATAATCCTTTCTGGGCAGGCTTGAGGCCGAGGATGCTCACTGCCCCGATATTATAGAGATAGAGGGAGTGGGTGAATTCTGGCATGTCGATTTTTCTCATGGCGCTAACGGCTTCTTCGAAGACTTGCCTCTTTCGAGTTTTCAACAACTTGAGAAGGGCGATGACGATCTCAGCGCTTACCCCGCCGAATTTCTCTTTTTGGGCCTTGCCTATTTCTCCCAGGGACCAGGCCAAATATGTTCTCAGCTTTGGCGAAGGATGGTCGGCATATTTGACCAGAGTGGAAAGATGGGGAAGAGATTCGAGCCCAATTCTTCCCAGAGCCCAGAGTGCTTCTTTTTTCTGCTCGAGGAGAAGTATTTTTCCTTCCTGATCGGATCCGGGAGGCTCGATGTCTTCAGTCTTTTCCAGGACTTGAGCGATGGCCTTGACCGCTTCTTTTTCCTTTAAATGGCCGAGCGTGTAGATTAAGTTTTCCCTTATTTTTGAATAAGGAGCGGGGAAAAGATTCATGGCTTTGAGGAGGGTTGCGGTGGAGCGGGGATCCTTGAGTATGCTGAGTGTCACCGAAGCGTTGTACTGGATCCCGCTTGAGATGTCGATGCTCTCATCTGTCAAGAGACACAGACAGGGACGGAGGAGAGAGGGAGAGGCGAGAGTGACAATTCCCATCGGCGGCAGGATTTTTTCAGCGATCAAGGAGTAAACATCATCTCTTCGGCTCGAGTCTTTCGCTTTCTCCAGCAGTGATTGGATGGTTTTCATCAGCCTATTTTCTTCGGATATGATTTTGGGAATGGAGTTGATTTGCGGAGACAGTTTCCACTCTTCCAGGGTTCCGGTGAGAAACTCTTTTTTCTCTTTTTCATCCAGGAGAAGGCTCAAAAATTGGTTCAAGGCTTCAAACTCTTTTTTCGATTCATCTTTCCAGAGCTTTAGCTCTTCGTTCCAATCCGGAACAGGGGATTCGGCGCTGAGGCGAGTGGTTTCATAGTGAAGGACCCAGGCCGAGACTTCAAGGCAGGCCAAAAAAGAAAAGAAATTTTCCGGCCGGCTTCCTTCGGAATAAGCTCGGATGATTTCTCGGTCGATTTCAGATTCGTGCCGGCTTGCCGCAGCCGACTTTGCTTTTCCTAAAAGAGCGAGCTTTATCTTTTTAATCTTAGGCCAGAATCCTTCCCTCAATAAAGGAGAGAAGAGTTCTTTGAGAATCAAGGCTTGGTTCTCCCCGCTTTTCCAGAGCTTGAAGAGAAGTTCGTTTACGATTCGAGCAAGAGGAGTGGAAGGGTCTGTTTGCCATTCACCATTTGAGTTGAGGTAGGAGAATTTTTTAGGATTAAATTCTTTGAGGACCGCGCTTGCGGCTGCATTGAGCTCTTGAAGGGAAGGACGTTTTAAAGAAGTCATCTCAGCCAGAAGAGAAGATTTTATTTTGAAACAACAAGACCTTTCAGGTCTTCCTCAAGGTTTGTGGGCTCGATGCGGAAGAGCCATCCTTGCCCATAAGGGTCTTTTCTCAACAGGGAAAAATCCTCCTTCAACCTTTCATTGACCTCGACCACCATTCCTGTGGCGGGGGACCAGATGCGGTGATTGAAATTTTCAGCGTCTGTGATTTTGGCGCATTCTTCTCCCTGAGTGACACTTTCGTTTTTCTCAGGCAACTTGAGCGCAGTGATGATTCCCACCGGCTTCAGGAAATCCGAAACAATCCCTATCGAGGCCAGCCCGCTCGGCTCCTTCCGCAGCCAGGTGTGGCCGATCATATAATAAAGCCCGGATGGCATTTTGGGCGGAGTCGGCTCTTTTTCGGCTTTCTCCTCAACCTCGATTTTTTTGAAGGCCCGGGAAACAAGACTTCTCAACTCCGCAGGAGTGAATGGCTTGGGAATATAGTCGAAAGCACCGCTGCGAACCGATTGAACGGCTGTTTTGATCGTGGGATAGCCGGTAACCATGATGACCATAACCTCAGGTCTTTTCTCCTTCAATGAGCTTAAAAGGTCTAATCCGCTGATTCCGGGCATCATCAAATCAGTAATGACCAGGTCAAATTTTCCTTGCTCGTCTTTTTTCAGAGCCTCTTCTCCGCTCAAGGCCGTGTCCACCTCGTACTCTTCTGAACTTATGGCGCGGCAGATGCTCTTACAGACTGTGATTTCGTCATCAACGACCAATATTTTTCTTTTATTCATAACTGCCTCCTTATTTATCGTTCATTTTTATTGAGCGTTGATGGGCAGGCTGACAACAAAGACAGACCCCTGCCCGACTTCACTTTTCACCTCAATTTTTCCTTGATGCTGGTTGATGATTCCGTAGCTAACGGCTAAGCCGAGTCCGGTGCCGCTCGTTTTGGTGGTGTAAAACGGGTCGAAGAGCTTGTTCATCGCTTCTTTGGGGATTCCGACTCCGGTATCGATGAAGACAATTTCGATGAATTTCTCATCCGTCGAGAGCTGGCTGATTATGGTTAGACTCCCACCGTTGGGCATGGCTTCTGAAGCGTTGATCATCAGATTCCAGAAGACCTGCTTGACTTTATCTTTATCGAGCTTGATTTGGGGCAAGTGACCGTCTAGATTTTTTACAATGCGGATATTCTGGAAAGAAGCCTGATTTTCAAGGAGAGCGAGGGTGCGGTTGATGATCTGATTGACGTTAGAGTAAGCCTTCTGAGGCGGGTTCTGCCGTGAATACTCGAGCAAGCCTTTGACAATGTTTGTGCACCTTTGGGTTTCGTCGGCAATCAAAGCCAGGCTCTCTTGAAAGGCGGGATTTTTTCCAATCTTCTCCAGCATGAGGTGGGTGTTGATCAGGATGGATGTCAGAGGATTGTTGATTTCATGGGCGACGCCCGCAGCCATTTTGCCCAAAGAGGCCATTTTCTCGGATTGAATGAGTTGGTCCTGCGTGTCCCGAAGCTCCTTTGTTCTCTCTTCGACTCTCTTCTCCAGAGTCTTTCCCCACTGAATCAGGTTTTCGTTGGCCATCTTCAAGTTTTCAGTCATCTGGTTGAAGGATTGAGAAAGCTGCCCGATTTCATCCCGAAAATTTATTTCGACTTTGTGGTTCAAGTCTCCCTGGGCGATTTTGTTTGTGGCCAAGACCATATTCTGAAGAGGATGGATGATGCTTGAGGTGATGAAGAAGAGGATGACCAGAAGGAGGATAACGCAGAGCACGGCCATTCCGGTGAAGTTGAGCATGACATTGTTTCTGAGGTCGATGTAGGGCTTCTCCAGCATGCCCACATAGAGGATGCCGATTATCTCGTCGTCGATGCTCTTGATGGGCTCGTAGGCCGTTATGTACCAGTCATTGACGACAAATGCCGGGGCGATCCACTGCTTCCCTTCTTCGAGCACAGCCTGATGGACCTCTTTTGAGACAAGAGTGCCGATGGCTCTTTCTCCATTGACATTTTTAACATTGGTCGAGATTCTGAGGTCGTTTTGAAAGATCGTGGCTGTGCCGATCTCAGCTCCTTTGTACTTCTCTCCCTTGTAAACAATCTCCCTAACCCTATCCACGATTTCGTAGTTTTGATTAAGGAGGATTCCCCCATACAGGACTCCGATGATTTTTCCTTCTTCATCATCGGCGAGGGGTGCGGCCGCCTTGAGCATCATTCCCTTTTCTTCATGGTCTTCAGCCCTTGGCTCTGCTTTAGGAGTTGGGATGATTCTTAAATAAGCGCGTTCGGCCAGGTCTTCTCCTTCTTTGATGAGCTCTTCTCGGGGAATAATTTGAGTGCCTGTGACCGTGTCGCCTTTGAGAGCCCTTGAGACCAAGGGGTCCTGGGATTGATCGTCTCCGCTGATATCAGGCTGCCTGGCTCTGATAATGACTCTGCCCTGGGCATCGGTCAGGGTTAAGATATCCAAATCAAAATCTTTTGCCACGCGCCCCAGATACTTAACCAGCGTTTCCTTATCATTGATTTTTATGGCTCTCTGGATGGATTCGCGGGCTGAGTTGAGACGAACGATGTCTCTGATATCGTTGAGCTTTTCGTTATAGACCATCCAGGCTGAAGCCAGGTCGTGTCTGACCTTGGCCTGGGCGAGATTAAAGATGGTTCTGTGCTCAAGCCTTGTTCCGAAGACGAGGGAGATAATTCCTCCAAAGCTGATGACAATGAGGAAGCTCAGGATGAATTTGGCTCTCAAGGGAAGGCTTAGAAATTTCTCAAAAGGCTTTCTTAAAAACATTTTGAAAAAACCGTATGGCTGATATTAAAACTTATTATACAAATAAACGAGACCAAAATAAATCGGCTGAGAAGCAAAGCCTGCTTGTTTATGAGACACCCAGTATGAGCCATGATATGGCTTTCCGTCATGGAAAAAAGATGATTAAAATTCAAACTCTGTGCTTGACAAAAGCCAAAAAATCATATTTAATCACTTAGTCAATTGAATTAGTCGACTATTAGAAAAACATGAGACTTTCGACCAAAGGCGAATACGCGAGCAGGGCGATGCTGGAGATATCCCTGCACCCTCATCAGTCGCTTCATATTCGAGATATTGCCTCTGCTCAGGATATACCCTTGCGTTTCCTGGAGCAGATTCTGCTTCTGCTCAAAAGAGCCGGCTATTTGAGAAGCAAAAAGGGCCCAAACGGCGGTTATTATCTGGCCAAGGAACCGGCTCAGATTTCTGTGGCTGAGGTCATTCGAGTTATGGACGGGCCCCTCGCTCCTATCGACTGCGTCAGCGTCACCGCCCACGAAGTTTGTCCGAGAGAGAGCACGTGCAGGCTGAGATGGCTGTGGAAGGAAGTCAGAGACAATGTGGCTGAGATTTTAGAGAGGACAACTTTCGAAGATTTAGCAGAAAGAACAGAGACTCCAAATAAGATGCAGGGAAAGATGGCTTTTAAGAAATAGCCGACATGCTTCATAGAGAAAATAATAAAACAAACCCAAGCTTTTTAATGACGTGTCAGAGAAAGAAGGATTTTAGGATGATGAAAGGTGAGGTCGAAAAGTGAGGGAAAATACGCTCTTCTTGATCTTTAGCTTGCTCTTCCTGGCCCGGATTTCTGTATCTGGAGAAAGAGGTGGCTTTCAACAATCTCAAGATAATTCATTGAAATTAA
>Ga0172366_10004484_pt1 | contig 10985 bp, 7 predicted proteins | sample LakKivSesite69cm_FD_114533 | JGI IMG/M metagenome (GOLD analysis project Ga0172366, IMG submission 114533) | Sediment microbial communities from Lake Kivu, Rwanda - Sediment site 69cm | ecosystem: Environmental > Aquatic > Freshwater > Lake > Sediment | place: Rwanda: Western Province, Lake Kivu...
CTCGTTGAGGATGCCGGTGACGAGGTAGGGCACGTGGTAGCCCCACTCGATCTTCTCGCGCAGGGGGATCATCTCCTTCTGCACGCAATCGTAGATGGGGCGCGGATCGAACTTGGGATTCTTCAGGAAGGAAACGAGCAGCTCGAGGGGGCAGTTGCCCGCGCCGCGGCCGATGCCGTACATGCTGCCGTCCACCCAGTTGGCGTTGTGGATGATCGCCTCGATCGTGTTGGCGAAGGCGAGCTGCTGGTTGTTGTGCCCGTGGAAGCCGATTGTCTTGCCGGGGAGGGTCGCCACGTATTTCTTCACAAGCCGTTCCACCTGCTCGCAGTACATGGCACCAAAGCTGTCGACCACGTAGAGCACGGGCACGCGGCTCTTGGCCACGTCGTCGAGGGCCTCGTCGAGGTCGCGTTCCATCGCTTTCGACACGGCCATCAGGTTGATGGTGGCTTCGTAACCCTTGTCCATGCAGTGGTGGACGAGGGCCACTGCCTTGTCGATCTGGTGCACGTAGCAGGCCACGCGGATGAGGGAGATCACGCTCTTGTCCTTGGGCGGGATGTCGTCGTACTCGATGCGGCCGATGTCGGCCATGGCGGCCAGTTTGATGCCTCGCCGGCCGCAGTCCTCGCCGAGCACGCGGACGACGTCGGTTTCGTCGCAGAACTTCCATGGGCCATTCTCGTCGCGGGAATAGGCCTTCTCGGAACTCTTATAGCCGACCTCCATGTAGTCGATGCGGGCGTTGCAGCAGGCCTCGAATATGGCCTTGACGAACCGGTCCTCGAACTGCCAGTTGTTCATCAGGCCGCCATCGCGAATGGTGCAGTCCAGCACCTTGATCTGGGGTCGGAACATGACTTGACCTCAACCGAGAGAAAACGCAAGAGCCAGAATGACTATTATGACAGATTATCGTCATGTGGCGGGCGGAATCAACAGGAATATGCTGCGGCGAGCCGGCTTGCGGTCTCACGAGGCAGGCGGCGGCTGGGGGGCCTGATCTGCCTTTGGGGCCTCGTCGTCCTCCCGGTCGGACGCGTTCCGCCTCGGACTCCTTCGAGCTGAACAGGTAAGCCTGCGGATCGACCTTCAGGAACTGCTTCACGATGGCTTGTGCCCGCGGCCCGAGGGCGACGATCCGCTCGTGGCCGTGGTGCGTCGTCTTGTGCTCGCTCGGCCGGTAGAGCCACACCCCACCCGTCATGTCCGCGTCGCAGCCCCGCATGATCGTCACCTCCCCCGGCCGCATCCCCGTCAGCCGCTGGAGCGTACGGCTCTGCAACGAGCCGCATCGCCAGCTTGAGGTGCTCGACCTCTCGCGTAACCTTGCCGTCGCGCTGGCAATAGACCTTGGCGTATTCGAGGAAGGCCGAAAGCAGCTCGCCGACCGTCAGGTTTGCTTTGTCGTCTTGTGTGGCGGATGGAACGCGGCGGTTGCTGGCGAGCCGCTCGCCGATGATGCGCTCGTACTCGGCCTTGCTTTTCTCGGTTTGCCAGGGGCCGAGGTAGAAATCGCGGTCGTTCAGTCGAACCGCTTGGCCTGAAGGCCTGTGGAAACGATATGAAGGGAGGTTGGTTCTTGCGGTCTGTGACACAGTGCGGCTCCTTTCGGCTCACGGCTTCTGGACCGCACTGCGTCACCACGCAGGTGCCTTAAGTGTAAGGCTCGGCTTGACTTGCGACTGGTGGGCGATAGTGGACTCGAACCACTGACCTCCACAATGTGAGTGTGGCGCTCTGCCGACTGAGCCAATCGCCCGGTCGCCTGCCGGCAGGCAGGCTGGTGTTCGACCAACACACGAGCATTATACCGCCTTCCGCGGAAGATGTCAAAGTGTTTCCGCGGCTCCGCGGCAGGGCCCGGGCCAGCCTATCGCTCCTTCACCTCGAGCTCCCGCTCGATGGGCGGCAGCTCGATGGGCAGCGGCCAGTAGGCCTTGACCTTCGGCTCCGCGAGGGCGGCCTCCAGGCTCGGCTCGAGCGTGATCTTGAACGTGAACGTGTGCTTGCCGGCGGGCAGCTTCCCCATCCAGTCCCGGCCGAAGTCGCACAGGTTGCTCCCCTGCGTGGAGTTGCGCAGCACCGAGCTTCCCCAGGATGTGAACTCCTCGCCTGTTTCCAGCACGTTGTGGCGGATCCTGAAGGCGAGGTCGATGGGCAGCGGCGGGTCGACGTGGATGTAAAAGCTCTCGAGGCGCACCGTCCTCCCTTCGCTCGAGGAGCTGGAGCGCCCGCTCTTCTCCGCCCTGATCTGAACCGCCCGCCCCACGAGTTCCGTAAGCTCCGGCGTGACCTTCGCCTGCAGGAAGGTCTCGGTCAGGTCGTCCCGGATCGCGACGGTCACTTCGGGCGTGTCAATCGACATCTTCCAGCCGACCTCCGGGGAGTCGACGGGCTGGCCGCCGGGCCCCAGCACCTTGGTGAGGATGGCCTCTGCCCGTCCCTGAAGGGTGTGCCGGCCGAGGCCATACGACCTCACCGGCGAGCCGCAGCCCAGGCCATAGCTGCCGGAGGTCTCGACTTCCGAAGGGCCGGTCACGTACGTCTGCCCGTCGACGGTGAAGGCTCCGCTTATCGAGAAGCGCAGGCTGGAGGAGAGCCTGCCCGAGAGGGGGTTCCAGTCGACGTGAAAAGACGGCTGGCCCTTCCCCAACGGGTATTCGGGCCGTGCGGTGAGGCCGGGCTCGAGAGCCAGCCGGACGATGGCTGTCTTCGTCTCCTCGTCGAGGAGGCCGAGGGCCCAACCTTCCGATGCGATCCCCGCGCAGAACTTCTGGGCGTCGCTCCTTCCGAGCCCGGCTGCGGCGCCGGGCTTCGGGAAGGAACTCTTGATGTCATCGACAAGCTCTTCGACGGCGAAACGGCTGCTCGGGCCATTTGCCGCCTTCAGAATTCCCTCGGCCGCCGCGCGGACGAGCGGGGCGATGTCGCGCCCTTCGGTGATGTCCTTCTTGATGGCCGCGGCGAGGGCTTCGGCGGCGATGAACGATCCCGGCACGTCCTGGCCTATGGCGCGGATCGCCGCGATGCGGCCCCGCGTGCCCATCGCGACGAGACTGGCCGCCGCTGCCCTGCATCTCGAGGGATTGCCCAGATCGCGCATCGCGAGCCGGATCCTCACGTACTCGATGCCGGGGACCACCGCCAGGAGCGCGAGGATCCCGATCACCGTCGCGAGGATGATCCACCGGACGTGCCGCTTCGATGACTCGTGGGCTGTTGACTCCTGCATGTCGGCTCCATTCAACGGCTGACCCAATTCCTCGGCGATCATTATGGCGCGCCTGCCGTGCCGTGTCAACACTCAGTTGTCGAATCCCCCGTTTGGCCGGCCGCGGCAGGCAGGTTCGGCTTGATTTGGCACGGAGATTCCTGTATACTCTCCTCCAGTCGGTTGGGTTGCCTCCGCACGCGCACCCTCCCCCTCCCGGCGGCCTGGCGGGGCACCGTCCCCGCCCAACACAGGGCAAGGACGGTGCCTTGCCCCTACATGCGAGGCGGCTGCCGGCATTGCAGGGACAGCCGCTCCGGAGGATGGACCAGCCGCGAAATCACAGGACTACACGATGTCTCCCCTGACGTACAAGGACCGTATAGAAATCCTCCGCCAGACCAAGCACCAGCAGACCGAGCGCAAGCAGAAGCTCATGGGCGCGATGGACCACGACGACCACGGGTTCGTAATGCCCGACGAGCCCGTCAGCTTCACGCTCGAGCCCAACCACCCGTCCGGGGGCGTGGTCGGCCCTCGGGGCTGCGGGCGCAACTTCCGCAGGCTCATGGAGGTCCAGCCCGCCTACGTCGACGCGGCGTCGTCGCTGGCCGGAGCCTGGATGGTGCAGTTCTCCCGCGGCACGGGCTGGCACCCGGACTACCCCTTCACGCACCTCCAGCCAGAGCAGGCGAAGTACAACATCATCCACGGCATCGGCGGCGTGCAGCATTTCGGGCCGGACATCGCGATCGGCTTCGACCTCGGATGGGGCGGCCTGCTCGAAAAGGTCCGCTTCCACCGCGCCGTCAACAATCCCGAGGACGCCGGCTTCTACGCCGGCCTCGAAGACGTGATCCTCGGCGTGCAGGACTGGATCGGCCGCCTCTCCTCCACCGCCGCAGGCATGGCCGTCTCCGAGCAGCGGCCCGAGCTTCGCGCGAACCTCGAGGAAACCGCGGCGGCCTGCGCGCGGCTCGTGACCGACCCGCCGCGGACCTTCCGCGAGGCCTGCCAGTTCATCGCGTTCTTCGAGATCGCCGCACGCTGCTACAACGGCAGCGGGGCACTGGGCCAGCTCGACGAGCTGCTGCGGCCGTTCTACGAGCGCGACGTCGCCGCGGGCCGCCTCGACGACGAGGAAGCCATCTTCCACCTCGTCTGCCTGCTGATCAAGGACCCCCACTACTCGCAACTGGGCGGGCCCGGCCCGGACGGCCGCGACCTCACCAGCCGTGTCTCGTTCCTCATCCTCGAGGCGATGCACGCGATCAAGATCCCCACCAACCTCGCTATCCGCGTGCACGACGGCCTCAGCCGCGAGCTGTTCGACCTTGGCATCCGCTACCTCTTCGAGGACGGGATCGGGCACCCGCTGTTCGTGGGCGACAAGGGCCTCAGCGGCGGCTTCGCCCGCAACGGCTATCCCATCGAGCTCGCCCGCCAGCGCGTGAAGGTCGGCTGCCACTGGTGCGCCCTCCCGGGCCGCGAGTACACGCTCAACGACATCGTGAAGGTCAACTTCGCGAAGATCTTCGACGTGGCCCTGCGGGAGATGCTGGCCGACGCGTCGGCCCGCCCGAGCACCGCCGAGCTGTGGCGGCGCTTTGAGCATCACCTCCGCCGCGCGGTGCAGGTCACCGCCGAGGGCATCGACTTCCACATGGAGCACATGCACGAGACCTTCCCGGAGCTGGTGCTTGACCTCTTCTGCCACGGGCCGGTCGAGAAGGGCCGCGACGTGACGGACGGCGGCGTCGAGTTCTACAACATGTGCGTGGACGGCGCGGCGCTGGCGACGACGGCCGACTCGTTCGCGGCCATCGAGCAGCGCATTGAGCGCGAGGGCCGGCTCACCTGGCAGGAGCTGCTGCAGCACCTCGACAACGATTTCGCGGGCGCGGAAGACGTGCGGCTCATGCTGAGGTCGATCCCCCGCTACGGCACGGGCGGCACCCCCGCCGACGACTACGCGTTGCGGATCGCGAGGGCGTTCACGGCGATCGTCAAGGAGAAGCCGACGCCGGCGGGGTTCAACATGATCCCGGGGCTATTCTCGTGGGCCAGCACCATCCCGATGGGCAGGGCCGTCGGGGCCACGCCCAACGGCCGGCACGCCCACGCCCCGATCTCGCACGGTGCGAACCCCGACCCCGGCTTCCGCCGCGACGGCGCCCTCACCGCGATGGCGCTGTCGGTGGCGGCCGTGCAGCCCAACTACGGCAACTCGGCCCCGTTGCAGGTCGACCTCGACCCGTCGATGGGGCGCGGCGAGGAGGAGCGCGCCAAGATCGCGGCCCTCATCCGCGGGCACTTCGACTTGGGCGGCACGCAGATCACGATCAACATCCTCGACCGCCAGCAGTTGCTGGAGGCCGAGAAGGACCCGTCGAAGTATCCGGACCTGATCGTCCGCGTGACGGGCTTCAGCGCGTATTTCGCGTCGCTCTCGCCCGATTTCCGGCGCTGGGTGATCGAGCGCATCGTCGATGGGTGACGATGCGCCGCTGCGGAGGCGGGGCTGCCGGCGCGGGGGGGAATGCAGGAGGAGGGGCGAGATTCATTCCATGCTTTGTCAAGACCTGACGCGAGCGATGACTTCCGGAATACCTCCGCTGTGCTCTGTAGAATTGCCATGGAGTCAGAACGCGCAGCCTGCATGCATGAGTGTGTTATTCCACCGTAACGTGTGAGGTCCAGAACATCTCGAGGTCTCTGCATATGGTACGAAGGACGAAGGCTCGATCATATACGATCATCCTCGCCGCGGTGGCCGTGTGCGTGGTCTTCGTCGTGATTGGTTCTCTTCTCGAGGTCCAAGGTTTCAGAAAACGAGGAAAGGCGGAATCATTCAGTGACATTCCAGTGTTCAGTGCTTCGCTGGGAGCGATTGACAATACTGCGCCTATCATGTACGTATGGATTCGTAACCTCCGCACACATGAGATTCGCTTCAGGACTCAGGTGACGATGAGTGCGTTTCAGGATGCATTGGACTCCAATCCAGCTTGGAAAAGAGATGAAGGCGTCAACATTCCGCTTCTGGATACTGTCGTCCAAGAGCTTGATCCAGATTTGTGTCACCGTTGGTCGAATTCCTGCGCATATGCGTACGCAGAAGGACACGTCCAGATCGAACTGGGTTACGATCCTGAACTGGGCACAGTATGGGGGAATGCTTTCGGACAAAGGATGTATTCCGGTGGTGCGTCTCCGGTACTTGGTCCCTTGTTCGAGGCCGCGATTCCGACACTCCTTTTCATCCTCGTGTGCAACGAGCTGCTGCTCCGCTATTCCTACTACAGGATGCTCAGGAGCCGCTGCCCGGAGGAGTCGCCTCTCTACTGGCCGTGGCTGATCAGTCTGAACAAGTGGCGAATGAGAGCGTGGATAAGAAAGGACTTCGCTGATTCACGCTATGTGGATGAGCTGCCGTACGCGGATCGGCAGATCTCTATGCTGGCCGGATTCGGCGGCAGGGAGGATCTGGAATTGCTTTGGCATCGCGCGGAGACAGGTTTTCCGTTGAACCCTGCACTCGGGGATCCGAACGCGAGGTTATCGAGCCGGCAGAAGGCCCGGTGCCGCGACCTCGTCACGTGCATCGCCGCGTTCCACGACGTGCGCACAGGAAAAGGTCTGCTGCAGTTTGAAGAGGAATTCCTGCAGCGCAAGGTAGCTCCCGATGTCCGTGCAGCATTCGAAGGCTTGCGCAAGGGATGGCAGCATGACTGACCTACTACAGGGCCTTGTCAGAAAGGGCTTGGTGGTGGTTGAGCCTGCGGCCGAATGCCGGTTGCGCCTTCACTCGCTGGTGTAGTCGACGAGGGAGAAGACTTCGTAGCGGGCGAGTTTCTGGCGGCCCTTGAGGAAGCTCAGCTCGACGACGAAGGCGCAGCCCGCCACTTTCCCCCCAAGCCTCTCGATCAGGTCGCAACAGGCCAGCATCGTGCCGCCCGTGGCGAGGAGGTCGTCGACCATGAGCACGCGTTGGCCGGGCTTGATGGCGTCCTTGTGGATTTCGAGGGTGTCGGTGCCGTACTCGAGCTGGTAGGTGGCGCGGACGGTTTCGAAGGGGAGCTTGCCGGGCTTGCGGACGGGCACGAAGCCGGCGCCGAGCTTGTAGGCGACGGCGGGCGCGAAGATGAAGCCGCGCGCCTCGGCACCGGCGACCATGTCGATGCTGCCGCTGTCGAAGTGCTCGGCCAGGGTGTCGACCACCCACCGCAGCGCCTTGGGGTCCTGCAGCAGCGTGGTGATGTCGCGGAAGACGATCCCCGGCTTGGGAAAATCGGGGATGCTGCGGATGATCTTCCTGAGGTCGAGCATGGGCCGCTTCCTTGCTCCGCCGTTCAAGAGTCGTGCTCCGTGAGGATCTCGTGCATCTTCTCGAGAGCTTCGTTTTCGATCTGGCGGACGCGCTCGCGGGTGATTTCGAGCTTGGCGCCGATGTCTTCGAGGGTCATGGGCTTTTCGTAGCCGATGCCGTAGCGCATGCGGAGGACCTGTGCGTCGCGGACGTCGATGGAGTCGAGGATCCGCTGGAGGCTTTCGCGTTCCTGTTCGTCGAGGAGGGAGTGGTCGGGGAGGTCCATGTGCTCGTCCCTGATGGTTTCGTTGAGGGAGCACATGAGGTCGAGGCTGAGGGGCTGGTTGGTGGTCTTGTAGGCGTTGATGGCCCTGCGCAGGCGCGCGGTCTCGTGCTCGGTGTCGCGGGCGATCTCGTCGATGGTCGGGTGCCGCCCGAGCTTGGCGCTCAGTTCAACCTCCGAGTTCTTGAGGCGGGTGATCATCTCGATCATGTAGGAGGGGGTGCGGACGATCCGGGAGTTGCTGATGGCGCGGCGGATGGCCTGCCTGATCCACCAGGTGGCGTAGGTGCTGAAGCGCAGCTCCATCCGCGGGTCGAAGCGCGCCGCCGCTTTCATCAGGCCGAGGTTGCCCTCCTCGATGAGGTCCATGAAGGAGAGGCCGCGGTCGTTGTACTTTTTCGCGATGTTGACCACGAGGCGGAGGTTCGCCGTGATGATGTTGTCGCGGGCCTCGCGGCTGCCCTTCACCATCGCCTTGGCGAGTTCCTTCTCCCGTTCCGGTTCCAGCAGGGGAACGCGGCTGATGTCCTTGAGGTACGCCTCAAGAGCCAATTCTCTGCTGATGGTCATGCCCCCCGTCGAGAGAAGCGAGCCGCACGGTGCCGACACGGTACCGGCCTGCTGCGGGAGCCGGTGTCGCGCCCTCGCGGGCTTTCGCGCCCTGCGCCCGCCAGGCTCCGCTTGCTCCGGTTGAGGACCTCGGTTTTACGCCGTGCCAGTGCCAATATGACCCACATTATACTTCTGCCCCGAGGGCAAGTCAAGCGTCAATCGAGCCCCGCGCACGGCCGGCGGCAGGCCGCCCCGGGGGCGGTGCCGGCAGCCATGGTCGGCCCGTTGAGCCTGCCCGAACCTGGGCGAAATCGCGGATGTATAACAATAGCATCGGTACCTCTGCGGGCTGGGTTCAGCGGCGGGGCGTGCCCCGGCGCAGGAAAAGCCTGCAAAACAACCGGCGCTCTCGTGTATAATGAAGCGAACGGCACATGTATCCAGGCGGCGATCCCGAACGAGGGGGGGGCCGGTTGAGGAGAGACGCCCGGCGGCGGGCAGGTGACCGGAAACCTCAGGCTTGCCATCGGCGAGGGCTTGCCGCGGGCAAGCAGGGCGACAGCAGGGGGAACAGCACATGAAGGTATCGCTCTACCGCGACAAGCTCTGGATTTTCAAGAGCGGCATCACCACCGCGTTCAACCACCAGCGGATAGCCCTCGAGAAGGCCGGGATGGAGGTGAGCACGGAGCTGACGGACGACAGCGAGTACGTGCACTTCAACTGGTACAGCCCGCTGTCGCTGCGCGCTCTCGACAAGGTTCGTGCCCGGGGCCGCAAGGCCGTCGTCTTCGCCCACACCGCCAACGACCTCCGCCAGAGCTTCAACTTCTCGCGGCTGTTCGAGCCGATCCTCCGCCGCTACCTCGCGCGCTTTTACTCGAAGGCCGACCTCCTCATCGCGCCGTCGGAGTACTGCAAGCGCCTCATCCAGGGCAAAGGCTACGAGGTCACCAACAAGCGCATCCACGTGATCAGCAACGGCGTGGACACGGAGACGTTCACCTTCAGCCCCGATAAGCGCCGCGACTACCGCGCCCGCTACAACCTCGCCGGCCCCGTGATCGTCTGCGTCGGCCAGTTCATCCCGCGCAAGGGCGTTATCGACTTCGTCGAGGTCGCCCGGCGCATGCCCGACTGCACGTTCATCTGGTTCGGCCCCATCACCAGCAAGTGGCTGTCGTTCTCGCCGAAGATGCGCCGCGCCCTCAGGAAGAAGCCCGACAACATGATAGTCGCCGGGTTCGTCGACGACATCGTTGCGGCCCTGTGCTGCGGCGACGTGTTCTTCTTCCCCTCCTACGAGGAGAACCAGGGCATCGCCCTGCTCGAGGCCGCCTGCGTGGGTCTGCCGATCGTGTGCCGCCCGCTGCCGGTCTACGATGGCTGGCTCACCCACGACGAAACCTGCCTCCAGGGGGAAGGCGTAGACCAGTTCGTTTCGGCCATCCGCATGGTCTGCAGCGACCGGCTCCAGCGGGCCCGCCTCGTGGCGAGCGCCCACGAGATGGCGATGACGCACAACCTCCAGGCCGTCGGCGAGAAACTTGTCCGCGCGTACGAAATGGAGTTCGGCTCGATGGCGGCGCCGAGCGCCGTGGCGTGACCTGCCTGCCGGCAGGCAGGCCTGCCTGCGTGCACGCCGAGGCTTTGTTGGGATCTCCGAGATGATGCGGGTGCAGAACACCCGTGCGGGTGCACAGCATTCGGGGCAGGCTCGGCGGGTACGCGGGCTCAGCCGCAACGTGCCTAACGATGGCCGGTCAGCACGGCACCGAAGAGGATGCCGATGATGGCAGCCGCGGCAAGGCACGTGAGAATCACTTCTATCGTGTCCACGTCCACCTCCTACTGATATTATGCGCGCCGCGCGGGGCGGTGCAGCCATAATACGGAACACGTGTGCCGACGCCGCCGGCTCGCCGTCTCCTATGTGCATTCTGGCGCCTCCCGGTGTTTCCTGCAAGCGCTTTCCGTTCGGCGGCCCGGGGCGGCCGACAGCATTCCCACGCTTTGCCGTTGTCTCCCCTTGCCTGCATCCGGCCATGGTGGTATAATCCGCGGGCGTGCGTGGCTGCCCGGGAAACCGGGCATTTCCCCCGAGACTGCGGAGATACTGCCGTGCGTGAACGCAGAACCCTTCCTCTTGCAGCGCTCGCCCTTGCAGCGCTGGCGGCGGGCTGCGCCGCCACCGCATCGAAGCACTACCCGCCCGTCACCGAGAAGGAGCTGCAGGAATTCCCCCTGAAGGCAGACATCCCCGGCGATCCGCCGAAGGATGGCCTGCGCCACTGGACGGCGCCCTTCGAGTCGATCGGCGTTGAAGGGGCCTACGTCTCCGTCATCATCCGCGACGGCCGCTACGAGCTCTGGCACAACACCTGGGGCGACACCCTCGCGGAGAGGCAGGTCGTTGTGAACAGCGGTCCGGGCATCCGCCGCCTCGGCCCGGCCCGGCCCGTCTGCGACGCAACCATCATCGGCGACGTCTTCGACCCGCACGGTCTGCAGCGACCGCAGAAGCCCGACCAGCTCTCGTCTGAGCGCGGCTTCACGCGCACCTTCATGCTCTACGACCCCGCCCTGGGCTACGTGCTCTTCTCGTGCAACCCGCCCGGCTACTA
>Ga0172366_10004486_pt1 | contig 10984 bp, 8 predicted proteins | sample LakKivSesite69cm_FD_114533 | JGI IMG/M metagenome (GOLD analysis project Ga0172366, IMG submission 114533) | Sediment microbial communities from Lake Kivu, Rwanda - Sediment site 69cm | ecosystem: Environmental > Aquatic > Freshwater > Lake > Sediment | place: Rwanda: Western Province, Lake Kivu...
GCAACTGCACCCTTTACTGCCTCTTGGTCAATTGAGACTCTGCCAAACTTGCCTAAGATACGCAACAGTAGGATTATTACAGCCACAGTGAGAATGAGCAGTAAGGTGATCAGAAGCTCAATCATAGCGTTCACTCGTAGCTCAATCTTGGGTTGCAAATCTTCATAGAGATGTAATAACGATTATGAATCATAATGCAACATTTCAAATCTAGATTTGCACTGACCAATGAAGTGATTAATACTCTGTTTTGGGCCTCCTCGGGATTAGAACCCAAACGGGTTCAAGTCCCAGAGCTTAGCCAGCCAGAACATGCTTATAAGGCCGAGAGTTCGAATCTCTCCTGAGCTACCAACGCTTAAACGACAATTCATACTTCCTTTATCTTTGTTTTCACGGATTTCTCTAAGCATCTGCTGTCGCAAAGCGCGCATTTCGATTTTTTACAACTCAACATTCTTATGACGTCGCGCGCGACTAGTTGATTCACAATATTGAGAATACTCATAGGCGTCCCTTTAGAATTGTTATTTGAGTAGGTGAGCGAGTTTTCAGAAATTCTTCTCGGAATAACTGTTTGCAAGAGGCAGAGACGTTGAACATTATTTATTTCTGCTGTGGTTAAGAATCTTCTCAAGAGTGTTATTCGCTTTTTGAAGCTCTTTCAGAATGTTCATAAGAATTTTCTTATCTGAATCGTCTAATCGTATTTGAAGAGTTGCTGCTCTGATGGGATAATAAGATGCATTATTTGTCCTTTTTTCATTCTCTTCTTTTTCGCTCAGAGTACGTCACCAATTTTACAAATATTGGGGTCATGTTAATAAAGTTATGATAGATGCTATAACGTTGATTATTGAAAGAACCATTGCAATGATAGAGAAAAATAGTGCTACAAGGACACTATACCGTTGATATATTTCTTCCCGACTTGCTATCGAGAATGTCAACACGTTGTCGTTCTGTCTGTCTAATAAGTTCTCTCTAGATATGTTATAGCACTCAATCTTGACTTTTTCATTCTTTGGAATAATGTTCATGATTCTCAAAATTGCTTTTCCAGAGGTCTCGGCTTTTTGAGTTTGGAAGTAGATATTTTTCGATTGCTCAGAAGCGATTATGGGGATGGACTGTTTCAAATTAAGTTGTAGTTCTTTTTCACCAATCATGTAAGACAATTGAACTTCGATTTTGCCTCCATCAAAAACTGTATCTCCTTCATTCGTGAGGGTTAATCCCAATTTATAATTCTCATCAACGACTACCTCTCTCGGTTTGAAAATATAAAATACTCTTTTTGCTTTTGACTCAATAAGTGTTTCAGCCAATAACTTATATTGTATCTCCCCAGAAACCTTGTTGCTTATTTCTTTCGACATTGGCACAGATCACGATTCTATCAATGCATTATGTTCTGCTATAACTTTTTCCGTATTCATCGCTTACTTCTCTGCATATTCGGAGAACCATCGGGTGAGTTTGTGTAGCTTGGAAATCTCATAATAGGTTCAAGACTGGTTTGAGAATTTCTTCACACCTTTCGTCTCCTAGATAACTCTTTGCATGAGCAAAACTCAAGCGAAATGGAGAAGCACTATCCAATAATTTGACATCTTCGTTGTCAAGGACACGTGTCTTATCAAGTTTTCTCGTCAGCTTTCTGAAAAAGAAGCAAGTGTACAGATGAATTGATTCAGAATTAAGAGTGCAAAAAAAGGCTAAAGTTTTTAAAACTTTTCCACATAGGTTTTAATTGTCTTTTTGAAATTTGGGCAAAAAAGGTAATTTTATAGCAAATTTTACAATAACTTTTACAATTTCACATGCTTTTCCATCATACTAACAAATGCGCGCAACTTTGAAAGCACCTCCACGGAATAGTGTTCCTACAAGAGTCCGCCAAGGAACAGTGTCAGAAAACGAACATATCAGGAAGGACGTGATTGAGGCAAAGCTCTATCCGACAAGGGCTAAAAATCATTCAGAAGCCAATTTTCTAATCTACTAAATTCATCAAGGTGCATTCTTTGCCTAAACGAGTCTGGTTCTCGCTTGAGGATTTCCCGAAGGTGGTTCTTGATGATTTCGAAGTTTTCGAAATATTTACCTTTAGGATTAATTTCGCTAAGTGATAGAAATTCCTCAACTTCCAAACCGAATTCCTTTGAGAAAAAGGATCGGATTTTTTCTTTTTGTTCCTCTTCTGGCATAACGTCTTTGCTCAGAACTAATACCTCTTCTCTAATGTTCTCTTTCCAAGAGATTACTTCTGAGTATCTGGCAGAATAAACTCGTTGATCGAGAATCTTGCGAGGAAGGCTCTTCATTCTCTCAATCCCCTTATTCAACTCCTCAAGAAGATACGTTTCAGTTTCTTCCGCATTTTCTCCAAAACCTGCGAAAGTGGCTTTAAAATTCGCTTCTTCAGTCCCGACTTTGGCGGTAATAATGACTTTGAAAACGGCATTTTCATTGATATCCTTTTCAGCCTGATTTCTGCGGCAAATCTGGTAACAGGTTATTTTCACCTTTTTTACTGATGCGTACTGACCTTCCCATTCGAGTGGCATATCAGTCATATCTTCTCTGAATGCATCCAGCAATCTCTTTCTAGTTTTTTCTATCGTATCTGAAAAGAAATATGTGCGTGTGAAAGTGCCGGGCATCTTGGTTAATGTCCATTCAACATCCATTTTGAAAACTGTGGGATCAAATAAGTATTCGTAACCGAAGCGAGAATTTCCTTCTTCTGAGCGTTCAGCGGTTTTCTTGGTATGTTCATTTACAAAAGCAAGGAATCTTCTGCTCGTTTCAGCTAAGGTGTCTGCCTCATTCTCTTCCTCTAAGATTTTGTGAATCCAGAGTTTAAGTTTTTCAACATTCGATTCTCCATCAAGTATAACTATCCCTGCTCCAGGGTAGGTTTTTTGCAAGATCTGTTTGTAGCCTTCTGATAATTCATTGTAACTTATGACAATGTGATAGGATGGATGTAGCGTTGGCTCTGCTTTGAATATGTTGTGACTTACAGAAACAGGCGAATCTGAATATTGAATTTCAATAGAAGCGATATTTGCCGGCGGAAAGGGGCCATCTTTGGGCATCTGCAATTTCCATAAGACATCAACACAATGTGTTGACCCTTCAAAGACAGGCGCTTCCTTTATCGATTCGAACCCGAGAATCTTGCCAACTTGTACGAGTTCATCTGCAAGTCTATTTACTTCTTTCGATGTGCCAGGCATCTATTTTTCCTGACCTTTAGCAAAGTATTGCGTTCAGATAACTTTTTCTTAGACTAAATATGACACACGCGCTGCAGCTTTCAAGTTTTGAACACACATTTTTTCCTTTGTCGGCTTGCCGAATCCTTGTTCGGCATAACTCTTACGACAATCGGTTTCGCTGGGATGTCCGTTCGAAGAATTTCCAGTTTTTGTCCTATGAGCTTTCTTCCGAATCTCCCTAGAATGATTCCTTCTTCGGAGTCACGCGAGTAGGCTATCTGCATATTTTGACACGCTCTGAGTGTCACGACTACCTGATCCTTCTTGACGTCGAATTTGACGCAATCACCAATGACTTCCTCCCAGATTTGCAGCTTTATTTCCTTGACATCAGTTTTCGTTATATTTCCACTCTCAAGTTGCTTTTTGAAGCGGAAGGTGTTCTAATCTGTTTCATCGAATTGTTTTGTAAATCCCTTACTCTTGTGGTTTCAAGAAGAATTTCTCGAGAACTGCGCCTGAATTCGGATCATCCATTAAACATCGCACTAGCGTAAACTTGCCATAAGCGCCTTCTACACAGTGCCACTCGACACCTTTCTGTAACTCGTATTTTTCTGAGGCTTCTTTCCATTGCATGTTGGCAATATTGTCCACGCTGATGCTTTCACTGTCGATCGTGAAACGTCCTTCAGGGCTTCTTTTAACTGCTCTAATATACCCTACAGTCTTGAATCTGGAGCTCAATCCTCTTGTTATTATTGGATAGTACTTTGTTCCATTGAGTAGATCTTGTTTTATTTTTTTAGCATTTTTGTTCCTAATTTGAACTGGAGCAGTGAAGGACCTTGGGTTATTTGACCATTCTTTCATCCTTTTTGTGTAGTGCAAACGAGCGGTCCGTTCTTCTGAACTGGTGATTTCAAACGTTCCACAGTTTTTGCATTCTATAACGTATTTGAAACCCTTCGTTCTTTCAACAACCGTTGCGAAACTTCTACACTTGGGACACTCCACGGTTCTAGACATCTTCCTACTCAAGTTGTTTCCCTCAGCGTCAGAGAGTATGCTTGTTGCTTTGACGTTATGACGTTATGGCGTCATGTCGTATAAAGCATTTAGGGTTATGACGTTAAAAACGTGAGCTAAGGGATACTTTGCATGACGAAAAGAAGAACAACTATTTACGTTGACGAAGATGTATGGAATAGATTTATGAAATACTTGATCGAGAGACATGGCAAAACGCACGGTGGCGTCATTTCAGAGGAAATTGAAAGGGCTATCCTTCTTCTTATCAAGAAATAAGACAGTTAAGAATCACGGCATTGTCTTTCCACCTTTTTTAACAGCCTAGCGCAAAACCCACTCATAGTTTTGACATATTGCACTACACAAGATTTTTAAGTTGAAGAATTAATATGAAATCGGGTCAAGTGCATGACCAGTACATGCTCGATATTAAGTCCTTATCTGCGGTATATTTCACTAAAAGTCCAAAGAAACCAAACTTTCGGAGAAATCAATATTCCATCAGTACAAGTTCATTCATATTTTGGTCTTCTAAACATTCCCAGTTATGATAAGATTTTCCTATCGACCCAGGCAATGATTAAGGAGAAATACAAAGCCCACCGACCAAGACCAGAAACGATACCTACTGCTGCGGATGATCATGTTGATCGCCTCAAGAGTAGTAAGAAGCTCCTAAGTCAAATTGCTCTTTTGTGCATATTACCGTCATCAGCTTCCGAAATTGCAGAGCGCATAACTTATCACGCTGATGAGGTTAAACCAATCTTGGTTGCTCTCAAAAATAAGCAAGTGCTCAAGGAGAACTCGCAAGGGCGTTTTATACTTTCAATTGTTGCCGATAATCCGCCGTCTGGCTCACCCGCCTTTGAAAACTCTGTGACTGATGCTGCGTTGAAAGGGTGGGTTGAAACAAAAGCCAGAAAAGAGGATATTGATAACGTACCTTACGCTACAATAGTTGAAGATCTGAGAACAGCCAATAAAAAATCTGTTAAGAATATCTTGGTGCTCGATCTTCTCAGGGCACCGAAAGCGTATCCAGATGAAAAACAGGTTCAATCAGGCCAATTGAGCTTCCTGTTCGAAGATATTTATTCATCTCCGCTGGAGGAGGCATGCCTTTTTGCGACTTTGAGTATGCCGCAAACAAGCGAGACTCTCCGTGACGAACCATGCTCTGCTCCCGTAAGTAACGTCTTGAGGAATGTTTGGGGAAAAGCTAAGGCATACGGATTTATTGACGACGAGCTAAAAACTACGCCTTACGGGGAGCGAGTTATAGCTACACTTGCAGGGACGCCGTTAGCTCCTTTTAGACATATAAAAAGCCTTGATGAATATTGCTCTATGCCGATAACTTTCAACGCAGACAGAAACTATAACTCAGAATTCATGAAAGTGATCTACTCTGGAGTACTTTATCATGTCCTAACTGAGAGTTGCGGCTTAGAAAAAGCAACCGAAATAGTCCAAGGCAAACCGCACGTAGATTATTTTCTCTCAACAGTGGGTACGTCTGATTTTTATCTCCCGAATAAGCTTGCCAATGAACTGAAAGTGGATGAAACGTTGGCAAAGAACGCTCTAGCACATGCTTTCCTGTACGGCGCCTGTGGCATATCAACAACAAGCCACCCTCACATGTATAGACGCACTGGAAAAGTAAGGGGATGAGTATCAAAATGCCGATAATAGTAGGACATATAGACTACAGGCACAATATTCCAAGAATACCCTTTTTTGAAACAGAAACAGGCAATGATTCTTCAATGTATCTCCACACAGGGCGCAGCCTCAATGAATTTGGCATATGGCAGGATGCGCGGTATTGTCGGTGTGGCAAAAAAATAGATTCGACATTAAAACTTGAGCATACTCTTGAAGACCCGGAATTAGAAAATGCATGCGATTACTTATGTCCTGATTGCGCGGCTGAAGATAATGTTAACATTTGTTCTCTAAAAGGAGTTCCTGACTTCATAATAACCGAGGCCACAATACAATGCAAGAAATGCTATAAGTACCTTTCAAACTGCGCATCAGGGTATTGTGTATATTTAGCCATCCTTTCAAACACACCTACCGAGGTAAAGGTAGGCGTAACTGGATTACACAGGTACACCCAAAGAGCTGCAGAAGGCGGATATGCAGCGATGGTTATTCTGTTGCCAAAAAACAGTAATTCGTTATCTTTGCCAGAAGCGCAGTTCATTGAAAAGAAATTAATAAAAGGTCTTCGAATTTGGTGGCAACAAAAGAGCCTCTCTGTGGATGAATATTTCTTAAGAGACTTAGGGGACGTGGGCAAAGACACTACAAGGCAAATGACCCTTGCAGCGTTATTATCACCTCCCTCAGGTCAGTTAACAAAAATAGTTGAAGAAATCGCATCAAGTGTTATTTCAAGAGTGAGAGAACGTAGTCGTAACTACAATTCTCCAGCCGTAAAGCAACTTGCATCCTTGGAAGTTGTTGATTATCCTGACATTACAAATGGAGATGTTGATGAAGAAGAACTGAACTCAATTAATCTTTCCAATATGACGACTATAAAGACAAGAAAATTGCAAGGCAGACCAGCTAGGTTGATTCCTGGCTCGAATAGAATTATTGCCGTAAAAGGGCCTTGTGTGTTACTGAGAAGTTCTGATGTAATTTATTCGTTGAAGTTGTCAAGATCAGCCGTCGAAGGAAAAGAAGTTTTTGACCCGAAGTACATAACAAAAGTGCACAATTCTAGCCAGCCCTGTATGACTTTGTTGAACTGGGTTGTTGATAAAAGGTGTTAGCATTATGAATGAAAACGTAACTTTTTCACCCGAGGACGTAATCTTTACTGGAATTCGAGAAAAAGAAAGATCGTTTGGGCATCATCTGGAATTCTTCGTCTATACCCTAGATGTTAATCAGCTTCCTAGAAGGATTTCAATATCGTCATTTGTCCACAGCATCGCAAACAAGTTGTTTGAGCAGACGCGAATACCCACAGGTGCTTATGTGGAGAGTTACCACCAACTCGGAGTCAAAGAAAGCCCGTTTCTAATTGCAACAGCACCTTTAAGAATTCCAAATGGCGAGGTAAAGGTCAAAGCAGTAGATCAAACTGTGCCAGTTGAAATATATGAAACGGGACGGAAAACAACATTAGTAAGTTTATATTTCAGAGGACACAGATTTGCGGTTCAAACGTTGTGGTCCAGAATTCTTCAACAATCGATGAAAGAAACCCATGGGTTCTCATACGAATACGATATGGTGCATCATGGCATTAAAGTAAAAATAGATAAACACTTACTGAAAAAATACATCCCAAATTGGGCAGATAATCGTATTGCACAGAACGCGTTAGATGTCTCGGACGTGAATGCAGATGCCCTTCAGAAGCTCCGCTTAAGAAGATGCGACTTCTCTTTGTTTGAACCCCAGCGATACATAGATTTAGATCCAAAAGTTGGATTGGATGGAACCGGATACGCCTTAACTCCAGTAAGAACTCGGATGGATTGCCCATCAAAGCTAAACCTTTGGTTTCTGAAAAGAATTCTTCCTGAAGCGTTAAAAGAATGGAACAGAAGCTTTAATCGAACTAAAGTTTTCTTTCGAATGGAGTGGCAAAACAGGCGGCTCAAACCTAACTCGGTACATATACAGACAATTATTACACAAGCCACGGAACAGGATGTTCAATCAGCAAGAGCTTTCTTTGTAGAACAAGGGTTTGAGCTCACTCCACACATTGAGTCCTTGATAGAAGAATCAAAATTTGAGGGACTAGCCGTTGTAAGACCGCACTACCTTAGTGAAGATTATAGACGAAATGTGACTTTCACTGTTCCGTTGAAGACATTGATTCCAATCATAACTCAAGAAAACATGGGTTTGTTCTCGAGATATATCGATATAGAAGGAGGGACAAGGAGGCTAAGCCAATTATACCAAACATTGACGAGGTTCAACAGCGAAGCCACGGCTTGTTTCAACCATACTGTTGCAAACGCTATTACAAATGAACTCCATCCACTTCTTAAATGGGAAAACGGCGAGAAAACAATTGAATTTGTGCGGGGACCTATATTTTTCAAAGCTGGATCAGAAAAGAAAGCAGGATTTGCTAACTTTAATGTTTTTACTCTGCCTCATCGCAAAGTAGCTGTTCTAAATCGTGAGACCGGAATGTTAGAGTGGATTGCCCCTCAAGATCTTTTCGAATTCGCGACTGGAAAAAAGAAACCTGACGAACAGATTCAGATATTGTCATGTCCCGACAAATTCGGGCGCAAACTCAAAATCGCACTCATATATCCTGAATATCGTTCACACTACAAATTCAAAGAAGAATTGATGACCAATAGAGGGCCCAGTATCTGTAAAGGCATTTTGCTTGGAGACTTTGATCTGCTTGATCCTGACGGTTCCAAGCGCTCTTGGAACAAATCTCCAATCAAGTACATTGATCAACGAATGAAACAAATGTACTCTTTCTTTGGTTATACGCCTTCCTTCACCGAAGTTGAAGACTACAAGGTTACAGATCTGACTATTGATGGACAAGGAACCCCCACGGGATACATAGATCAGATGAAAAAAGCACTTCAACACGGAGTAGATCTTTATGTCGTTTTCCTTCCAACATCTCCGCAAAAATACACCAGAGACAGAGTTTATTATGCCACTTACGCCTTTGGCTTTGAGCATGGTAAACCTGTTATGCATTATAGACCTAACACTTGGAAAGGATTTACAGAACTGTACGGATTAGCGTACTCTCATCTAGCCAATATGGCTAGACGATTTGGCGGCGAAATATTCAAAGTCGATACACAGAATTTATGGGGAAGAATAGTTGTATCAGATGAATCCGTCTCCGTAAAGAACCCTCTTTGTGTTTATGTTGATTTTGGGCCTTGGAATGAGCAATCTGTCGGTCTGATAACATCAACAGGCGCTGATTTCAACAGAACTCATTGCCACATAACACTCCAAGCAGAAAACGAAGGAGAACTCTTCGAGAGAATTGACACAGCCTTGAAAGGGCTTATAGAAAAAGGGCGCCATGATTTCCTTCTGACAATGCGCGACAGCTATTTCAGAGAAGTTGAATTACAGAGAATCAATGACGTAGCAAGCGAAGCTGGAATACCAACTCTTCCTATTTCTACGATAAAAAGCGGAGGACTTTCGGCTTGGAAATTCCGCAAACGTTATTCAAGAGGAGGATTAGCACTAACTGCTCCATATGGTATCGGCCTCTCCACGCCTGACGACACAATTGAATTGTTTCCACATGATATAGAGCTCGAAAGAATGGAGTCTGGGGGATTGTGGCGATCAATTCGTCTAAAGAAAGAACAGCCCTATCCAGCGACTGTGCGAATAGACAAAGCATGGATTGCTGACTTGGGTATGATTTTGGCATCAACTGCAGGCTATCTCACATTTCCAACACGCATGAAATATCCCGAATTCCTTCGCAAGGCCGACAGGTTAGCTGAACTTATCAGGTATAACGTGTTTCCGACAACAATAAACCCTGCTGATCCAAGAGGTGGAATTCTAACACAGTTTAATGGGAATCTAATTGATTAGAGGGAAAACGAACTAAGCCTGGTTTTCAAACAGATACAGCCAGGCGGTCTTCTGACAACAAAACTCCTCTTTTTTCTGTTTTTTCCAAAATGGCAGATAGCACAATTATAGAATTCTCCTCTACTAATATTCAAATAGGTCGTCCAAGTTTCATTATTTTCTGGTTATTATGGTCAAGTGCATAGACTGCAAGTTCTGTGTCAAGATGAAGTCAGATATTGATAAGAGGAAGCTCTTTGTTTGTGATATCCAGGTTGCAAGGCTATGTGGGATGGACACTCCAGAGAAATGGATATTGTTTGAAACTGGAGTTTTGGAAAAGATGTGTGAGATTAATCCATTCAAAGAGCAGGAATGTTACAAGTTTAAAGCAATCAGAAGATGACAATGAACACTTTGACAATTGGCTTGGCGACACCTCATTTCAGAAGATTCAGAAGAGCTTGTAAGAGATGGTGTCAGAATTGCCAGATGTTCCTCGGTTCACTAAAAGGAACTCTTTCGTCTTCCTTAGAAGAGAACAACGAAAGAACTTGAGACCAAAACCTAGAAGGGTCTCAGTCTCTACGGACTTATACACAGATGGGTTCGAGTCCCAACACAAACGACCAAAAAGGGCAAATAAGTGAAAGACGTACCCCTGAGGCGGCATAAACTGACCCTTACCGATTACCCCAAACACGCAACTACGCGTTTGCTATGCTAAGATCTTCACTCTTTTGCTTATGAACCACATGAAACCATCAATTGTCGTCAAGTCGGTGTCAAGCTCTGTACTAAGTTGCGTTAACTCATCATTGATGGCCCGATACTTCTTTCCAGCATCAAAAGTCGGTTTTGGTGTCCGTCTGATGATCTTCAGCGTGTCGTCGGTCCTGCTATTCCAAACGCCGTACTTGTCAGGATTGAAGGTGTGTAACAGTGCAGTGAGAATGTTTTTCCCTATCCCTTGGCAATAATATGCTCCTTGCAAGCCTTGCCGAACTCGCACGTCAACATCGACAGATTCATCCTGAATAAAAGTCAGCAACTTCCATAATCTTTCGAGGTCCGAAAGCGCCTTCAAACCGCTCCTGTAGAGTGTCGTCCACGATAAGTTGTTTCTGAAATAGAGAAACTGTCGAAAATCTTCGCCC
>Ga0172366_10004488_pt1 | contig 10982 bp, 14 predicted proteins | sample LakKivSesite69cm_FD_114533 | JGI IMG/M metagenome (GOLD analysis project Ga0172366, IMG submission 114533) | Sediment microbial communities from Lake Kivu, Rwanda - Sediment site 69cm | ecosystem: Environmental > Aquatic > Freshwater > Lake > Sediment | place: Rwanda: Western Province, Lake...
CCAATACGGTTAATAGTTGGTGGTTTTTCTGCTATACCAACTGAAAAACAACTCTTAGAGTTACGCAAACGATTAGAAGAAAGTGCAGATGTAACAAATGATCTTGCAAAAGTGATTCAGAGTGTTGCTGATAAACTTCCTAATTTCACTAGAAAAACAGAATACATTGCACTGAGTAGTGATAAAGAATACGCATTTTATGATGGGGTTCTTAACTCAACTGATACAGGGAAATATAAGGATTACAAGAACTATCACAAGATAACAAATGAATATGTTGTCCCTCAGTCAACAGCAAAATATACTAAGCATCACAGGGAATCTTACATGGTGGGGGCACTTGCTCGTTTTAATCTTAACAGTAATCAACTTCATCCAAAAGCAAAAAACATAGCCAAGATGTTCAACTTAAAACCAATAAGTTACAACCCATATATGAATACTATTGCACAATTAGTGGAATTCATGCATAATACAGAGGATTCAATAAAGATAATTGATAATATTCTTGAACGAGGGCTTAAACAGGAAAAACCAGTAAAAGCAAAAGTAAAAGCAAGTAGGGGTGTAGGCTTGGTTGAAGTACCACGCGGGTTACTAATACATGATTATACGCTTAATTCAAAAGGGTATTGTACAAAAGCAAACTGTGTTATTCCAACCAATCAGAACCATTCAAACATACAATATGATATGGAGAAATTAGTGCCTGAGATCATTGATAAACCACCAAAGGAAATAGAGCTTACACTTGAGATGCTTGTCAGGGCTTATGACCCATGTATCTCATGTAGTACTCATTATCTTGATGTTAAATTTGTATAAATTTTGTTATGAAAAAAATATGTGTGATAGGCGTAGGAAACCCACTTAGACGAGATGATGGAGTAGGTCTTGTTCTTTTAGATAAACTGATTATTAAAAAAAATGAGCTACCAAAGGGTTTAGAGTTTTTTGATGGAGGAACAGGTGGGTTAAATATTATTCATATTTTTCCTGATTTTAACACAGTTGTTTTTTTAGATGCTGTTAATTTCAATGGGAAAACTGGGGAATCAAGACTAATTAAAATTGATGATATTAAAAGAAAAAATGATACATATTTTAGTTCAACTCATTCAATTGATATCTTGAAAGCTGTTGAGATATCAGAAAAAATGGGTGAAAAACCAGAAAATATTTTTATTTTCGCAGTTCAACCAAGTGATGTTTCTTTTGGTAATAGTATCACAGAGGAGCTTTCTGGGAAAATTGATTCTATATTTGAAAACCTTATCAAGAATCTAAATAAGATTGTCACTTGATTTTAATATCCATGGGTTCAAATCACTTCCCCTGCATATTATATAAATGTTCTAAAACACAATATGCTTAAGTATTGGTATTAGTTACCCTTTCTCGTTTCTAACAGATAATAAATATATTATTTACTAGGGGAAATTAAAAAATTATTAAAAACAGTTTGGAAGGAATAAAAATGAGTCAAAAAACAATAAGTAAACTTGAGAGTGTTTTAAGCGCTGAGGATTATGAGAAGATTAAGAAATTAGATAATCCTAAAATTAATGAGTTTATCATAAAATTTATAGATATCTGTAAACCCTCAAAAATAACTGTTTGCACGGATAGTGAGAAGGATCGGAAATATACTCGTGATGCTTGTATTAAAAACCATGAGGAAGCAAAACTAGCGGTTAAGGGTCATACTATTCATTTTGATGGCTATTATGATCAGGCTAGGGATAAACCAAAAACTAAGTTTCTTGTTCCTGCTGGTAAGGACCTTGGTCCTGAGATAAATGCTATGGACCGTGATGATGGTCTTAAAGAGATTTATGAGATAATGAATAATATTATGCAGGGTCATGAGCTTTTCATAAAGTTTTATTGTTTAGGACCAATTAACTCATCGTTTTCTATCCCCTGTGTTCAGCTTACTGATTCTGCTTATGTTGCTCATAGTGAGGACCTGCTTTATAGGCAGGGTTACCAAGAATTCCTTAGGCAGGGGAAGAATGCAAGGTTCTTCAAGTTTGTTCATTCCCAGGGTGAACTGGAAAACGCAGGTCTTGGGCTTTTGGTTTCTAAAAATATTGATAAAAGACGAGTGTACATTGATCTAGAGGATGAGATTATCTATAGTGCCAATACTCAGTATGGTGGAAACACAATAGGACTAAAAAAACTGGCTATGCGTCTTGCTATTAACCGTGCATCAAAAGAGGGTTGGCTTACTGAGCATATGCTTGTTATGGGTGTTCATGGTAAAAAAGGTCGAGTTGGTTATTTCACTGGTGCTTTTCCTTCTATGTGTGGTAAAACAACTACTGCTATGATGGATGGTGAAACAATTGTTGGTGATGATATCGCGTATATCCGTAATATTGGTGGGAAAGCAAAAACAGTGAATGTTGAATCAGGTATATTTGGTATTATTGAGGGTATTAATGATAAGGATGATCCTTTGCAGTGGAAGGCTTTGAATATGCCTGTTGAGATTATTTTTACAAATCAACTAGTATATAATAATGGGAAGGTTTATTGGAATGGTAAGCCAGGTGAAACCCCTGAAAAAGGTGTGAATTATTCTGGTGAATGGTTCAAGGGTAAAAAAGACAAGGATGGTAAAGAAATAAAACCTTCTCATAAGAACGCTCGTTTCACTTTTAAGATGGATATACTTGATAATGCTGATCAGGCGTTGCACGATCCTAAGGGTGTACAGATTAGCGGTGTTATTTATGGTGGTCGTGACTCTGACACATCAGTTCCTGTTGAAGAGTCTTTTAACTGGGAACATGGTATTATTTTGAAGGGTGCTTGTCTTGAATCTGAGACAACAGCTGCAACCCTTGGCAAGGAAGGAGTCCGTGTTTTTAACCCGATGTCTAACCTTGATTTCTTGTCTATTCCTATTGGTAGATATGTTCAGGATAATCTGGATTTTGGTAAAAAACTAAAAACGGTTCCTCGTATTTTCTCAGTGAATTACTTCCTAAAAGACAAAGAGGGGAATTGGTTAAACTATAAGACTGACAAGGCTGTTTGGTTAAAATGGATGGAACTTCGAGTAAACAATGATGTTGATGCTATTAAAACACCAACTGGTTTTATGCCATATTATGATGATTTAAAACAATTATTTAAACAGGTTTTAAACAAGGATTATACAAAGGAGGATTACATTAAGCAGTTCACAGTAAGAATTCCTGAGAATCTTTCGAAACTTGAGCGTATGAAAAATATTTTCACAACCCGTGTTCTTGATACACCAAAGATCGTGTTCAAGGTTTTAGATGAGCAGAAACAAAGATTGCTTGATGCTCAGAAAAAATATGGGGATTATATTTCCCCATATGATTTTTAATTATCAATTAAACCTTGATTAAACTTTTAACAAGAACTATTTAAACAAATAGTTGTTTTTAAAGTTGTAGATTGAGGGAATAGGAATGGAAAAATATCCATATGAAATAAGCAAAGATCAAAGCGAAGAAGAAAAGAAGAGAAAACAACAAAGTAGTATGGTTGCTTCGTTTGCTATAATGATTTTACTTCTTGCAGGTTTAGCAGCTTTTCATCCATTATTCCAAGAACCTCCTGGTGATCCTCATATAGAATATCTTATTCTAGGGGCTATTGCTGCATTTATGATATTTCTACTTTTTTCAAGGTCAGTAGTAATGCAAAGTAGAGAATTCCAACGGATTATATGCCCTAATTGTAATCGCTATATTCCAGGTGATTCAAATTCATGTCCATATTGCGGAAAAGCAATTATTAGTGAAAAAAAATTATGCCCACATTGTGGAAAACCTTTACCATAATATAAAATAGTAATTTGCGGGAGAAAAAATATGAAGAAAACAGCTATATTGCTAATTGCTTTAATGGTGGTTAGTGTTTGTTTTTTAAGTGGATGTAACGAAAAAAAAGACAATAAGTCTACAACACCAGAAATTACTCAATATTTAAGTGTTAAAGATGTTGTTACAAATAGCAGTGTATATATTTCAACTGCAGAAGAAATAACGGTAAAAGGTTATTATTACACTGATTATAGTTATAACATGATATGGATTACTGATTATGCAGTAATACCTGGTGATCCCACACCTCTAGATGTACTACTCGTTGATCATAGTGGTGTTGAAAACGTGGAGTTAATTATAGGAAATAAGTATATTTTTACAGGGGTTTTAGAAGAATATGGTGATATTGTCAATATTAAAAGACTTATTGCCAGTGAAATTGAACCAGTATAGGATAGTTATTGTTGAAATTGTAGTTTGAGTGAGAAAAAATAAAAAACTATGTTTTTTTGAAATAAAATAGATCTTTATTATGTGTTGTGATATCACAATGTTAATTAACAATGGTATGGGACTGTTAGACTACCCGCTGGCATAATAATTATTTTTAGTTGCTTGCCTTTCTTTTTTATTGCTTTCACTGCATCATCAAGAGCAGTTTGTATGTTTGAATAGGGTTTCATCAGTGCTTTTCTTATTGTAGTACTGTCAAGATCAGTGACTGCCCATATCTCTGCACGTAATCCTATCTCTGCAATCTTTGCTGCCTTGTGCGCTCCAAATTTATACTCATGCTCAAGGATTTCTAGTATTTTTTTTGGGTTATCTGCTCTTCCTAACATGTCTAAAAAAGATGGGTCTCCAACACCATCACGGCATTTTGAAACAAGTATAATGATTCCATTATCTTCTAATGCTAGTTTACCATTGTCTAGTGCTTTCTGGGATTGATACAAGTCTAGGTCCATTGGGTATGGTGCAGCTGTGAGAACAATATTTCCTTTCTCTTTTAAGGGAACACAGAAAACCTTGTTAGCATATTTTATTGCCTCATTAAATGATTTTTTTAGATCTCCAGTGGTTACTGCATATATTTTATGATCACTTGTTAGAACTATTTGTATTGAAAAAATATTGATGTTTTTTAAAAAATCCGTCATCTCATTCATGTCTTCATGCACAGGGTTGTTTTTTAGTGTGAGTGTGCATGCTTTGTTATTTAGAGCAAACTTGTGGTTCATCTCAATTGTTTTAAAACCTGCAACACCTGGTAGGAATGATTTACGGCCACCAGTGTATCCGGCAAAATAATGTGGTTCAACACTGTTTATTGCAAGGACGTTACCAGTCTCTGGGACCATTTTGTTCACGTATATTTCTGTCCCTCTTTTTGACTTGCCATAATATTTTAGGTTCTCATCTTTTTTTGCGTCATGAACAAATATTTGTTTTTTGAAACATTCATAGGTTTTTCCAAAAATAAAACGCATTTCCTGTTCTGTTGGCGCTCTGTGTGTACCTGTTGCTACTAGAAATCTGACATCAGGGTGTTTTGATAGAATAGGTTGAAGATACTCAAGTATTTTAGCTGTTGGTGTTGGTCTTGTTGCATCATTAACAATAACTAGTAGTTTTTTTGAATTAGAAAAGAATTTTTCAATTGATTTATTTTTAAATGCTTTTTCAATTATTTGTTTTTCACTTGTGGTTTTTATTTTATTTGGAGACAGTATTTGAAATGGTTCATGGATTTTTATTTTGATTTTATCTTGGCCATATGGTATGTCTATTTGTATGTAAACACCCCCAAGGTTATTTTAAATAGAATATTTAATCACTTAATATATGTATATGAGATAGAGATCATATCTTGTACATTTTTATTTTAAAGATTAGGGTCTAAGAAAAAGAATTGTTTTTATAAGTAAAAGTGCATTTACCTAATTTAGGTGATTTAAATGAAAAAAATTATGAATATTGTGGTATGTGTGCTTTTGTTTTTTGTTATAACAAGTCTAATTTTTTTTGAGAACATTTCTGCAGATAATGATGCTGAAGATTTGAATTTTAGCCAAGGAAAAAGATATGTTTATCTTTTTGAAAATCCTGGCTCTGATTTTTTTTATGGTGTTTATGTTATTAATGAAACAGATGCTTTTTGGAAAGGTGTTACAGTTGATGTGTATAATGATTCTGAACAGCTAGTTGGTTTTATGTTGTATAAAACTAATTTGAGTTTATATCTATCTGGTTTGGTTGAGGTTGAAGATGTTTTAAATGACAATATTATCTATTACAGGTTTGATTCTCCTGGTTCATTAACTTCTTTTATTAACAGTGTACCAATTATTTATAATAAAGAAGCTTATGATTTTAATTTTGAAAATCTTATGGAAACTGGTTCTGCTGAGGATATGTGGGGTGGAATGGAGATTGATCTTAAATTAGAAACAGATAATATTTTCATGGGTTATAATGCCTATAAATTAACAGCGGGAGATTCAAATTTTTATGGCCTTTACTACATGAGTGATAATGAGCCTTATCTTTTAATCGATTGGGATTCTTTTATTCAAGGAAAACAAATAACTTCCATAAGTCTACAATCGGTAGATGATATATTATTTTCAGAAAGTGAATACAATGATTTTGTTAATTATTCTAGAGAAGAGGCAAGTAAGTTAAAAGACAATACTTTTGATGATAGTAAAACTGATACATCGGAAAACAATGATGATAAAGGTATCCCTGGTTTTGAAATACTATTACTGATTTTTTCTGTTATTGTTATATTATTTATTAGGAGAAAACAAAACTTGTAATTTCAGACCTATATGGTTTAGGGTTTTATTTTACCCTTACAAATAATTAATAATTTTAATTTTATTAAAAATGTAAGGGTAATATTATAGGTATTTTTCATATTCTTTTACATATCTTTTAAAAAACCAAAGAGTAAAAGAATTTGCCTCTTTATCCATTTGACTTTTTTCTAATGAATTATAATAACTGTTTCTTTCTGAATAACCAATTATAAGCATTGGGTAATTATTTTTGTTTAGCACATAGTTCATCAGTAGCCTTGAAATTCTACCATTCCCATCTCCAAAAGGATGAATTGATACAAATTTGAGATGAACAAGTGCTGCAAGATGTACCGGATGCATCTTGTTTTTATTTTTATTATACCAATCAAAAAACTCTTTAAGTAAAAGATCAAGTTCGATTGCATGAGGAGGACTATATTTACTACCACTTATTCCAACATCATAATTTCTAATTATTCCTGCTTCATCCATTTTTGTTTCTTTAAAAAGCTCCTTATGCCAATGAACAATGGTTGCGATTGTGATGTTTTTCTTATATTTGAGCATTTCATAAAACACTTTTTTATGATGTTCTGCTTCTTTAACATCTTTCATTGGTCTTCTTGTAGGAGTAATATCTTTTTCTAAAAGTAATGCTGTTTCTCTATGAGTAAGAGTTGATCCTTCTATTTTATTTGTTGTATATGTAAATTTTACTGTAAAACTTTCAAGGTCTTTTTCTTGAATTTTTTCTGGCATTTTCTTCTGATTTTTCTTAAAATTTTCTTTTATTTTATCAAATTTATTATACCATTGTTCCTGGTATATCTCAGTTAAGAATTCTTTTTTCTTTTTTTCGATATCTTTTGGTATTTTCTCACCTATGTATTTTTCTTTATAGTGGACTTTTCCATTTATTCTATATGTGTGTTGAATGTAGTGGTAGGTTTTGTTTGAGATTTTCTTTTTCTTTATTGAAACCATAATATTATATTGCCCTTACATATTTATAAATATTTCGTTTTATTCTTAATTGTAAGGGTAATGTTTGCTAAGTCAAGAGATATACTTAGCATATCATTTTACCTAAAAATTTTTGTAAATATTTTTTCTATGTCCAATTAAAAGTATTTCTATTTTCTTTGATTTTTCATTAATATCAGCTATTACTCTATAGTTTCCTATTCTTAATTTATATTCATTTCTTTTTTTTAATTTCTCAAAATAACGAAATGGTTTTTCTTTGGTTGATATGATTTTTTTAAAAACTCGTGATTTATTTTTATGTTCGATGTTATTTAGAAATTCTAATGCTTTTTTATCAAATGTTATCTCATACATCTATGCAAGGCCTAATATTTTTTTAGCCTCTTCTTCTGTATAGTAATGTCCTTTATTCATTCTTTTTCTTGCTGCTTCTATGGCTTGTATGGCTTCTTTGGAAAGCTCTGGATCTTTTTTAATTGATTTTATTATGTATATTAGTTTTCTTAATACTTCGTCATAGCTTTCGTTTTTGTATTCTCTAAATTGATCAATTTCTGTTTTTGTGTCCTTACGTATCTTTATTGTTGTTGCGCTCATTATACCATCTTATACCTATGTATACCATAGTATATTAATTTTACTACAGTACTTTTTTATTAAAGAGGCTATGAATACATTATTCTCTTGGGTCAAGGATGCATTTTTTCTTATGTGCCATAATGGTGACAGTATAATCTTCAAAGATAGGATGTATGCCAATAAGAACCGCAGGGCATTGTTTCATCACACATATATCCACATCATTGTATTGCACAAATCTGCCACCTCGTCCAAGTGTAAAATCTATTGTTGCCGTGCATGCTTCAATTAACCCACCTGCTGTGTGCACCAGGTTTGATCTTGGTCGTAATTCTAATCCTAACATATCAGCTAGAGCTCTTGGAATAGTTATTTCGTAAGCCCCTGAGTCCAAGATCGCGTTGTTTAAAAGCTGTGTTCTGGCACCATCCTTATTGAAAAAAGTAACTGGGATAAGTGGGACTCCAAAGCGCTCATCGTAAGTAAAATTGAATTTTAAAAGAGTAGAATGCGGCATGATCTCAGAAAAAGCAAGTGCCTAGTTTGAATCTCTGTTCAATTATAACTTTACCATAAGGGTACTCTTGTCCTTTTCGAAAAACATCAGCAACATTATCACTTTTATACAATACTTTTCCTTTCTTGTTAAGTAATACCCAGTTGCCATTGATTTTTTTATTATTTTTTATCTTTTTCATGATCACGTTTCCTATATCATTTATTCTTTATATTTTTTTCTCAGATTTTTAGGTTATGATTGGAGTAGAGATGATCATACTTATAGGGAGTCATATGGGGTCATTGAAAGTATTATTTAGAATTTTTTATAATATTTATAATTAAAAGTTTTTATTAGATATAATTTCTATTTTTTTTGTTATGAATTAACACAAAAAGTATTAATTTTTAGGGAAATAAGTTTCATAAGATGGAAGCAAGCCCTGGCAGGTTTGTCAATAAGTTATTTAAAGAGAATGTTATTAATAAATTGTTGATGTTTTAGTATGAAATTTATCAATAAAAAAACCATTGAAATTGATCGTGAACTGTCTGAGCTGGATAAGTTTACCATTGATTTTATTAGAATACTGGAAAAACATGTAGACTATGTGCTTGTTAGTGGATATGTTTCTATTTTACTTGGTAGAGCTCGTGCAAGTGAGGATGTTGATATTATTATTAAAAAAATTGATTTCTCAACATTTCAAGCTTTGTATAAAGAATTAAAGAAACATAATTATTATTGTCTTAACGCAGAAAAAGATTCTACAATCTATGATTATCTGTTAGATAACCTGGCAGTAAGATTTGCTAAAAAAGATACTACTATACCAAATGTTGAGCTTAAATGGGCTAAACATAAGTTTGATGATATCGCTCTTGAAAACACTATTGATGTGAAGTTATCAAAAGTAAATATAAAGATAGCTAATTTAGAACTTCAAATAGCTTTTAAAGAAGAAATTCTTAAATCACCAAAGGACTTGGAGGATGCAAGACATATAAGAAAAGTTGCCGAAAATTATTTAGATAATAAACTGATAAATAAATATAGGGAGTCATTACATGAGTTTTACAAGTAAAAATCAAAAAGAAAGAATCCGCTTTGTTGATAAATGGGCGGAGTATGTTAAGACTCATAGTGATAAAGAATGGTCACGTCAACAAAATGTTATAATAAATTCTTCTCTAAAATCTGCGTCAATGACAAAAGAGCAATTTTTTAAGATGAAAGGAGAAACAAATTACATAAAATAACATAATTTTCATATCTGACAGGTTTTATTAATAATATACTTGTTCACTTTTTGTTATGATGGAAAAAAATCTAGTTGCTCCTTGTGGTATGAATTGTGGTATCTGTAAGTATTATTATCGTAGAAAAGAAACATGCCCTGGTTGCCGTGGTCCTGATGATAATAAATCAAAGTATTGTATTGAGTGTATCATTGTGAATTGTGATGTGATTAAGAAGAATAAATCTGGTTTTTGTTTTGATTGTCCTAAAATCCCTTGTAAAAGACTAAAGAATCTGGATAAAAGATATTCTACCAAGTATCATATGAGTATGCTTGAGAATCTTAAGTATATCAAAGAAAAAGGCATGGATGATTTTTTGGATAAAGAAAAACAGAAATGGGAATGCCCCAAGTGTAAAGGTGTTGTTACATGTCATGGTGGAATGTGTCTGTCTTGTGGTTATGTAAAATTTAAAAATTGAGTAAAATATGGTTTACAATGTTTATGTTATCAGGCTTGATAAAGAAGTACTTTTTTCAAAAAAATTTAGGGAAAAAGGGCATGGTGTTTGATCGAATTAAGAGATCATAACTAGCAGGTAATCTCAACAGGATAAAACGTCCTGAATCCTGCATTTTTTAGTTTCCAACGAAAAAATATTACATCAGGTTTCATAAAATTTATATAATACTACGAGCATAATAATAGCTCTGCTAATACCTATCATATATATTAAAAATATTTGAAAGATTTAAAAAGATGGAAGAAGAAATAATGTTTGGGGGAGCAATACCAATAAAAAAAATATTGTTATGTTGCATAGTAATCTTACTTATATCAACACCTTTAATCCCTGCAATAAATGCTGAAAGCCTTAAATTAAAAGTAGAAAATAACCTTAGTAATAAATTTAATTACGCGGAAAACAGCCTAATTTTTAATTATTATTTTGCAAAACCTGAAATACAAAAAGTAACTGAACAAGAAAAAACATTTGATAATGTAATACTTGCAGATACACAAACAATAAATATTCCAGGCGAGCCAATTCTCCCGA
>Ga0172366_10004491_pt1 | contig 10980 bp, 4 predicted proteins | sample LakKivSesite69cm_FD_114533 | JGI IMG/M metagenome (GOLD analysis project Ga0172366, IMG submission 114533) | Sediment microbial communities from Lake Kivu, Rwanda - Sediment site 69cm | ecosystem: Environmental > Aquatic > Freshwater > Lake > Sediment | place: Rwanda: Western Province, Lake Kivu...
CCTCTGTCCGCGCACCCTTGGAGACCGATCGGGTGAATGGAGCTTGCAGCGTCGTGAGGCTCTGCGCCAACACCGAGCTAGCAAGGAGACACCACAAAACGAGAGATATTGCGAGCAACTTCGACAAGGTAATTCCAAGGGGCGACGTGGCGAGGTCGCCCACGTCATGCTGGATCCGACACAGAGCAGGCACACCGGGCTGCCCCTGCCCATGATTTCTTACTAGCTGCTTGAGGAGCTCGCCGCCGCAACAACCAGTATGATGTACACCGCATAGAGCGCGGCGGCCACGCCACACCCGGTCCAAGCCATCCTCGTCTGAACCGACTTTGCAGTGGCCTTGTAGGCATCAGTGTACGCAGCCGTATACTCAGGCGACTTGCCCAAGAGCTTCGTTGCTGGCGGAGACGGCTCGATTGCGTACGCCACAACCAGACCTATGATCCCGCCCAAACAGCCGGCAACGAACCACAGGGGCTTGTTTGTTGCCGCCTGCGCATCCCGCTCGCCGTCAATCCGTCCCTGCTCGACCTCACTCCTCGCCTGTGCCAGCATGAAGCGTCCCTGCTGCGCCTGCGCGAGAATTGGGGTCATCATGATGAGGCCGGCCAACGCGAAGACGGACGACTTCTTGAGACCCGACACTTTTCTCATGTCCTTCCCCTTTCGTGTGTCGTGACTTGTTCAGTTCGCCCCTCACGTATGAACAGGTACCAACCCGCCGCCCCAGGGCGGCGCGGCAAGCATACGGACCCCCCTTGCCAGATGAGTGTTCCCGCAACGGTAGCAGACAATGCCCTGGGCGAGGTCAGTGTCATCTGCATAGACATTTGCTGGACAGATAAACAATCTGTTGATGCTCCCGCAACACCAATATAGTTATTGTCGTCAGTTGCGTCAAGGTACCTTGAGGGAAAAATCGCAGGACCGCGTGGGACCAAGTATAGCTCAACACAATAGAGGGGTCAGATGGGTCAAAATTCGGTCCGCACAGGGTAGCTCCTCTACTTGAACACTTGGAACGGCGATTGCGTGATCGCCCCGTTGATGAGGGCCACCGCCACACCTGCCATGCCGACCAGCCCCACGCCGCAACTGAAGCCCGCCGCGAGCACGATAGAATATTTGAAGAACTGCTCCGGGCCGCCGAATCTCTTGGCGAGGTAGAAACGCCCCACGAGCGAACCGGCGATGGGGAAGAAGAAGCCGTGCGGCATCGCGCCGAGCGCGCCGATCATACCGTACCACCACATCGGCGACGCGCCGAGCAGGTGGACGAGGTAGTAGAGCGCGCCTCCGCCGACCGCCGCGTAGCCGATCACGTCGAACCGGATCGCGTTGAGCATCGTGGAGTTGCCCTGGATGGTCGCCGTCTGCCAGAGGCAGGCGTTGTAGGCGTTCAAGGGCCACATCTTGAGCGCGAACGGATAGGCCGAGGAGGGGATCGGGTTGAGCTTCCAGATCACCGACCAGAAGGCGAAGCTCAGGATGAACGTGATGGGAAACATGATGAATTCGACGGCGAAATAGCTCGTGAACTTCGTCTTCGTCAGTTCGATCTCGCGGAAGCGCGAGACGCCGCCGGAGAAGTCGTTCGCCTGCGAGCCGACCCACCAGACGGCGATGCCTTTGTAGCCGGAGAGCACGAACGCGGCCTGCGTCACGGGTGGGAACTGCACGTGCATCCCGGCGTGGCCGATCATGCGTGCGCCGATATAGCTGATGAACGGGGTGTAGAAGAACGCGAAGACGACGTAGATCCAGAGCGGGAAGTTGGGGACGAGCCAGTGCGCGATGCCCACGAAGATTGAACTCGTGACGAACCAGAGACCCGCCGCCAGCCAGAGCGGAAGATCGCCGCGCCCCGGCGGCGGCGCGAACGTCCCGGCTCCCCGGGTGTCCCGTTGCCTGAGCAGCACTTTGGTGGACTGATACACGCCGAGCACCATGATCGGCAGGCCAATGCCAAGGCTGACGGAGGTCCACAGATCGAGGCTATTGAGCACCGAGGCCTGCACGACGCCCAGCCCCGGCCGCCAGCTCTTGAAGACGCCCGCGCTCACCAGGAACGGCGGCAGGACGACGCTCGTGACGAGGGAACTGATGAACTGCCCGCAGATGATGGGGAACGGGACGACGAAGCCCCAGAGGAAGCCGCCGATGTCGGGGGTGATGCCCAAGAGCGACCCCGGCATGACGTTGCCGATCTCGCGGGTGAAGTCAATCCAGGGGATCGGGATGATCTCCAGCGCGGTGCCGAAGATGCCCGCCGTCACCGTCGGCACGCCCACATAGATGGCCCCCCAGATGAGGCCGATCATCGAGCCGATGCTGAACCACCGCCATCGCCAGCTTTCGCCCTCGGCCCCCTCCGCGAGCGCGGTCACGCCCTGCGCTGCAATCGGCGCGAATGGAAAGGGGAGGCGCTCCACGTCGCTCGTGAGGCGGAAGAGGAAGTAGTACGAGCTTAGGGTCTGGAAGCGGCCTATGATGCTCGTGAAGACCATCAGGGTGACGATGGGCAGCCAGTCTCTGTGCCAGAAGGTGCGCAGGGCCACCGCTTCCGACCCGGCAGGCGGCACGGCCCACCAGATGTTCTCCGTCGTGAGGCGCTGCGCCACGCCGAGGCTGAGCGCCTCCTGCGAGGATTGCAGGTAGGTGTTCCAGATGAGTCCGCCGAACGGCCCGCCGCCGACAAGCCCGGTGGCGAGGATGAACAGGATGTAGATTTCCTGCCGCTTCAAGGGGACGAAGCTGCGCCGCGCCAGTTCCGCAAAGAGGATGATGGACACCCACTCGGCGGCGGAGCCGAGGCTTCCTCCGACGACAAGCCCCAGGTAGATCGAGGCGGGCATCATCACAATGGCCACGAAGAGCGCGCCGATGAACGTGCGGATGGTCAGGCCGCTCTCGTACGGGGCCATTTCCAGGTCCGGGTCCATGCCGTACTTTTTGCGCTCTTTGGCGATCAGGTCTTCGTCGCTTGCGCGGGGGCCTTCCCTCTTCACGCCGCGCACGCACTCGGTGAGCCGTGCCCACAGACTGGGGCGGGGTTCTTCTTGATCGGGCATTTCGTACCTATCGTCCGGTTGGTTTCAATCCACGCCCCCGCGCGGGGGCGACTCGGTCCAGCACACCAGGAGAGGCTCTCAGCGACACCGCCCCGCGAGCGTCGAGGTCAACGCGCAGCACACATCCAACCGAACTCTGTGAGTTCGCTGATCATTGCACGCGCTCACGCCTCCACCATCTGCGACCGCTCAATCGCCCGCTTCCCGTCTATGCTGAACATCTTCCTCCCCCGCTCGGTGAACATCCGCCGCTCGTTGGGCGTCAGGGTGCGCCAGATGAGGAACTGCTTCCTGAGGAAGTTCACAAAGCGCCGGTTGACGCGGTTCCACGATGGCACGTCGCCGGACTCCCGCGTGACAAGGAGGCTCATGCTGTAGAGGTTCTTCTCTTCCGGGATCGGCGACGAGATGAGGGTCACCAGTTCGCTCACGCCGAGGTCGTACGGCGCGAGCCAGACCATGGTCTCAAGCATGAACCTGCCGTCTTCCGCCCAGAAATCCACGCGATCAATGTAGAAGTCGCTGGAGGACTCGTCGTGGTGGGATTCGAAGAAGTGGGCGAGGAAGGCGTTCACGCCCTCCAGTTCTTCGTCCATGAGGGTGAACGGGAGCGCGAAGTACCACTCGTCGCCGCTCGGTTCGGGGAGTTTCCAGGTCCTTGCGATGTCCGGGACGCTGATCTCCGAGGCTCTCTTGGCCGGGTAGATCGTGGAGAGGAGCACCGTGAGCATGACGATGAGCGTGGAGGTTATCGTGGAGACCGAGGAGTAATTGAGCGTGACACCGCCGAGGACGCCGGTCTTGTAGATGATCTGGCCGACGGTCTGCCCAAGGAGGTACCCGGCGATGGCTCCGAGCACGGCGTAGACCACCGCTTCGGCCATGAAGAGCATGGCGATGTGGGAAGGCGCGAGGCCCACCGAGCTGAAGATGCCGATCTCGCGGGTGCGCTCGAAGACGGCCCCCAGCATGGTGTTGAGGACGATGAGCGCGGCGATGAGGATGGGGATGAACACGTCCTTCAGGCCGCCGAGGGTGGTCAGCCCCATCGCGCTGTAGAGGTAAGTCCCTCCCTCCTGCCCCACGTACATCTCCAGCGCCCACTTCGGGATCACACGGGTGACGAGGCTCTCGGCGGAGCGGTAGTCCGGCGTCTTGATCACCACCGACACGAGGCCGCCCTGGACGATCCGGAAGGGGACGAACATGCACTGCGCGGGCACAAGGTGGATGTAGGTCTCGCGTTCGCTCGCCTGGGTGATCTGCTTGCCGGACTGCAACTGCTGTTGCCTGCTCTGGCGCTGCTGCTCCACAAGCTGCCAGTTGACGGAGGTGAGTTCCTCGCCGTCAATGTCCTTGACGTGTCGCAGCGTTTCGTCGTCGAGGATGCCGACCACCGAGTATTTTACGCCTTCCATCGCCACTTTGGGCGCGGTCGCGGCGTCGCCGGTGACCTGCTCCCGCGTGATGCCGAGCGCGGTGGCGGCGGTCTGCGGGATGACGAGCGCGAAGATGTCGTCTTTCTGGAACCATCGCCCGGCGACCCCCGCTTTCGTGAAGATGCCGGTCACCTTGTCCTCGTCCGGCTCCATGCCGACAAAGCCGCTCAGCGTGTAGCTCTTGCCGTTCTCCGCGTACAACGTGAAGAAGAAGTCCGCGCCGCTGTAGAAGGCTTCGCGCCACGCTCGCCCGACGACGATGTTCTCGCGGCGCATCTCGTTCCGGATGGAGGAGAGCATCTCCGGCGGCCAGAAGTTCCAGAAGCGGTCCCGGATGAGCACGCCGCTATAGACCGGGGTCTCGCCGCTCAGGCGAATCCTGTTCACGCGCAGGTATTCCCGCACGCTCGTGAACGAGAGCACGGTGAAGGTGAGGAGGATGAGGGTGGTGCAGGTCAGCCCGGTGCGAATCTTGCGCTTGCGCATGTTCGAGACGCCGAGCAGGAACGCCGTGAACATCGCGCTGATGCGCCCGACATCGGCGGAGAGGTAGCCCTGCTGTTCCTTGCGAATCTGCTGCATCTGGGCGGTGAACTTCGTGATGATGATCGTCACGACGAACAGGCTGAGCGCGAAGACGGTGAACGCGAGCAGCACCATTGGCGGAGCGACGGTGATGTCGAACGCCGGGTGCACCTGTTCGATGAGGACGAACATGAGGATGAAGATGCCGAAGAACCAGAGCGCCTGGTTCCTCACGTCCGTCGCGCCGATGAGGAGCCGTTCGAGGAAGAACGCGAACGGCAGGAGCAGCGCCATGTAGAAGAGCACGCCCTTGAGCGCGCCGTTGGCGATGCTCAGGACATCCGGCAGCACACGCGATTCGAGCGCGAGCGCGGTGCGGGCTTCGGTGAGGTACACGTCGTATTGCTTGTCCGCAAGCGCTTGCGTGGCCGCCCTGAGGTGCGCGGAGGCGGAGTCGTGGACCGCACGGGTTTCCTCGTCAATGATGCCGTGACGGACAAGTGTGACGAGGCGTCCTTCGTTGAGGTACCGCATGTCCCGCGCCGCCTGATATGCGGTGTGCGTGAGCAATGCTTCCCGCACGACGGGGAAGCCCACCCCCTGGCGATTCTCAGGGATGCGGATGGTGTCGGGCACGCCGGTGAGCATCATCCTCATGCCGAGGAGGCCCTGTGCGAAGGTGAGCTTCACCCGCGTGCCTTCGTCCACGAAGAACGTGTTGTCGCCCCGTGAGATGTGGGCGAAGTAGTGCCAGGGCTTCGAGTCGGTGCGTGCGTCGTACACGTCGCCCACCGCGAGGTACTGGAAGTAGCGCTGGTCCATGAGGTCGGTCACGCTCACCGAGGCGCACGGGAAGACGACCACCGTCCAGTCCTGGGTAAGCTGCGCCACTTTCGGCTCGAACGCGTACTGCTTGCTGCCGAGGTCAATGGCGTAGAAGATATTGCCACTGTCAGGGTCGGTCTTGTAGGCGTGCAGCCACTGTGTGCCGCCGACGGCCGTTGCGGCGTGCCCATCGAGCGGCAGGCCGATGAAGTTGAAGTTCCCGCGCCGGTCGGAGAGGCATCGGAAGAGGTAGCCCCTGTCGGCGATCACGATGGCGCTGTCAACCGGCTCGTCGGCGGTGACGGAGGACTGGCGGTCGTCGAAGAGCACTGCCCCGTCCGCCTGGGCGTAGTAATCGCCCATGACGAAGTCGTCGGGGAGCGTCGGGTCAATGAACGCCTGGGTCATCAGGGAGGCGATGGTGCGCGTCTGAGTGAGCACGCGGGGGATGTCCAGGCGGTCATACGTGTCGTGGATCGAGTTGAGGAACGGCGCCCTGTCGTCTATCGTGGAGAGCGCGACCGCCGGAATGCCCGCGAGCGTGGCGATTTCGCTCGTGAAGTAGCGCACGCCCGGCAGGTAGTTGTTCCAGCCCTTGCCCTGCGTCCCGGCGACGCAATCCACGAACCGCCTGTTCCCCTGGAGGGCGAGGAATGCGATGAACTGGTTGAGCGTGTCAAGTTGCCCGGCTCTCAGGTCCACCGGTGGGACGGTGCGAAGCGGGGCAAGCTTTTGGAAGAGGACGAGTTGCTGCGCGATGATGATGCTGTCCTGCCGCAGCTTGTGGAGCGTCGCGGGGATGGCGTTGATGATGTTGTCGGCGAAGAACTCCGGCGTCTCGACCATCTCCGTGTAGCGTTTGTGCTTTTCGGCGGCTAGGCGGATTTTCGTCTTCTCTTCGCGGGGAATCTGTTCGGCGTTGATGAGGAGGTCGGTGTTGTTCCAGATGAGTTGGTCAATGCCATGGTAGACCTTCGTGGTGTTCTTCCAGTCCATGCCGAAGAGAAGGCTGTAGAGCGTAAGCAGCGCGCCTGAGGCGACCCCTCCCCAGTACCACCTCGGCGGCGCGTCTTCCGGTTCGTGCGTCCGACGGATGAGGTAGCCGAACGCTCCGGCCAGGACAAGCCCCCAGAACCATGCGGTGGCGTTGAAGAAGCGCTGATACCAGCTGTACGTGTAGAAGACCTCGGTGTCGCTCGTCGCCACCCCTTCCACCTTGCGGTACTCCTCCCGCTTGGCGTCAATGTCGTCAATTTTCTTCCTGATGAGGCTCCGGATCTCCTCGTCGGACATGCCCCAGAGCCGCTCAAGGTCGTTCACGACGACGAGGTTGGTCGCGTAGGCGGCGAAGCGTTTGCCGAGGTCGCCGTAGACGCGCTTCAACTCAAGATCGGGCTGCTGGTTATAGAAATAGCCCTTGTAGAACAGGCCGACGTTGTCGGAGTTGCTCGTGACGGAGAGGTCAACGAGGAGCGCGGGATACTGTCTGAGCACGGGGCGGATGAGCGCGAGCTGGTCGCGGAGCCGCTGCAAACGCTGCTCGTGATCGTTCGCGCTCATGCGGGTGACTTTGTTGAGGGCCTTTCTGATGTCGCTGAGGCGCGCTGCGGCGAGGCGTCCTGCGACGGAGGTGCGGATTTTGTCCTCGTCGGCGTCCACAATCGGCTGGAGGCGTCTGCGGTCCTGCTCCAGGGCGAGGATGAACTCTCGATGGAGCCGCCCGAACTCGGCGATGATGGGAATAAGCGCGTCTGCGGCGCGGTCAAATGCCGGGACAAACTGCGCGGTGGCTTCCTCCATCGCCGCGACGTGGTCCCGCCGCGCCTGATAGAGCGCGGCCCCCAGGCGCGCGGATTCCTTCGCGGCATTGCGGTCCTTCCGCGCCTGCTGGAGGGTGGCCGCCTGTTCGGCCTTCGGAGAGGCGTCCTCACGATAGGTCTTGCGGACTTTCATGAGGTCATCCCACCGGCGCTGGGCTTCCGCGAGTTCGTGGGAGACGACTCTATTGAGGGCGTCCTCCAGGGCGAGGGCTTCGGCGCGGTATTCGGGGAACTTGCCCGCGAGCTTCCGGTCGCTTATGAGGCGGATGTCCTTCCGCAGGAATTCGATATTCCGCCGCAATGCTGTGGGGTAAGACTGCTTGAGCGCGAGGACGAAATTGCGCCCGCCCGCCATCACGTCGCTGAACTGCCCGTTGAGCGCGACGAAGAGCACCGACCGGGGCAGAGGGTTCTCCGCGAGGAGGTGCGCAAGCTCAAGCTCCGTGGTGATGCTGAGCGCGGCTTCCGCGCCGGGGGCGATGCCCAGAACCGGCGACGCGGCGTCGAACGGAGCGGTGATGATGATCACCTCGTGCGAGAGCACCGGGTCGCTTCCGGGGAGGAACCCGACGACATTGTATCCGGTGGCGTGCTCCCAGGGCTGCTTGGCTTTCAGGATGATCTGCTCGTTCGGATGCGCTTCCGCCCAGGCTTTCAGGCGCAGCCCCGGTTCGCGGGGAATCCAGAAGCGGGGGAAGTTCACCGAGGTATTGAACCACGCGGCGACGTTGAGGTTGGGGTTGTCGGATTCTATGAAGATCGCCGCCTTCGACCCCAGCGTGGACGCCAGGCGCCAGCGATTCTCGACAGTCATCTCCGCGAGCAGGATGCTGCCTTCCATCTCCTGACCGTTGTACTCGTGCGCCTCGCCGCTCACCGTGTACGCGAGATGCCCGCGCAGGCCGTCCGGGGGAATTGTGTTCGTGCGGGCGAAGTTGGGGTGATAGCTCCAGAGGGCGAGTGAATCGAACTGGCCGCCGCCAAGGGGCAGGTAGGCGTAGGCGTAGTGCTGACGGGCGACTCCGGCGGTGATCTCCTGCCGCGTCACGTCGCTCAGGCCGAGGCTATCGAAGACGCTGGCGATGTAGTGGGCGGCGGCGGCGTTGCCGGGCGTGCCGATTTCGCGGGTCGGGTAGCGCCCGGTGAACTCTTGCAGTGTCCTCACAAAGCGCGCCGAATCAATGTGCGTCGAGCGTTCGGAGCCGAGCGCGCCGAGTTCGACCCCGCTCGGATCGAGGTAGAGCTTTGCGGGTGCGCCGTCGTACGCGCCGACGGGCGACGCGCTGATGCCCGGCCAGGAGAGCGCAAACGCCAGGCTCAGGACCGTTCGCCATCCGGGAGTGCGGCGCAGGAGGCGGGAGCTACGCTGCGCGGACTGGAGGCGCGGTGGAAGAGGAGCGTGTTGACATCCCATAGCTCATCCAGAGGGGGTATGTGACCTGCACAAGGGTTAGCGACGGACGGACAAGTATACCTCTCGCTATTGAAAATAACAAGGCTGTGGGGGAACACTCAAATACCGCGTAGCATCTCCAATAAAATCAGCCACATATCAGAGTTGCGCGGCGAAGTGCGATCCCTCACGACCTTCCTATCCGGGCTTCTCGACTCCGGCTATGGATGTGGCGACAAATGGGCTATCTTAAGATGTTGCACATGTGCTACGGACGGACGGTTGTGCTCTTGGTCACATTCATATCATAACGGTTATCGCATTCCAGAGCAAAGGGGAAGCACGTCATGAACGAAGGAACATCAAGCCTGTCGGGCCGGACCGCGCTCATAACCGGCAGCACTGGCACGGGGATGGGGCGAAGCATCGCGCTGCGCCTTGCGAAGGAGGGCGCGAACGTCGTGCTTAACTACGGCACGCATCGGAACTACAAGACCCACGCGGGCGGGCCGGACGCGCAGGCGCGCGCTGAGGAGGTGGCTGCGCACGTCCGTCGCCTCGGAGGGAACGCGCTCATCGTTCCGGGAGACACGCGGGAGGAAGAGGCCAACCGTCGGATGGTGGAGGCCGCAAAGGAGGCGTTCGGCGGGGTGGACATCCTCGTGCTCGCCGCCGGTGGCGAATGGAAGCCGCGGAAGCTGGAGGAGGTGACGCTTGCGCACTGGCGCGACGTGCTCGCCGCCGAGGTTGACGCGATGTTCCTCGCGCTGAAGTACGTCCTGCCGGGGATGAGGGAGCGCAGGTGGGGGCGCATTGTCGCCTTCAGCATGAACGGAGCGATGACGCGCAAGACGCTCGACGCGACCGCCGCCGACTACACCATCGGCAAGACGGCGCGCACGTGGCTTTCCCTCGCGGTGGGGCACGACGAGTTCGCGCACGGCATCACGGTGAACGTGATCGAGCCGGGGCCGGTGGCGCACATGAGCCTTGCCGCCGCGTTCGCCGCCGTCGAGGGGACGGACGACGCGTGGGCGAAGCGCGAGAAGCCTCTCGCGCACGACGCGGCGGAGCTTGTCGCGTTCCTCTGTTCGGAGGCGGGGCGGTTCGTCAGCCAGAGCCTCATCCGCTACCCGACGGACGGGTGGTGAGCGGTGGAGCCGTAAGTGCGATCAGGCCATAGCATATATCGTTCGCATACAATGCGTTGCGGACGAGGCTGATCCGTACTTAGAACCTATCCCAGTAGGTAGGAAAAGTCATTCTGAGCAACGAACTCGCAGAGTTCGGAAGCGAAGAATCTTGTTCATCTTAGGAGCCAGATGCTTCGCTGGCGCTCAGCATGACATCCATCAGTAGAGAGCGGAGGCCGAGCGCGGATTGTACAAGCGTTGGCGATAACCCGGTGCGGGAGAACCCGTTGTCACGATTCCCTGCGTAAGCGGAGTGCCTTGGCAAAGTTACGCCCGATGTATGACGCCACACGCCGGAGCGCGGCGAGAAGAAACCATCCCTTGCGGCGGTCATGATGGTGGTAACTGCCGCCCATAAATTCATGTTTTTTCCAATATCTGAGGAACTCCGCCTCTTGTTCCTTCTGCGGATAATGCGTTGCAAACCAGGCACGCTGCCTGTCGGCGAGCTTGGCTTCCCACCAATTTGAGCCGGGGTATTCGGCGCAACTCCAGCCTTCAGACTGGGTGAGATCGCAGTTCTGCATGTTGGTGTGGCGCAACTGCGCTTCCCAGAGATTGGCGTGGTGCAACTCTGCCCCTGACAGGTTGGCATGGTGCAACCGCGCCTCTTGCAGCTGGGCATGGTACAACCGCGCTTTATGTAGGCCAGCACAGCGCAACTGCGTCTTTAGCAGCTTGGTGTGGTGTAACTCTGCCCCTGACAGGTCCGCA
>Ga0172366_10004492_pt1 | contig 10974 bp, 9 predicted proteins | sample LakKivSesite69cm_FD_114533 | JGI IMG/M metagenome (GOLD analysis project Ga0172366, IMG submission 114533) | Sediment microbial communities from Lake Kivu, Rwanda - Sediment site 69cm | ecosystem: Environmental > Aquatic > Freshwater > Lake > Sediment | place: Rwanda: Western Province, Lake Kivu...
CACCCGGCGACGTGATTACGATAGGTGACAGCCGGTTGCGCTTCGAGACTGCTGCGCCACGGATCGAACCCGACGTAACGCTGGTTCTCGACTCAGAAGCGGATCTAGAGACAGCGCTCACCCAGGAGATCCTGCCAATGACGCTAACCGACACCCATGTGTCATCTCTGGCGGTACACATCCCAGGCAAGACGTGGGAAATACAGTTGACGCAAGACCTCGTGACCATCGGACGTCAGTCTGGGAACGACGTTGTTCTCGACTACCCCACCGTTTCGCGTCATCATGCACGTCTCGAACGTCGTGGGGAGGCGTTCGTCATCCACGATCTGCACAGCAGAAATGGAACCTGGCTGGGTGGCCAGCGCATTGAGCAGCACGTGCTGCGCGACGGCGATACGGTCTGCATTGGCCCGGCGCAGCTAGTTTACAAGCACGGTTTCGATCCTGGGGAATTGACCCTGTTCGAGGATGTCCTACCGGGCCGAAGACTGCCGCGTCGTCCGGTGGTCATTGTCCCTGGGTTTATGGGTTCCGAGTTGTGGCTTGGTAGCGAACGGCTGTGGCCTAATGTGCGGAACCTAATCACTCGACCAGAGGTCTTCCACTATCCCGGGGACAAGCCACTGGAGGCGCGGGGGCCTGTTGCCGAAGAAGTTATCGTCCCCTATCTGATCAAGTTTGAGCACTACAGTCGGCTGGGTGACTACCTCGAAGAGGGCCTGGGCTACGAACGCGGCAAGGACTTATTGGAATTCGGCTACGACTGGCGGCAAGATGCACGCCTGTCCGCGCAGTGTCTGGCGGAAGCGATTGAGCACTGGCCTGTCACACCTCCGATCACAATCATTGCCCATAGTCTGGGATGTCTGGTGAGCCGGTACTACGTGGAGCACCTGGGTGGCAAGAAGAAGGTGGGGCGGTTGCTTCTGGTGGGTGGCCCCCACTTGGGTATCCCCAAAACGCTCACTGCTTTCCCCTTGGGATCTATCCTATCGCCCTGGGGCGCTTTGGCCGATCGGGTGCGCCACTACATAGCGACTTTCCCCTCTGTGTATCAGATGCTCCCGACGTATGCCTTTGCCGTTGACCAGCATGGGAGAGAAATAGACGTGCTTGCAGACGAGACATGGCTGCCCGAGGCATATCGCCCCCTCCTGCGCGCAGCGCGCGACTTTCGTCGCGAACTTGGTACACGCTGTAGTGTCCCCAGCGTCTCCATCTTTGGCTATGGCCTCAAAACGGTCACCAGAGTTGTTGTGCGCCGTGATGCACAAGGACATTGGCAAAAGCTGGACCTCACTGCCGAGCCCAGCGGCGATAGCTCCATCCCGGAGGTGAGCGCGGTGCTGGAGGGCTCAGAGATTCACCCTGTTCAGCAGTACCATGGCGCACTCTACGTGGACAATGACGTGAAGATGCGACTCAAGCTAGAGTTGACCAAGACGTGATCAGATGGCCACTAGTCTTTCGGCAAGTACATGGATTATGTAATTGTAAGATAGTTTCGAGGTGGTTACCGTGAACGCATCGCGGTCTGAGACAAGGACGGCAAGAGACGTTACAGCAGTCTGGCCAGGAAGCGGGATAGATCGTGTGCTGCTGGCCTTGCGTTGGCTAACGCTGGCATTGGCGGTGGGGCTATCGTTCATTGGTCGCTCCACTGAGGGGATGTTCGTCGCCGCTCTCCCATTGGCGGCTGGAGTGGCAGCCTACAACCTGGTTATTCTGTTTGTTCACCGCTTGCTCCCCTGGCTGAGGCGTCCATTGAATGTGATGGCCTTGGACGGCTTGGCAGCTACATTGGCTGTATACCTTAACGGTGGTTACCACAGCGCCTTCTTTGTCTTGTATATCTTCGTCCTGATTGTTGCGGCCTTCCGCTTCAGCGTGACATCCAGCCTGTTTATGGCTAACCTCAGTGGCTTTCTATATATTGCTGCGTGCCTGCTCAACCCTGCCGGGTTGAATGCACCAGAGGCGTCGTATATCTTGGGCACAAAACTCATTTTGCTTCTGGTTATTGCTCTTCTGTCATCGCTGTTGTTAGAACAACTGCGTGTCGAACAGCAAGCCACCGCCCGTGAACGGGCACTGTTAGAAGCACAATCCAGTTTTATCTCCGCCGTGTCACATGAACTGCGCACGCCGCTGACCTGCATCAAGACTTCGATCGAGCTGCTTCAGACGAGTGAACTACTGGATGCTGACGAGAACCTTCGTGAACTGCTGCAGACGATTGCTGACGATACCGCACGATTGGAGAAGCTGGTAACTAATCTGCTTCAGGTGATACGTTTGGAAGCAGGACAGTTAGAGCTTACTCGCCAGCCGACCGACCTGGCAGTGCTGCTGCGCCGAACCGCTGCCTCGCTCGAGCCATTGCGCATGAGCAAGGCGCATTCCCTTGAGCTGGATCTACCAGAGGGCCTGCCGCGTGCCTGGGTGGATCGGGAGCGGATTGAGCAGGTGACCGCCAATGTGCTCTCCAATGCTATCAAATTCACGCCCCCTGGCGGGCACATCCAATTGGTACTGCGCTATGTTCCACATGAACAGGCACTGAGCGTAGCGGTAAGTGACAATGGGCCGGGCATTGCGCCTGATGAACGGGAGCGCATCTTTGAAAAATTCTATACCGGGCGCAAGCAGCGGACATCCGCAGGCGTAGGACTGGGGCTCTATATCGCACGACAATTGATCGAATTGCATGGTGGACGCATCACCTTAGAGAGCACGCCCGGGGAGGGTAGCACATTCACTTTCATTGTCCCCCTTGGAGCGGAGGCCGATGAAGGTACTGATCGTTGACGAAGAGCCTGACGTGATCAAGGTAGTGCGAGCTACCTTTCGCGCCCAGGAACCAGGCTGGGAAGTCCTGAGTGCTGCAGGAGGCGAGGAAGCACTGGACCTCATCGAGCAGGAGCAGCCTAACCTGGTGCTGTTGGATGTGGGCCTGCCAGGTATGGATGGGTTTGACGTACTGAAGGAGATTCGCCTTTTCTCCGATGTGCCAGTGATCATGCTGACTGTACGTGACGATGAAGTGAGCAAGGTTAGTGCCTTGGAACTGGGGGCCGATGACTATGTTACCAAGCCATTCGGCGCTTTGGAACTGGTGGCCCGTGCTCGGGCTGTGCTGCGTCGGGCGGAAGGGTTGCCGCTGACGCATGAAGAGCCATTTGTGTGTGGCGATATTCAGGTGGACTTTGACACGCGGCAGGTGAGGGTGAGAGGCCAGCCGGTGGAATTGACCAATACCGAGTACCGGCTGCTATACCACCTGGTGCGCAATGCTGGGCGACCACTAAGCCATGAAGCCCTCCTGGCTCGTGTTTGGGGTCGTGAATATACCGACGAAATCAACTACCTTAAAGTTTACATCAGTCGGCTGCGGACCAAACTTGAGCCTGACCCACAGCATCCCCACTATGTGCGCACGGAGTACGGCTTCGGCTACAGCTTCCGCGCCCCGTAATCATCTACCTCTTAGGCCTACTAAATGCCTCATCGAAGAAGGCAACCACTCCCGCCATATGTGTCTCCAGTCCGTGGGTACGGATGGAGTCATGTGTCTCTCCCTCGATTAACCACAAAGTCTTAGGCGAACCAGCAGCATCGAACAACTGCTGCATTTGTGAGAGCGGGATACGTTCATCGCGGCTGCCAAAGATCAGCAAGAGCGGCCGGGACGCAATATGACGGACCCGGTCAGTCAAACGCACGGCAGCAAAGGAAATCCCTTTGCTCCATTCTACCACTATGCGCATCCAATCCAGGGCAATGCGTGGCAGGAACATTGGCCGATTGGCTGCCCATACTTCTAAGGCACTGGCAAATGGTGCCACTGCTACCACTGCCTCGATGTTCGGATTGCGCGCTGCACTCAGCAATACACTGCTCCCACCGACTGAGTAGCCAATGGCCCCAATGTGGGGCACATGCTTTACCTGGCGCAGGAAACGCACGGCACTATCTACATCCTGGCTCTCACGGTAGCCGTAGGTAATACCTCGGCCATCACCATCACTATGCCCATGGTTGCGATAGCTGAATAAGAGTACGCTGTAGCCGGCTCCGTGGAGTGCTGGCACAATCGAAAGCCCTGATCGTTGGTCACGCCCTGCGCCATGAGCATACACGATGGCCGGTGCATCTGCCGACATTGCGGGGATGAACCAACCGCGTAAGGTCAGTCCATCAATGGCCTTGAAATCCACTTCCTCGTAAGCCAGCCCGAGTTCAGTCAGTGGGTTGAGGCCATAAGCAGGAAGAATTGGTGGCCGAGTCGCCCAGCTTTCAGCCACTATAGGGGTAACTACTGCCAGCAATATGCCGCTGGTCAGCACCCTGGTCAATGTCCCCAATGTCTTTAAAAGCATGTTGCGCCCTTTGGACAATTCGTTGCCAGGGAGCGCACCTTTATCGCCTCACAAGGAATCAACTTCACTCTAAAGCTCCTCTTCTGGTTGACGTAGAGACAAATTATACACTACTGATCTCCATTGTCAAAGTTCTTTTTAACCTCTTTTTAGCTACTGTTACCTGGTTTATTTACCTTATTCTGCTACACTGTCAATAGAAATGTTGAATAACGGCCGTGTTTGGCTCATTTGGAGTGCATAGGCTTCGCCAGTGAAAAAGCCCTCTGCACTCCAAGAGGGAAGATTGCTCCCGGTCAAGATAGAGAGGATGATGCTCATGCGACCGAGGATCGCCATAATCCTCATCATCGTGCTCTTACTGGCAGCAGCCAGCATAGTGGCTTGGCTCCATGGCTGGGCCTCTCATATCGCCTCGGGTGCCCCGGCTGCTGGCAACGACGCCCGACTGCTAGTACTTATCGCCTCTGGGTTGGCCATCATCAGCCTGGGCGTGATGGTTGCCGCCCGCAAACAGCGCAAGCTATAGGGGGAATGGCAGGGAGGGTATGAGATGCGCAAGACGATCGTGGTCACTGATTCGACCGCCAACCTACCGCCAGAATTGATTGAGCGTTACCATATCTTGGTTGTGCCACTACTGGTACACATGCAAGGGCATGAGTACCACGATGGGGTAGACATCACCCCTGCTGATGTCTATCGCTACCTGCGCCTGTCAACGAATGGTAAAGTACCCAGGACGTCCGCGCCCTCAGTAGGGGACTTTGTTCGCGTCTATGCCCGGGCAGCAAAAGAAGCGGAAGAAATTGTTTCGATCCACCTGGCTGCAGAATTCAGTGCGGTCTATCAGACCGCTTACATGGCCCGTAACCTGGTGGATGCACCGATCCACGTGCTGGATTGCCGCACCGCTGCCCTTGGCTGCGGTTTCGCCGTGCTGGAAGCAGCCCGGCTAGCTGAGACTGGAGCTGATGCATTAGCCGTGCTGGAACGAGCGCGCGTAGTTGCCCAGCACACCCATGTGTATGGCAGCCTGGAGACGCTCCACTATCTGCACCAGGGCGGCCATGTGCCTATCATTGCTAGCATCGCCAGCTCGGCACTTAAGATCTGCCCTATCCTCTGCATAGGTGGTGGTCAGGCCCGGGTGGTCGAATTGCCACGCACGCGTCAGCGTGCCGTAGCCCGCTTGCTGGATCTGATGAGCGCCGATGTTGGCGATCATCCAGTCCACGCCGCCGTGATGCATGCCGATGTGTCAGAAGAGGCCGAGGCCTTGCGAGCTGAGTTGGCTGGCCGCTTCAACTGCAAAGAGTTGTTCGTGACTGAGTTTCCCCCAGTAATGGGTGTGCACACCGGACCAGGGCTGATCGGCGTGGCTTGGTGGACTGAGAACTGAAGGAAGGATAATGTGATTATGCCAACCGTATTGCTGATCGTGACCGGCTATCTGCTGGGTTCAATCCCCATGGCTTATGCCGCCGGGCGATGGCTCAAGCGCATTGACCTCCGCGAATATGGCAGTGGCACGGTCAGTGGCACAGGCGTCTATTATCACGTTGCCCGTTGGGCTGTAGTGCCGGTAGGGCTGCTTGATATTGCCAAGGGAGCGCTTCCCACCTGGCTAGGTCTGCGGCTGGGGCTGGGTCTGCCCACTGCACTCGTGGCTGGGTTGGCCGCTGTGGTGGGCCATAACTGGCCCCTTTATCTGGGGTTCAAGGGGGGGCGCGGAATCAGCCCTTTTATGGGGGTGCTGCTGATCGCTTTCCCATGGGGTGTGTTATGGCTGCTCCTTTTTCTGGCCCTTGGTCGGCTGCTCAATTACACGGCACTCGTGGCGTTCTGCGGCATCGCTACTCTTCCCTTGTTAACTTTGATGACCAGGCAACCCGCAGCGGTGAGCTGGGCCAGTGTGGGCATGCTGCTTATTACTGTGATCAAACGGCTGGAGGCCAACCGGCTGCCTCTGCCACCAGGGCCAGAGCGACGTCAGGTCCTCGTTTATCGTCTTTTCCTGGATCGCGATGTAAAGGCTGGTGAGGAGTGGGTCCTGCGCCAGCCAGACAGTTAGAAGTGATCCCGTCAACACGATCTCCATGTGCGTTCGTGCGCATGCCTCTGGGTACCTGGGGTACCTGTTTTTTCCTCTTCATGCCGTCAGTAGTCTGATTGGCTGCTTGCTCACCCTAAGTCCCTTTCGCCACTTTGGCGTCAATCTGCTTTGCCCCAGACTGTGATTACATAGCCCCCATAAATACGCGACGATTAAACTAGTTTAATGAATTGACTTTATAGAGTCTTGACAAATTCAGCAATGTCTGCTATAATTAAACTGGTTTAATAAACCGATTTACTGCCTCTTCGCCTTACAAAGGCTTCTGTTATTCAGATTATTATCCGAGGAGGGTTAGCATGAACAAACAGCCGCATCTTGCGGCCAGAAGGCGGTTTTAACCGCGTCCGAGAGGACAGGGGAACACAGTGAGCGATAGGAGGGACGCTTATGGGAATCTACCCAAGTTTTCCACAGTGGGGCAGCGCTCCACTGGTAAGAGTTAGACAAAAAAGGAGGATGGAAAGTATGAAACCCAAAGCCTTGGTCTTGTTGGGTCTTGTGCTCACGCTTGTCCTGTCAGCGGCATGTGCCCCCAAGGCCACTCCCACACCGACTTCACCACCGACCATAGCTCCGACTAAGGCCCCAACGGAAATGCCTACAGAGGCCCCGACTAAGGTTCCAAGGAAGCTTACAATCTGGGCGGATGAACTTCGCGCGCCGGTGATGGAGGAAGTCTCCAAGGCTTTCACGGCCAAGTATGGTGTGGATGTTGCTGTCGAAATGGTCCCGTTCGGTGACATGCGCGATCGCCTAAAGGTGGCAGGCCCAGCCGGAGAGGGGCCCGATATTATTATGGGCCCGCATGACTGGCTGGGTGAACTGGTGAGTAGTGGTCTTCTTGCCCCTATTGACCTTGGAGCTAAGAAGGAACTATTCCTGAGCGCTGCTCTGCAGGCATTCACCTATGAGGGGAAGCTCTATGGGATGCCCCAAATGACAGAGAATGTGGCCCTCTTCTACAATCCAAAACTTGTGGCAGAAGCTCCAAAGACCTTAGATGAACTAGAGAAGGTTGCCGGGCAACTTGAGTCGGAAGGGAAAGTCAAGTACGGGTTCCTAATCCATGCGGGTGACGCTTACCACTTCTTTCCTATCATGACCGCCTTCGGTGGTTATGTGTTTGGTCGTGATGCACAGGGCAATTACAACCCTCAAGACGTTGGGATTGACAGTCCTGGGTCCATCGCTGCAGCAGAGTGGCTAGACATGATGGTGAAAAGAGGTCACCTATCGAAGGACGTAGATTGGGAGGTCATGCACACCATGTTCCAGGACGGTAAAGCAGCGATGATCATCAGCGGTCCCTGGGCTCTTCCCCGGATCAAAGAGTCCGGTATATCATATGCCGTGAGCAAGATCCCGGCCGGGCCTGCTGGTGAGGCCCGACCGTTCATCGGCGTTCGGGGTTTCATGGTAAGCGCTTTCAGCAAGGATCTTCTGCTGGCCCAGACCTTCCTAACTGAGTTCGTGGCTACAGAGGAGATCATGCAGAGGATTTTTGAGCTTGATCCTGGAGCCTCGGCCTTCCTGCCAGTGCGCGAGAGAATCAAGGATCCCGACACAGCCGCATTTGCTGAAGCTGGAGAAAATGGTCTAGCTATGCCTGCTATCCCAGAAATGAGCACTGTGTGGTCTGCCTGGGGAGATGCGGTGACACTTATCTATCAGCAGCGGCTATCCCCGGACGAAGCTTTCAAGAAAGCAGCCGAGCAGATTCGCACGGCGATTAAGGGAGGTTGAACACGGTTAAAGTACGAGCCAGGGGCGCTTTCAGGCCCCTGGCCTTCTTTTTAGAGGCTATCCCTCGCATTGCTCCGCGACTTTTGGGGCTTGCAGTTGTCAATGCGTTTGCTCTGTGGTTCCTCTATCAATTGGTTATAGATGGAGTCTGGTTCCTGAGCGCTGCAATCTCGATTATCGCCCTGGGTATCAACGTTATTTTCCTCCGTGAGCATTTATACCCATTCCGTTGGCTTTCCCCGGGTCTGGTCTTCATGGTCTTAATGGTGGCTTACCCCGTCCTTTTTACCGTTTACACAGCCTTTACCAACTACGGTGACGGTCATCTCTTGACGAAACCCCAGGCTATTCGTGTGCTGGAGAAAGAGCAATATCTGCCTGAGGGCGCTCCTACTTATCAGTGGACAGCTTTTCGCTCACCAAGCGGAGAATACGTCCTTTGGCTTGTGGCCGACAATGGCGAGACGTTGCTTGCCCGGCCTAGTGAGCCCGCACAAAAAGTGACTCCCGGACAAGCAGACGTAGGGCCTCTAGGCGAAGATGGCATACCCCAAAGCATCAAGGGCTACCAACGACTGAGTCGCGTCGATTCAGTCCGTTTCCTCTCTGAGTTGGGCAAGCTTGCATTCGGGCAGGCTCCTAACACAATTAAAATCAACACGTTAGATCAAGCTGCTCAATATCAGCAACAGTACGTCTATGACAAGAAGCAAAATGCCCTGGTGGACCGTGCAACAGGGACGGTCTATCACGCCGATGACACCGAGGGTGTTTTCGTCTCATCCGATGGCCAGGCGCTGCGGCCCGGATATCAGGTCTTGGTGGGCTGGGAAAACTTCCAGCGGCTTCTCGCCAGCCCAGCACTTCGGGGACCATTCATCAGAGTGTTCATTTGGACGGTTGCATTCGGCTTGCTAAGTGCCCTCCTTACCTTTGTGCTGGGTCTGTTTCTGGCACTGGTGTTTGACGACCCCGCAGTCCCGGCTAGAAAGCTTTTCCGCTCTGTCTTAGTCATCCCCTATGCAGTACCCGGTTTCATCAGCATTCTTATTTGGGTGGGAATGCTAAACCCTGAATTAGGTGTCATTAGCACAGCTCTTCAGAAGCTCTTAGGCTGGTCACCCCCCTGGTTCTCAGATCCATGGTGGACGAAAGCAGGTGTCTTGCTCGTTAATCTGTGGCTGGGCTACCCCTACATGATGCTTGTCTGCAGCGGTGCCCTGCAGGCCATCCCCGATGAGCTTTACGAAGCTGCTGAGATAGATGGAGCCAGTGCCTGGCAGCGGTTCTGGAACATTACCCTGCCACTCCTTCTGATTTCTGTGGGCCCCCTGTTGATTGGCTGTTTCGCTTTCAACTTTAACAATTTCGTAGTCATCTACCTTTTCAATAGGGGTGGGCCACCTATGGCTGACGCCATGACCCCGGCTGGTCATACAGATATCCTGATCAGCTATACTTTCCGCTTGGCCTTTGCCAGCCGTCGTGGCGCCGATTTTGGATATGCTGCGACCATTACCACGGTTATTTTCCTGGTGGTTGCTATTATTACGGCTTTCAACTTCCGCTACACTAAGGTATGGGAGGAGGTATCGGAAAGTGTCTAGCTTCAGTTGGGTGAAGGAATTTAGGGCCTCGCGTAGCCGCCAACGGATGATGCAGCTCTTACTGCGTGTTACGATTGGGATCCTGGCTGGTATCTACGCACTATTTCCGGTCGTCTTTATCATCTCGTCTTCAATGGACCCCGCGAATTCTCTTGCGTATTCCCGATTCGTTCCGCGCAATGCCTCCCCTGTGAACTATCAGCGGCTGTTGAGCAATCCGATTTATCCTTATCCCCGTTGGATGTTGAATTCCATCAAAGTCTCGTCCACCTCTTCAGTCCTGGCGGTCTTCCTGACTGCCTTGAGCGCCTATGCTTTCTCCCGATTTCGCTTCCGGGGCCGTCGTCCTCTGCTGCTGACGGTTTTCCTGATCCAAGTTTTCCCTAACACGCTTGCCATGGTTGCGTTGTTCCTTCTCATCCAACAGATTGGGTACTACATCCCTTCATTGGGTCTGAACACGCATGGGGGCCTCATCCTCGTCTATCTTGGTGGGGTCCTGGGCTTCAACACCTGGCTTATGAAGGGTTTCTTCGATTCGATCCCACGGGACCTCGATGAGTCTGCCATGATAGACGGAGCCTCTCATTGGCAGGCCTTCCGGCACGTGGTTTTGCCCTTGGTACGACCTATCCTGGCTGTAGTGGGTATTCTTACATTCATCGGTACCTATGGGGATTATGTGCTCGCCCGCGTGTTGATCCAGAGCAAGGAGGACTTCACTCTGGCCGTCGGCTTGTACACCTTGGTTGCTACGCAGTATACTCAGCAGTGGGGGGTATTTGCCGCAGGAGCTCTCATCGGAGCCCTCCCCATCATGGTTGTGTTCCTATTCCTCCAGGATCAACTTGTTAGTGGTCTAACAAGAGGCGCCGTGAGGGGGTAGATGTCGAGATAGTGGATCACACTTGGATGTGAATATCTCCCCTGCGTTTTGTATTCGGCTGGCGGCACAGTTATCATCCCTGGTATCCTGGTCTTCCTGCTCGGGCAGAAGCGTTTTATCGAGGGCATTGCTCTTACGGGCCTCAAAGGCTAAATAGACGCGCGGAGGCAAACGACATGGATTACCCGATCCCAGACTGGGTCAAGGACGCTGTATTCTACGAAATCTTCCCGGAGC
>Ga0172366_10004495_pt1 | contig 10971 bp, 10 predicted proteins | sample LakKivSesite69cm_FD_114533 | JGI IMG/M metagenome (GOLD analysis project Ga0172366, IMG submission 114533) | Sediment microbial communities from Lake Kivu, Rwanda - Sediment site 69cm | ecosystem: Environmental > Aquatic > Freshwater > Lake > Sediment | place: Rwanda: Western Province, Lake...
CAGCGAGACAGCTTGTCATTCGCCGTCGGCTGAAGCGACCATTGAAGGTTTAGCCTTCCCGAAATGCTTTTCGAGGGAATCCTGCCTTCGGGATGGCGAGGATGTCTGAGCCCAGGAAGATCTGGGGAAGAGGGAAAGGGAAGGAAAGTGTCGTCGGACGGGAGACTCGATGAAGTGGCGAGTTCCGCAGCCACCGAGAAAAGCGTTGAGGGAACGGCGTTAAAAACCTGAACGGGAGCGAAGCTGATGGCGAATGACCAATCGCCATAGAGTGGCGGGGCAGTTGACTTATTCAAGGAATCGGGTTTAACTGAAGACATGAACCTGACCATCTTCGGTTACCCCAAGACAGGCAAGACGACCCTCTTCAACCTGCTGACCGGAGCCGCAGTCGAGGTCAAAGCCTACGACGACGGAAAAAAGGAAGCCAACCAGAGGACCTGCCCCCTCCCCGACTCTCGCCTGGACCGGATCGCCCGCCTTTATCCCGATAAAAAGAAGATTAATGCGAGCCTGGAGATCGTCGACCTGGCCGGCATTTCTTACGGAGAGGTCAAGACGAGCGTCTATCTCAGCGCCCTCCGGCTGGCCGACGGCCTCGTCCATGTCATCAGGGGTTTTATCGACCCCCAGATTCCCCATCCTAAAGGCCGGATCAGCCCGCGGGAGGACCTGGCCTTCATGGAAGAAGAACTCATCTTAGCTGACCTCGTCTCGGTCAGCGCCAGGCTCGAGAAACTGGAGAAAGACCTTCGCAAAGCAAAAGACGCGGAGGGACAGAAAGAAAAAGAGCTGCTCTCCCTTTTCCGGACCGCTCTCGAGGAAGGAAAACCCATCCGGGAGCTCTCCTTCTCGGGCGCGGCTGAAAAACGGGTTCGGAGCTTCGCTTTCCTCAGCCAGAAACCTCTCCTTCACCTGGTCAACGTCGATGAAACCGATATCCCGCTCATCGAGTCTCCCCGGGAAATCTATCCGGCCCTGAAAGTGGGAACCGATATCCTGGCTTTCTGCGGCAAGGTCGAGGCCGAGATTCTCGAGCTCGAGGAGGAAGAAAAAAAAGCATTCCTGGCCGAATACGGGCTCAGCGAGCTGAGCAGCGAAAAATTTTACCGGACGATTCCCGGGCTCCTGGGAATGATTTCCTTCTTCACCATCGGCAAGAATGAGGTCAGGGCTTGGACTATTCCGCAAAAAAGCGAGGCCGGCCAGGCCGCCGGAGCCATCCATTCCGACATCGAAAGAGGGTTCATCCGGGCCGAAGTCATTCCCTGGGACAGGCTTTTTGAACTCGGCTCGTGGCAGGCGGCCAAAGACAAGGGAGCCATCCGGCTCGAAGGCAAAGATTACATCGTCCAGGACGGCGACGTTATCTACTTCAGGTTTGCCGCATGAAGACTGCCTTCGAGATAACAGCCGCCGACCCCGGTTCCTCTGCCAGAACCGGCCGGATCACAACCGCGCACGGCGTCATCGAAACGCCGGTTTTCGCGCCGGTGGCCAGCCAGGGCACGGTCAAAGCTCTGCTGCACAGACAGGTGGAAAGCCTGGGCGGCCAGGTCCTGCTTGTCAACGCTTACCATCTCTTTCTCCGGCCGGGACTGGAAGTCATCGAGAAAGCCGGCGGCGTGCATTCCTTTATCTCCTGGCCCAAGCCGATCCTCTCCGACAGCGGAGGCTTCCAGATTTACAGCCTCTCCCCGCTGGTTAAAATCAGCGACGAGGGAGTCAAGTTTTCTTCCCACCTCGACGGGACCAGAATTTTCCTCCGTCCGGAAGACGCGATCGACAATCAGCGAAAGCTGGGCGCTGACATCATGATGACGCTGGACTATTTCCTCCCCTATCCTTCCACCAAAGAAAAAATGAAAGAGGCGGTCAGGCTAACTTCTCGCTGGGCCCGGCGGTCCAGGGAGAGGTTCGCCGAGCAGCCGGCGGATCAACTCTTGTGGGGAATCAGCCAGGGAAGCGTCTTCTGGGATTTGCGCGAGCAGAGCATCGAAGACTTGTTAGACGTCGACTTTGACGGCTATGCGCTCGGCGGGTTGGGGATCGGCGAGCCCAAGACCGAGCTCCTGGCCACCCTGGAGAAAGCCGATGCCCTTCTTCCGAAAAATAAGCCCCGCTATCTCATGGGAATGGGCTACATCGAGGACATCCTCGAAGCGATCGAGCGGGGCGTCGATTTCTTCGACTGCGTCCTGCCCACCCGGAACGCCCGCAGCGGCATGCTCTTCACCAGCCGCGGCCGCGTCGTCATCAAGAACCAGAAATACGCCCAGGACTTCCGGCCGCTCGATCCTAACTGCGGCTGTTACACCTGCCGGCATTTTTCCCGGGCCTATCTCCGTCACCTCTACGAGAGAGAGGAAATTTCCTCGGCCGTGCTCAACACCATCCACAACCTGAATTTTTATCTTGACATCTTCCAAAAAATTAGGCAATCTATTCAATCAAATTCGTTTGACGAATTAAAGGATCGCCTCATAAACCAGTTAGAGGAAGACGAATCATGACTCTGGCAGGATTCCTGACGGCGTTGCAGCCAGCCCAGCCGGCGCGTCCCCAAGGCGGAAGCTTTATCACCGCCCTTATCCCCTTTATCCTCGTTTTCGTGATTTTTTATCTCCTGATCGTCATGCCGCAGCGAAAAAAGCAGAAGAAACACCTGTCCATGGTGGAGCAGCTCAAGCCGGGAGACAGGATCATCACGACCGGCGGAATTTTCGGGACCGTGATGGGAGTGCAGAAGGACCGGATCGAGCTCAAGGTCGCGGCCAATGTCAAAATCGACATTACCAAGAGCGCCGTGGCCGTGATTCTGGCTCAGCAGAAGTCCGAATCAAAATAGCTTCCAAGGGGAAAAGCCAAGCATGAAAAAAGGGCTACGTTGGAAGGTGATCCTCGTCGTCGGCGCGACGGCGCTGGCCATCTACCTGGCTTACCCGCCAGCTCAAAAGATCAACCTCGGGCTGGACCTCCAGGGAGGAATCCATCTGGTCCTGCAAGTCGTCACTGAAGACGCCATCACCATCGAGACAGACCAGGAAATCACCCGCCTCCATGATCAACTGAAGAAAAAGGACGTAACCTATAAGACCATCGTCAAGGGAAAACTGGGCCAGCTTTCCATCCAGGGAATCCTGTCTGACCAGGAAGGCAAGCTCAGAGACCTCCTCGATGAGAGCTTCAAGGACTGGGATTACACCCTGATCAGCGACGCCGCCACCTTGACGATAAAACCCGGCGTCCAGCAGTACCTTAAAGAGCAGTCGGTCACCCAGGCCCTGGAGACGATCCGCAACAGGGTTGACCAATTTGGCGTGGCTGAGCCGACCATCCAGAGGCAGGGTTTGGCCGGCGACAGAATTATCATCGAACTCCCCGGAGTCGACGACCCGGAGAGGGTAAAAAATCTGATCAAGACGACTGCCATCCTGGAGTGGAAGCTGGTCAAAGCGGGCCCGGCGCCCGATGAGCAGACGCTGCTCGCCCCCTACGGGGGAACACTCTCCGGGGATGCTGAAGTGGTCAGGGGCGATCCCAAGAGAACCGAGGGAGGCTATTATCTGTTAGACCGAGTGGCTGTGGTGACGGGAAAAGATCTCCGCAACGTCCGGCGATCCGTCGATGAGTGGAACTCGCCGGCCGTGTCATTTTCTCTCTACCCGGAGGGAGGGCGGCGCTTTGAGAAGCTCACGGCCGAGAATATCGGAAACTCCATCGCCATCATGCTGGATAAAAGAGTCATCTCAGCGCCGCGGGTCGAGGACAGGATTCCCGCCGCAAGCGGCGGCATCATCCGCGGCCGCTTCACCGCCGAGGAAGCCGAAGACCTGGTCGTCGTGCTCAGGGCGGGAGCGCTACCAGCATCCATTAAGTATCTTGAAGAGCGGACCATCGGGCCTTCCCTGGGAGCGGATTCCATCCGCAAGGGGCTCGTTTCCTGCATCGTTGCCCTTCTCCTGGTCATGGGCTTCATGGTTTTCTACTACAGGTTGTCGGGCGTTAACGCGGTCGTCGCCCTCGTCCTCAACATAGTTCTCCTCGCCGGCGCCCTGGGCTACTTCAAGGCGACTCTGACTCTCCCCGGCATTGCCGGCGTCATCCTGACCATCGGCATGGCCGTTGACGCCAACGTCCTCATTTTCGAGCGCATCCGGGAGGAGCTCCTGGCCGGCAAGAGCATCCTCAACTCCATCGCCACAGGCTTTTCCCGGGCCTTTAGCGCTATCCTGGATTCGAACCTGACCACGATCATCTCGGCCATTTTCTTGTTCCAGTTCGGCACAGGGCCCGTCAAAGGGTATGCCGTGACGCTGATCATCGGTATTGCAGCCAGCATGTTCACGGCCGTTTTTGTTTCGCGGCTGATTTTTGACCTGACTGTCACCAAGAAAAAGAAAAGAGAAAAGATGAGTATCTAAAGATGCTGCAGATTTTCAAGAAGACCAACATCAATTTTATGAAGTACAAATACATCGCCTTCGGCCTGTCCGGAGTCATCATCGTGGCCGGGATTATTAATATTGCCTTCGGCAAAGGCCTGAAGCCGGGCATCGATTTTTCCGGGGGAACGCTCATCCGCATCATGCTCAAGAGCCCCGTCGATGTGGGCGAAGTAAGGCAAGCCTTGAGCGAGCAGGACCTGGGGGGGAGCGTCATCCAGGAAGTCGGGAAGGAAAAAAGGGAATACATCATCCGCACCACTCAGGCGGCCAAAGGTGACCGGCGCGCCGGCGAAGAGGAGATCGAAGCCCACGAGATCATGGGAACCAAGGTCATCGAAGCGCTCAAGAGCGCCGAGGACACAGTCGCTCTGGGTCAGGGCAAGATAGACCTCAACAACGCCGGGAGGAAAGAGATCGCCTTTGTCCTTGAGCCGGCCTTCCCCGACACAGCCGAGGAGCTGGCCAGCCAGATCATCTCTCTGAGAGTGGAGCGAGGGGTCATCGAAAGCTTCTCCGTTCTCAAAGAGCCAGGACTGGCCGATGAGGTGATTTCCCGTCTCGAGGAGAAAACGTTCCTCGGGTCGCTGACTGTCCTGAGCAAGGAGACCGTCGGCCCCCAGGTGGGAAAGGACCTCAGGCGCAAGGCTACGCAGGCGACCATCTGGGCCCTCCTGGGCATGCTCGTCTACATCGCCCTGCGCTTCAAGCTGTCCTACGGCGTCTCATCCATCCTGACACTGACTCACGACGTCCTGGTGACCCTGAGCATATTTTCCTTTGCCAACAGGGAGATTAACCTGCCGGTGATCGCGGCCGTCCTGACCATCGTCGGCTATTCGCTCAACGACACCATCGTCATCTTCGACCGCGTCCGGGATAACCTGAAGCTGATGCGCAAGCACTCTTTCGAAGAGATTCTCAACGTCAGCGTCAACCAGACGTTGAGCCGGTCGATCATCACCTCAGGAACGGTCTTCCTAACTGTCATCGCCCTCTATTTCTTCGGCGGCGAAGTCATCAACGACTTCGCTTTCACCATGCTCATCGGGGTCATCTCCGGCTCGTATTCGACGATCTATCAATCGTGTCCGATCGTCTATTTCTGGCAAAAAATTTTCAAGACCAAAAAGGGTCTGAGAAGGTGAAACATTCTTGACTTGTCAAAAGTTTTTTTTTCATTTATACTTTAGGCTCGGAGAGGTTATAACTCCAGGATTAGAGGTAAAATAATGGCCGAGAAAACAAGACCTCAAAAAGGAAACGAGATTCCTGTACTTTTCAAGGATTCGTTTATTATCGGTGACAAACAAACGGCCAGAAGAGCTTTCGCCTTTCCCGTGGCTCTCATCGTCCATGCCGTCTTGGTTGCGGCTCTTGTCGTTATCCCGCTAATGTCGACTGGCGAGCTGCCGGAAGTTCAAGTTTACAGCGCCTTCCTCGCTCCACCGCCTCCGCCGCCTCCGCCGCCTCCGCCGCCGGCGAAGAAAAGGTCGAGCTCCCAGAGCAAAACCCGGATCAAGCCCGTCCAGGCTCAATCGACGGTCGAGGCCGGCAAGCTCGTCGCTCCCGTGGAGATTCCCGAGGAGATCGCCGAAGAGCAGATCTCCGATTTCGGCGTTGAAGGCGGAGTCGAGGGTGGAGTTGAGGGCGGCGTGGTCGGCGGCGTGCTGGGTGGCGTGGTGGGTGGCGTGCTGGGCGGTGTCGTCGGACAAATCGAAGCTCCGGTCCGCGCCGTCGGCGAAATCAAACCGCCCAAGCTGCTCAAAAAAGTCGAGCCTCTCTATCCCGAGATCGCCCGGCAGGCGCGGGTTGAGGGCGTGGTCATAGTTGAAGCGACAACGGACATCTACGGACGCGTCCAGACCGTTAAGGTCCTGCGCTCCATTCCTCTCTTAGACCAGGCAGCCATCGACGCCGTCCGGCAGTGGGTCTACGAGCCGATGATCATCAACGGCCGGCCCCGCGGGGTCATTTTCACCGTGACCGTAAGATTCCAGTTGAAATAGTAAAGCTAGACAATGGCTTTCGATATTTAAAAGGAGGTATTGATCATGCAATTTGGTCTGATCGAAATGTGGCAAGCCATGGGTCCTGTAGCAAAAGGTGTCGCCATTCTCCTGATTGCTCTCTCCATCGTTTCACTCTATCTCTTCATCGAAAGACAGCTCATCTTTGCCAGAGCCCGCAACAAGTCGAAACTGGTCGCTCCGAAGCTGGCTGATTTGCTCAAAAAAGGGCAGATCAATGAGGCGCTGGCTCTTTCATCCAAAAAGGAAAACAAGGGAAGCCATTTGGCCCGCGTGACGGCCGCCGGCATCCACGAGTTTTTGGAAGGCAAAGAAGCCAATCTCTCCATGGAAGAGCAGGTTGAGACAGCCCAGCGGGGTTGCGAGCGGGCAGCCACCATTTTCACCCAGGAGCTCAAGAGAGGGTTGAACACCCTGGCCACGATCGCCACCTCGGCTCCCTTCATCGGGCTGTTCGGGACGATCGCCGGCATCATCAACGCCTTCCGCGGCATGGCCCTGACCGGGTCCGGCGGAATCGGCGCGGTGGCCTCGGGAATCGCGGAAGCGCTGGTGACGACAGCTTTCGGCATCGGCGTGGCCATTATCGCCCTCTGGTGCTACAGTGTCTTGAGCACAAAGATTGAGGTCTATGACGCCGAGATGTCCAACACGACATCCCAGATCGTGGACTTCTTCATCAGAAAACAAGAACGATAAGCCTGGGCCTTAGAGGCGATTTCACTCACCCGAGCAGGGGCAATCCCCCGGCTCGGGAAATGTGAGGCATAAAATGGCAATCTCAATCGGCGGCGAAAGAAAAGTCAAATCAGAGCCCAATGTCGTACCCCTCTGCGATGTCCTTCTGGTGCTGCTGATTATCTTCATGGTCGTGACGCCGCTCGTCCAGAAGGGCGTCGATGTCAGGCTTCCCTCCGCTCTGAACACAATCAGCATGCCGGAGAACCCGGAAGTCGTTTTGGCTATCCGAAGAGACGGCACCATGTACGTCAATCAAGACCGGGCCACCATGGACAACCTGCAGACCATGTTGGAAGAGGCCTTCCTGACCGCCGGTGATAAGAAGCTCTACATTCGGATAGACTCTGAAGTCGAATACGGCAAGCTCGTCGAGCCGGGAGGCATCTTCGACAAGATCAAGGAAGCGGGCATCGAGGATATCGGCATCATCACGGAAGTCAAGACCGAAAAGTCTGATTAATCACCTCTGAGCCTCAATCCGGGGCGAGAGGAGGGCTTCCCCATCTTCCTTACGCTCTGCTCCAAAAAAAGCCGGGCCTATTTCCTGCCTTTTCCAGAAAACCCGGCCAGACTAACCGAGCCGAGACGATGAAACCAAAGGTCCTGGTCACGCGAAAGCTCCTGCCCGAAGCTCTCGCCTATTTAAAGAAGCACGCCGCTGTCAAAGGCGGGACAGCGCGTCGCGGATTGACCCGGGATGAGCTCAAGGAAAAAATCAGGGACAGAGAGGGCCTGCTCTCGCTGCTCGTCGATCAGATCGACCGCGAGGTCATGGACGCCGCTCCCCGCCTCAGGATCATTGCCAACTGTGCCGTCGGGTTCGATAACATCGACCTCGAGCAGGCTCGCCGGCGAGGCATCCTGGTCACCAACACACCCGGGGTGCTAACCGAGGCGACCGCCGACCTGACCTGGGCGCTCATCCTGGCCGCCGCTCGAAAAATCCCACAAGCCGATCGGTTTACTCGGAAAAAGAGGTTTAAAGGCTGGGAGCTCGACCTCTTCCTCGGCCGGGAAATAAGCGGTAAGCGGCTGGGGATTATCGGAATGGGCAGGATCGGCCGGGCCGTAGCCCGTCGAGCGCAGGCCTTCCAGATGAAGGTCGTTTACTTCGACCCGCACCGGCTCGTTCCGGAGGAAGAGAAGGCCTCCGGGGCCGCCTTCCTGCAGCTCGATGAACTCCTCGAGACGTCCGATATCGTCTCCATCCACGCCTCGCTTAATGCTTTCACCTTTCATCTTCTCTCGGCCAATAAGCTCGCCCTGATGAAAAAAGAGGCCATCCTCGTCAATGCGGCCCGCGGCCCGATCGTCGACGAAGAAGCTCTGGCCGAGGCGCTGGCCAGGCACGACATCTGGGCTGCCGGCCTCGACGTCTATGAAAAAGAGCCGGAGATCCATCCCCCGCTCCTCAAGCTCCGCAACGTCGTTCTCCTTCCCCACATCGGCAGCGCCACCTACGAGACGCGGCTGAGCATGGCCATGACGGCAGCAAGGAACCTTATCCAGGGGCTCAGGGGAGAGGGGCCAGAAAACCTCGTCAGCTGAGGGATTGGAATTAGGAGCCGAGACCCGACGGGTGGCTTGGTTCGGGACAACACGCAAGGGGGTTAAGGCGAGGGTATTGGGTGAGAAAGCCCGTCGAAGACTGAGCGGGCACGGTTTCTCGACTGAAAGGAGAGAAGAGCGAAGGATGAGTCGAAGCGAGTTTCCTCGCTGGGGAAACGAGCGGGCTGACGAACCCAAACCTGAGCCTTAAGGGGGACGCGCCGTGACAGGACCCATTCTCACCATCACGGGACTTCGAGTCACTGCATCCCGAGCTTTGCGGGGGTGAACCGAGACAGGCCCTGTCGGGTTTTTCCATGGGCCCCTGTCCTCCGCAGCGGCTCGTTCAGGCTGCCCGTCCTGTAGCCTTCGAGGTCGAGGGTGACATAGGTGTAGCCGAGCTCCTTGAGCCGGCGGATAATCCTGGCTCTTGTCCTTCGAGCCAGGAATCTTTCAAACTCGTCGGGCACGATCTCTATCCGCGCCGTCTGGCCATAGTGCCTGACTCTGATCTGGGAAAAGCCCTGCCGGCGGAGAAAATCTTCGGCCCGGCCGACCCGACTAAGGCTTTCCAGCTCGATCGGTGTGTCATAGGGAAAACGCGAAGAGAGGCAGGCCAGAGAGGGTTTGTTCCAGGTGGGCAGGCCGAGTCGCCTCGAGAGTAGCCTGATTTCGGTTTTAGTAAGGCGGGCTTCGCGGAGGGGAGAGCGGATTCCCAGCTCCCGGCCGGCTCTTGAGCCGGGCCGGTAGTCTGAGGCGTCTTCGTAGTTCGAGCCGTCCAGAACATAAGGAATGGACCGCTCGGCCGCGATCTCTTTGAGCCGGCGGAAAAGCTCCTGTTTGCAGTGGTAGCAGCGGAGCGGCGTGTTTTTCCTGAATTCGGGGTTCTTGAGTTCCTCGGTTTGAACGAGAAGATGCTTGACGCCGAGGCGGCGGGCCAGGTTCCGGGCAGCCCTGATTTCTCTTTTAGGATAGGTCTCGGAGCCGGCGATAACGGCCAGAACCCGGCCTCCGAGCACTTCCGAGGCCACCTTGAGGAGAAAGGTGCTGTCCACTCCGCCCGAAAACGCAACCACGGCTCCTCCCATCTCTTGAAGGATGCGGCGGAGCCGCTCCAGCTTGGCCCGGGCGGTTTTGGGAACCTGAACTTTATCAGTCATGCCCGCTCTTTTTCCCCGGCTTAATCTTTTCTCGAGCCATCTTCTTGACTTCATCGACAAACTCTTCGACGATTCGTCCTTCCCGGACGCGGCGGAGGAGTTTGCCATGTTTGAAGATGACGCCGACTCCCCGGCCGCAGGCCAGGCCGATGTCAGCTTCCTTGGCCTCGCCGGGGCCGTTGACCATGCAGCCCATCACGGCCGCAGTGAGCGGCGCCCGCACCGCGGCCAGCTTCTTTTCCACCGCCGCCGAGATTTCCATCATATCAACCTCGGCCCGGCCGCAGATCGGGCAGGAGATGAGTCGGATGCCTCTTCTCCGGAGGCCCATACTTTCCAGGATAAGGTAGGCGACCCGGACTTCTTCTTCGGGCGGCGCGGTCAGGGAAACGCGAATTGTATCAGCCAGGCCTTCGCCGAGCAAAATCCCCAGCCCGACAGACGATCTCACGCTGCCGGAAAAAAGGCTGCCCGCTTCGGTGATTCCGGCGTGGAAAGGATAGGCGACTTTCTCGGCCAGAAGCCTGTAGGCCTCGACCGTCCTGGCCACATCCGAAGCTTTGAGTGAGACCTTGATCAGGTCGAACCCGAGGTCTTCTAACAGCCTGATGTGTCTCAGGGCGCTTTCGACCATGGCCCGGCTCGTCGCCCCGCCGTAACGGCCGAGCAGGTCTTTCTCGAGGGAGCCTGAGTTCACGCCGATGCGGATGGGGACTTTCCGTTCTTTAGCCACCTTGACAACTTTTTTTATTTTGTCCGCACCGCCGATCGTCCCGGGGTTGAGACGCAGCCCGTCCACCCCGGCTTCGAGCGAGGCCAGGGCCAGGCGGTAGTCAAAATGGATGTCGGCGATGACCGGGAGGGAGATCCTGCTTTTTATCTCCGGCAGAGCTTTGGCCGCCCGTTCGTCAGGGACAGCCAGCCGGACGATCTCACAGCCCGTTTTTTCCAGCCTCCTGATCTGGGCCGCCGTCGCCTCGACATCATGGGTGTCAGTTCTGGTCATGGACTGGACCGCGACCGGCGCCCCGCCGCCGATGGCGACAC
>Ga0172366_10004496_pt1 | contig 10971 bp, 10 predicted proteins | sample LakKivSesite69cm_FD_114533 | JGI IMG/M metagenome (GOLD analysis project Ga0172366, IMG submission 114533) | Sediment microbial communities from Lake Kivu, Rwanda - Sediment site 69cm | ecosystem: Environmental > Aquatic > Freshwater > Lake > Sediment | place: Rwanda: Western Province, Lake...
CGTGAGAAGAAACTGCGCTTCGCCGCCGCGTATTCCTCCATCGTGTGATGGTAGTCGAGGTGCTCCGGACTCAGGTTGGTGAAGACTCGTCCGCGGTAGTGAATGTAGTCCACCCGCGATTGCACGAGCGCGTGCGAGGAGACCTCCATCGCGATATGAGTGGCTCCCGAGTCCGCCGCCCGCGCGAGCAGAGAGTGGAGCTTCACCGGGTCCGGAGTCGTGAGCCCGTGCTCGATGAAATCGTATTCCTCGCTGCCCGCCGGTAGCGGCATCCCGAAGCCGAGCGTGCCCGCAACCGCGGGACGGGCGCCCATCGCCCGCAGAATTCCCGCCGTCAGCAGCGTCGTCGACGTCTTGCCGTTGGTTCCGGTGACCCCGATGACGCGCAGCTTCTCCCTGGGCGACCCGTAAAAGCGCGCGGCTAGCAACGGATAGAGAGCGCGCGTGCTTTCCGCACGCAGGCGGCACACGCCGGGCCCGATGTCTACCGGCTTCTCATGCAGTATCGCCACCGCGCCGCGCTTGAGAGCTTCGGGTATGAAGCGGTGGCCGTCGGTGTGAATCCCTTTGAGCGCGACGAACAGGTGCCCTTCCTCCACCAGCCGGCTGTCTCCGCTGATGCCGCGAATGTCCTGCGACTCGTCGGCGTCCACGATCTCGGTAAGCTTCAAGCCGGCTATGAGTTCACCGAGTTTCACCGATACACTCCGGTCTGAGATTCTTCGCGATGGCGAGGCGCATTGCCACCTGCGCGAACGCCGGCGCCGCCACCTCGCTGGCATAGTACTTGCCGCGCGGCTGCGAGAGCACAACCAGAATCAGATACTGCGGTCTGGCGCCGGGCAAGAGACCGACGAAGGTCGCGTTGTACTTGCCCGGCACGTACTCGCCGCCGCGGGCGAGCTGTCCGGTGCCGGTCTTGCCTCCGACGGCGAAGCTGGGAAGCGCCCCGCGCTTGCCCGTCCCCTCGCGCACTACCGCTTGCAGAATGCGGCGCATCTCGGCGCTCGTGGATTCGTTCAGGATGCGGGGCGGCCGTGAAGCCGTCGCGTCGGGAGGCGGGCTCGGGGACGGCGCCGGAGAAGGACTCCCCCCGACGATGGCTTCACCGGGTTCCAGCGGGATGACGGAGCTTCCGGCCTCGATGGTTCCGGGCTGGCGCTCGGTCTCGGCGGTATGGTCGGCAATCAGAGCCGGACGGACCAGAAATCCGCCGTTGGCGATGGCTGCATAGGCGCGCATCAGCTGGAGCGGGGTCACGGCGATTCCCTGGCCGAAGGCGGCGTTGGCGACGGCAATCTCCGGCCAGGTGTACTTGCCCTTGCCGGTCAGCCAGCCTCTGGGCTTGAGGCCGCCGTGCTCCGCCGGCAGCTCAACGCCCGTCCGCTCGTAGAAGCCGAGCGTGCGGAAGATGTCGTCGAGCTTCTGCTGCCCCAGCTTGAGACCCGCCTGCGCCATCCCGACGTTCGAGGAATGCACGATGATGTTCTCGATGGGAATGACGCCGAAGCCCGCGGGATTGCGGTCGTGTTCCGCCTCGTAGATGCGGTGCGAACCTACGGTGAACGCAGGCGTGCAGTTGAACTTATCGGCCAGTGAGAGCCACCCGCGGTCGAGGGCGACCGCCGTAACCAGAGGCTTGAACACCGACCCCGGCTCGTATACGTAGTGCGCCAGCGGATTCGCCTCGTTGCCACGCGAGCCTTCCCGGGCGTAGTCGTTGGGGTCGAACGCCGGCCGAGAGGCCACCGCCAGCAGTTCTCCGCTCTCCGGGTTCATCACGGAGATGAGTCCCCAGGCGCCCCGGGTGGACTTCATGGTTTCTGAGAGCACGTCCTCGGCAATCTGCTGAATCTCCACATCCAGCGTAGTGACGATGCTTTCACCGTCCACCACGGGGGTCTTGGCGAAGACGGTTCCGGGGAGAGGGCGACCGCGACCGTCACGCAGGAAGCTGGTCTCGCCTTCCTCGCCCGTGAGCACGTCGTTGAAGGTGTTCTCCAGACCGAGGGTAAGGTCGCTTTTCGGATTGCAGTATCCAATCGTTTGCGGGGCGAAGCCCGCACCGAACGGGTAATAGCGCCGCCGGTAGTAGCGGACGAAGACGCCGGCCAGGTTCAAAGCATCGATTTTCTCCGCCTCTTCGGGGCTGACGTCGTCCGCCAGCTCGATGCTCTGCGGTCCATCTTCGTCGGTCATCCGAGCGAACAGCCGGTCTGCGCTTTCACCAAGGTGGGAACCGAGATACTCGGCGGCTTCCTCTGGATTCCCCAGCATCCCGCGCTCGACGATGATGCGCGCTCGCTTGATGTTCCCTGCGAGGACGGTCACGCCGTCTCGCGCGAGGATCTCGCCGCGCGCGGCTTGCGGGAAGACGGTGCGCTGCCAGGCGCTCTCCTGGTAGGTCTCATATCGCGGTCGTTCGCTTGTCTGCACCAGGACGACGCGGAGCAGAGACAGGAATGCCAGTGTCGCTATCGGGAGGAGGAGGAGAATCGAATTCCGCAAGAAGCTGCGCTCCATGGGGGCGAGGCTTCCTAGTTCTCGCGGCGCTTCCCCGTGCGGAGAATATTGGCGGCCAGGTTTCCCTGGCCGCCGCCAGGAGGAAGGGTAGCGAGATATATCGGCGCCTTAGAGACGCAACCGACCGCCCCGCTGAACTCGGTGAGTTCGCTCAGTCTCACAGGCGGGGTCGCCGGCGGGGTATGCAAGCAGGCGGCCAGGTTTCCCTGGCCGCCGCCAGGAGGAAGGGTAGCAACTCTGGGGCGTCCCCAAAGGACGCGACTTTCGAGATGCAACCGTGTGGTGTCGTCTATTCTCATGGCTCGATGGTTATCAGCCGATCTAACAGCGGGTATAGCTCCTCCACCGTTCGTGGTGCGGGGTCCCGTCGCGGGATGTTCGTGTGGACGATGTAGGTCGGCTTGCCAACGGCGGTCAGTCCCAGCGCCGCCGCCATCTCCCGCGTATGCATGAGCTGCTGGCGCTTCTGCCCGTTATCCTGAAGCTGATGCGTCAGGGACACCTCCAGATTCGCCAGCGTCTCGCGTGTTTCCATAAGCGCGTATCTCTTCTTGAGCACACCGGTCGAGAGCAGACCGTATGCGGCGACCATCAGCACCAGCAAGATGATGCCGAGCTGCAGCATCCTGGGGTAGGTGAGGACGAACTCAAACCGCCGCTGTTTGCGGAGCACGAAGTTGAGCAGGCGCGTGGAACGTGGAGCGGTTCCGCCGTAGCGGGATTGCAGTTCCTGGAACTCATCGTAATCGTAAATCCGGTCGCTGCGCAGGTAGTCTTCTGCCGGTTGGCTGCCCATGTTCAATTCGCTCCCTTCGGATTCTTGATAACGACGCGAAGCCTTGCGCTGCGTGCACGAGGGTTGTCCACGACCTCGGTATCTTCCGGCCTGACCGGCTTCTTGGTCGCAGGGATGAGCTCCCAGCTCTCGTCGGCGTCCCCGCGCGGACCGTAGAAGCGGAAGCTGCGCTTCACGATGCGGTCTTCGAGCGAGTGCCAGGAAATCACCCCGAGCCGCCCGCCCACATCGACGTATCTGATTGCCGTCTCGAGTCCGGCCGCAAGCTCATTGAGCTCGTCGTTGACCGCTATGCGCAGTGCCTGGAAGGTGCGGGCGCGAGTCTTGTTAAGATATCTCCGGTCTCGGGCTGGTACCGCCGAATCAACGGCTTGGACGAGCTTCAAGGTGGTGTCGATGGGGGAGAACCGGCGGTGACGGCCTATGGCGCTGGCGATGCGGCGCGCGTGGCGTTCTTCGCCGTAGTCGCTGATAATCTGCGCGAGCTGGTGCTCCGGGAGCGAATTCACCAGTTCCAGCGCCGTTTTTTCCCCTCTGCCCATTCGCATGTCCAGGGGGCCTTCCGCCGAGAAGCTGAAGCCCCTGCCAGGGTCGTCCAGTTGCAGGGATGAAATTCCCAGGTCGAAGAGCCCCAGGTCGAATCCGTCGATGCCCTCCTCGCGGAAGACCTGCTCCGCCTCTGAAAACAGCGCGCACCGAAGGACGATGCGGGGGGCGGCGTCCGGCGGCAGCGCAGCTCTGACAGCGCTGAGGGCGCTTTCGTCCCGGTCCATTCCCAGAGCAAGCCCGGTTGCTCCCAGATGCGTGAGCAGCGCGATGAAATGACCGCCGCCACCGACGGTGAAGTCCACCAGCACTTCCCCGCGGGCAGGAGCGAGCAGCTCCACCACCTCACGCAACAGGGCAGAGCGATGACCCATAGGTTTCCTCGACCATTCCAGTTATCAAAACCGGGAGCCTGCCTGCGAACCCGCCTGAACCAGGCAGGCTCGCCGGTTACGAACTAGTCCAGGGAGGCGATCGGCGGCGGAGCGGGATGGACGAATGAGCCGCCGATGCCATCTGGCGGGAGCCTCGATGCCTTCCGCTCCGCCAGGTACTTCCCCAGGTCCTCGATGCGCCATATCTCCAGGTAGTAGCCCGTTGATCTTAGCGTCAGCGGCCCCTCCAGCAGACCGGTGTCGCGCAGATACTTGGGCACCGTTATCCGGCACTGGTCATCAACATCGACTTCCGCGAAGTAGCTGTAGACTTCGCGCAGGTAGTCGCGCAGGGGGCCGTATGCGTAGTGCGGAAGCCGGGCGTCTCCGTTCGCCTCCGCCAGTTTCCTCAAATGGGCTTCATAATCACGAAACCGTTTCAGGGGATAGACGTTGAAGCAGGGGTGGTCGTCTTTGAATATGATTGCGCGGTCGCCAAGCACGTCCTTGAACTTCGCGCCGATGGGAAGCCGCCCCTTGGTGTCGAGCTGTAGCACCGGGACGCATCCCTTGAGCATGTCGCCACCTGCTGTACCCTCACCGCTCACGCCCGAGGGTTGTATCAGGGTAGGCTAGCCACTGTCAAGGGCTAAATTAGGGAGCAACTAGGGATAATCCGTATCTAGGTAAGGTTTGTGTAGCATTTTGGAGCGGCGACAGGGCGATGAAGGAGGGGGGAGGTGCCGGATTAGGCATATGGATGGCGGTCTAACGCCGCGCTACGTCGCGCGCAGCATGCACTCGGCGATGTGAAGCGCGTTGAGGGCGGCGCCGATATGGAGATTGTCGGAGACCGCGAATAGCTCGACGACGCCCTCCTCGAAGTAAGAGCGCACCCGGCCTACAACCACCCGGTCGCGGTGTTCGATGGCGAGCCGGCTTACCGGTATCCGGTCTTCGGGCAGAAGGAGTATGTGCGGATTATCCTCGAGTGCGAGATGAACGTCCTCGATGCTGGCGCGGTGGCGCAACCGGGCGTGCACGGAAAGCGCATGACCCACCAGGGCGGGGACTCGCACCGCGGTGGCATAGATGGCGGTGTCCGCGAGGTCGAGAATCTTCGTGGTCTCGCGCTTCAGCTTGAGCTCCTCGCTGAAATGGATTCCTTCGGCGGAGCCAACGGCGGGGACCAGGGTGAGCACCTCCGCGATTGCCGCGTCGTAGACGTCGAGAGGCGTTCCGGCAGGTCTGCCCGCGAGCGGCGCCAGGCGGTCCCAGAAGTCCTGCACCGCCGGGCGTCCCGCCCCGGAAAGCGACTGGTAACTGCTCACCACGACCTGTTCGAGGCCGAAAGGCAGCAGAGCGCTCAGCACATGGGCGAGACCGATAGTCGTGCAGTTGGGATTCGCCACCAGGCGCGCCCCCAGCGCCTTCTCCTCATTGACGCCCACCACGACCAGCGGCACTTGCGGGTCCATCCGGTATGCATTGCTCTTGTCCACGACGCGCGCACCGGCCTCCAGCGCCCTCGGCACGAACTTCCTGGACAGCTCGTCCCCGACGGAGAAGAAAGCCAGGTCGACGCCGTTGAAGCTGCCCTCAGTCAGCTCCTGAACCGGATACTCGCGCTCCTTCACTGTGACTGCTTTCCCGCGCGAACGCTCGCTGGCCAGCAGCACCAGCTCGGCATCGCCGAGCGGGCTCGCCGGAAGCAGCGAAAGCAGGACTTCGCCCGTGAGTCCGGTTGCGCCTGCGACAGCGATCCTCATGGTGACAGCTCCAGGATGCTCGCCAGACCGATGCGCAGCCCCTCGAAGTCCGCAAGACGAGCCAGCGCCAGCTTGACTCCGGGAAGGAAGCAGCGTCGGTCGATGGTGCGGTGCTCGATGCGGAGGGTCTCTCCCTCCCCGCCGAAGATGACGGTCTGCTCCGCCAGCACTCCCGGAATGCGCAGGGCGTGGATGCGTACGCCGTCAACGCCGCCGCCTCGCGAGCCGGCGAGCTTCTCGCCCCGAGGGCCGGACTCGACTTCGCCCTTCCCTGTTATGAGCTTCGCTGTGGCGAGGGCGGTTCCGCTGGGGGCATCCAGCTTTCCTGGATGATGCGCCTCCACTATCTCCGCGTGCTTCATATAGCCGGCCGCCTGTCGGGCGAACGCCATCATCAGGTTCGCTCCCAGGGAGAAGTTGGGGACAATCAGGCAGGAGGTACCCGTCCGCTCGGCGGCGGCTTTCAGGCGCTCGACCGTTTCCCCAGCGTAGCCCGTTGCGCCCACGAGATAGCGCTTCCCCGCGAGCAGAACCTGCTCGCCGTGCTCGTCGACGGCGGCCCCGGTGGAGAAGTCGACGATGTGCGTCGCCGGGGATTCGAGGAGCGCGGGCAATCCGATGGCGATTCCACCGACTCCGGCAATCTCGCCGCCAGCGGGGTCGAAGACTGCCGCTACGCGAAAGGCTTCATCGGCGGAGAGCCCTTCTGCCACCATCCGGCCCATTCTGCCGGCGGCGCCGATTACGCCCACGAGAATCGGCTCAGCCATGCTGCTTCTCCATTGTCATCTCGGAACCGGTGGATTCCGCATGCTCCCCCTCTTGCGCTTCCGGAATCGGCTGCATCTCCGGCGGGAGCAAGGCGGCGATCGCCGCCATTATCCTTTCCGTGGCGTCATTGAGCAAGTCGCGCGGTATCACTTCCCCCCGGTAGCGCTGGAAATGCAGAGGTGGGCCGAAGCGCACGGTTATCTTCCCCGGACGGATCCAGCGGCTGTGCTTGGGAAAGCACTTCTCCGAACCGATGATAGCCGCGGGAACGACCGGCACGCCGGTCTTGAGGGCGAGCACAGACGCTCCCGACCGTCCTCGCTGAAGGCGACCGGAGAGAGAGCGTGTGCCTTCGGGGAAGATTATGACCGCGGCTCCCTTATCCAGGTACTTGACCGTTTCCCCCAGCGCGCTCTGCCCTCGGCTGCGGTCGATGAGGATGGTGCGGAACGTCCTCATGGTGAGACCCACGACCGGCACGCGGGCAAGCTCCTTCTTGGCGATATGGAAAATGTGCCGGGGCACGCCGAGGCCCACGAGAGGTGGGTCGAGGTGCGAGACGTGATTGGAGGCGATGAGCACCGGGCCTGCAGGCGGGACATGCTCCCGGCCTTGGAAGCTCAGCCGGAACATCAGCTTCGCCCACACGAGCAGAGCCGTCTTCGCAATCGCGTAGAGAAACCGTTCCGTCGGACTGAGCACAGACCGATTATATCAGGGAAGGAGGACGCCAGCGGTCGTCGGCTCTCCGGCGGGCTGATATAATCGCGGCGTGTTGAGTTTGCGACTGCGCGGATTCGTGTTGGCGGTGGCGGCGGTGGCGGTGCTGGCGGTGGCGCTGGGATACGCTGCCGCCGCGTTTTCGCCGTCTGCGATGCTTCCGGGCGGCGACTGGCGCTTTCGACGCTCGCCGGAGCCGGTGGTCGCGCTGACCTTCGACGACGGCCCGGACGGGCAGTACACCCTCCCGATTGCCCGGATGCTGCATTCGCGGGGCGTCGGCGCGACCTTCTTCTTCATCGGCAAGCACATTGCCGAGCATCGGGAGGTCGCGCGGCAGGTGGGAGAGCTCGGCTTCGAGCTGGGCAATCACAGCTACGACCATCCGGATATGGCGCAGATGTCGCAGGCGCAGATTGAGTGGCAGCTTGACGAGACGAATCGCCTGCTGGCAGAGGTTGGCGGAGGGAGAGCGGCATTCTTCCGTCCTCCCTACGGGAGCTTCGACGCTCGCGTGCTTGCGGCGGCGCGAGCGCGCGGGATGGCGGCCGTGCTCTGGAGCGTGGATTCGCGCGACTGGGCGGACACGGACGCTGCGAGCATCGCTTCGCGCGTGCTTTCGCTGGCGCGACCGGGAGCGGTGATTCTTCTGCACAGCACGCATCCGCAGACGCTGGCGGCGCTGCCGGCGATTCTCGACGGGCTGGCGGCGAAGGGCTACCGCGTGGAGAGCGTTTCCGGCTGGCTGGCGGCGATGCAGGAACCGCCGGTCCCGCCTCCACCACCGCGCCCGCGGATCGAGGAGGGACCGATTCCGCCTCCTCCGGGTAACGCGAGTCCGGAGACTCCTGCGGTTGCGGTTGTGGAGCGGGCGGCGAAGCCCGCGGAGGCGGAGGGCGCCGCGCCGAAGTATCGCGTCATCAGCAATATCCATGGCTTGGCGGAGCTTTGCGAGGGATTCGCGGGCGCCCCGCTGATTCCGCGCCCTGAAGCCGCACCGGCGACGCGGCTTTCACAGATCGCATGGCAGAAGGACCTGCTGGCGAAGAGCCCGGAGCTCTACGATAAGGAGTTTCTGTTCAACAACCGCGTCTACGCCGCCGACTACTATCCGCAGCCCAGGTTCTTCCTCCTGCTTTCGTGGGAGCAGATGGCGGATGTGGACGCGCCGCTGCTTGCGCGGCTGGCGCACGAGGGTGGAATGTCCTACACGCTCATCGTTTCAGGGGAGCCCTCGCGGCGGCTGGTCGGCGACTTCGGGCTTCCGGCGCGAGTCATCGGCCCGGGGGACTATGACGCCGGCGCAGTGTTCACACTCGGGCGGGATACACTGTCGGACCTCGTTAACCTGCTGCGGCGCAAGAAAGCGGCGATATTCATAAGCCTGGAGCTGCCGGACGACGATGCGGAGCCGGTGCGAGACTTCTTAGCCGCGCTTATCGAATTCCTGACCTTCCGCCAGCTCACGAACGACCGCGTTTTTGACCCCGGGCGCGACCTGCGGGAGAGCTTGCAGCTTCCCGAAGGTGTGGAGCTTGCGCGCTTCAGCGGAGCCGGTCGGACGATGCTGATGCTGCTGACGGAGCGCGACGCTTCGATGAGTGTGCCGCGAAAGCTGCGCGGATTCTCCCGCATCACTCTGGAGCCGGACTCAGTTGCCGAGGCACAGGCGATTGAGCGCACGCTGTGGCTTGCCCAGGGCGCGACCTATCTTCTGAGTCCGTGAGAATGTGATGAGCCTGCGGGCGATGTCCTTTTCCTCCGATGACCCCCAAGATAACCTTGCGCGCGAGGAAGCGCTGCTTCGGGAAGCGGGGGAAGGCGACGGGGCAACGCTCTGCTTCTATGTGAACCGTCCTTGCATCGTGATGGGGCGCAACAACCGCGAGGAAGAATGGGTGCATGGCGACGCCGTGCGAGCGGCGGGGATTCCGCTGCTGCGGCGGGTGACCGGCGGCGGAGCGGTCTATCACGACGCGGGAACGCTGAACTACGGCATCGTGCTGGGGCGGCGGCGATATGAGGCACTGAGGCCCGCGGGCATGCACATCGTGGACTTGTTCCGCAGGACGGTTGCGAGGGCTCTGATGCCGGCGGGGGTTTCGCTTGAGCTTGTCGGCAAAAGCGACCTGAATCTGAACGGGCGCAAGGTTGGGGGCTGCGCGGCGGCGATACGGAAAAACGGCGTCCTCTTTCACGGAACGCTGCTGTTCACCGTGGACTACGACGCCTACGAGCGCTTCCTGCCGATTCCTCCGAATCGGGATGCCGCGCTCAGCCATCGGAACTTCGTAACCTCCTTTGCGCAGGAAGGAGTAATGCTCCGGGTCGAGGATGTGAAGAGGATGCTGGTGGAAGGAATCGGGGAGCAGGTCACTGGGAACTGGGGTTGGCGTTCGTAGGGGCAATTCATGAATTGCCCCTACCGGGAACTGCCATGGTGGAGCGGCGCTGGTCAGCCCCGTGTAATCAGGAAAGAAGAAGCGCCATCCTCCCCCGCTGGACTACGGGCGTCCTCGCCCGTAGTAAGACGGGCACATGGGCGTGATGAGATTACGGCTGCTGGTGGACCACGGGCGGGGACCCCCCGTGGTCCAGGAACGAGAGGATGGTCCGGCAGGAAAGCTCACCCGCCCGAGGAGAGCCGGTGGATACGCGAACTCATGGGCAGAATCTCGCGAAACCAATTGTAGGGGCACGGCACGCCGTGCCCTCCGTTGATGCTGAGAAACCCGTTGCAGGGCATGGCATGCCATGCCCCCACACAAGACGCCCGGAGGCGGGGTGTAAAACCCCGCCCTCCAGCCAGAGAAGACGGGTGACTTCTCGCACATTCGGGGTATAATCAGCCGCGATGAAGGTTGGCGGCAAGAAGCGCATCCTCACCGGCGACCGCCCGACGGGCAAGCTGCACCTCGGGCACTTCGTCGGCTCGTTGCGAAACCGCGTGAAGCTCCAGCACAAGTACGACACCTACCTGCTGATTGCCGATGTGCAGGCGCTAACCACCCACTGGGAGCAGCCGGAGCTCATCCGCCGGTCGGTGATGGACGTGGCGATGGACAACCTCGCGGTGGGGGTGGACCCGGAGGTCGCCACCCTCTGCGTGCAGTCGATGATTCCGGAAATCGCCGAGCTCACCGTCTTCTACGGGCTGTTCACCAATATGAACAAGCTCCGCCACAACCCGACGACAAAAGCGGAAGCGCTGCAATACGGGTATGCATACGTGAGACCTGCGCTCTGCATAGAACTCGCACTCGACTCGTACCTTTCTGAAGGAGCTCTTGCCGAAACCACGAGGCTGTTGCGCCAGTTCAAGACCAACTCAATGGATGTTCGGCCACCGTTAGCTACTTTGAAAAGTTGGCTTTCGTCAAGGGGGTGCGGCGTGACGAGCGCTCGGGCAGACTTCGGGACGGACTACGGTGGTGATGCACACCTCGCCGTTGCGTGGGTATTTGAGAATGCA
>Ga0172366_10004498_pt1 | contig 10969 bp, 10 predicted proteins | sample LakKivSesite69cm_FD_114533 | JGI IMG/M metagenome (GOLD analysis project Ga0172366, IMG submission 114533) | Sediment microbial communities from Lake Kivu, Rwanda - Sediment site 69cm | ecosystem: Environmental > Aquatic > Freshwater > Lake > Sediment | place: Rwanda: Western Province, Lake...
AACATTTTCAACTCCTAGACGCATCATCGTTTCTCTTATCTTCTTCATCTTCTCTTGATTCCGGTCTACGGCGAAGATTTGTCCCTCGTTTTGCATAAGTTGCGCAATGTGGCTTGTTTTCCCTCCGGGAGCGGCACACATGTCCACTATTATTTCTCCGGGCTTCGGATCCAAGACCCTGCCGGTGACGATTGCTGGAAACGACTGCGGATAAATGTATCCAAGCTTGAACTCTTCCGCCTCCCTTAAACTCGGCACGTCAAATATCGGGTCAGTAACTTCAACCGCTAACCCGTGCCTATATGTCAAAATTTCGGTTTCGCTCATCCTAGCTATTCCAACGCCCACGGTTTGACCATAGTCACTAACAACAGTCACCATATCTCCTCTTTTTATTCCCTCACACTTTACAACGCCTGGTGCGTAAAGGTGTGAGCCCTGTAGGAGGCTTTCAGAGGAGAACCTGTCGGCCACTATTTTCTTCTCTGTTTCTGGTGTTTCTAATGGTCCTTTAACCTTCAGAAACACGGCTTCTGGAATCTCTGCGTGGCTTTCGGCGTCTATCCCTCTTTTAAGCAGTCTGCTAACGAGGCTGGCGGGGTCGATTTTGAGCGTATTCACCCTAATCGAATAGCGTTTACATGGGGTTTTGAGGGCTTGGAGACACGCCTCAACTTTGTCGCCGTAAACAACCGTCAGTTTTTCAATGATGTCTTCGGAGAAACGGTAGAGGTCTGACAGTCGCTTGATCCCGTTCTTCATCATTGCCTTTAACACTAGATTGAATTATATTGGTCTTCTTATATTGTTCCATCAGGATTTCAACGCGCCGTATGCTTTTAGCATTGTTTAGGAGGACCAAGGTCTGAAGATCATTGGGGTAATATCGGACACTCACATCCCGACTAGGGCGAAGGCTATTCCTGCGCGGGTCTTCGAGGTCTTCAGGGGAGTAGACCTAATAGTCCACGCAGGAGACCTAGTCCAACTTAAAGTACTAGAGGAGCTCGAGAAGGCTGCGCCTGTTGTCGCTGTATGTGGAAATATGGATCAACACGAAGTCGTCGAAAGACTGCCGAAGGTGAACCCTATTGAGGTTTACGACTGGAAGATAGGGATCACTCATGATCCCGGAGCTCTTTTTGGAATGGATAAGATGGTTAGGCTAGCTAGAAAGCACGGCTTTGACGTATTGATCTTTGGTCACACGCACAAGCCGTTTATCAAAGAGGAAAACAAAACTTTATTCCTTAATCCCGGAAGCCCAACAAATCCTCTACCCCCGTTCCTAACGAAGCCGTCGGTTGGCTTGTTAAAGATAAAGGAAAACGCAATAGAGCCTCAAATCATCGAAATATGACAAACCCTTTATCATTTTAGTCGACCTCATGTCTACTTAAACCGAACTGTTTCTACTCTAATAGTCTGCGTATCGAGTAGAGCATATGTGGACTTCCCGGTCAAATAGCCACACACTTCACCGGGGTTTATTACGGTTGTGCCCCCTTTTTTGTAGGTTTCTGCCTTGTGGGTGTGACCACAGATGACCACATCGTAGCCTCCAGAGCCAATCAAGGAGTTAAGTAAGTTCTCTTCGTGGCCGTGATACAGTGCGGTTTTTAGATCATCTGCAGGGATCTTGACGAAGCTACCTCTGACCTCTACTCCAATCTCTCTGAATAACTTTTTTAGCAACTCTCGCTCTGCGCAGTTGTTGCCGAAGACTCCGATCATTTTTGCTTTCAGCGGCTTAAAGTGCGATACCGCGAACGGACTCACGTAGTCGCCCGCGTGTAAGACAAGGTCCACATCTCTTTCGTTTAGCTGCTTGACCACCTCATCAATCAGGTATATATTGTCGTGTGTATCCGAAATTATTCCAATAATCATTTTTTCACCAATTCTTCAAATGGGTGCTAACGGAATAAAGCGTTTATTAAGAGATGCAATAGGCACCAAGTCTGTTGCAAGGAGAATTCCAAAATCGTTACTTGGTTGAGTTCATGTTCTCTAATTCTTTTGCTATTCTTTTTGACAATTGTTTTCCGATGCCAGAGATTACTCTTAATCCATCGACCCCCCCTCTTTTGTAGATGGCTTCCAAGTCCTCGTCAAGCTCATCTATCACCCATGCGGCTTTTCTGTAGACCCAGATCTTGTATTCTTCAGCACCATCAATCTCCATGTAGTAAGTTTCATTGAACAGATTTTCTGCAACCTTCTTGTTTGCGGCAAGTTCACCCGGTTGAATATACCTCGGCATTCTGTCCTTGACGCCGTATTTCTCACAGAATTCTTTTACCCTCTTACCCACAGACCCGAAGTACTCTTGTTTTGGGCTGTAACCATCATCATAGATTTGTTTGTATTTTTCCACAAGGTCTGGGTAATGTTTTCTTAGAGTCTGTGTATAACGGGTGGCTTGGGCACCGCTCATCGTAAGGCCCCCAGCCAAGACAAACTTTCCGCCATTTTCCGCAGTTTTCTCTACAACAGCCTCGAGGTTTTCGTCATAGTCGCATATGAATGGAAGTATGGGCATGAAAGCTGTACCCGTCAGTATTCCTTCCTTAGAAATCTTTCCCATAGCTTCAAACCTGCTCTCGACGGTGGGGGCGTTGGGTTCGAAGAACTCTTGATAACCCTTTGAAGAACGGTGCGCTATGCTCCAGAGCACGCAGGCCCAAGACTTGTTATTTACCTTTTTTATCAGATCCAGATCTCTCAGCACGAGGGGTGATTTTTCGTTGATCAGAACTGGAAAGCCAAATTCAAGGCATACCTCAAGCATCGCTCTGGACAGCTTGAACCTTGCTTCAGCAGGCTGGTAATCTCCTATAACAATGACATCTTTGGGCAATCTATTGAGTTCTCTTCTTAGGAGTTCAGCTGCGTTCACTTTTACCTTGATATATTGAGAAAACGGGTCATCAAGTCCCTGCGCATCCTTCTCTCTCGCCAGCATGTTGTATTTCTCATCCCGCCAGTAGCAATACTCACATCCATACTTACAACCGACATAGGGATGCGCTGAATACTTGTTCCAGAACCATCCATCGACATGTTTGTAAATGTTCATGATCTTACTGGCTCGATAGGGCACATACTTGATCATTCTCAGGTCACCGTCATCGCGCGTGTGGTTTTTAAGGTAGATTGAGGATATAATCAAAATAGTGTAATTCATTATTCAATATGGTTTTGGTGAAAAAAAATGCCTCGTTGCGATAATTGTGGTAGTGAGGTTCCATCTGGAGCCACGTTTTGCCCTAGTTGCGGTTCATCGCTCACTACGCCTTCTAGCTCAGAGAAGTACGAGATTAAGTACAAGCCTTCCTATGCGATGCTTGTTTACCATCTCGATGAAAACGAGAGCATCACAGCTGAGTCTGGCGCGATGACTTATATGAGCCCTAATGTTGACGTTAACACACGTATGAGGGAGAAGAGTATTCTTGGAACGTTAGGGTTAAAGATACTTGGAAGACAATCATTCTTCGTCAACGATTACAAAGCTGTGGGAGGGTCGGCTGAAGCCGCCTTTGTTTCAGCACCAGTAGGAGACATCACAGTTCTCAACGTTTCCCCTGAAAGCGGATACATCATACAGAAATCAGCCTATATTGCCTCAACTCAAAAGGTTGATCTGGACGTCAAGTGGGAAGGATTCACGAAGGGCTTGTTTGGTCAAGGACTGTTCATGATCAAGGTGACAGGCACAGGAGAATTATTCATCAATACTTTTGGGGCGATAGATAGACACGTGCTTCGGCAGGGACAGAAGCTCGTTGTAGACAACTTCCACCTAGTGGCTTTCAGCAACACATGCACATACAGAGTGACGAAGTTTGGTGGCTTAAAGGAAACTCTGCTGGGTGGCGAAGGACTGGTGACTGAAATCACTGGACCAGGAGAGGTCTTGATTCAGACAAAGAACCTGAGGGAGTTTGTAGAATGGTTGTGGCCGATGATGGAGCCCAAAGTCAGATCCACAGCCCGATAACCCCCTTATTTTTTATTAGAGACAAACTCATTAAGGCGCCTGAGGTTTATCTAAATATCCTATCAGGAAAAATTAGTTTAACGAATTTGATGCTACCACGATCGTGGTCCGTAGGGCTCCAACTTCTGTGGAACTATGCATTCTAGACTGCAAATATCTATGGATATAATGTGCTAATTAGTGCACTTGACAGAAGGCGTTATACACCCATAAAACACAGGTGAGGATCCAGAAACTCAAAATTACATGGGTTCGGAAAAATTTGCTTATATACTGATTTCCGGGCTGTCTATAAGTTGTGATAGATGTGTTGATATTTTGAGACATGAAGTCACTCCACGTATTACCTTCTCTAAAGTTGACTTTATTAATTCATAATCTCATACAATTTTATGTACGTTATCCAAGAACGAGTAGGAACATATCTGGATAAGATACTGAGTAGGAAAATACTTTGCTGGATACCAAGAATGAAGAGCCGCTAGTTCGCGGCTTCCTTTTTGCTTGCACAAACAAGACAGAAAAGGAATGTTTTGAGAGATCGCTGTTTGGAACAGAAAGATTCTATGGCCCCATCGTTATTAGAATCAGAAAAGGAGATCTACTGTTTCTTAATAATTTGGACTCAAATTCTTTGTATGCTGTTTTTAAGGCTATTTCAAATGGCGGTTTCAATATTCAACCAGAGGCTTGGGACGGCAAATACCCATATCAAGTAAAAGTTGAAATCCTTGGAGAAAAAATAGAGATAAAAAATGCACACAAAATACTTGATAAATTCAAAATAAAGAGAAATACACCACTGTATGGAGAAAAGCTTCTCGGTTTCTTGGATACCTTTGTACCCGAACCTACTCTGCTGGATTCCACTACAGAGTTAGAGCTAAATGAGTCAGCCCATCTGATTTTAGAACAAAAAGAGAAGATCAAGAAAGAAATCGGGCAAGTAGATATTGAAGAAGAGATTCCTTCGCTTGAGGCTACAACGCTCTGGGACTTTCCAACACAAAGTTATGGCCTAACACCTAAGGGAGATAATAAATATCCTGGAGTTACGCCGGCCCTCATAATCTACAATCTAATCTGGAGATACACGGACCCAAGAGACCTAGTTGTTGATCCTATGTGTGGAAGCGGAACAACAATTGATGTTTGCAAGGAAGAAAAAAGAAGAGTCATAGGATATGACATATCGCCTGTACGGCCCGAGATAATTCAGAACGATGCTAGGAAAATACCTCTCGATGATAATAGCGTTGATATGGTTTTCATCGATTCGCCATACGGGGATAACGTTAGGTATAATGATCACCCGGATTGTATCGGTAAGATATCCAGTGAAAAAGATGAATTCTACTATGAACTTGAAAAAGTGATGAGAGAGTCACATAGAATATTGAAGGAAGGAAAAGTATTGGGATGGCTAATAGGCGACCAGTGGGTGAAGAAAGAGTTCACTCCAGTAGGGTTAAAAATCTATGAGCGTTTATGTAGGTACTTCGAACCCTTGGATATCATCTGCGTAACTCGAAGAGGGCAGACTTCTCACACAGGTCCTTGGTATAGTCGTGCACGAAGATTCAACTTCTTTTTACGCGGTTTCAAATATCTACTTATTATGCGAAAGCCGAGTGGCCAGCCCCCAAAATCTAGGAATAGAGAAATTAGGTGGGCATATTATTCGAGGGCAAATGAGGTAAGAGTATGAGTGATGCTAAGCACACGGTAGATAATCTAATTCTAAGAATTGGGAAAGGTGAGATAGATCCTCGAGAAGCTTGGGATAAGATTAGTGAGTTAAAAGAACCATATGTTCAACAATATTCCGAACAATCTTGGCATGTATACATTGGCAATAAATTTCAGCAATTGGTTTACTCAATTCTAAAGGGCTATTTCCATAGACTTAAATCCCAAAGCCAAGAGTTCAAGAATTTCGATCTGTTTACGGAGAGTGAAGTAAGAAGCAACGATATCATTGCAAGAAAACTTGCCATAAAATATGGCGAGTACTTGCTACTTCCAGATACAGATATGGCCATAATCGACTATGATTTTGTGAACCCTTGGAAATCCGAAGTCTTAGTATTGGTGTCATGCAAAACAAGCTTGAGGGAAAGAATTGCACAAGCATGCTATTGGAAGTTAAAGTTACTTTCTTCGGATGTAACCAAGAACACGCATGTTTTCTTAGCGACTACAGATAATGATGAAGACTTCTTCCTCAGAAACAAAACAAACCGTTACGCTGGTAGAAGTAGGAATAGAATTATTGCTGAGTATGAATTAGACGGCGTATACATTCTTCGAGAAGACTTCAAGAAAGAGTGGGAGAGCAGTAAGGTAAAGCGTTACGATCGTATTTTTGAAGACATCGTTAACATTCTAAAAAGAGACTGACTAAAAACCTCGCAAAAAGATAATGTAATTCAAAACAGTGTGTACAAGAGAAAAACGAATTATATAATCGATCTCTGAGTCACCAAAGGACTATGTGTGCCAAAAACTTTGTTTAGATATCTGGCGACATGCTTCACGTCTTCGAGCGATAAAAACAGGAACTTCTCCTATAGATATTCAGAGCTTTTGCGACCCATGTTCAAGTGTAGCCATTGCTTTTATTGCTCATTGATCGCGCGCGTAAGTCCAAATCCTCTTTTCTCAGTCGAAGGTTTCTGCCAAAATTGAAAAACCGTGCGTGAAAACGTCATTTACCGGCGCTAATTAGCGTAATTATCTATGGTTATTTTACATTTAGGGAATGCTATTACGGTTCATCATTTGGCTAATAATCAGCCTTTTAGTCTCTTCAACAGAGCTGCGGTAATTAAGGGCAACAAAACAGTAACGTCTCCCTCAACAGTCACGTACTTGGCGTCTTTCCTCAGTTTGCCCCAAGAAATTGCCTCACGCATTCTTGCCCCAGATAGACTGCCGTCCCATTCCACTGCCGTAGTGATGTATACAGCGTAGTTTAAGCCAGCTCTGAAGGCGTTCCACCATATCACATGATGCTTGCTTATTCCGCCACCCAGTATCAGCGCCCCGGATTTCTTGGCCTCCCACACTAAATCGCTGAGAAGCTGTTCATCTTTAAGAAGATTAATTCTAAAGTCCTTGTGCCCTTGATAGAATTCCCACAGATGATATCCAACAGCACCGTCTGTAATCCCAGGAATCACTACAGGAACCTTATTCTTCCAAGCCCAGTATAAGATTGAGCCCTCTTGCCCTATGAACTCTCCCAGCTTCCAAGCAAGCTCATAGGTCGCAAACTCCTTACCGTCCCTATAGACTTCATTTAGAAACTCCCTCATCTTCTCCTCTATTATCAAACCGTAACTCTCTTTGGGAACCAAAACGTTCCCAAGCCTACTTATCCCTTTCTCCCACAGCTCAACATCATCCATCAGAAAACTGCCATGATAATAATCTTTGAAACTTCTGGCCAGATCATGATCCAAAGTCCCACAAGTCGTTACGACGACATCAAATATCTTCCTTTTTACTAACTCTCTGATAACTCCTCTCGTCCCGGTTGCTATTATGCAGGCTGGAAAAGAAAGAAACTTCAAGCAACTCTCTTCTCTCAACATGCTTTCGAGAACATCTACGGCTACACCAACCTTTTTCGCTACGAACCCTCCTGACTCGTACATCCTCTTAACGAGCCCATCGATCTCTTCGCTCCCACTTATGTCGATGTCTTTTACCGGTTTCATACCATCGCCTCAGGAAATATTACATTCTAGCTGCTGATTAAAAACAAATATGTGGTTACTGATACTGATTCGCTAGCCAGCTTTATATGATGCCCATTTCCTTTAGGTGGGAATAGATTAGCGGGTGGCGTGCGATAACCGTCCACAACACTACAAGTCCAGCCACACTTAGTAGAAAACCTATCACTGCTTTTATCAAGTCTTTCTTATTGAAAACGAAGCGTTTCGGTGACCAAGCAAACCTAATCGAAGAAGGCGTCTTCTCAAAATAGTCTACGATGCCCCACAACATGTATATAGCTGCATAAACTAGAAGCGCAGTACCAATTATCAAACCCAAGACAACTGTGTTGATAGGACCCGCTATGACAGTGAAGGCCAGTATCAGAGCCAAACCAATCAATATCAAATAGATCTTTCTCATTCAGCTCACTTTCCCAAAAAAATACTTTCTGAAGCACCCATTTTTCTTTTTTCTTAACAGCCTGTCTTTTTTGGTTTAGTCTCCCTCTTGTAAATGAGGTAATAACAAAAGTAGAAGACTATTGCCCAGAACCCCATGTCTACAATGAGCTCGGCCCATTTTAATATTTTTGTTGCATTTGGATACACTATTTGAGTGATCCAAGGTAAGGGTATACCCCAATGAGATACACCGAGACGACGGTATGAAAATGGATTTAGAAAGAGCCCTGAGAGAAAAGTAATAACTGCACCAAATATTATAGAAATGACTAGCCTCCGAGTCCCTCCATTCAAATCATTCATCTACATCCTGTCAAAGCTTGGTTAATAAGAGGATCCATCATCGTAAAAAGATAAATCCTATGCAATAACCTAAACTGGTACCTAATATTTTTTTTAAAACTCAAACTTTTATACATGAGCAAATCTTTTCCGCAGTGAAGTCATCGACTCTGAGGTGTAAAATGCCTGCGAAGAATATTGTATAAATCCTGCCTCATAACAATCTTTATTTTCTCTACACCATCTAAGTTCATTACAAGGGGGCAGGAATTTATGCCTAAAATATCCATAAGCAGAAAAGATTATGAGAGAAGGATTGAGAAAGTAAGAGAGGAGCTAGTGAAAAAGAAACTAGACGCTTTATACTTAACAAATGAAGTCAGCATCTTCTATCTCACTGGATACTACTACATTGCAACCGAACGCCCCGCCGCCCTCATCATCCCAGTCGACGGTGAAGTCACGTTTATGGGACCACTACTCGAAAAAGATCACATACCGTTAAGGACCAAGCTGATTAAGAACGTCAAAACTTACGTGGATTATCCTGGAGAAAAGCATCCAATCGAACATTTCGCCGGGTTTCTCAAACAGCTCGGACTACACAATAAAACGGTTGGAACCGACAATCCAGCTGGGGCCTCAGGAAGATGGGGTTACAGGGGGCCACCAATCATGGAAAAACTGCCGAAAGCAAAGTTTGTGGAAGAGAGGGAGCTTATTCAAGAAATGCGCGTGATTAAATCGGAAGAGGAGATCGAACTCATCAAAGAAAGCGCGAAGTGGGCAAATTTGGCTCACAGCTTGTTGCAGGATTATGTTGAACCTGGACTGTTGGATGCAGAAGTATCCGCCTTGGCCTCCTACGACGCTTCCGTAATCATGAGGAAAACTCTTGGATCAGACTATCAACCAACCAAAACTGGAGGTTTCCCGGCCGACGCGGGCTTCCGAGGGCAAGTTGGCCCAAAATCTGCCATTCCACATTCTATCTCCAAAAAATCCGATCAGGGAGGGAGACGTTCTCATAACTGGCGCTGGGGCGGATGTAGGCGGCTATAACAGCGAACTCGAACGAACCATGATTGTTGGAGAGCCAACAGAAAAGCAGAAAAAATACTTCAAAGTTATGCTGGAGGCCCAAGAAGCCGCCTTATCGACATATAAACCAGGAGCCAAATGCTCTGATGTTGACAAAGCAGCCAGAAAAGTCCTTAGGAAAGCAGGCTATAATGACCTAATTCGTCATCACACTGGCCACGGACTCGGACTGGAAGAACATGAGCCTCCTTGGCTCGATATCGGCGACGACACCATCATGAAGACAGGAATGGTTCTTAGTTGCGAGCCTGGGATTTACATACCGGGATACGCCGGCTTTCGACACTCCGACACTATTCTAATCACCGAAGATGGAAAAGAAGCCATAACCTACTATCCAAAAGATTTGGACTCACTAACTATTCACACAAGATAAACATTCGTGCACGGGAAAAAATAAGGAGATAAACTCAGCCTCACAGCAACTCAAACAATTAATTGCAAGAAGTCATAAATTACAAAGGAGAACCAACCAAAACTATTGAAGAAGGCAGGGATTAAAGCGAGGGTGTCAATATGAGAACAGATTACAAGATTCTTGTAGGACGTGGTTTATACCGCGCGCATTATTCGTTTTGTTCATTATTCTTGTCAGCACAAAGACAATCGGCGCGTTATTCTTAGTTTGGGCTTTTTATGACGCCATAATTATGCTTGTTGCCACAGCATTAACATTCTTATACTACCTTATCAAAGGATTGTTACAACATAACAAATTTGCCCTTTACACGTGTCTTTTCATGTAGACATTGTTGAGGTGTGAGGATGAAGCCTTCAAAATGGGTGTTAGTTGGAATTACTCTAATCGGAATTGTGGTGGTAGGTACATATTTTATTCTACTTCCTTCCGAGAAGGTCGTTCCAAAAGTTACTTTCAAAATTACGATCGATAAGAGCACAAAATGGCAGACCTACACACTAGTCGTCAAAGACCAAGATGGAAACCCGCTGTCCAGTGTCGACGTAAGCTACGAGCAAACGGATTTGGACTTCATGTTCTCAGTTGACTATGAAGCGATCCCCTATGACTTATTCACACAGAATTATGAGCAAACATATTATGAGTTGGGCTTGAATACAATCCATTTTTCTCCCTATTCGAAATGGGCTCAGTTGGAGCCACAAAAAGGAGAATTCAATTGGTTCTATGAGTATCCAGAAGGCTTCCATAATACGGCTGATCTCGGTCTATGTTTACCTAACTTTAAGGATGACTCAAAGACATTTCCTGAATGGACCGATCCGGATGACATCGACGGCAAGTTTAAGCAAGACTACGAAGAATTTGTCAAAGCCTTTGCATCTCACTACAATGGGACGGTGGATGTATACAGGCTTGGATCCGAAGTCAACGCTGGAAGCTGGTCTGGCGCAGCTCAGGGAAAAAGCTACGATT
>Ga0172366_10004499_pt1 | contig 10966 bp, 9 predicted proteins | sample LakKivSesite69cm_FD_114533 | JGI IMG/M metagenome (GOLD analysis project Ga0172366, IMG submission 114533) | Sediment microbial communities from Lake Kivu, Rwanda - Sediment site 69cm | ecosystem: Environmental > Aquatic > Freshwater > Lake > Sediment | place: Rwanda: Western Province, Lake Kivu...
ACGACCGGCCCAAATGACCATGCTTCAAGTGGCTCTTTAAAGAGAGGACGATTGGAATGGCAAATATAAAACGCTTGTGAAAAATAAAGGATTCTTTGCAATTTTAAGTTGGTTTGAAGAATACCAACTAAAGCAGCCATTTTAATAATCCATCGCGCTAAATCAAAGGCTTTCAATTGATTATTCCTCATAAATTATAAATAATATCGTAATTATACCATTATTAAAACGATTCTGGTAGAATTTAAAGAATTGAAAAATGTGAATAACAAGAGGAGTGAACCAGTATCACAATTCATAAAAAGAAAGTGTATACAACTGCGAAAATGAATGTAAGAATGGTATTTGTTCTCCCTTTCTTTTTTCTTCTTGCCTTTCATTTTACTGGATGCATTGGAAATATAGGTGAACTTTCAGGATTATTGAGCGGACAAAGTGGAAACATCTATTATGTAGCAACTGATGGAGATAATCAGAATCCTGGAACCAGAGAGAAACCATGGGCAACTCCTGGATATGGATCAAGACAACTTGAGCTGGGTGATACCCTTATTATTCTTGGTGGTCAATACCTTATCGGTAATAATGAGGAAGATCGGATCAAACCTCCATCGGGAACATCCTCAAATTGGATTACAATTAAAGGAGAAAGCGGTAATCGTCCAATTCTTGCTGGTATTGACAATTGCCGTGCAGTGATTGACCTCTCCGGGAAAAATAATATTCAAATTGAGAATTTAGAAATAACCAATGATAACAGTTCGACAATTCAGAATGCCATTCTTGCTGAGGGTGGACCAGTCCAAAATATAGTATTGAAAAAGCTTTTCATTCATCATATTGATGGAAGTGGCATTACCATGGCCGATGCTATTGCCGTGGAAATTGATCAATGCACGATTCAATATTGTGGAACTGGTGCGGTGTTGAGCGGAAAATTCCAGGGTGAAGGGTGGAGCGGGATAACCATACGTGATAGCCACCTTGATTACAGTGGACATTACCCTTCAAAAGGAAAGAAAGTGAGCCCTTCTCAAATGTCAGATGGGATACAGATTGGACTATCAGCTGGACCAATAGAAATAATAAATACTGGTTTTGAGCACAACTTCGGAAGCGCTATCAACTCCCAAGCGAAAATTAACCGCATTAAGCAATGTGTTATTGCAAATAACACCGAGAATGGGATTTACTTAAGAGGTGAAGAAGGAATTATTGAAAATACCCTGGTGTATGGAATGGGAGATGGAGATATCAATGCATCAGGAGGAGCTGGAATAGTAATTGATCGAATAACTAAAAGTGAGGCTATTTTCCAAATAATAAATGCAACCATCCATGATAATTCTGGGAGAAATGGATATCCGATAATAGTTCTAAAATCAACAACGGATAAATCCTTACAGTTGATTCTTAAAAATACCATTATTGCTGGTGGGTCTCAGCCAGTTCTTATAGGGAAAAATGTTACCTTGCAAGCAGATCATAACCTTATTTTTCAACCTGAGGAGGCAGTATTTATTATCGTAAGTGGGATAAAATATTCCCAAGAAGAAATTGAGAATGGTGTCCTTGGACAAGGGTTTCTTTCTCAAGACCCACTGTTTGTCACGCCTGCCTGGGGGAAAACCGGAGATTATCATTTAAAAAACGGCAGTCCGGCTATTGATAAAGGAACGTCAATTGGTGCCCCCGAACTTGACCTCGAAGGAAATAAACGTCCTCAAGGCTCTGGTTTTGATATAGGAGCATATGAATATGGGGGAGGAGAAAAAAAATAGAAAAATGTATAAAAACCTATTGACAAATAATAGATGAGTTGGTAATATATTATTACCACGGGTTCCGAGAAATTAGAAAGCCGTCAGGGTTAAAATCGATGGACACTCAAAATGAGTGAAAATCGAAAAACTCAATTTCCTGAAAAAAGGAAAAAGAGGTTTGACCCGCGAATTATCGGAGAGAGAAATATGATCTTCGATAATAAAAAGGTTGGAAAGTTTGTTGGAGCCCGTGTTTTTTTATTGGCTCATTAGTTCCCTTTTAAAACCCGTATTTCCCCCCACTTTATATTTTTCCTCCCTTCTATCGATTAAACTAATATATTAATTTTAAACTTCGACTATAATAAAATTAAACTGAATGTTCTTCGGAGAAAATGGGATGAATCAACCGGCGATGAAGCCGACTATTTATGCCTTAATGGCAGCTTTTCTCTTTGGATTAAGTATCCCCCTTAATAAACTTCTCCTGGGAAATGTTCAACCGCTGGTTCTTTCTGGACTGCTTTATCTTGGAAGTGGATTGGGAATTTTACTTTTTCGTTTTATTACTGAGAGAAATATTTATTCACCCAAAGAATCAATACTCAATAAAAATGATATCGTATGGCTTATTGGAGCAATACTTAATGGTGGAATTGCAGCACCGCTTGTACTTCTCTATAGCATACGTGTCACACCTGCTTCCACCGCATCACTCTTATTAAGTTTTGAAGGAATTGCCACGACTCTTATTGCTGGTCTCTGGTTTGGTGAATATATCGGAAAGAAGATATGGTTTGCGGCGGTTTTGGTTACATTAGCAAGTATTTTTTTGTCGATCCAATGGACTGAAGGCTGGGGTTTCTCTATCGGAGCGATAGGGGTTCTGACAGCTTGTTTCCTTTGGGGGATTGATAATAACTTGACCCGGAACATTAGTAATCGTGATCCGCTTTTGATTGTTATTATCAAAGGAAGTTTCGCGGGAAGCTTTTCACTCCTTTTGGCTTATCTATCAGGAATGAAATTCCCTCTTTTCACTATCGCTCTCATTTCTATGTTTTTGGGCGTCATTTCTTATGGAATGAGTATTGTTCTCTTTATTCTTGCCCTTCGCCATCTTGGTTCATCGCGAACCACCACCTTATACAGCATCGCTCCTTTTGTAGGTTCTTTTCTTTCTTTTTTAATTTTGGGTGAGCGTCCTCAAATCATTTTTTATCTCACTTTCCCATTGATCATTATCGCTACTTTTATTCTATTGACTGAAAACCATCAACATCGACATGTCCATGAACATTTGGTCCATGATCATCGCCACACTCATACCGACGGGCATCATAATCATGTACATGAAAACCTCCCTTCCGGTAAAGAGTACGTTCATTCCCACCCTCATGATCATGAACAACTCACCCACAATCATCCTCATCTTCCTGATATTCATCACCGTCATCGTCATAATGAGGAGTGAAATTGAATTTGAAGCATTTCTCATTTTTTCTTATAAAATATGATCCGCTCTCTTTCGTATTTTAATTCTCTGTGATACATTAATGCTAATTTTAAATTATATTGTCATTTCTGAAGAGTGAAAGTCCACCTTCTTCCTCAATGACGAGGAAAATGACAGCGACCTCAATGGCGAGGGCATTCAATCTCGATGGAGAGAAAGTAAATTTCTCTATGCAGAGACAGTTTTTTGTGTCTCAATGAGGAGGTATGTGAAGTGTCGGCAAATAACCCCTTTGCCATTGCACAGGCGCAGCTTGATAAGTGTGCAGAAATCCTTCATCTTGACCCTGCTATTCACGCTATCCTTCGGGTTCCAAAACGTGAAGTTCACGTTTCCGTACCAGTTCGCATGGATGATGGATCGATGAAGGTGTTTCAAGGTTTTCGCGTACAGTATAATGATGCGAAAGGACCAACCAAGGGGGGAATTCGTTTTCACCCTCAGGAAACCATCGATACTGTTCGGGCACTGTCAGCCTGGATGACCTGGAAATGTGCGGTGGTTGATATTCCATTGGGTGGTGGAAAAGGCGGAGTCATTTGTGATCCCAAAAGTATGTCAACCGGCGAATTAGAGCGTTTAAGTCGGGGATATATTCAAGCGATTTGGCCTTTTATTGGACCGGATAAAGATATTCCGGCTCCGGATGTCTATACCAATCCCCAGATTATGGCCTGGATGATGGATGAATATTCAAAATGTAGTGGAAAGAATCAGTTCGGTGTTATTACTGGAAAACCCTTGGCAGTGGGTGGAACTCTCGGACGAGGTGATGCAACTGCTCGGGGTGGGATGTATACACTGCGGGAAGCGGCTGAGGTTTGCGGAATCGACCTCAGTCAGGCGACGGTAGCCATCCAAGGGTATGGAAATGCCGGATTTTTCGCAGCAAAGCTCATCCGTGATATGTTTGGATCGAAAGTAATCGCGGTAACCGATAGCCAGGGTGGTATTTATAACCCGAATGGTTTGGTTCCGGAAGCAGTCATGGAATTTAAGAAGAAAACTGGTTCGGTCGGTAATTTTCCTCAATGTGAAGCTGTAACCAATGAAGATATCCTGACGTTGGATGTTGATATTCTCATCCCTGCCGCACTGGAAAATGTAATAACCGATCAAAATGCCGCTAATGTTAAAGCACGGATAATCGCCGAACTTGCCAATGGCCCAACCACTCCAGAAGCGGATGACATCCTGTTTGAAAAAGGAGTTCATGTCATCCCCGACTTCCTGTGCAATGCTGGTGGTGTGACGGTTTCCTACTTGGAAATGGTTCAAAATTTCTATATGTATTACTGGGATGAAGAACGAGTCTATGATTGTCTCAACAAGAAAATGACGGCTGCGTATCATATTGTTTACCTCACTTCAAAGAAATACTCAATTAATATGCGCCAGGCCGCTTACGTGGTTGCTGTAGAGCGGGTAGTTGAAGCCATGAAACTAAGAGGTTGGGTGTAATCAATAGATTCAACAATCCCGTGCGGGATATCCCGCACGGGATTAATAGGGGAGGGTCTAAAATCTTTCTAATTGGTTTGGTTCAAATGAACCCGGTTGTGGGTGATATAGAAGGAAATATCCGCAAAATGAAAGCCTTCCTCGCTGATCTGGCACCACAGCATCCTGATTTGATCGTTTTTCCGGAATTATGTGTGGTTGGTTATCCTCCAAAAGACCTCTTGGAACGCTGGTGGTTCATCGACCATATTCAAAACGCAATTGAGGATTTTGTCAATCATTCCTTAATTTACCCTCAAACCGGTGTCATATTCGGTGTGCCTCTTCCATCAGGAAAAAAAGAAGGGAAAGGATTGGTGAATGCCGCACTTCTGATTGCGAATGGCCAGGTGCTTCATCAACAAAATAAATCATTATTACCAACCTATGATGTTTTCGATGAAACCAGATATTTTGATCCTGCTAAGGACGTTCGAGTAATATCTTTTAAAAATGAGATTCTGGGGATTAGTGTCTGTGAGGATGCCTGGAACGATCCGGAATTCTGGCCTCGAGGCCGGATGTATAATTTTGATCCAATTGAAGCATTAGCACAAAAAGGAACAACCCTTTTTATTAATATTTCCTCTTCTCCTTATCATATTGGGAAGGAAGAAATCAGATACCAATTGATCAGCCGTCATGCTCATCGTCATCATCTTCCCTTTTGCTACGTCAATCAAGTAGGAGGGAACGATGACCTTATTTTTGACGGTAGAAGTCTGATCTGCGACCAATCTGGGAATCCTTTGTTGCTTGGTCCTGGGTTTGAAGAATGGATTTCGATTGTTAATCCGTTTGAGAATGCAGAGCGAGATCATTACCAACCCCAAGGACTGATTGAAACGGTATTTCAGGCTTTAGTATTAGGTGTACGGGATTACATGTTCAAATGTGGATTTCAAAAAGCGGTAGTCGGTCTATCTGGTGGTATTGATTCAGCTCTGACGGCAGTCATCGCTGCCTATGCCGTCGGTCCGGAAAACGTTCTTGGAATATCGATGCCATCCCCTTATTCTTCGGCGGGTAGTATTGATGATTCCAGGCGATTAGCGCAAAATTTAGGAATTTCATTTCAAGTTATTCCTATTTCATCAATATATTTTTCCTATCTTTCCACATTAGCGCCAGCTTTTGTAGAAACTAAAAATGATACGACTGAAGAAAATCTTCAAGCTCGTATCCGTGGGAATATTTTAATGGCCTTTTCCAATAAATACGGATATCTTTTGCTGTCCACTGGCAATAAGAGTGAAATGGCTACTGGGTACTGTACTCTCTATGGTGATATGAGTGGCGGGCTGGCTGTTCTCTCCGATGTTCCAAAAACGATGGTTTATCAAATCGCAGAATATATCAATCAGAAAAACGAAATCATTCCTCACGCTATTATCCGAAAACCCCCTTCAGCAGAACTCAAGCCCAACCAGGTAGATCAGGACACCCTTCCTCCTTACCCGATTCTGGATCAAATAATTCAATACTGGATCGAAGATGGTCTCTCGGTTGACGAAATCATCGCTCGCGGTTTTGATCGGGGAACCGTCCTCTGGACGGTCAAACGAATAGATCAAAATGAGTATAAAAGGAAACAATCCCCTCCAGGTTTGAAAGTCACCTCCAAAGCCTTTGGTGTAGGACGCCGTATGCCCATCGCCGCCAATTATAGATATTGAGTATTTCCAGAATGAAGTTTATGAGATAATAATAGAACCAAAATCAAGAGGGGGGCGGAACTGTGAAAAAAACAATGCGGTTATCGTGGATTCTTCTCTCCATTTGTTGGGTAATAATTGGAATTTCCATTGTAAACCCTGCGGAAAAGATTCTGTCTGACGATGAAAGCAAGAAATACACTGAACTGGGTTTGTCCTATTCGCGGCTTGGGTTCTATGAAGATGCTGTGGATGCTTTTAAAAAAGCATTGTCATTCAATCCCGATAGTATTGTTGCATTAAAAAGTTTGGCAATATCTTATTCTTCACTCCGAATGAATGAAGAAGCTTTGAATGCCTTTCAATCTGCCTTGCTCCTCGACTTTCAGGATGTACAATTACTCTATGAGCTGGGCAATGTCTATTATTCCCTTGGTGAATACGAGAAAGCCATTGATGCCTATCAACAATCGGTGGCACTCCAACCAAATCAACCTGATACATACTATAATCTCGGTAATATTTATTATGATTTGGTGGAATTAGAAAAAGCTCGAGATGCTTATCTCCTGGCTATTCAATATAATTCCCGCTATGATGATGCTTATAATAATCTCGGTAATACCTATTATTATTTAAACCTTTTAGGTGATGCCGAAAGGAATTACCTGGAGGCGATACATATTCGTGCTGATAATGAACTCCCTTATTACAACTTGGGGAACGTGTACTATCAGCTCAGCCAATATGACAAAGCAATTGAGTATTATCAAGAAGCGACTCATCTGAATCCCAATTATAGCGATGCCTACAACAATTTAGGAAATGCTCTGTCAGCGGTCGGGAAAAAACAAGAAGCCCTCGAAGCTTATCAAAAAGTGATAATGATTGATCCGGCATATGTAAATGCCTATTTTAATTCCGGATTGGTGTATCGGGATCTTGGAGATCTTCAAAGTGCCATTATACAGTATGAAAAAGCTCTGGAATTGACCCCCGATGATGCCGAAATCTATTATGAATTAGGGAATGTATTTTACGATTTGGAGAATTATTTCAAATCAATTGAATATCATACTCGAGCCATTGCCTGCGATCCACGCTATTTAGCAGCCTATAATAATTTGGGGAATGCCTATGAAGGTGCAAAAATGCTCGATAAAGCCTTAGAAGCTTATGGAAAGGCCATTGAGATCGATCCAGAGTACACGACGAGTCTCTATAATATTGCCAACATTTATTACAATCGAGGTGATTATTATAAATCGATTGATCCCTTCCGCAAAGTCGTTGAACTCCATCCGCAAGACTATGAGGCCTGGAATAACCTGGGAAACGCATACCTTGAAATCGGGCGTTATCAATACGCATTAAAGTCTTATAAGGAAACACTGGCTATAAAATCCGATTATGACCTGGCTCATTACAACATTGGATTTTTATCGCTCAAATTGAATAACCGGGAGACCGCCATGAGAGAATATGATTATCTGCTTCATGTCAATAAAAAGCTGGCTGATCAACTTATGAATGAAATTATAGGCAAGAAAGATCAGTCTGAATCAGACAAACAGGAAAGCCAATAATTTATAATAACCCTGGAAAAAGCATCCATGGCTGAGGCCATGGCAATCTCAACTTTTTTCCAACTCAACATCTCAACCTCTCCACAACCCACCATCATAAAAAGAATGAGATTCCCACGTCGTCCAACCAAAATATGGTCGGACTCCTTGGAATGAAATCTGGTTGCTCTGTATTTTCATCCCTCTGATGGTGTCACTTATAACATGGGCGTCTACATTCATTTTATTCTACCTTGATGGTATTCTTTATTTGCGAGTTTTTTACTTCAGGGGAAGTTAATTTGCTAATGGAATAAAGAACTCTGAAAAAAGTAATAGCTCCGATGACGAGTGAAAGAAAAAAGGTAATAAGTCGCCAAAAAAGGATAAACATGCCGATTTTCCCTGGCCCGGTATATTGCAAAAAAATTGAACTGATCGAAAGTTCCACACCACCACTCGCACCAGGTGTCGGTAAAAAGCCGAAGGCAAGATGAAGCGGAATTTGATCACTGATCACCTTGAGAAGCGGTAAGTTAACTCCCAAAGATCGAAGAGAAAAGAATGCTACCGAGAAGAAACAGAGAAAATACATACTATATCCAGCAATATTCCAGAGGAGATATTGGGGTTTTTCTATGCACAGTATTCGAAATCCGCTTTTAAAATCGCCAAAAAATTCTTTGATCCATTCGATGACTTTTTCTTCGGAGAACTTCACTTTGGGAAAGTGGCGACGGGTGAATCCCATCCCCCAATTGACTAGACGATAAACCTGATCGATTCGGTATAAGAAGAAAAAGAGAAGAAACATCAAGGAACAGTAAAATATTAGAAACGAGTAGAGGAGGTTGAGTAATATTCCGCGTAGAGCAAAGCTGACCTGAAAAAGAAACACCAGAATGAACAATAGAATTAAAAGAGTCACTTGATATAAAATACCACAAATTGCAGTCAGGCTTCCGGCTTCACCCCAGGTAAAACCCGAGCGATTCATGATGAGCATTTCGGCTGGACTCCCACCGGTTGCAGAGGGAGTAATTGCTGACATGAAGTAACAGGAAAGAACACCAGTTATTGCATTACGGAATGGGATTGGTTTTCTCCAGGCGCGAGTCGTAACGTATAAACGGATGGCATCGGATATCCAAGCGATAATGATGGCAATCACTCCATAGAAGAGCCAGGCTGGTCGAAATGCAGTTAAATCAATTTTGACTCCACGAAATGAAATTAAACTAAAAATTCCTACTATGGAGCCCAAACTAATAATAAGCGATAGAAAAATTTGTCTGATAATTTTACGCGGGTTGAAAGATTGGATTTCAGTCATTGCTGAAACTCACCGATTCCCTTCCGTTTTGAAAATACGCTTCTTTTGACTCTTCTCACTTTTTCCATCTTACGCCGTAGGATGAGATCCTGGGTAGTTTCCAGAATAATATCCTTAAACTTTTTACATTTCACTGTATTTATATAATAGTGAATGATGAAAAGTGAATAAAATTTACACCTTGGATCTTATTATCAGTTTTAAATCAATTAAGATGAGAAAGATTATGAGTGAACAGATTGTAGCAAATTATGGTAATCTTTTGAAATAAAATCATCAATGAAAGGATGTATCAATACATTCACTGAATAATTCGTCAACCAATTTGAGACGGAGGGTTTCAAATCGATGATCTATGTTATCAACGACACCACCGATCCACCCTTTAATTTAGCAGCGGAAGAGTATGTCATGAAAACATTAAATGATGATGAAAAACGTCTGATGTTATGGCGGAATCGACCATCTATCATAATCGGGAAGCACCAAAATACTTTGGAAGAAATCAATTCCGAATTTGTGAAAGCAAGAAATCTCTTTGTTATTCGAAGACTATCTGGTGGGGGAGCGGTATATCATGATTTGGGAAATCTGAATTTTACATTTATTGTCCGTCAACAAGAAGGTTCCAACGTATTTGATTTTCGAAAATTTACTGAACCGGTTATTCAAGCCTTACGTCGTCTTGGCGTTCAGGCTAAATTTAATAGTCGGAACGATTTATCAATAGATGGGAAAAAGTTTTCAGGGAATGCTCAATTTATCCAGAAGGGTAAATGTCTTCATCATGGAACATTGCTTTTTAATACCAATTTAGATGATTTGGAAAAAGCTCTCAGGGTCAATAATGATAAGATTGAATCTAAAGGAATAAAATCAATACGAAGCCGGGTAACCAATATTCTCCATCATACACCTCATCCAGTTTCCATTGAGAATTTCAAACAGCTATTGATCAATGAATTTATTGAACAGGGTGAAAATATTCAGTATTATAGATTAACAATGAACGACCAGCAAAAGATAGAAGAGCTGGCAAATAACAGATACCGGACCTGGGAATGGAACTACGGTGAATCCCCCTTTTTTACCATAAAAAAGAAGTCTCGTTTTGAGTTTGGGAAGATCGAAGCCTGGTTAGACATAGACCAGGGAATAATAAAAAAGTGCAAATTTTATGGTGATTTTTTTGGACGTGATGATAAAAGTGATATTGAAGAAATGTTAGTTGGTTGTCGATATGAAGAAAAATTTTTAACTGTACAATTAAAGGAAATAAAAATTGAGAACTATTTTTATGGACTAACCGTCGATCAGTTCCTTCAATTCTTAGTTGGGTAATTTATTCAATACTGGAAGGAGCGTACATGATGCATGTACCGGATAAATGTAAATGAAGTGAAAGAAATCAGGACCCCGCATGGGAAGAAAGTTCGCTGGTTGATTCCCAAGGAAATCGGTGCTCAGAATTTCGAAATGAGGTATTTTACCATCACCAATGAAAGTCAATCTTCCGAAGAATCACATCCCTGGGAACATCAAATCTATGTTCTTTCAGGGAAAGGTATTCTTCAGAGCGGTACAACTGAGCTCGTTGTCAGTCCAGGAGATGCTATCTATATTGCGCCAAACGA
>Ga0172366_10004500_pt1 | contig 10965 bp, 9 predicted proteins | sample LakKivSesite69cm_FD_114533 | JGI IMG/M metagenome (GOLD analysis project Ga0172366, IMG submission 114533) | Sediment microbial communities from Lake Kivu, Rwanda - Sediment site 69cm | ecosystem: Environmental > Aquatic > Freshwater > Lake > Sediment | place: Rwanda: Western Province, Lake Kivu...
AGCAAGGCGAAGTAGTGCGTGTAAAGGTTCAGCACAGTCGCCACAGTGAACACGGCCCACCAGTGCGTCTCATTCTCCTCCAGCGCGCGCCACAACGCGTATAGGGAGAGCAGCGACAGCAGGGCCAACAACGGATACATTCTTGCTTCTCTGGAGAAGTGGATTTGAAAGGGCGAGACAGCGAGCAACAATGCCGCACATAGGCCAACCACCCTCCCAAAGATGCGGTAACCCAGCACGTATAGCAAGGGGATAATAGCAATCCCCATCATGGCAACAGGCAAACGGACGATCCATTCGTTGTCTCCCACATAGAGTGCCAGGTGCATCAAGACGAAAAACAATGGCGGGTGTGCTCCACCCTTGCGCAGCGACTCAGCGATCTGCAGCAGAGGCTTGCTCGCGTGCTCTATAGTATAGGTCTCGTCGAGCCACAGGCCGGCATCTCCGAGCCCCCGCAGCCTCAGAAAAGTTCCCACGAACACGCTCAGCACCAGCACCGCGTAGGTGAGGAGGCGTTGGTTTCTGGTTAACCTCACCACCTGACTCACGACTGCTCTCCTTGCGATAAGGTGGTTGCTTCTCGGCCTCCGTATATCTCCAGCAAGTGCAGTCCCTCACGGCTGAAGTAGAAGTAGCCCAGTGCTAGCGGCATCAGGTGAGAAACGCGCAGCAAGGTTGGAAAGGCCACGGCGCGCCCGCTGTCAATACCGAAGAGAGCCAGCGCACCAATGCTTACTAACTCCCATGTTCCGATACGGCCTGGCAGCGAGGGAATAATGGCGATCAGGTTGAACAGGGCAACCAACAGCACATACGCTATCCAATGCGTTCGGACTCCAAGAGCCAGCCCGACCAGGTATTGAACCCCTGCGCTCGCAACCCAATCGAGCAGAGAGAAAAACAGGGCCCAGCCTAGATTGCTGCTTCGGCGCAAAACCTCTAGGCCCTTGGTGAAGGCCTCCAGTCTGGCAGTGATGCGGCGTGCCAGTCGGGTCGAAATCGGATTCAGCACCCGCGTCGCTAGGCCAATCACATGCTGCGAACGGCAGAGCAGAACAACCAGTACGACAAACACACCAACAAGCATCACGCCAGCCACTTCCCCCACATAGCTCATCCAGTCCGGCAACGGCAGGATCAATAACACGCCGAGCAGCGCCACTGTCAGGATGAACACATCTATTGCCCTTTCGAGGACAATGGTGGCCAGGATGGCACTTTCGCTCAACCCTGTGCGACGCCCCAGCACAAAGAGCCGCACTAACTCGCCAGCTTTGGCCGGCAAGAGATAGTTGCTGAAGAAGCCAACCATCAACGTGGAGAATAACATTTTCAGTCTTATCGCTTGTAATGGTAACAAGAGGTAACGCCACCGCACTGCAGCAAGAAAGAACGCCAGCATAGAGCACAGCCCTGCCAATACCAGATATGGGTAGTTAGTTGATATGAATGTCCGTGTCACCTCGCGCAGATCCACCTTCTGCAGGACGAACAACAACGTGAGAATACTGATAACAATGCTGGTTAAAATCTGTAAACGTCGTGTCAAAGTCCCCCTCTTCGTCAGTTTAAGCTATATAGCCTAGATTCCTAAGCCGCTGGCGAACGGCGGCCTCTTCCTCTTCGGAGTACCCGTCTGAGGAGCCAGGTTGGTCCACGCCACGTGATTCCATGTATCGGGGCGGGTGAGAGCTCAGGCGCTCCGGCTGAAAAATATCCTTGAGCACCTGACCATCGAGTCCCTCGGGGATAGCGCATCCCAAAGTATATAGAACCGTAGGCGCTATGTCAATAATCCTCGTTCCCTTCAACTGCTTACCTGTACACACCCCCGGACCCGTGGCAGCGAAAACACCATTCATGCGATGATGGCCTGAATGTCCGAAAGATGCGCCAACTATCCGATTCGAGGCGAACTCGGATTCTCCAAAGGCAACGTAGCGGAACTCTCGTGGCTCTAGCAGCAAATCCGGCAGATGCTCGACCTGTGGGCCGCTATAGAGTTGCTCGCGGCGGTAGACGTGAGCAATCAGATGCTCGCCTGTTATTGGGTGTTTCAAAGCTAGCAATTCGGCAATCAACTTGTCGCACAGAGCCTCGTACTCGATGCCAGGAGCGACCGCACCTTGGGGTTGGCGACCTCGCACATTGATGAAAACCTGTCCGATGTGGCCCAGCGCATAGGCACGTGTGCGACCCCAATCCACATTATCAAAGGAGAGAAAGATGCGCCGCAAAGCGCCAAAGGCTTGCCCACGATTGACTTTGTAGCGCAGGTCCAGACCCAGTACCTGGCTCAACTTGTGCGCCATTTCGGGTGTGAAACCGGCCCTGAACAAAGCATAGCGCAAAGCGGTGAGCAAATCTCGCCGCAGGACCAGGTAGCCGCGTTCGCGCAACCAGTTGTTCAAGTGAATAAAGCCGTATAGTGGGCCGAAACCGTGGTCAGACATCAAAAAGACTACAGCCTGCTCCCCAACGGCAACACGCAAACGCCCTATGCCCTCGTCCACTGCGCGGTAAACCAAAAGCAGGTCATCCCGATAAAGAACGCTTTCACGTGGGTTGTGATGCGGATCGTTTATGTCGAGGATACGATGGAAGCGATGCTGGAGGCCATCCAGGGACTGGAAGACAAACACGGAAAGGTCCGGCTCATACCTCTCAAACAGGTAGACCGCAGCATTGACACGTGCTTGAACATCCCTCACCAGTCGCTGGGCGAACCTCGGTATGTCCCATGGGGCAATCCCTTCGCCTTCATAGGTCACAAATGGCCCTACCGCAGACTCTAACTCGTCCTGCAATTCCGGCGGGTGGGTAAAGTTCCTGCTCCCCGGAGGAGTCATAAAGTCACTGATTAGGAAACCATTGACCCTCTGCGGCGGATAGGTCATAGGCACACCAATAATTCCTACCTCGCGGCCTTGGTCGCCAGCTATGTCCCACACCGTCGGAGCCCGAACATCTCGCGAACTGGCCACAGCCACATGGTAACCGCAACCAGGGAAGTACACAAAGTCAACTAGTCCATGTCTGCCGGGGTTGACACCCGTGGCGAAGGATGTCCAGGCCGCAGCAGTGATCGGTGGCATGGTCGTGGTGAGATCACCGGCGATGCCCTCCTCCAGAATATGCCGCAGGTGTGGCATCACCCCTTGCTCCGTCAGCGGGCGCAGAATGTCGAAAGAGCCGCCATCTATGCCAATGATGAGAACCTTAGCTCCAAGGGCCAAAAGGTCACCTCAAATCAATTCTTACGCCTTAGCACCTGGTAGTCACCGAATACACATTCCACCTCGAAAGTGGACCACACGTAGTGCAACAGGTACCCCTGGGGAAACTTTTCAATATCCTGATCACTTCCGCTAAGAATAGCATACTCCGTACGTGCTGCGTCTGTGCTGTTTACAATGTCGTACTGCAACTGCAACAACTCCTGTGCTGAGGCACCGGTTAGGATTGCCCGCTGCCGATAGGGCGGAAAGGTTTCGGTCAGAAAGTGCAATAGCCGCTTCGTTCCACCGCCTGCCGGTACCACCAAAACAAAGCTGCCGGGCGGCACTCGGGCCCGAATATAGGATGCCAGATTCGTCAGTGCACTGGCCTCTGCTTCGTCGCCGACAAAGATTTGGGCTCTCGGCAAGTCTAGCTTGGCCGGGTTTCGGAAACATTGGGCGATGGACCCAGCCATGTACACATCCACACGTTGCAACACCTGGCCCATCAAGAGACAGAACCATAACACCACCGGGCTTAACACCAAGACGCAGGCCATCGCTTTGGTCCAGGAATGATGCCCAACCAGTAGCCACAATCTCTCACCAAGTCGGTACACGAGATAGACCCCCAAAACCCAGGCCGCTGGCAGGCTCACCAACAGATGAGCAATGGCCGGCTCAAGCAGCACAAGACCATAAACCAGCACGCCAAACACGAGGACTGTCAGAAGAGCCCTGTCTTCGACATGACCTCTTCGCGTCAACTGCCGATAGAGCAGGACGACAGTCGTGCAGGCATAGACAAGGACGGGGAAATAGTAGAGAACTACCAGTGCATTGTAGCGCAGCAAACGCGTTAGCTGGCCCAGTCTGAAAACCCAGGGCTGAAAGATATTTCGGGCCATGGGCATCGTGCCTTGTTTGGCGAGATTGCCGCGCAAAGCATCAAATAACACGACATACTGCAGCGCACCCTGCCGATAAAAGTAAATAATGGCTACCAAGACCGGCAACAGTAGCACAATAACGTACAGGCCAACTTGGCCGACCCATTCGCGTAGTAGCACATTGCGGACCTGTTTATGTTCCTGTCTCAGAGCAGACCGAACCCAAAGCAGCAGCACAATGGATGCGGCACCTATGGCTACCAACCCTAGCTCGTAGCGGTAGAGCAAGGTGAGTCCTGTGGCCAGTCCCATGAGCACAAGGCGGCTGATGCTGTGCCGCTCTGCATAACGCGCAATCAGCAGCATGTCCAACAATGAAAGTGTGACAAACAGCGTTTTGTGCCAGGGGCCTGGCAGTAAGGTCAATGCCACAGCGGGTAACACGGCAAAGCCCGGCGTCACCATCTCACGCGCGAGATAATAGACAGCCAGTGTGTTGCCGCAACGCAGTAGGACACCCAGGAAGCGCCCCATGCGTACACTGGCACCGAACAGCTTGAAAAATAGCGCGTATAAATAGTAGCTGCCAGGCATGTACGCCACGTACAGGTCACGGTACAGCGTCTTGCCGTGCAAAATGCCGTCCGCAGCCATAAACAGTGTACCCTCATCGTTGAAATTCACACCTCGGTCAAAGAAGAGCAGATAATAACACAGGCTAAGAATAACTAGTGTCACCGGCCAGGCAAACCTCCTAGAGATCGCCCAAATCGCTTTACTGCTCTGGCTTTCTACTGCTGCTGGCTCTACGGTAGCGTTGTTCATTTTGTGCATTTGAGCACGATCCAATTGCAGTATCTCCTCAAGAAAGGCAAGGTGCACAGCAATACGGCATCCACCTGATCTAACACCTGTGTGGCACGCGGATACAACCTGCCTGCGCGCACGTCATTCACCCAAAGCGGACTTAGCTTAGTACCAGCAATGGCTGATTTCAGGTAGTGCCAGGCAAATAAGAGTGACGACAGAAAAACGAACTCTCTGTATTCAACTTGAGCAAAACGCAAGCGCAACAGGCCAATACCCTGGAAGGTCAAGGGGTGCTCAGTAGGTGTGCGTATCTTGTGCATGTGGGTAGCCACATAGCGATATACATTGGCAAACGGGTTGTGACCAAATGGCTCCGAAAAGACAGCAATGCCACCCACTGCAAGACAGCTCACAAACGCGTCCCTGGCCTTTACAATGTCCAGGTGATGCAGAACAGCCTTGCCCCAAATGATATCGAAAAACCCTTCAGGAAAGTCCAAAGCCTCTGCGTCCATTTGCTGCACAGCTAATACATTGGAGACTCCATGCTCCGCAGCTAACTGCTTCGTTCGTTGAACCATGCCCTCCGACAGGTCTACAGCGTACACCTGCGCACCTCGCAAGGCAAAGTAGACACTGTAGTCCCCAAACCCACAACCAACATCAAGCAACTTCCGACCCTTGAGCTCGCCGAGCATAGACAATGCCATTTGATCACTAAGCGACACATCCGAAAAGACCTTTTCTGGATCTCCCTGGTGCCCATTTGTTCGATCCGCAACATGGTTGTGAAAAAGCCTCTCCGCTTGCTGGCGTGAGACCATCTGAATGACACCTCCTATTTTCATGTTGCGACCCAGCAGTCTCTATACATCGAGAATCAGCCGACATAGCCCAGGTTTCTGAGCCTCTCAATGACCTCGGCTGTCTCCTCAGGCGTGTAGTCGAGCTCCTCATATACCTGCTGTTCGCCATCCAGACCATACTTCGGAGGGTGCGCTGCAAGGTATACCGGTTCGATCGCTTCCGTGAGCACCCGGCCATCCATATCCGAGGGTATAGGTAGTCCCGTCAGGTAAAGGATCGTCGGCGCGAGATCAATCAGCAGCGCATCGTGCACGTGAACACCCCTGCAAATGTGCGCACCACTCATGGCCAGAATGCCATCCATGCGATGGTCGCCCGAGTTGCCGAAGGCATCCTCGACGACCTGGTGGGAAGAGAACTCTAGCGTACCCAGCGCCTTGTATGTATCTTTGAGCAGAAACATGACATCTGGCGACTGCCCGGCAAAAGGCCCGTGGTACAAATCCTCTCGCCGGAAGATATGTTCTACGATGGTTTCACCTGTGACGGGGTCACATAATTCCTGCAAACCGGCAATCAGTTGGTCTATTATCTTCTCATATTCACAGCCAGGGGATACAACTCCATAAGGTTCACGCCCACGGAGATTTGCGTAGAGCTGCCCATAGTTGCCTTGGGAATAGGCTGTGGTACGTGCCCAATCTACGTTGTCCAGGGAAAGAAAGAGCCGTGCCACGCTGCGCAGTAATGTGAACCGCCTCGTCATACCTCTGGACAGACGCAAGCTAGCAAAACCAAAGCGCATGGCCATGCGGTATCCCAGGGCCGGCGTCACCCCTAATTGAAAGAGCAGCGCTTTGAGCCACGTCACGGCATCCCTCTTTAGTACCAGAAACCCTTGTTTCCACAGCCAGATATTGATGCTTACGAAACGATGGATCGGCCCAAAGCCGTGGTCGGACATCAGGATCACGGTAGTTCCTGGTCCGGCTGCCTCAGCCAACCGCTGGGTTTGTTCATCCGTCTCTCGGTAGAAGTCGAGTGTTGCTTGGCGGTAACGGCTTGCCTCTGCGGGATCATGCCTTGGATGGCTCCCATCCAGGATGTGCCACAGTTCGTGTTGCACGCGGTCTGTGCCCTCCAGGTAGATCATGAGCACATCCCAATCCTGGTTCTGCATGAGATAGGAAGCTGTCTTGGCACGATAGCTCAATATGGTATGGCACTCTGCTAACAACTCCTGTACCCTACCGGGCGCGTATACCTTTGAGTGGTACAATGGATAGGGACCGAAGCGCCTCTCCACCTCTTTAATCAAGTCAGGAGGATAGCTGAGATCACGCGCCCCTTGGGGTGTGAGGAAATCTACTAACGAAAATCCATTGATCTTTTGTGGTGGGTAGGTCAGGGGCACGCTCAATACACCAACCCTGAAGCTAGCTTCGCTCAGCCACTGCCAGATTGTCCTGGCCCCTAGCATGGTCGAATTGACCGGTGTTTGCCGCCACCCCCCACGCCGACGGCAAAGAAATTCATAAACACCATGCTTACCGGGGTTCATACCGGTTAGGAAGGAAGCAAAGGCTGCGGCGGTCACGGGTGGGAAAACGCTCATCAGCCGACCAGAAGTCCCGTTCTTGATCGTCTCGCTCAGAAACGGCAGTACACTGTTAGCCATCAAGAGCTGCAGGAGATCGAATGTGAGGCCATCGAGACCAATGATCAGCGTCTTTGGCCGGCTGGGCGTAGATTCGGTGTTGTTCATCAGCCGCTTCCTCTGTTAGAGTTGCCTGGTTACCTATGCGAACAGGCTATGAATATTATAGCCTTACTAAGTATGGCTGACAAATATGAAGTTCGCCAGTTTGACAGCGGGCCAATGCTGATTATAATAGTAGCATGATATTCTTGCGCCCCAGGGCGCTTTTTTGCTAGTTGATTCAAGACCTGAAACAAAGGGGCTGCTCATGACTGACAAACCTACTTATCTTACTGCCGCGGGTAAGCGCAAACTGGAAACGGAACTAGAGTACCTGCGCACCGTGCGCCGGCCAGCGATAGCAAAGCAAATCCATGATGCCAAAGAGGGCGGCGACGTCATGGAGAACGCTGGCTATGACGAGGCCAAGAATGAACAGGCCTTCATCGAAGGACGCATTATGACCCTGGAGGCACTTTTGAGCAAGGTCGAAATCATTGCCGAGTCCAGGCAGGGAGAGGTCATCTCTCTTGGCAGCAGGGTGACGGTCATGGAAAAAGGCGGCCGGCCAGAGGCTTTCCATATCGTCGGGGCAACTGAGTCTGACCCCACTCAGGGCCGCATATCGGACGAATCGCCTCTTGGCCGTTCCTTGATCGGGCACCGCCCAGGAGACTGGATAACCGTGCCGACTCCTGATGGCCTCAAGGAGTTCGAGATTCTAGATGTCGGTTAGCGCAGGAGACCATTGGTGACTGACACAAGTGACCAACGAGAACAAAGGCTGCAGAAGCTGATTGCTTTGCGCGCCGCAAGGCTCGATCCCTATCCGGCGCGTTTCTCATGTACCCATTCCGTGGCCGAGGCATTGCAGGCTTTCGCTTCCAGCGAGGGTCAGGCAGAGCCACCTACCGTGCGCACGGCCGGCCGCATCATGTCCATCCGCGTGATGGGCAAGGCCAGCTTTGCCCACATCCTGGATGGCAGTGGCCGCATTCAGATTTACCTGCGTCAGGATGATGTGGGGGAGCAAGCCTACCAATTTTTCCTGAAGAACTTTGACCTGGGCGACTTTATGGGGGTGGAGGGGCCGCTATTCCGAACCCGCACGGGAGAAATCACCATCAAAATTGGTTCCTTCGAGATGTTGGCCAAGGCGCTGCGACCCCTGCCAGAGAAATGGCACGGCCTGACTGACGTCGAGGCCCGTTATCGGCAACGCTATCTAGACCTGCTTGCTAACGAGCGCGTGCGTCAAACCTTCGTGATACGCACACGGATGGTGTCAGCCATCCGCCGCTTCCTGGATGCACGGGGCTTCCTGGAGGTGGAAACGCCTGTGTTGCAGCCGATCTATGGCGGTGCGGCAGCACGTCCATTCATAACCCATCATCACGTGTTAGATGCTGACCTCTATTTGCGTATCTCTGATGAGCTTTATCTCAAGCGACTGATCATCGGTGGACTTGATCGCGTCTATGAGATTGGTCGCGATTTCCGCAACGAGGGCGTATCCACTACACACAATCCTGAGTTCACCCAGATCGAGGTGTATCAGGCTTACGCGGACTACAATGATATCATGTGTTTGGTTGAGGAGTTGTGGTATGCGGTGGCACAAGAGGTGCTGGATACCGCGAAGCTGACCTATCAGGGGCATAGCGTGGATTTGACGCCGCCCTGGAAACGGGTGACGATGCGCGATGCAATCCTGGAAGCCACGGGAGTGGACATCGAGGTCCATACCAGCCTGGACTCGCTGCAATGTCGGGTAAAGGAACTGCACCTGGAACTCGATGCCAAGCCAACCTGGGGCAAGCAGGTTGACGAGTTGTTCAAAGAATATGTAGAACCAGAGCTGATCCAGCCAACATTCGTGCTGGACTATCCGTTGGACATCTCGCCACTGGCGAAGAAAAAGCCGGATGCACCGGGACTGGTCGAACGTTTCGAGTTCTTCATCGGTGGACTGGAATGCGGCAATGCTTTTAGCGAGTTAAACGACCCACTCGAACAGCGGGAACGTTTTGAAATGGAACGGCGACAACTACAGGGCGGCGATGAAGAAGCACATCCCATGGATGAGGATTGGATTCGTGCACTGGAGTATGGCATGCCGCCCACCGGAGGCCTCGGCTTTGGCATTGACCGCATGGCAATGCTTTTCACCGATAATTCCTCAATCCGCGAAGTCATCCTGTTCCCTGCCCTGAGAGCCAAGCCCTAGGGTTGAGCTTTCGAAATCCTCATGTTGTCTTGGCCATGTTGCACGACATCAGCGAATGTGGTGTGGTCGAGGATGTCTGCTATGGCATTGCGGACCTCCTGCCATACCCATTTTAGCCCACAGATGCCTTCACGTGGACAGTGCTCGTAGGCACTGACACTGACACAGTGAATAGGGGCCAATGGGCCATCCATGGCCCGAATGACCTCACCCACGGTTATCAATTCGGCTGGGCGTGCCAGGTAATACCCTCCCTGCGCGCCACGCTTGCTGTGAACTACACCAGCCCTCTGCAGGGTAAGCAGGATGTTTTCCAGGTACTTTAGCGGGATGTCCTGTCGAGCAGCAATTTCTCGTATTTTCACGGGCCTTTCTTGCTCGTGCAAGGCAATGTCCAGGATGGCACGGGAAGCATACTCACCACGGGTAGAGAGTTTCATACCTTATCTCCCTCAGGAATAGCAGGCCGGGCTCCCACGCCCAGCGATCTGGCGGCATGGGCGCTGCTTTGCTGACTCAGAATACTACATTATTCCTAACGACTTTGATAACATTCTACCTGCAGTCCAGCCTTGCCGCAAATTGGCGCACCAGGAACATGGCTTCTTGGTGCAAATGCTTATCATGTTCCCCCGCGACTGCACTGCGGGGCCGTGTGGCACAACATGTGTTGCTGAACGTTGGGTTTCAGCCTGGCCCCATATGGGCGCGTCAGCAGTACAGAGATTGTCATTCCTTCCGTTTCGTGATACAATCAATGGCAAGTTACAAGAAGGGAGCGTGATAATCTACCACTGATGAAATCCCGTGTCATGGCCAGGGTGCGGAGAACACTTGCTCTGCTGACATTGCTGGCTTGGGCCTCTTTCTCTGTCGCTGGATGCGATGTTGCGACATCACTTTGGCAGGCCGCCTCCCCGACTGCAACCGCCACACTTACATCCACGCCAACTGTCACACCTACAACCACGCCGACCGCCACGCCAACAGCCACGACCACACCTACCCCCACTTGCACTCCTACACCGACGGTTGAGCCGTTGCGCCTTGCGGTGAATTTTGATCCACCCCAGGTTAAGCAGGGGCATACTCTGCTGATCGAGGTGCTGTCCAATCGCGCCATTACAGTGACCGGTGCTTTAGACGAACGGCGTCTGCTCTTCGTTCCAGAAGATGGCGGGGCGTGGGCTGTGGTGGGAGTGCCGGTCGTGGCTGAGGCAGGAGCCCATCCCCTTCAACTTGCTATCGTGGACAGTTTGGGTGTCAGTGTCTCAACCACCGTGAGCGTCATAGTGGTAGCAGCCGATTTTG
>Ga0172366_10004505_pt1 | contig 10959 bp, 13 predicted proteins | sample LakKivSesite69cm_FD_114533 | JGI IMG/M metagenome (GOLD analysis project Ga0172366, IMG submission 114533) | Sediment microbial communities from Lake Kivu, Rwanda - Sediment site 69cm | ecosystem: Environmental > Aquatic > Freshwater > Lake > Sediment | place: Rwanda: Western Province, Lake...
AGGTTGATATTGTCCTGCAAATAACTTGTTATGAACTCTGTAAGCTGCGACTGGATTGAATTGCCAGAGCCGTTTAATGGCGGCAGGTTAGTTGTTCCGAAAAATCCCCCAAAAGAGCATTCCCCTGATTTTAGATTTAGAAGATTATGGTATGGGTAGTAATACCAGGGATAATATCTTGGCTTATAGAAATAAGAATTGTGCTTGTCAATGCCCAGCTTGTGTATATCATAAGAAACATTATGCCCCTGATAATAAATAAAATCCCTGCCCTCTTCTGCTGGGTCTGGTATGCTTAGAACCCCCTGGCTCGCATAAATATAGCCGCCCTGCATTCCAGCAAGGTAAAGGCCTTTTTTTGCTGCATCATCAAGCTGTGTTGTTATATAATTTGTTATTGGCCTTACCTCTCTTGGTATTTTCTGGGCTGTTACAAGCTCCTGCATGCTGATTTTTTTTTCAGTTGTTCCCCTTAAATAAAAAAATAGAATAGCTACAAAAAGGATAATAATCCCCAGAATCATGTATAATGTAACCTGAGACCTCTTTTTCTTATGCATTGTTGGACCTTGTAAATGCCTTTTAGTGACTTGAAATAAACTTTATATTAAAATCTTTCGATGAAATTGGGTTTTTTGCTTAAAATAATCGCTTGTGCATGTTTTCTAATGAGGCATGCGCCTCTGTTGGGTGCATTCCAAAGCAGACAAAAACTCTCTTTAAATCATGATATGGCCTAATTTCATACGGCTTATTAGCAAAAGATGCAATTATTGTTTTGACATTATACTTCCGGCAGAGCCTTATGTTCTGCATAATCCTGCCTAAAATCTGCGACCTTTTAATTCCATCTGTGTTTAATATGCCTGAAAATGAAAAGCTGATTATAATGTTGTTTTTATTTGCAAGCTTGCACAAGACCTGGTTAAGGCCGGAATTACGGCTGTGCATAGAATCCTTGTTTGCAACTGCCTCAAGGCCAAAAACAATGCCTGCCCTGCTTTTTTCAACAGCATATCTGTCATTTCCAGTTGACTTATAAACAACAATTTTTGCCAGCTTTTTTGCTTTAATAATATTTTTAGAATCTGCAATAAGGCCGCTAAAAAGCTTTAGTTTTGTCTTTTCCTGCAGTTTTTTTATTTCTTCATTTTTTTTCAGAAAATCTTCCTTGGTTTTAAAGGAATAAACAAAACACAGGCCATCAATCCTTAATTTTTCTGCTATTTCAATAAACTCTTTTTCATTGTTTTTTGGAAGAACAAGGTCAATAAACATATTTGCTTTTAATTATGTGCTTTATTTAAATCTTTTTGTTTTAGGTTTGAGGTTATTGCGCATGCATTGCAGACAGTTCTTTGCGATGGCTCTCCGCAAATTGTGCAGTATGCTATTTTGCCTTTTTTAAGGCTTTTTTTCAGTTCAGGCATTATTTTTAAAAACCAGTTAATAATGTTTTCCTTTGCTTTTGGGTATTTTTTCTCAAAACCAATCAGCTCATTCCTTATGACTTCCCTGTAAGATGAGCCTGCATAAGGACATCTCCTGTAGACAACTGGAAATTTCTTTAGTTTTGAATAAGCAATTATCTCTTTTTCATTGCAAAGGTATAATGGCTTTACTCTTGGAATAAATCCTCTGCTTTTAATAACGCCTGTTAGCGGGCCGAGCCTTGCCATAAGCCCTATGTTCCCCCTTAATAGGTTCATAAAGACTGATTCTGATTCATCATCAAGGTTGTGGCCTGTTGCAATTTTGTCTGCCTTAAGCTCTCTTGCCTTTTTGTTCAGCAGATAGCGCTTCAGAATCCCGCATATTGTGCAGTAGGGCATTTCAATCCTTTTTGAGCAAAGGATTTTTTTAATCTCATCAAGAGCATAATTAAATTCCTGCTTAAATGAGATTTCATACAGCTTTATTTTATTGTTAGTGCAAAATGCCCTTAAGTTGGTTAGGTTTTTCCTGCTGTAGCCCTTTATACAAGGGTTTATTGTAACTGCCTCTATTCTGTAGCCGAGCTTTTTGAGAATATAAGCCAAGGTAGTGCTGTCCTTGCCGCCTGAGCATGCAACAATGATTTTCTCTTTTTTTGAGAGCAGATTGTATTTTCTTATTGTATCCTTTATCTTCTTTTCTGTCTTTTGCATTCCCATTGTTAAATTAAAATACCCTTAGTTTATAAAGCTGCTTTTTTATGCAAAAAGATTTATATAGCAACTGATTTAGGCAAGCTAGGCAAAAATGAAGAAAGGCCTAAAAGAAATAGGATACAAAGAGCCAAGAGAATGGTTATATGACTTATGTGCACGGCTCTTGGATCTCTACAAAGGTAAGATTAGTGTTGAGGGTGCTGAGAAAATACCTAAAAAAGGCCCCATGCTTGTTCTTGCAAACCACACAAATTATTTTGACCCTGTTTGTCTTGCCTATGCCTTTCATAAGCACACAAAAAGCAGGATACACCTTAATTTCATGATGCTGGATGATTTTTTTGGGGAAAACACCTGTTTTACAAGATGGTTCAATAAGCTCGTTAATTTGGTGAACAGCTACCCGGTAAACCGTGAAATGATAACAAAGAACCAGCGCAATTTCTTTAAAAATATTTTATTGGATGACTTTCTGGCGGTTTTTTTTGCAGGAACTCGCTCCAGGGATGGAAGATTTAATTATATGCTCAAAGAAAAAAGGCCTCCAACCAGCCTTATCCATCTTGCAGAATTGGCACAGAAGGAAAGCGGCAATCTAGTAAAGATACTGCCAGTTGCAATAACCTACGATGTGCTGGGAAATGTCGCAGTCACTTTTGGCAGATACAAAACATTTAAACCAGAAAAAGACCTTATAAATTCCAGGAAAAAATTTGCAGAAGGTATTATTAACACTATTGGGCAGAATGTCAAGGTCAATCTGGACAGCCTGTTTGCAAACTATCTTGTGCAATATGCAGCCAGGCATGAAAGCCAGATCAAACCAGCTAAATTAAAGTTAGGCATTGAAAAATGCCAGGATGACCTGTACTCAATAGTAAACTCCCTCAGCGACAAAAACAGGATAAATATTGATATGGCCCTGTTGGACAGCAGTTATTTTTTAGACAGGTTTTTTGCGGTTTCAACGCACTTCGAGAAAAAAAAGGCAATTGAATTTGCGCCGGGCGGAAAATACATCATCAATGCAGAAACGGTCCAGCGTCTGCCTTTTATAGCAGAGGGCAAAACAAAAGGAGAGGTAAGGGAAATGGGGCTGAGAGAAAAAATAAGCTATTTAATTAATGTCAGGGTGATAGATAAAAACATAATGTACAACAGCAATAAAATAATGCACCTCAATGAAGTTACCCAGCAGGTTTATGAAAGAGTCAGGAAAAATTAAAAAATTCTTTAATAAGCTTTTTATCAAGACCTATCAATGGCCTCAAAACCATTGCCTTCAGTTTCAGCTCTTTAAAGCTTTTAAGTGTTTGGCCAACAACAATGGCCTTTGCATCATGCTCTTCTGCTAGTTTGTCTATCTCATTAATATTTTTCATTATGATTAGTCTTGGCTCAAACCCGTATGCATATTTTTCAATTAAATCAATATCTGTTTTTTTAAGTGAAACAGGAACCACAAAACATCCGCGCTTCATGATTAATAATGAGGCAAGCAGGGAGTTTTCATTTTCCATTAAAGAGAGCACAGTTCCCTGGCAGCCGACCGGAAGGCCGTTAAGGCCCTTAACTCTCTCTGCAAAAACATAGGCCTTGTCTAAAACCTCTATGCCTATCTCCAGATCAAAATCCCTTAAGCTGACTTTTTTATTGAGCCTTTCACACACAAAAGAGCCAATTGCTTTTTCTATCTCAGGGGATTTCAGGGGAAAATCCTTGTTAAGCCTTTGCGCAGAAACCCTGAAGCTCCTAAACTTTTTGTTTCCCACAAGCTTTAAAACTGCTTTTTCTATTTCATTTATTTCTGGCTCAACAACCAATGCAGAACTAAAAGATGAAATCCCAAAAACATATTTCAGGCAATCTGGCCTCTTTTCTGTGAAGATGATAATCCTTCCCCTGAGCCTCTCTATTTTTTCATAGTCAGCCCTGTTTTTCTTGAGGCAGTCCTTTATGTTATCAATAAGCCTTTTCTCAAAAGCAATCCTGTTCCTGCCCTTCAGGCCTATTTCAGAATACCTTACTATAACAACACTTTCCATCCAGCTAAAAAAAGATTTTTTGTTTATATTAGTTTGGTTTTTCAACAAAGTTGAATTATTGCCTTAAGCATAGAAAACTATTTATATGAAAAATTATTTCCTGGTAGTAAGATGTCAGATATAGGGCTAGTTAAACATAGTGTGAGAATTTTATCTAGACCATTTACCCATGACAATATGGCATTAATTTGCTATAAGAAGACATGGTAAGATCCCTTATTTTTCTGGGCTCGTGCAATGTTTTCTTTTCTTCTGACAAAATTTTTTGAGTTTTTTGCAAAGCCCAGTTAAAAAGCTAGAGGTGAATGCAATGCAAGAAAAAAACTGGGATGCAACATGCCCCCTATGCAGGGATGTAATAGACAACCCAATATGCCCTGACTGCCTTGGGAAGGAGATAGAGCAATGGCTCTCAGGCAAGGATCCAATCTATCTGGACAATATAAGAAAAAGCATTGCACACTTTGAGAGTAAGGAAATCAATGGCCCAAAATGCATAAAGTGCGGAAAGCAGGTTGAGATATGCCCATACTGCTTTATAGGGGACATTAACAACATAATCAAGGAAAAACACCCAGAGCTTTTAGGTGAGTTCCAAACTTTCTTTGGGTTTGAGCCAAGCCTTGTGATTGAGGTCTAAAATGGTGGATAAAAAACTGCCTTTTACAAAAGAGCAGATAGAAAATATAATACAGGAGCACCCGACGCCTTTCCATATATACGACGAGAGAGGAATAAGGGAGGGCATAAGAAAACTCAGCAATGCATTCTCATGGAGCCCGGGCTTTAGGAATTATTTTGCGCTGAAAGCCTGCCCAAACCCGCATATCCTGAAGATAGTTAAAGAAGAGGGCTCAGGGGTTGACTGCAGCTCACTGACAGAGCTGATAATATCTGAGAAAGTCGGAATGAGGGGCAAAAATATAATGTTCACGTCAAATGACACACCTGATCAGGAATTTAAAAAAGCATACGGGCTTGGAGCAATAATAAACCTTGATGACATAACGCATATAGCTTTTCTTGAAAGAACTGCAGGGATACCGGAAACAATCTGCTTCAGGTATAATCCCGGCCCAATAGTTGAGGGAAATGAGATAATAGGAAAGCCAGAAGAGGCAAAATACGGCCTTACAAAGGAACAAATTTTTGAGGCATACAGGATAATGAAGCAAAAAGGGGCAAAAACTTTCGGGCTTCACACAATGGTTGTTTCAAACATGCTCGATGAAAGCTGCCTTGTAAAAACAGCGGAAATTCTATTTGACCTTGCTGCAGAGCTCTCCAGAAAACTTGATATTAAGTTTGATTTCATAAATCTTGGAGGAGGAATTGGAATTCCCTATAGGCCTGAACAGGAGCCGGTTAATTTAAATTCTTTGGGGAATGGTGTCAAAAAAGCATATGAAAAAAACCTGGCATCCAGCAACCTTAACCCAAAAATATATATGGAATGCGGCAGATTGATAACAGGCCCTCATGGGTGGCTGGTTTCAAGAGTGCTTCATGTAGCAAAAAAATACAGAAATTACATCGGCCTTGATGCCTGCATGGCAGACCTTATGAGGCCTGCAATATACAGGGCTTACCACCATATAACTGTGCTTGGAAAAAAAAACCTCACTTCTGCTGGTGTTTATGACGTGACAGGAAGCTTATGCGAGAACAATGACAAGTTTGCAATACAAAGAAATCTTCCTGAAGTAGAGGAAGGCGATATATTGGCTATTCATGACGCAGGTGCGCATGGGCATGCAATGGGCTTTAACTACAACGGAAAGCTTAGATCTGCAGAGCTTCTTTTAAAAGGCGATGGCAGCATAAAAAAAATAAGAAGGGCAGAAACACCTGAAGATTACCTTAAAACCCTTGACTTTTCAGAATTTGGCTGAGGCCTGATTTGTGATACCAAAGGTGATAAATAAATATCTGCTAAGGGAGGCAGGATGAAAATGATATACAAAAACCAAAAAGAAAGCATGTACAACAAAAAGGCAGAGGAATGGAAAGCAATAACAGGGGCTGCTGACAAGCTAAGCAAAATTGTCCAAAATATCAACAAAGGAGAGAAAGTGATTCTCCAGCAGGATGAAACAGGATATTATTTAGCTCAAGTCATAAAGCCCAACAATACTTATCAAAGCGGTTTGCCTTGCGATATTTCAGATGGGTCTGTCATCTCTGAGTATTATCTCTAATTCAAGACAAATTTTTGTTTTCTTTTTGCAGCCCAGAAGTAAAGTTTTTAGATGAATTCCTAATATTCTTTGGTTTTAGTCTATGGCAGGATGCTAAAACATAAGTTAATCAGGAGGCGAATATATTGGCGAAACTATTATAACCAGCTTTCCGTATTTTCCATATTCTAAATATTCCCTGCTGACTTCACGAAGAAGAAGAGGAACATTTCCATATTTTTTATACGCTTTCCTAAGAGCATCTTCTTGTGTATGATAAAAACCAAGTGGTTCCCCTCCTTTGAAAACTGTCCACATCCCCTCATGTTGCTTTAGCATGTCAGCCAGCTGCTCCATAAAGGCATCAATCTCTTTTTCCAGCGGGTTTTTCATAGTATAATCCTCTGTATAAACAAAAATAGATTAAATTATTTAAAATTTGCTATTGTTTTTTATGCCTGTATCCCAACTATTGAGCAGTGTAGAAATAGCATTATCTTAGGTATTTGTTATAAATGGCATTGACTGCTTTTTTAGTATCTGAACTATTTATGCCATATATAATAGACCTCTCTAGGGGTCCCTTGGATATAAATTTTATGTTAACATCAGCTTCAGCTAAAGTCTGCTGAATATTTGCAAATATGCCCTTCTTTTCCTTTAGCCCTTTTCCAGCAACTACTAAACTGCCTAAATGCTCCTGAAAGTTTATTGATGCATCTTCACCCATTAATGTGTAAAGCTTTTCTGTTATATCCCTAATATCCTTAAAGGGATGCTTAAGCTGGTCTTCTCTAAAAATAACTGAAAAATCATCTATTGCTGTTGTGATGAACTCTATTGATATTTTCTCTTCTTCAAAAATCTGCAATATTTTTCTCGCAATACCAATCATGCCATTGAGGCCAAATAGCGCAATATCAAATGTGCAAAACCCATCTTTGTAAGCCACTCCTGCGATGGGCTTATCAGGATCACTCAGCCTGTCATGAACAATATATGTGCCTTCAGAAGGGTAATTAAATGTGCTCCTGACATGTACTGGAATTCTTTTTTTATTCACTGGATTTATTGCTTCCTCATAAAAAATCCCAAAGCCAGAATATGCCAAATCCCTCATCTCATCAAATGTAATCACATCAATTTTTTTAGGATTCTGAACAATATCTGGATTTGCTGCACAAATGCCGTCTATGTCAGTAAAGTTTTCATATTCCTTTGCATTAAGAGATGCAGCAATATAAGCGCCTGTTAAATCAGAGCCTCCCCTGTTAAATGTTGCGATATTGCCCTGTTCTGTGTATCCATAGAATCCCGGAACAACAAAAATCTCTTTTTTACTGGCTAATCTTTTTTTAATCATTTCCTCAGACTGTTTTAATATTTTTGCGTTTCCATAATCCTCTGAAACTAGAAATAATTCCCTGGGATCAACGAATTGGGCATTAATCTTTTTGGCAATTAATTTGGCACATGCCTCTTCGCCAAATGACTTTAATGAATCAAGATATTTATCATCTTCCAGGGATTGAGATAGCCGTTGCTGCAATAGGTCAGATAAATCATTGGCATCCTCGGTTGGGCAGAGCATCTTGTATCTGCCAATAATCAGTTGCACAAGAGAGCTGTCTTTATCTTTTGCAAGGCTTATAAGCAGGTCTGTGATTTTTGCATCTTTTTCATCTCTTTTGCCTGGCGCAGAAACAATTATGATTTTCCGGCGCGGATCATCGCATGTTATTTTTTTGATTCTCTCAATATCCTCATATTTAGTAATTGAGCTTCCGCCATATTTACTCACAATGATGTCTTCCATAAAGGCTATGCCTGCCTAGTCACTTATAAATATTGCTATTTTCTTTATTTGGCCTTTTGCAAGAAGGGGTTTATTTTTGGCTTTTCAGTGCGTTCAACTCTTTCAGGAGTTTATTAAGGTCAATGCCATACATGCTGCATATATTGCCTAGTTTTAGGCTGGACATTTCCATCTGCGCCATGGCGCAGCCCAAGCAGGGCATCTGAAACTTTGAAAGAATCTTTTCAGCTCCATTTATTTCCAAAACTTTAGCCAGGGTTGTATTTCTAGTTATTTTCATTTCCTTGACCTCTTGTAGTTTTCTATTGCCTTTTTTAATGCCTGTGTCCCAAGTATTGAGCAGTGGTATTTTATAGGAGGCATTTTTCCAAGGCCATTAACAATGTCATCTGCTCTTATTTTTAATGCATCATCAATTTTTTTACCCTTTGCAAGCTCGCACATCATATCAGATGAAGCTATTGCAGCTATGCAGCCATATGTCTTAAACCTGATATCCTTAATAACATCATCTTTTACTTTCAGGAAGATTTTCATTACATCGCCACACCTTGGGTTTCCTACCTGGCCAACTGCATCAGGGTTTTTTATCTCTCCTGCAAATTCCGGATTTTTGAACCGTTTTAATGTTTTTTTTGAATAATACATTTTTATTCCTTCCAAAAGGGCGAGATTTTTCTCAGGCTTTTTACTATGCCTGGCAATACACTTATTGTATAGTCAATCTCTTCCTGCGTTGTAAACCTGCTTAAAGTAAGCCTTAAGCTGCTGTTTGCCTGCTCAGGGCTTAAGCCAATTGCCATCAAGACATAGCTCGGCTCAAGTGTTTTTGCAGAGCATGCAGAGCCTGTTGAGGATGCAATTCCCTTGTTGTTTAAATAACCGCAAATTGCCTCTCCCTCAATTCCCTTAAATGAAAAGTTTGCATTGTTGCACAATCTTTTGCTGCCTGTTGGCCCGTTAAGCTTAACTTCTGGTATTTCCAAAACCCCTTTGATCAATTTATCCCTTAAATTGGCCATATAAGCAATATGCTTTTTGTCCATGGCAAGTTTCGCTGCCTCTGCAAAGCCGACAATGCCGTGGATGTTTTCAGTTCCTGCTCTCATTCCAAATTCATGATCACCGCCATGCTGCCATGATTTTATGCTTGTGCCTTTTCTTATGTATAATGCCCCAATGCCTTTTGGGCCATGGATTTTATGGGCATTTAAGGTTATTAAGTCAATATCCTGCTTTTTTACATTTATCTCTGCTTTTGTATAGCTCTGGCATGCATCTGTGTGAAAATAAACATTATGCTTTTTGCAGACCTGGCCTAGTTTTTTCAGGTCGTTTATTGTGCCTGTCTCATTATTGCCATGTATTATTGAAACAAGGATTGTTTTATTGGTTATTGCTTTTTCGAGCTCATCCGGATTTGCAAAACCCTGTTTATCAACATCAAGATATGTTATGTTAAAGCCCTGTTTTTCAAGCCATTCGCATGTTTTCATAATGCATTTGTGCTCTGTTTTTGAGACAAGTATATGATTTCCTTTTTCCCTGTTTGTAAAGGCTATGCTCTTTAAGGCAAAATTATTTGACTCTGTTCCGCCTGATGTAAAAATAATTTCATCTGGCCTTGCTTTTATTGATTTTGCAATTATTGCCCTTGACTTTTCCAATGCTTGTTTTGCTTCCTCTCCAAATGCATGTGCTGATGATGCATTTCCATACTTTGCAGTAAAATAAGGCAGCATTGCCTTAACTACATTTGGGTCAAGCATTGTTGTTGCGCCGTTATCTAAATATATCTTCTTCATTTTAACCCCTGGTTAGTTTTTTATTACATCCCACTAGGCAGTTCTTTTTGATGTGTTTTTTCACTATGCTGAGCATCGGGGCAACTGTTTCGCTGTTTAAGGAATAAATCCTCTGCTTTCCTTTTTGCTCGACATTTAGGATATGGCACTGAAGCAGTTTCCCTAAATTATGGGATATCCTGCTCTGCTCGCCATTAAGCCTTTCTGTGATTTCTTTTACGCTTAATGGCCCATATTCTAAGGCCAAAATTATGCCTAGCTTTGTCTTGTTTGAAAAATTCATGAAAAAGTTGTTATATGAATAATTCTTCATATGAACAGAAATTCATAGGTTATTTATATAGTTTTTGGTTTTAGAAGTCAATCGGGCTTTTTATTTTAGCTATGGCTGCTTTTGAGACATGAGTGTAGACTTGTGTTGTCTCAAGCCGCGAATGCCCGAGAAGCTTTTGTATTATTCTTAAATCAACTCCATTTTCAAGCAAGTGAGTTGCAAAGCTATGGCGCAGCATATGGGGTGTTACATTTTTGATTATTCCTGCTTTTTCAGCTGCTTTTTTTATTATGGATTCAATTGACCTTATTGAATATTTTCTGGCTTTTGTGTTAAATATAAGGCCTGTGCCAAGGCCATATAGCTTAAGATGCGACCTTGTTTTCTTTGACAATAAGGTTATTCTGTCTTTTGAACCCTTGCCTTTTTTAATGTGAATAATGCTTCTGTAAAAATCAATGTCTTCAAATCTTAGGTTTATCAGCTCGCTTACTCTAAGGCCAGCAGAATAAAGAAGCACAATGACAAGCCTGTGCTTAAGATTATTTGTTAAGCTTATCATTTTTTCAATCTCTTTTTTTGAGAGCACTATAGGAAGTTTCCTTTCCCTCTTTGGAATCTCAATGGTTTTGTCAGAAAGATAATTCCTTAAGGCAGCGCAAGCCAGTCTTACAGTTGCAGTGGCCTTTTCA
>Ga0172366_10004506_pt1 | contig 10958 bp, 10 predicted proteins | sample LakKivSesite69cm_FD_114533 | JGI IMG/M metagenome (GOLD analysis project Ga0172366, IMG submission 114533) | Sediment microbial communities from Lake Kivu, Rwanda - Sediment site 69cm | ecosystem: Environmental > Aquatic > Freshwater > Lake > Sediment | place: Rwanda: Western Province, Lake...
AAAGAAAAGAAGACCTTAATACCATTATCCAGGAAGTAGATAGGTTAAATAAATTGGTCGTTCAGGTTTTGGATTACGCTAAAGTAAAAGAATTGAACTTAACCTACTTTTCTATAAATAATTTAGTAAACAAGATTGTTGAATTATTTAAACAGGAAATTAAAAATAAGCAGATTAGATTTTATTTAGAACTTTCCCCTGATATTTCTCAAATTCAAGCTGACGAAGACCAGATAAGACAGATTTTAATGAACATTATCATTAATGCCATTCAAGCTATCCCAGAGAAAGGAGAAATTACCATCAAAACTGAAAAAAGTCTTTTGAGGGGAGAGTCAGCTATAAAGTTTATTATTGAGGATAGTGGAGTAGGTATTGCCGAGAAGGACCTTAATCAGATATTTGACCCCTTCTTTTCCACCAAAGAGCAAGGTTCTGGTTTAGGCCTTTCCATAGTATACAAACTTGTAGAGGGTCATCAGGGAGAAATAAAAGTTGAATCTAAAGAAGGGGAAGGAACAAAATTTATTATTTTTCTGCCTCAAAAAGGAGGAAAGTAATTTTGCGAAAAATATTAGTAATCGATGATGAACAAAATATAAGAAGGATGTTAACCCGAGTACTTTCTTCAGAGGGATTTATAGTTAAGGAAGCTATTAATGGCTTAGAATCCCTGAAGAGATTAGAAGAAGAAAATTACAGTTTAGTATTATTAGATCTTAAAATGCCCGGACTAAACGGGATTGAAACCTTAAATAAAATAAGAGAATATGATTTAAATTTACCAGTTATTATGATGTCTGCCTATGGCAGTATTCCGGAAGCAGTGGAAGCTATGAAATTAGGGGCTTTGGATTATTTGATAAAACCTTTCGATATCGAAGAATTAAAAATCATAGTTGAAAGAGCAATTAACCAATATGAATTAAGAGTAGAAAACATTTACTATCGGGAGGAAGAAGAAAAAAGATTTAACTTTGAAGAGATTATTGGAAAGAGTAGTTCTATAAATAGAGTTTTAGAAATGGTAAAAAGTGTATCTTCCACTCCTGCTACTGTACTCATTACCGGTGAGAGTGGCACCGGAAAAGAATTAATAGCCCGAGCTATACACAAAAATAGTCTGCGAAAAAATGCTCCATTTGTTGTGGTAAATTGTGTAGCTTTTTCTCCCAATCTCTTAGAGAGTGAACTATTTGGACATGAAAAAGGTTCTTTTACCGGGGCTATGGTTAAGAGGATAGGTCGTTTCGAAATGGCTAATGGGGGGACTATTTTTTTGGATGAAATAGGAGAGATGGACCTTTCTATCCAGACAAAATTGCTTAGAGTTTTACAGGAAAAAGAATTCGAAAGGGTAGGAAGTTCAAGGAGCATTAAAGTTGATGTACGAATATTATCAGCTACTAATAAAGACTTAAAAAAAGAAGTAGAGGAAAGAAGATTTAGAGAAGATTTATTTTATAGAATAAATGTCTTTAATATAGATGTTCCCCCTTTACGGGAGAGAAAAGAGGATATACCTTTAATTGTGGAGCATTTTATTGGTAAATATAATAAAATATTAAATAAAAAAGTAGAAGAAATTTCCCCTCAAGCAATGGAATTACTCTTAAATTATAATTATCCAGGAAATATAAGAGAACTAGAAAATATACTCGAAAGAAGCATGATTATGGCTAAGAATAACATTATGGATGAGACCTATTTTGCTTTTATAAATAAGGAAAATTTTTCGGAGAAAAGGGGGACTCTAAAAGAAGCGGAAAAAGAATTAATTATAAAATATTTAATTCAAAATAAGAGCAATCGTACTAAAACAGCAGAGATTTTAGGGATAAGTCGGAGAAGCTTATTGGATAAAATAAAAAAATATCAACTAAATTTGTAGACTTTAGACCAAGTAATTATCTAATAATTTTTTATAATTAAAGGAAAAAATTAGAAAAATTTACCTTGACATATTTATCAAAGTGTCTTAAACTATGGGCGTAAAGGATAATCCTTTGCCGAAGGGCTTGTATCTTATATAAGAACAAGACCAGGAGTAAATTAAAATTAGTAGTATTTCGTCTAGTATCTGAAGACGGAACTAGAACGGAGGTGAAAAAAGTGAATAGTACGTCTATTACACCAGGTTTTAAACTTACTACTCGCCAAATGGCTATTTCTGGTATGTTAGGAGCCATTGCCATCATTTTAGGAGTAACTCGATTAGGATTTATCCCTGTCCCCACTCCTGCAGGACACGCTACCATTATGCATATTCCCGCAATTTTAGGAGGGATACTTGAAGGTCCAGTGGTTGGCGCTTTAACCGGCCTAATCTTTGGGCTATACAGTTTTTTAAATGCTACAAATCCCATGTTTGCAGACCCTCTTATAGCTATTTTACCCAGAATTTTTATTGGCGTAACTGCCTATTACGCCTATAAATATTTAGGAAAGAGTAGTATATTAGCAGCAGCAATTGGAACCCTGACTAATACTATAGGGGTCTTGGGTTTAGCTACTATAAGAGGATATCTCCCCATTAAAGCCAGTACCTCTATTGCAGTGATTCATGGTATCCCAGAGATTGTAGTAGCAGCATTATTAGTAAGTATCCTGGTTAAAGCTTTAAAAAAGATAGGTTATTAAAATTAACTTTGTACTTAGTAACACAGGTAAAAGGGCAGAGGAAATAGTATTTTTCTGCCCAATTTTTTAATTAATTGGTATAGTGAAGGCTAAAGTTATTTTAAATAAATTTGAGAGGATAAATAATTAATAAGAGAGTTAAAAGAAAGAGGGGCACAGTTAAAATGATTTTGGTAATTGATGTAGGTAATACCCATACTGTAGTAGGGGTTTACGATGATAAAAAATTACTTAGCCATTGGAGAATTTCTACTGATCTAAATAAGACAGAGGATGAGTATGGAATGTTAGTTAAAAATTTACTTTCCAATTCTAATTTATCCCTTTCAGATATTAAATCAGTAGTTATATCTTGTGTTGTTCCTCCAGTGAGTTGGATAGTAAAGAAGATGTCCCTAGATTATTTTAAGGTTTCTGCTCTTATTGTGGGACCAGGTGTAAAGACCGGAATTTGTATTAAGACTGATAACCCCAAAGAGGTAGGAGCAGATCGAATTGTCAATGCTATTGCAGCTTATAAATTATATGGGGGACCTGTAATAATTGTTGATTTTGGAACAGCCACTACCTTTTGTGCGGTTAATGCAGATGGAGTTTACTTAGGTGGGGCTATTGCCCCCGGGTTAGAAATTTCAGCAGAAGCTCTGGTTGAAAAGACAGCCAAGTTACCCAAAGTAGAATTAACAAAACCCAAACATTCTATAGGTAGTAATACTATTACGGCAATGCAGTCAGGAATATTTTTTGGTTATTTAGGATTAACTAATGAATTAATTAGACGATTTAAGATAGAGTTAGGAGAAGATTCTGTAGTAGTAGCTACAGGAGGTCAGGCGGAATTGATTGGCAATGAAAGCAAATTGATCGATAAAGTTAATCCATTATTGACTTTAGAGGGTTTACACCTGATATATGAGATGAATAAATAAACTAGTCGTTAGTGAATAGTGAATAGTCGTTAGTCGTTAAAACTAAAAACTTAAAGCGAAAAGTTAAAAACCATAGTTCAAAATTTAAAACTATTTCGAGATGCCGTTTATAAGATATGAATTTCTTTTTGTGCTTTTCGTTTTTGGCTATTTATGCTTTTTCTTATCTCTTTACTATATACTATTCACTAACGACTATATAATTTCCATACTAATATCCAAAGCTTTTACGGAATGGGTAAGGGCACCAACAGAGATTAAATCTACTCCCGTTTGAGCAATTTCCCTTACTTTCTCTAAGGTAATTCCTCCGGATGCCTCAATTAAGGCCTTACCTTTAGCCATTTTTACAGCTTCTTTCATAGTATCTAAGTTCATATTATCTAACATTATAATGTCAACCTGCATTTTTAAAGCTTCTTTGACTTGAGATAAATCTTCTGCTTCAACTTCTATTTTTGTAGTATGAGGAATGAGTTTCTGAACAGATTCAACAGCAGGTTTAATCCCTCCTGATATGACTAAATGATTATCCTTAATTAATACCGCATCGTATAATCCGAACCGATGATTATATCCTCCACCCATACGCACAGCATATTTTTCCAATATCCTTAGTCCTGGAGTAGTTTTGCGAGTGTCGAGTATTCGAACTGGTAAATCTTTTACTTTCTGACAAAATTTAGAAGTAATTGTAGCTATTCCGGACATTCGTTGTAGAAAATTTAAAGCAACTCTTTCTCCTTTAAGAATAGCCTGAGCAGGACCGCTAATTTCTGCAAGGATTTCTCCAGCTGAAACTTTTTTGCCCTCTTTGATTTTTCCCTGAAAAATAATTTCTGGGTCTAATTTTTTGAATACTAATTGAGCAATATTGAGACCTGCAATTATACCTTCTTCCTGAGTTTTAATAATACCTCTGGCTTTTAAAGTATAGGGAATAATAGATTCAGTGGTAATGTCTCCAGTTCCAATATCTTCTAATAAAGATTGTTCTACTATTTTATCTATCTGAGTATTTTCTTTTATTGAAAAGTCCATCTTTAAAACACCTCTTTATAGAATAATTGACCAATTCCCCAATTGAATGTCAATATGCAATATGTTTCTTCCAATTTACATCATCTCTATCCGGAAAATCCTCGCGATAATGTGCCCCCCGACTTTCCTCCCGCTGTAAAGCGGAATTAGTAACTAAATCAGCTAAGATGATAAGATTAGCTAATTCGAATTCTTCAACAGTCTTTAGTCCTAATCCCGATAAGTATTTCCATTCATTAATTTTTTGCTGTGCCTTTTTTAAATCAGAGGAATTTCGAATAATTCCAACTTTATCCCACATAAGCCTTTGTAGTTCTTTTTTTAATTCTACAGGTCTATATTCTTTATATTTTTTCCGAGAATTATTATAAGTAAGCTTTAATTCCTCCCGTTTTTTTATAGAAAAGCATGTTTTATTTTCTTTAATTTTTTGGGCAATTCTATTACCAAAGACCAAACCCTCTAAAAGAGAATTACTAGCTAAACGATTAGCACCGTGGACTCCTGTAGAAGCACATTCTCCACAAGCGTAAAGATTGAGTATATTTGTCCGTCCAAAAATGTCAGTTTTAATGCCACCCATAGTGTAATGGGCTGCAGGGGCTACCGGGATATATTCTTTTTCTGGGTTAATATTTAATTCCAAACAATTTTCGTAAATAGTCGGGAAACGTTTAGAAAATTTATGTTTAATTTTGGTGGCATCTAAATAAACATAATCACTTTTAGTCTTTTTCATTTGGTCAGTAATTGCTCGGGCAACTATATCTCTGGGAGCTAATTCTTTCAAGGGGTGATAAGAAAGCATAAATAATTCGCCTTTTATATTTTTTAAAATAGCACCTTCTCCGCGAACCGCTTCAGAAATAAGAAATTTAGGGCTTCCTTGATGATAGAGGGCAGTTGGATGGAATTGAATAAATTCTAAATCTACAACTTTTGCTCCTCCCCTATAGGCCATAGCAACACCATCTCCCGTAGCTACCTCAGGATTAGTGGTATTAGAGAAAAGCTGTCCTGCTCCACCACTGGCTAAAATAGTTGAACTTGCTAAATATGCTATGATTTCTTTAATATTATTATCCAGGACTAATAAGCCGTAGCAAGTGTTATGTTCAGTTAAGATATCTAATACAAAAATATTTTCTTTAATAGATATATTATTTTCTTTTATAGCCTTTTCGGATAGAGCTCTTTCTATTTCAGCACCAGTAGCATCGCCCTTAGCATGTAAGATTCGAGGTCTTTGATGGGCAGCTTCTAAAGTAGTTTTATATCTTCCTTCGATTTTATCAAATTTAGTTCCTAATTCAATTAATTCCTCTACACATTTTGGGCCATCGGTTACTAATATTTCTACTGCCTTGGGGTCACAAAAATTTGCTCCTGCTTTCAAAGTATCTATCATATGTAAGTAAGGAGAATCTTCATCTCCTAAAGCTACAGCTATGCCTCCCTGAGCAAATTCAGTACTACTTTCTTTTAATTTAGTTTTAGTGAGAAGAATAACTTCTCCTTCATTACAGAGTTTAAGTGAGGTATATAGGCCAGCGATTCCAGAGCCCACGACTAAAAAATCAACATAAATTTTTTTTATATTAGAGAGGTCGAAATTGATCAGATAACGTGGTAACATTTATTCTAATCCTTTCGAAAAGTTTAGATAGTTTCTAACATCCTATTTAATGCTTTTAGAGATTTTTTTCTTATATCATCAGGTACTGTTATTTGTGGCTCGAGATTTTTTAATGAATATAAAACTTTTTCTAAAGTTATAAGTTTCATATCTGGGCAGATCATCTTTTCAGACGCCGGGAAAAATTGTTTATCCGGATTATTCTTTTTTAAGGGATGAAATATTCCTATTTCTGTTCCAATAATATATTCTTTAGCAGAATTGTGGTTTACAAAATTAATAATTCCCCTTGTACTTCCAATATAATCAGCTAAGTCACATACTTCAGGACGGCATTCGGGATGAACTAAAAGTAAAGCTTGAGGATGAAGTTTTTTGGCTTTAATTACGTCATCTTTGGTTAAAAGTTGATGTGATGGGCAAAAACCTGGCCAGGGGATGATCTTTCGTTTTGATCTTTTTGCGACAAAGTCAGCTAAATTCATATCAGGAAGAAATAATATATTTTTTTCAGCAGGGATTGCCCGTGCAACTTGAACAGCATTGGCTGATGTACAACAATAATCACTTAAAGATTTTACGGACGCAGATGAATTTACATAAGAAATTACTACTATATTAGATAATTCTTTAATCTTATTTTTCACTTCCCCAACTGTTGCCATATCAGCCATAGGGCAACCTGCCTTAACTTCAGGAAGAAGGACAATTTTTTCGGGAGAAAGTATAGCTGCTATCTCTGCCATAAAATGAACTCCGCAAAATACTATAACTTTCGCATCAGTCTGGGCAGCTTGTTGGCTGAGAAAGAGTGAATCACCGGTAAAATCGGCAATATCTTGAATCTCACCTGGTTGATAGACATGGGCTAAAATTACCGCTTCTCTCTTTTTCTTCCAAGCCAATATTTTTTCAACTAAATTATTTTTGGAAAATTTATTAGTGGTAGAATCCATTTTTTTACTCTCCATTAAATACAATATAGATTTTTAATAAATTATTTTATGATTTTTTATTTTATTTTAAGGTGTTTTTATTGTAACATAAAAAAAATTAGATATAAAATCTTTTTTATTGTAGCATATCTTAAGGTATATGAATTTAAAAAATTCCTATACCTTAAGATAAGGAATTGATTTATTATAAAAAATTTAAAAAAACAAGATATTCAAGGATAATATTTCCCTCTTGCTTGATGAGAAGGATAAGGTTGAGACATAAATAAAGGGGATTTCAAGGGGAAAGAATTTCCCCTTGACTATCTTGTAAAAAAGTAAAGAAGATTAAAGCTTTTTATAAAAAATTACTTAGATATAAATAGAGTAGAATAATAAATACATTTAATTTATTCTGGTGGTACAATTAATTGACAAGGATATTAAAGGGGGGTAATATTATAAAAATAGCGTAGAGCATATAGCGTATAGTAGTCAGTAGTCAGAATCTAGTAGTCAGGAGTCAGAAGAAAAACGGATAACGGGCACATTAGTTTAGATAGTTAGTTGGTTATCTAGTTAGCTAGTTAATGAATTTACAAACAGGCGAGATGCCTGTCCTACTAACGACTATTCACTAACGACTAATTTAATTGGTAAATTGAATTATAAGGGGGAGGAAAATTGTGGAAAAAGAAAGATTTTTAAATTTTAAAGGTCTAACTTTTGATGATATTTTATTGGTTCCTAAGGAATCAGCCATCCTTCCTCGGGAAGTAGATATTTCTACAGTTTTTAGCAAAAATATTAAAATAAACATTCCTTTGGTTAGTGCAGCTATGGATACAGTTACTGAATCAAGATTGGCAGTTGCCATTGCCCGAGAGGGGGGAATTGGTATTATTCATAAAAATATGTCGATAAAACAACAAGCAGAAGAAGTAGATAAAGTAAAGAGGTCAGAGAGCGGAGTGATTGTTGACCCAATTTCCCTTCCGCCTGAGAATAAGGTTGGAGATGCAATCGAACTTATGACTAAATATCATATTTCTGGGATTTCAATTGTAAATAAAGAAAAAAAATTAGTCGGAATATTAACCAACCGAGATATCAGGTTTTGGAAGATAAAAATTTAAAAATAAGTAGTGTAATGACCAAAGAAAATTTAATTACTGCCCCTGTTGGTACTACTCTGGAGGAAGCTAAAAGAATATTACATAAAAATAGAATTGAAAAATTACCCATAGTAAATGAAGCTTTTATTTTAAAAGGGCTTATTACCATAAAAGATATTGAAAAAGTAGAACAATATCCTAATTCTTGCAAAGATGCAAAAGGAAGGCTTAGAGTAGGTGCTGCAGTGGGCATGTCTCGAGATATGCTGGAAAGGATTGAAACTCTAATCAATGCTAAGGTAGATGTCATAGTGATTGATACTGCTCATGGACATTCAACTTGGGTTATTGAAGCTATAAAAGAAATAAAAAGAACTTTTAATATTGAATTAATTGGAGGTAATATTGCAACTTTCGAAGGAGCAGAAAGTTTGATAAAAGCAGGAGTAGATGCTATTAAAGTTGGTATTGGACCAGGCTCTATTTGTACTACAAGAGTAATTGCTGGTGTAGGAGTTCCTCAAGTTTCAGCAATTCAGGAATGTAAAAGAGCAGCTATGAAATATAATATTCCTCTTATTGCAGATGGTGGAATTAAATACTCTGGTGATATAACTAAAGCCTTAGCTGTTGGTGCGGATTCAGTAATGATTGGAAGTCTGTTTGCTGGAACAGAAGAAAGTCCAGGAGAAGTAGTGCTTTATAAAGGGAGAAGTTATAAAGAATATAGAGGAATGGGCTCAATTGAAGCAATGAAGAAGGGGAGTAAAGATAGATATTTTCAAGAAGAGACCGAGGAGAACAAATTAGTTCCAGAAGGAATCGAAGGAAGAGTTTCTTATAAGGGTGCACTTTCTGCCTGTATATTTCAATTGTTGGGAGGAGTGCGTTCAGGAATGGGTTATTGTGGAGTAAAAAATATTGAAGAATTACAGGAAAAAACAAAATTTATCCAGATCACCCCAGCTGGTTTAAAAGAGAGTCATCCTCACGATATAATTATTACCAAAGAAGCTCCCAATTATGGGATAGAGTAGGATAATGAATTTTTTCCGGGTAATTTATTTATGAAGACAGAAGAATATAAAATTAGTTATGAAAAAGGGGAAGATTTTTTAAATAGAGGAGATTTCAATCAAGCTATTAAAGAATTTGAAATAATTTTAGAGAAATGGCCCAATAATCCGAAAAGTTATAATAAATTGGGAGTATGTTATGCGAGTTTAAAAAATTTTGGTAAGGCAAAGTTATATCTTGCAAAGGCTTTTGAAATGGATGCAAAATATCCTGAACCGTATAATAATTTAGGAAATATATATTTAGAAGAAAAAGCATATGGAAAAGCGATTGAATTATATAAGAAAGCCTTAGAGTTAAATCCTGATTATGCTGCAGCTCATAGTAATTTAGGTTTAACTTATAAAAAGCTAAAAAGAATTGGTGAAGCAGTAGCACATTTTAAAAAAGCCTCTCAAATTGATAGAAGAGCTCCTCTATCAGAAATCAATAAAATCAAGATGAAATCAAAAAATAAAGTCAATACTATTGCCTTTATAATATTAATTTTAATAGGTTTGATTATTTTATTATTCTTCTTGAAAAGGTAAAATTATAGGAAGTATTATTTATTATTATATCCTAAAAAGTAGGTGAAATAAAATTGGCCGAAACCGAGATTCACCACACCAGCGCAAAACGAATACACCAGAAGGCAACAGTATTTGATGGACATTGTGATACTATTTTAGAGATTATGAATCATAAGAGATCTTTAAGAGATAGAGCCCCTAATGGACACCTGGATATCTTTAGATTAAAAGAAGGGGGAGTAGATATTCAGGTTTTTGCTGTTTTTATTGAAGATACTTATAAGCCGCATAATTCATTGAAGAGGACTTTACAGCTAATCGATTGTTTCTTTAGTGAAATAGAAGAAAACCGGGATAATATTTCTTTGGTGGTTAATTATAATCAGATAAAAGAAGTAAATCAAGGAGGGAAAATTGCAGCAATACTTTCAATTGAAGGAGGAGAAGCCTTAGAAGGAGATTTGGCAGCATTAAGAGTATTATATAAATTAGGAGTGAGATGGCTAACCCTTACCTGGAATCAAAGAAATCAGATTGCTGATGGACTTTATGAGTCACGTACTGGCGGTGGATTAACTGAATTTGGTTTAAAAGTTATAGATGAAATGGATAGATTAGGAATGGTGATTGATATATCTCATCTTTCCGAAGCAGGTTTTTGGGATGTAATTAAACATAGCAAAAAACCTATTGTTGCATCTCATTCTAACTGTTATGCTATCTGCCCACATAGTAGAAATTTAAAAGATGAACAGATTAAAGCTATTGCTGATAATAACGGAGTAATAGGAGTAACCTATGTACCTTGTTTTTTAACTCAAGAAAACAGAAAAGCTACCATAGAAGATGTTATAAAACACATTGATTATTTGGTAGAAAAAGCGGGAGTAGATTACGTAGGATTAGGTTCTGATTTTGATGGCACAGATAGTCTACCTTTAGGTTTAGAAGGTGTTGAAAAAATTCCTAATATTACCATAGAATTAGTTAAGCGAGGTCGTAAAGAAGAGGATATTAAAAAAATATTGGGAGGTAATTTTATAAGGGTATTTAAGGAAGTTGTAAGTTAGTTA
>Ga0172366_10004512_pt1 | contig 10953 bp, 9 predicted proteins | sample LakKivSesite69cm_FD_114533 | JGI IMG/M metagenome (GOLD analysis project Ga0172366, IMG submission 114533) | Sediment microbial communities from Lake Kivu, Rwanda - Sediment site 69cm | ecosystem: Environmental > Aquatic > Freshwater > Lake > Sediment | place: Rwanda: Western Province, Lake Kivu...
AATCGAAGAATGTGTCCATGGTGTCGGTTTCCCGACGGGCCCGACCCCCACACTTTGGGCAGGTCGTATTCACGAAATCGGGTGTCTTGTCGAGGGGGGACCCTTCCTCCCCGGTGAACCTCACATCATGGGGAAGCTCAACGGGCAACTCCTCATAGGGGACGCCGACGGTGCCGCACTTTTCGCAGTAAATGATCGGGATCGGAGTGCCCCAATAGCGCTGCCGAGAGATGCCCCAATCGCGGAGCCGATAAATGAGGCTCTTGCGCCCAAAGCCGTTGGCCTCGGCGAAGGCGGACATGCGGACGATCGCCTCCTCAGAACTCAGTCCGGTGAACGGACCCGAATTGACCAAAATTCCGTAATCCTCGGTGGCGCTCTCCAACGAATCCTCGGCAACAACGCCGCCAGCGGGCACGATCACGGGCCGGATGTTCAGGTTGTATTTTCGGGCGAATTCGAAATCCCTCTGGTCATGGGCGGGCACGGCCATCACGGCGCCGGTGCCGTAGTCCATTAAAACATAGTTGGCAATCCACACCGGGATTTCCTCACCGGAGAAGGGGTTGACGGCTGTCTTTCCGGTATCCATTCCTTCCTTCTCGGCCTCAGCCTCGCTCTTTTTCATCCGAGCCTCTCGGACAGACCGCACCATTTCCTCGCGCCGTCTCTCCTTGTCCGGCGCGTCGGCCAGGAGCTCGCGGCTGAGAGGGTGCTCCGGCGAGAGAAGCATGAAGGTGGCGCCATAAATCGTGTCGATGCGGGTGGTGAAGACCTCGATCGTCCGGGTCATTCCCTTCAGCGGAAACAATACGTGAGCGCCTTCACTCTCGCCGATCCAATTCTTCTGCATCAGCAGAACATGCTCTGGCCATTTCTCAAGGAGTTTATGGCCTTCGAGAAGCTCTTTGGCGTAGGCCGTGATTTTCAGGAACCAGTGATCCATTTCCTTCTGCTCGACGGCCGAATCGCAGCGCCAGCATACGCCTCCAGCCGCTTGTTCGTTGGCCAGGACCGTCCGGCATTGCGGGCACCAGTTGACCCAGCTTTTCTTGCGGAAGGCCAGGCCCCGCTCAAACATCTTCAGGAAAATCCACTGGTTCCATTTGTAGTATTCGGGAAGGCAGGTGTTGACCTCGCGGTTCCAATCATAACAATAACCCAGACGCTGGAGCTGGCGCTTCATGTGGGCGATGTTATCGAGAGTCCAGGTCTCCGGATGAATGCCGTGCTTGATGGCCGCATTCTCGGCCGGCATGCCCAGCGCGTCCCAGCCGATCGGGTGGAGAACATTGAGGCCGCGCATCAGCTGGAATCGGGATATGACGTCCCCGATCGTGTAGTTGCGGACATGCCCCATATGGATCCGGCCGGAAGGGTAGGGATACATCTCCAGGCAGTAGTATTTTGTCAGCCGGGGATCATCAGGGGCTTCGAAAACCCGCTTCTCGGCCCAGACCTTCTGCCATTTCTCCTCGACCTCCCGGAACGGATACACGTCTTTCATTTCAGCTCATCCCGCTCGATTAAGTCCTTGATTATCTGAGTGTTGTTGGCGGACCGCTCAATATTAGATTCAACCCCTGCCAAAAGTCAAGAATCGGTTCAGGGTATGCGCTCGAAGGTCCGAGGCTCCTTGATTTTTTGAGCGAATGGCGCTAAAACGACAGACCGATGAGCATCCTCGAGGCCAAGAACCTGCGAGCCGGCTACGGCACAGGAGATGTCATCCGGGAAGTTGATCTCAGAATCGAAAGAGGCGAATTCGTCTCCATCCTCGGACCCAATGGCTCGGGAAAGAGCACTCTGATTAAAGCCCTTCAGGGCCTGTTGAAAGATGTCTCGGGAGAAGTCCAGGTGGACGGCCTGGACCTTTTCCATATGACCAGACGTGAGGTCGCCCGCAAAATCGCCTTCGTCCCCCAGATTGCGGATTTGGCTTTTGAATTCAGCGTCCTTGAAGTCGTCGCCATGGGCCGGTATGCCCGGCAGAGAAGGATGGTCGGCATGACCGTCGGGGACCGCCGCATCATCCAGAAAGTCCTTGATATGGTCGAGGTTTCGCACCTTCAGGAAAAAAAACTCGCCCACCTGAGCGGCGGGGAGCGCCAGCGAGTGCTTATCGCCCGGGCCCTGGCCCAGGACACTCCCGTTCTTTTTCTGGATGAGCCCAGCTCCCATCTCGACCTCAACTACGGCCTGGAGGTTTTCGAAATCCTGAAGCGGCTGCAGAAGGAAAAAGGGAAGACGATCCTGGCCACAGAGCACAATATCAACCTGGTCATCCCCTACGCCCACAAGATCGTTTTCCTCAAGGAGGGAAGGATCCAAGCCCAGGGAGAGCCTCGCGGGATGATCACAGAAAGGAATATGAAAGACGTTTTCCGGGTCGATGTAGACATTCGGGAAAATCGATATTCGGGGCTCCCGGAAATCTCTCTGATCCCGAAAGTTTCCGGAGAGAAAAAGGGCCAGGAATGCTGAGCGTCACAACCCTTCTCATCGCCGGCCTGCTCTGCCCTCAGGTGACGGTGATATACGATGACGCGGGCATGCCCTATGAGCTGGCGGAACCTCCGCAGCGGATCATCTCTCTCGCTCCCAACATTACGGAGGTTCTGTTCGCCCTCGGACTCGGCGACAGGGTTGTCGGCGTAACCCGCTACTGCGACTATCCCGAGCCGGCGCTCCGGAAAGAAAAAATCGGCGGCATGTTGGATCCCAACCTGGAAAAAATCCAGGCGCTCCGGCCCGACCTGATCATCGGCTTCCGCGGAAATCCCCTCAGCGTGCTCAACAAACTCCGGACGCTTCATTTTCCTGTGTTTGTGCTCAATCTCGGGGCAACGCTCGACGGGGTCTTTCAAACAATTGAGACGGTCGCCCGCATAACTCGGGCAGAGGAGCCGGCCGGAGTGCTTATTGCAGAGCTCAAGAAAAAAGCCATCATGATCCGCGAAGCCCTTCTCGGCAGCTCGGGAAAACCCAAAGTCTTTCTCTCCGTCTACGGCCAGGGGCTCTGGACCTGCGGGCAAGCCAGTTATCTTGACGATCTGTTGACCCAGGCCGGAGCCCTGAACGTTGCCGGAAAAATCGACCGGCGCTGGCTCCAGCTCAGCCGCGAACAACTCATCCATGAAAATCCGGATAAAATTATTATTATGGCCAAGGACAAAGACCAATTTGCCAAAGCCCGCGCATCCTTTCGGGCCGACCGGCGCCTGAAGGATATCGGAGCCATTCAGAAAAACAATATCCACTGGCTGGATGAGAATATTGCCGGCCGGTTCGGCCCGCGCCTCTTCGATGCCCTTGAAGCCGTGGCCCGCATTGTTCATCCGGAAGTCTTCGAGGACCGAAAATGAGGCCAGGAAAAAGGCGAGCGGCTTTTTCGATTGCGGTTTTTCTTGTTCTCATCGCGGCGCTCGGCCTCTCGATTTTGGTCGGCTCTGTCCGCACGAGCCCGGCCGACCTCGCCGATTTTCTCTTCTCCAAGGACCAGACTTTCCGGACGATCTTCCTCGACCTTCGACTCTGTCGCGCCCTGCTGGCCTTTATGGTCGGGGCCAGCCTGTCACTGTCCGGCGCAATTCTCCAAGGCTATTTTCAGAATCCCATGGCCGATCCGTTTATCGTTGGCGTCTCCTCAGGAGCCTCTTTCGGGGCCGTCTTCTCTCTCTTCCTCGGCCTCGGAGCCTGGAGTGTCGCCGGGTTTTCCCTCCAGAGTCTTTTCGCCTTCGGCGGCGGGTTTGCCCTGGTCTCCCTGGTCTATCTACTCTCCCGGACTCAGGCCGTCTTCAAGGTCGAGACTCTCCTTTTGACTGGAATCGCAGCCGGTGCGGCCGCTTCCTCTCTGACTTCGTTCCTTCTCTTCCTCAGGTCGGATTCTTTCGAACAGGCTGTTTTCTGGCTTCTCGGAAGCTTCGCTTTGGCCGATTGGAGGCAAGTCGGAATGGTCGCGCCCTACTTCGCCCTCTGCTTGGGCGTTGCCCAATGGCTGGCCAAGGACATGAATCTTCTCGTCCTGGGAGACGAGGCGGCCAAATCATTGGGCAGCCCGGTGGACAGAGTCCGGCCGACATTCCTGGCAGTTTCCACTCTACTCGCGGCCGTATCGGTTTCGGTGAGCGGCGTCATCGGATTTGTCGGCCTGATCGTTCCTCACTGGGTGAGAATTATTATCGGCCCTGACCATCGGTTTCTCTTTGCCTTATCGGCCCTGACCGGCGGCACGTTCCTCGTTATCTGCGACCTTCTCGCTCGGATCATTCTCTCACCGACCGAACTTCCGATCGGTATCATCACCGCCTTGTTCGGCGCACCCTTCTTTATCTACCTCCTCCGCAGGCGAAAGTAAGACCCCAAGGCTGCCCATTGCGGGCTCGAGCCGAAGATCAAAAATCGGCTTCAAATTGACAAATGACGGTTTTTATTCTATTTTGGGGACACGATGACCTTGACCCTCAACCAGTTCCTGTTTCTTGTCCTCACCTTCACCGCTGTCGTGGTCGCGGTCTACATTATTCGCTTTCTCTCCCAGCTCCGGCGCGCCACCGAGGAAGGCGAAAAGACCATGGTTGAGGTCCGAAAGCTCATCGAAAACCTGAACGCTCTCGAGGGGATGGTCAAGGAAAGGCTGGTCAGCCTGGGCGAATTCGTGGAGGCGTCCAAAAAGACGGCGGCCAATCTCTCCGAAGCCTCGTTTTTTCTGACGACACGGGTTTTGCGGCCCCAATCGAAGTTTTGGCCCGTGGTGCTTCCGATAGCGTCATATTTCTGGAGACAATTCCGAAAAAGAAAGGAGAAGAGACATGGGGGATAACAAAGGATCGAGCGCGCTCGAAGTTGCGGTCTCCTTCGTCATCGGCGCGGCAACCGGCTTTATCCTGGGGATCCTCTTCGCTCCGGCCAGCGGCAAAGAGACCCGCCAAAAGATCAAGACACAGGCAGTCAAGACCGGAGAAAAGGCCAAAGAAAGCTACGAAAAGCTGAGCAAAGAAGCCGAAAAGGGCGTCATGGCGGTCAAAGAAAAGGCCCAAGAGGGCATCGAGGCGATTAAGGAGTTCATCGAGAAAAAAAAGGAAGAATACGCCAAGAAGCCGCCCCAGGGCTATGGCGAAGGAAACGTCAAGGACTAGGGACGATTTCCGGCCAATCCCTCTTTTGGCCCTCTCCAATCCAGGCCGGGAGACCGTCCCCTCTCTCATAGCTCCCGGGCTAAGCTGCGGCCGGAGTCGTTCGGCGCCTGCCGAGCAGGAAGAGAAGACCCCGGATTTCTAATGAATAAGGCCCGAAAAGCCCGCTTCGAAACCTCTTCGGGTATCGAAGTCAAAGCGGTTTATGGCCCTGGCGATCCGGACGGGTTCACTCCCCGGAGAGATCTCGGCCAGCCCGGTGAATTCCCATATACCCGCGGCATCTACCCGACGATGTACCGCGGCCGTCTTTGGACCATGCGACAGTACGCCGGCTTCGGCTCGGCCGAAGAATCCAACAAACGCTACCGCTACCTCCTCTCCCAGGGCCAGACCGGCTTGAGCGTCGCTTTTGACCTCCCCACCCAACTCGGGCTTGATTCCGATCATCCGCTGGCCCGAGGCGAGGTGGGCAAGGTGGGCGTGGCTATTGACTCGATCCACGACATGGAGAGACTGTTCCGGAGAATCCCGCTCGATGCCGTCAGCGTCTCGATGACGATCAACTCAACGGCAGCCATCCTTCTGGCCATGTATCTGGCCATCGCCGAGAAGCGCCACATCCCCTGGAGCCGCCTGAGTGGAACCATTCAGAACGACCTCCTCAAGGAATACACGGCCCGGGGAACATACATCTATCCTCCTCAAGCGTCTGTCCGGATCATTGTCGATATCATGGCCTTCTGCCAGCAGAATGTCCCCCGCTGGAACACCATGAGCATCAGCGGCTACCATATCCGGGAGGCCGGAGCCACGGCCGTGCAAGAGCTGGCTTTCACCTTTGCCGACGCTATCGCCTATGTCGAGGCGGCCGTAAAAGCGGGGCTCGATGTCGATACATTTGCGCCCCGGCTCTCCTTCTTCCTGGCAGCCCACAACCAGTTCTTCGAGGAAATCGCCAAGTTCCGGGCCGCACGCCGCATCTGGGCTAAGCTAATGCGGGACCGGTTCGGGGCCAAGAATCCCCCTTCCTGGGCTTTCCGCTTTCACACCCAGACAAGCGGCGTGACCCTGACCGCCCAGGAGCCCGAGAACAATGTCATCCGGGTCACCCTTCAGGCGCTGGCCGCAGTACTCGGAGGAACCCAATCTCTTCACACGAATTCAAGGGACGAGGCCATGGCCCTGCCCAGCGAAGAGTCCGTGCGCATCGCCTTGCGAACCCAACAGATCATCGCCCACGAAAGCGGCGTCGCAGACACGGTTGACCCACTCGGCGGCTCCTACTTCGTGGAAAGCCTGACCTCTTCCATCGAAAAAAAGGTCTGGGCCTCGCTTCGTCGGATCGAGGACATAGGAGGGGTGTTCAAGGCGATCGAGAACGGCCTCATCCAGCGAGAGATCCAGGAAAGTGCTTACCGCTACCAGAAAAAAGTGGAGAGCAAGGAGCAGGTCATTGTTGGCCTGAACGAATTCGTCGGTCCTCCGGAAAAGATCCGATTCCGACTGCAAACGGCAACCCGAAAGATCGAGAGGACCCAGGTCGAAAGGCTGCGCCGCTTGAAAAGGATGCGACCTTCTCGGCCAGTCCGGCAAAGCCTCGAGGCGCTCCGCCGGGCCGCCGGTTCCTCCGAAAACCTCATGCCCTTCATTATCGCTGCCGTCAAAGCCGAGGCCACTCTGGGTGAGATCTCCGATGTGCTGAGAGACGTCTATGGTATCTATCAGGAATCTGTGGCCGTCTGAGATTTCATGCCCTTTCCGTTCCTCTATCTGGCCGGCTCGCTCGCCGCGGGCATCTTTTTAGGCTCTGTCTTATCCTCGGGTTTCATCATTCCCAGTGTCGCCTTTATCCTTTCTCTCGCTGCGTCCTGGTGGGCCTATCTGAAGCGAAGACACCCGCTTGCCCTGGCCCTCGCGTTGACGGCGACCCTGTTTCTGGGGTGGAGCCTCTATGGCCGTACCCATATGCACTACGAACAAAACCCAATTAAAAGACTCGCCCTCGAAAGCTATGCAGATTTCAGCGGCCGGCTGTTTAAATCGCCCTCACCGGGTATCGGCCTGACTCATCTCTTCCTCCGCGTGGAGAAAGTCCGAGCTCAGGGCAGGGACTTTAGGGCCCGGGGTAACCTGAGGGTTTCTGTCCTTCATCCCGCGACTTACCCCTCTCCGCTCAGGCTCAGGGCGGGAGACAGAATCACCCTGTCCGCCCAAATCCGGTCCGGCCTCGACTTTCGGAATTTTTGCAAATCTCGGCTCGCCTCCCTTCGCAAAAACCAGATGATTCATAACCACGCGGTTGCCAAGAGCGCCTTACTCATCGAGATGGAAAAACCGGCCGCCTCGGGCTCAATCCGGGCCTTCATCTCGGGCCTGCGTCAGTCCCTCGAGCGGAGGATCGAGGATTATTTCTCGGCCGCCGAGCGGACGGCGCTCACGCAACAGGGAGCTTTCCTCGAAGCCTTGCTCCTGGGCGAGCGCGGCCGGATCAATGAAGAGACGAACGCGGCCCTGCAGCGGTCGGGCCTATTCCATCTAATCGCCATTTCCGGCGCCCACATCGGCATCATCTCGGCTCTTTTCTTGTTTGTCCTTCGAGTCGTCCGGATTCCGAGACGGCCTTCGCACTTTCTGTTGATCATCCTTTTGGTTTTTTATTCCCTTTTGGTCGAAGGCCGGGCCTCGGTATTCCGGGCGACGATCATGGCCCTGACCTTCCTCACGGGCCGACTCCTCTCAAAACAGGCTCATCCGCTCAATACAATTTCGCTGAGCGCTTTCCTCCTTCTTCTGGCCAATCCGTTCAATCTTTTTGACCTTGGATTCGAGTTGACCTTCGCGGCCACCCTGTCGATCATCCTCTTTTATCCAAAGGTCCTGAGCGTCCTTCCCCGCCTTCCACTTCGGCTCGGCGGACTTCTGGCGCTTTCGGTCGCGGCTCAACTGGGTGTCCTTCCGTTTCTGGCCGCTTCGTTCAACCGGGTCACTTTCGCCGCAATATTGCTGAACTTTCCGGCCATTCCTTTGATCGGTGGGATCATGGGTGCGGGATTCGTTTTCCTGGCCGTCTCACCCATCAGCCACACCCTGGCTCTGGCCATCGCTTCAGTCCTAAAGGTCTTAGCCAACGTATTTCTCTGGATAGCGCACTCCCTCGACGGCCTTCCCGGCCTTTCCTATCGAGTCCCCACGCCTTCTCCAGCCGTCATCCTCGGGTATTTCCTGTTTCTGTTGCTTCTTCTCTGCCGGCCCCGCTTCCGGTTTCAAAAACCACTGACGGCCTCACTTTTTGCGGTCTTTTTCATGGCCCTCGTTACCGACCCTTTTCCTCCGCGCCATTCCCCGGCTCTTCGGCTCACCCTGATCGATGTCGGGCAGGGAGATTCGATCCTTGTGGAATTTCCGGGTCGGAGAAAAATGCTCATCGACGGGGGAGGAGTAGCGGGCTCGAACTTCGACATCGGCGAGGCCGTCGTCTCCCCGTTCCTCTGGCGTTGCGGGATCAAGAAAATTGATCGCCTGGTCCTCACCCACGCCCATCCCGACCATCTCAACGGACTTTCCGCAATCGCCAGGAACTTCCGCATTGGTGAGTTCTGGGAGGCATTTTCTCCGCAAAGCAACGAGGCCTATAATACGCTCCAGAAAAACCTGTCCAAGTCCACGATTCGGAGACGGGTCTTCCGTGGATTTCAAGTTCAGGAAGGCCAGGTAAAAATAGAAGTCCTCCATCCCAAGTTCTCTTATCCGCTCACCCGAATGCCGGACAATGAAGACTCGATCGTCCTCCGGCTCACATCGGACAATCAATCTTTCCTCCTGCCTGCGGATATCGGGCTTGAAACGGAAAGAGACATCGTGGAGGCCGGACTCGAGGTCAGGTCCGAAGTTCTCAAATCTCCGCATCACGGCAGCCGGACTTCAAGCTCGGCCGCATTCATGGGTGCCGTCGGGCCCAAAGTCGTCATCATCAGCGCGAGCCGAGGCAACATCTACGGCGTCCCCCATCCGGAGGTCCTCGAGCGATACCGGGCCGCCGGAGCCCGGCTGCTGCGCACGGACCGGGATGGGGCCATCGAGGTATCCGCCGCTGGACATTCCCTCATCATCCGCACCTCCGTCTCCCAGGAAAATCCGGATTGACAGGCAGGTGAATGGGCGTTAGCATATCTCCAGAATGACGATGAGAAGGTTCCTGGCTTTGGCGTTTCTTGCGGCCACGCTGAATTCTCTCCTTTTTCCGCAATCTCTCGCGGAAATCGCCCAAAAGGAGAGGGAAAGGCGGGCGGCCCTCAAGGGCAGGAAAGCCGTTGTCATCACCAACGCCAGCCTGGCCAAGCTGAAAAAGAAGCCCGCTCTGGAAACGCCCCTTCCCGCTCCGGAATACCCTCCGGAGGAGCCTTCGCCTCCGCAGGCCCCGCCTGGCGCCTCTCCCGTGGCGCAGGACCAGAGCGCAGCCGGACAACCCCCCGAAGAGAAGCCGGCTGCTCCTGAACTCAAGGCGGTCCAGGAAAGATGGGAAAAGGCCAAGGAATACGTAGAGTTGCTGACTCTCAAGATGGGTGCGCTATGGCAGCAGTTCTACAGCCTCGAAGATATGACCACCAAGGACGCCCTTCAGCAAGCCATTGCGGAGACATTCATCAAGCTGGAGAAAGCGCGGGAAGAGGAAGACCGGGCTCGGCAGGACCTGGAGAACTTCCTCGGCCGGCAGAAAAAGCAGGAATCCAGCTCAATCTGGATTCGCTAAAAGGCAGCCGGCGCCTCAGCGAAAATAGACAAAAGAGATCGCGCAGCCGAGTTCCCGTTCGTCCTTGCTCCCTGGCAAGGACTTTGAGGGAACAAACGTTTTGTCCACGGCGACAGTCAGGGTGAATTCATCCTTCTCTCCGAGCATCTCCGTCGTCACCGTGTAGCTCTTCTCAAAAGTGAGCTCTTCAGGGATGAACTCATCGAGCGTTTGGTCATTGATCTTAAAGACGACTTTCTGGTCGGTGAAGACTTCTTTGTTCACACCGCCGCGGATGAAAAGCAACCCCTCCCTGTGCGGGTTGTCGATGATGCAGCGGGCTTGGCCGCTCGTCCAGCGCCATTTCTTGAGCGGAGAATTGGGGTCCATCTCCTGGTCGTACCAGCCGCTTTCATAGACGATTTCGGGCGAGTCCGGAGGAGGCGGCAGAACCTTCAGCTTGGTGTTCAGGACCTCAAATCTGGATTCGCCGGTCCGGTCATAGGGATTGTAAAGGCCGACTGCCATTCGGAGCGTCTCATCTCCCTTAAAGGTGGGGTCAAACTCATCAATAAAAGAGGGGATATAGATCCGGCGCCGGTACTTGTATTCCTGGCCCGGCTCCCATTTTGAGGTCGGAACGGGCGGCACATGGTCGTCCTGGAAGAGCATGTTGCTGCCGTGCCAGAAATGGACGTAGGCCGTGAGGTCCTTCCCGACCTTGACAAAATCGGCCAGGGTCTTCCAATCGTATTCGATATCCGTAATCAGGTTGTCGGTGAGCGTTTTCTCGGAGAACCCGACCGTGAGCTCCACGCCCTTGACCCGGGCTTTCTTCTGACATGAAGAAGCAGACAGCAAAAGCAAACCGACGGCCACCAAAGCCACCCAGACTTTTCTGTTCATTGCCTTCCTCCTCAATGAGTCCACCCATTATACTGAAAAAGGGGCCCATTCTCAATGTCCCGCATTGACTCACCTAAAATGTTACCGAAAGGAAGCCTATTGAATCATATAAAATGTTACCCAAATCCCATAAAGGATAGGGTGACATGCTTAGGATGGATATGCGAACACGTGAACAGT
>Ga0172366_10004514_pt1 | contig 10949 bp, 13 predicted proteins | sample LakKivSesite69cm_FD_114533 | JGI IMG/M metagenome (GOLD analysis project Ga0172366, IMG submission 114533) | Sediment microbial communities from Lake Kivu, Rwanda - Sediment site 69cm | ecosystem: Environmental > Aquatic > Freshwater > Lake > Sediment | place: Rwanda: Western Province, Lake...
GAGCAACTACCATGTGTTACGCGCACAATTCGGTCCGCAAGTCCCCTGGAAACCGGTCCTGTGTGATAAATCCCTGTAATTCGTTCCCGCAATTCCTCAAAAGATTTTGCCCCGGCTTTTCTTGCGTTCTTTTGTGGTGCCTATGGGGCATGCCGGGCCTCGGTCATGGGGCGGAGATTGATACCGCAACCTCACAGTTGACCCATTCCCAGTTCATCCATCATGCACTGACGCAACTGGCCGAAGAAATCTTCGCGCGGACCGCCGCAGGCAATCAGCATTGCCGATGGTCTGTGGACGACAATGCGGTTGGCCGCCGTTGGGTGACGACGGTGTTCCATGAGCTGTGGCCCGGCGCGCACGACTCGCTTGCGGCCATTGCCTGCCATGTCGACACGCTGAATTTTTCTCTGATACGGAAAACCCGCCGCGGGTTTTTCGGCAGTCTGTGGTTCCAACGGGAGCTTGATGTAGGTCTGAAAATCCAGTATCCCCCTGCACTATGTCCTGCCGGGGATTGTGCACTGGAAATCAGGCGGACGTATTCGGGTTGGTTTCGTGCAGCGGATGATCAGCGATTCCGGGACGGGGAATTCTCCGGGTTGCTCCTGCCGCCGTCCACGGATTTTGTCAGCCGCTGGGCCACTCCGGTGGCCGTGGGAACCGGCCTGGGCGTGTTGACCTTTTTGTTTTTTTCCGTCCGCTGAACCGGGGAACACGAACTTCCCGGGCGCTGGCGGTTATGATTGCTATGGGTTTTTTGCTTGAGGCCGACGTGAACGGGTATTATCATGCGCCGTCAATGGAGGGGTCGTGAGACAAAAAGAAGACCGTAGGCCAAATCAATATATAACGATGGCGGTGTTACTCGCGGCCTGGGTTTTGGCGGCATCGTGCGCGGGCACGAAAGTGACAACCCCAATGCCGGTCGAAAACAAATTCCGGTTGGCGCTGGAATTATTCGAAAAACGCAAATATGAATCCGCGCAAAGAATGTTTGAATCGGTGATTTTTGACAATCCCGGATCAGTCGTGGCCGATTCGGCACAATTTTTAGTGGGTGCCTGCTATTTCAATCTGCACGAATACGAACTTGCTGCAGGTGAGTTCCAGCGGTTTTATCAGCAGTATCCGACCAGCCCGCTGGTCGATGATGCCGAACTGATGCGGGCACGCTGCTATTTGAAGGGAGCTCCAGGGAACGTCGGCCTGGACCAAAACTACACGCAAAATTGTGTGGTTACATTACAGACCTTTAAAGATGACCATCCCACCAGCGACTTGTTGCCGGCCGCCGATTCTCTTTTGGCCGTCTGCTGGGCACGGTTATCGAAAAAGGATTTTGACACCGGCAAGCTTTATCAGCGGTTGAAACTTCATCGGGCAGCGGGCATTTATTACCAACTTGTCCTCGACCGGTTTCCTGAATCTCCCCTGGTCCCCGAGGCAATTTATCGCATGGGGGAAACGTTCCGCGGCATGGGGATCAACGATACGGCGATTGTCTGGTATGAAAAACTTGTCTACCTTTATCCTGACGACCCCACGACCACCAAAGCAAGAAAACGAATCGCCAAATTACAGCCGCTTCTGCCCGAAGCATCTGCAGACAGCCCGGGTGATACGTTGTGAATGCGGTCGGTGTGTACGGGGGCAGTTTTGACCCGGTACATTATGGCCATCTCTCCCTGGCCCGCGCCGCCCTGGAACAGTTCGGTCTCTCCCCTTTGTATATCATCCCCGCGTATCATCCTCCACACAAAGAGAAAACGGCGGCATCCTTTGCTCAGCGCCTGGCGATGGCCCGCCTGGCTTTCGCTGATTTTCCCGAAGTCGTGGTCTCCGATTTGGAACGGCAGCGCGGCGGGATTTCCTATACCATTGATTCGGTCGAGCAATTGCGCACCCGCCACCCGGACAGTGAAATATATTTGCTGATCGGTGCCGACACGGCCGAGGAAATCGACACCTGGAAAGCGCCCGACCGTCTGGCGCAACTGGTGCGGTTGTTGGTGGCCGGGCGATCCGGTTTTTCCGGTAAACTACAGGAATATTGGCGCGTGGCCGACATCATTATGCCGCCGGTTGATATCTCAGCCACAGTGATTCGGCAGGAATTGCGCGCCGGACATCCAATTACCGACTATGTCCCCGGGGCGGTGGCTGAATATATCGGCCGCCACCACTTATATTGCGGGTGAGCGGTGCCGAAGATTGGGAAGAGGGCAAGAGGGGTTGTCCCCGAACGTTTTTTTATATATCTTCCGGCATGGCCAGAGATGACAAGAACAAAGATGCATTGATCATCTCGGTGAAGAACCCGATCACCGACGATGATCGGCCTCCCGTCTTCCGCGTATTCACCGATGAACAAATGCTGGAGTTGCGTACGGCCTTCGTCGAAGACACGTTGTGTACTTGCGCCCAGCTCGACGGCGTGGATTTGAAAGTATCCGTCGCCCCCAAAGAACGCGTGCCGATGATCGAGCGGGCGATTGCCAATCTCCAAAAGCGCCACCCCCGCCAGGCGGCGATTTCGTCCCTGGAGCGGCGGTTGGAAATCCTGGTCCAGGAAGTAGCCCCGCTGGGCGAGCGGATTCGTGATGCGGTGGAGCACGAACTGGCTGCGGGATACCACCGGGTCCTGGTGATCGGCGGGTACAATCCGACCATTACCGACACGTTGCTCAAGTCGGCCTTGAAAGAAATGAAAAAACATTCAGTTATCCTCGGGCCGACTATTCGGGGCAGTTTCTATCTGATCGGCGTGGACGCCAACCATCCGGGTTTATTCGACGGCATTCCTGTGGGGACCGACGAGGCATATGCCGCCATCATCAACCGGCTGCAGGCCGCCGGTCTGGTCTGGAAAGAACTCGACTTATGGTATGACATCTCGCATCAGGAAGACATCGAGTTCATCGTCCGCGATATCAATCAATTCCGTCTGACCGGCAATGAGTATTCGGCACGGGCTACCGAGGAAGTCCTGACGCAGTACCTGGAACCGGGCAAAGATCAACCGGCATAATCCGGTTCGTACATGCTGGACAAATTCGCTCGGCCTCTGCCGATCACACGAGATTCTTCAAGGGAGAAAAGGCAATGCCGATATATCTCGAACGATTGACTTGGAAGGATTTTCAGCGGTTAGTGCCCCGCACCCACCGCGTGGCGATCATTCCCATCGGGACAATCGAAGCGCACGGTGTGTGCGCCATCGGTACCGACAATCTGATTCCCGCCGATTTGGCGGCCCAAATCGCCGATGACCTTAAAGCCATCGTCTGCCCGCCGATCTCGTACGGCCTGGTCAGGGGTTTGGCCGGTTATCCCGGTTCGGTGCCTGTCTCCGATGACGCATTTACTGCCTATGTCACCGAAGTCCTTGCCGAACTGGGCCGTCGCGGATTTGAACGCATAATTGTCCTCAACGGCCATGGAGGAAATACGGCCGCCTTAAAGAACGCGGCCTATGCCGCGCATGACAAAACACGAAAAAAAATCGTGGTCATTGATTGGTGGTTCCTGGCCGACGACGTGTGCCGGGAGGTCTATGCCCAGGAGGGGGCACACGCCGGGTGTGATGAGAACGGTTACATCCTGGCGCTTGACCCGGAGTTGGTCAAAGCCCGTGATTTCAGCGACGATTTATTGTTTCTCACTTCACCTGCTGTCGCGGCTTTTCCCTATCCCGGACCCGTAGTGATGTACAAAGCCGGCGAGGGCGCGCCGGATTTCGACCGCGACAAAGCCGTGCGCTACCGTCGGGGTGCAATCGAAAAAGTCCGCGAATACCTGTTGATGGTTATGGACCGCTGGGACAAAATCGATGCCCCGGTTTAGGGCGGGAACCCAATTCGCCCCGCACGGGATTGAAAGCCAACGGCCTCACGTAATACCGCGACACAAAATCTCTGTACTCATTCGTGCCGTCCGAATATGTTCCTTGTATGAATGAGCGTTCCCGGGCAACGGGGTTTCCGGTTATCCTCAGGTTAACCGATCTGGCCGTGGGTTTCGGTACCATGCGGCTGTTTGAGGGCTTGAATCTGGCCTTGGCCAAAGGAGAGTTTGTTGGGGTCCGCGGCCCGTCCGGCTGCGGCAAATCGACTTTTCTGCGTACGGTTTCACGCCTGGAAAATCCACTTGCGGGGAACGTAATTTTCGAAGAACCATATACAACTCAAGCGAGTTCTCATATTCCGAGCTATCGCCGCCGTGCCATATATGTCCAGCAAATCCCCGTGCTGACGGAAAATACCATCGAGGAAAACCTGCGCCGTCCGTTTAGTTATAAAACCGCGTGCGGCGATTTCCCTGCCCGCCGCGCCGGTGAATTGCTCGAACTGCTGTTCGTCGGACAAGAACGGATAACCCAGGCCGCGCGCTCGCTTTCCGAAGGACAAAAGCAACGGGTCTGTCTCATTCGCGCCCTGCTGTTGCAGCCGGAGATCCTGCTTTTGGACGAACCGACTTCCGCCCTTGATGAAAAGGCTACCGCTGCCGTGGAAGATGTGCTCCTTATGGAACGCGAGAAACGGAAAATGTCGGCACTCATTATTTCCCATGATGCGGCACAAGCCGAGCGCCTGTGCGACCGCATCATTGACCTGACGCCGTTGCTTGTAGCAAAAGAAGGCCCGCAATAATGATCTATCTGAGTACTACAGACCTGATTATCTCCGCCGCGCTGGTCCTGGTGGCCGGGGCGGTCAGCCTGATCATGAAGCTGGGGTTGGAACGCCGCCTGCTTATTGCCTCGGTGCGGACCGTACTCCAGTTGTTCATCCTGGGGTATTCATTGAAAATTATTTTCGGGTTGGATAGTCCGTGGGTCCTTTTGCCTTTGGCATTATTCATGGTGGGTGCGGCTGCACGGGCCGCGATCAAGCGCTCCACCTACACGTTCAAAGGTGTCACCGGGTTGTCGTTCTTGACGCTCGCCGCCTGTGGAACAATCACCACGTTCACCGTCACCGGCGCGGTCCTCAAAGTCGATCCCTGGTATAGTCTGCCGCACGTCATCCCGTTTTTGGGGATGATCCTCGGCAATTCCCTGACCGGCATTTCCCTGGCCGTGGATTCGATCCTCGAATCCCTCAAGGAAAAAAGTAATATCATCGAAATGGAACTGTCGTTGGGCGCGACCCGCTGGGAGGCCGCACGGGATGTCCTGGCGCAGGGCATCCGGCGGGGGATGATCCCGACCATCAACTCGATGGTCGTGGCCGGGATCGTCTTCATCCCTGGGATGATGACCGGCCAGGTCCTGGCGGGCGTCAACCCGGTCGAGGCCGCCAAGTATCAAATCGTGGTGATGTTCATGCTCACTGCCGCCACCGCCTCAGGGTGCATCGTCATTGCCCTGCTGACGTACAAGACGCTGTTTAACGCGAATCACCAGTTGGAATTGACGAAGATTTTGAAGCAAAAGGCATAATCCACGCCGCCAATCGTTGACTCACAGCAGAGGACATTTTGGCGAGTAAACACGCGCTTCGTGGGCGGCAGATGTCCACATCCGCCCCGATATGACATTTCAGATCGTCAAGCCGAAGGGGTTTCCACTTACAACGAATCAAACGCCTTCTCGTAATCCGGGATTTCGCCGGAGACCTGGCGTTTGAGTTTGATGTTCTTCAAATCAGGATCGGATTCGAAGCCGTACCCCGCGACAAGATAGCCTTTTTGGTCGATCTTCACATACTGGTCGGAGACAATTTTGGACCGTTCCGCGTCCCAGGCCAGTTGGGTGGTTTGCAGGCGAATGGAATCACGAGTGGCCACATACACCCGTCCGAACACTTCGAGGTGTTCCGTGTTTTCCCGGATGACCCCCGAATCGGCGGTAAGCTGGGACATCCATTCGCCGTTGTTGTCATAGAATTTCACACGCAGCATATATGCCTGCGTGGAGTCTTTTTCGGCGAAATTTACCACACTATCGGAATAGATTTCGGTGGTCTTGGTCCCCCCCGTGGTAAATATGGTCAGCGTATTCCGCGCCCATGATGTCGGAAACTGCCCGGCGATCGTCTCTCCAGACCGGGGCACGTCCTTTTTGCCGCAACTAAATGCCACGGCAAGCACAAGGATGGCACCGACGACGAAAAGAAATCGCCGTTTCGCGGTCCTGGATTTGTGCGGATACACTGCGGTCATGTCTTTTCCACACTAAAGGGACTTCAGGCGTTCCACTCGGAGTATCGGCGCGTTGACGGAAAGATTGCTGCCGGGTCAAAGCACACCCGCCGCCAGTAAATCATGCAGATGCACAATGCCGATCGGCCGGCGCTCGGCGTCCACGACGGGCAGGCAGGTGATTTTGTGTTGTTGCATCCGATTGAGTACCGCCATGGCCAGTTCATCGGCTTTGATCGTCTTGGGATTACGGGTCATGGCCTCCGCGGCCGTCCCGGCAAACGGATCGGTTTTCTTCTCCACCCAGCGCCGCAGGTCACCGTCGGTAAAAATGCCGATTAACGTGCCGCGGTCGTCGACCACCGCTGTCGAGCCGAATCGTTTGGCGGTCACCTCGAAAATGACCTCCTTCATCGGAGCGTTGTGTTTGACAATAGGGACCGCATCCCCGGTGTGCATAATATCACCGACAGTCAATAACAACCGCCGCCCCAACTGCCCCTTGGGATGCAAGCGGGCGAAATCCTCCCGGGAAAAGCCGCGCTCCTCCAACAGGGCCACTGCCAGCGCATCACCCAAAACCAGCGCGGCGGTGGTCGAACTCGTGGGGATCAGGTTATCTGGTCCGGCCTCACCGTTGACCGAGGCGTCCAGCACACAATCCGCCCGGCGGGCCAGCGGGGAATCGACACAGCCGGTAATCAGAATAATGGGCACCCCCAGCCGCTTCAACGGGGGCAGGATATCGACTAATTCATTGGAATCTCCGGATTTGCTGATTGCCAATACGACATCATCTGCCGAAACCAATCCCAAATCGCCGTGCCCGCCCTCGGCCGGATGCAGGAAAAACGACGCGACCCCGGTGGACGAAAAAGTCGCGGCAATCTTTTTGCCGATCAGTCCCGATTTGCCCATGCCGGTGACAATCACCCGGCCCCGGCAATCGCGGATTAAATCCACGGCTTGATCGAACCGTTCGTCGATTTTTCCGGCCAGGGCGGCAATCGCCGCCGCTTCCCGTTCAATCACGAGTTCCGCACACGCCCGCCGCGAGGATACTTTATTTTCCGACATAATCGTCTGCTACGCCTAATCGTCAAACACCGACGACAATTGCCCGCGCGCGGCGAGGATCGCCTCCGCTACTTCACGGATGGCGCCTTCCCCGCCCCGATTTTTCGTGACCCAGTGGGCGGCTTTTCTGATTACAGGATGCGCGTCCGCCGGGGCCACCGCGATCCCCACCTGCTGCATCGTTTTCAAATCCGTCAAATCGTCGCCCATGAACAGGCATTCTTCATCACGCAAACCGAATGTCTTTTTCAGCTCCCGATAGGGTTTTGTTTTATCGCGCACATTTTGATAAACATATTTGATATGGAGTCTTTTGGCCCGTACCGCCGTCGTCTTGGTGTTGTTCCCGGTAACGATGACCACCGGGATGCGTATTTCGTGCAGCAACCAGATCCCCACGCCGTCGGGCACGGAAAACCTTTTTAGTTCGCGGTTGTCCGGCCCGATGTAAATGAAATTATTGGTAAAAACCCCGTCGAAATCGAAAATCGTCAATTTGATCTTTTTCAATCGGGCTTTGGCCGGACACCGGCCGCGCACCTTGGTTTTCATGAGAGATCCCCGAGTTCCTTTCCCGCTTGATGTATGGCCCGGACATTATTCAGCAATTCTCCCACCCGCGCCAACGGCCATTGCGTGGCGGCGTCAGACAGCGCCGCCGGCGGATCAGGATGCACTTCACAGAATAATGCGTCAATTCCCACTCCGGCGGCGGCGCGGGCCAGGGGCAAGATAAATTCCCGCGCGCCTCCCGAACTTCCTCCCACCGCCCCCGGTTTTTGCACGCTGTGGGAGGCATCATAACATACCGGATATCCCAGGCCGCGCATAATGACCAATCCGCGGAAATCCACGACCAAGTCGCCATAGCCAAACGTGGTCCCCCGCTCGGTGAACATGACGCCGCCTTTGCCGCCGGCAGCTTTCTCCGCCACGTATTGTGCGTCGCCAGGCGACAAGAATTGGCCTTTTTTAATATTAAGCGGCAACCCAGTCGCGGCCGCCGCGGCAATAAGCTGCGTCTGTCGGCATAAAAACGCGGGTATTTGCAGACAATCGGCCACCTCGGCCACGGCGGGGATTTCCTCCGTTGAATGAATATCGGTCAATATCGGAAGGCCGAACTGCGCTTTTACTTGTGCCAAAATATTCAGGGCTTTCTCAAAGTCCAAACCGGCGAATGAATTAATGCTTGTCCGGTTGGCCTTTTGATACGAGGCCTTGAAAATAACCGGCACTTTCTGATCGTCGGCCAGATCCCGCAAACTCTCTGCAATGGATAATGTCACTCGCTCGGATTCGACCACACACGGGCCGAGGATGAACGCCAGAGGATGCCCCTGCCCGATTTTAACCTTGCCGATTGTGACCGTTTGCACCATGCCGCCCCTCGTTGCCGTAAAGTGGGGAATCAAGGGCCAAAGGTCAAGTGCCCGCCGCGAGTTTGCCGGTTGCGTCGGAAACTATACTCTGCTGTCAAAGCAGCGGCATAACCGGCGAACAATTTCGAATCTGCTGCAAGCGCCGCAACGTCCGCGGGCCGGATTCATCCCGAACCAGGGTCATCAATACGATCCCCAATGGACTTCTCAAAACGGCAGATCATCATCACCGGAAGCAGCCGGCGCGTCGGATTCGGCGGGCGGCGGAGGGAATTCATCCGCGGCGTCGCCTTCACCCTTGCGACCCAGCATGAGAAACCGGTCGGCGACGATCTCGGTGATCCACCGCTTATTGCCGTCCTTATCATCATAATTCCGGGTCTGGATCCGGCCCTCGAGGAAGATTTGTTTCCCTTTGCGCAGGTAATCCTTGGCGATTTCCGCCTGACGGCCCCACACGACGATATTATGCCAATCCGTACGTTCCTGCTTTTGACCGTCTTTGTCTTTCCATTGATTAGCAGTGGCGATGGAGAAACTCGCCACGGCCTTGCCGGATGGCGTGTAACGCAACTCCGGATCTTTACCGAGATTCCCGATCAGCAATACTTTGTTTAGTGAGGCCATCTGCTTTCCTCTCCATACTTTAAAACCCGGGTCAATTCTCCGCCGCCAGCGGAGCCGGTACGCCTCCCTAATTATGAGGACCCGCCGGCGATTGTCAATCATTTCCCCGAAAAACTGTTTTGTTATCTTGATGATGCGACATACTTTTCCGCAGTAAATCTGATCCGAACAAATGGATCAGACAAAGGAGGTATTGGGCCATTAACGATATTTCCAACGGATTGAACATTAAGCCCGGCAAGCTGTTGCAAAGCTCCACACAATTCTTGTTGGATCGGGTCGAACGACAAGGGTTTGCCGGCGTCGTGCTGGGTATCTCCGGCGGCCTGGATTCGGCCGTCAGTGCGGCAATCGCCGTCCACGCCCTCGGTTCAAAAAGAGTGACGGGACTGTTTATGCCGTATGCCGTATCCGATCCACAATCGCGACGGGATGCATTTCTGGTTGCCCGCAAGTTGAAAATCGAACTTGTCGAACTGCCGTTGACACCAATCGCCGATTCCTTGTTTGCGGAAATCCCGATGCGCAGTCGTATCCGACGAGGAAACGTACTGGCCCGTTTGCGCATGATCTGTTTGTTCGATTATTCGTTTAAATCCAAGCGGCTAGTCTTGGGGACCTCCAACCGGACCGAAATTCTGCTGGGGTACGGGACATGGTATGGAGATACCGCCTGTTCGATAAATGCCATCGGCGGATTATATAAAACCCAGGTCCGGCAATTGGCCCGGTTCTTGAAAATACCGAAGTCGATAATCGATAAAGCACCGTCCGCCGACCTCTGGCCCGGCCAAACCGACGAAGATGAGTTGGGGGTGGTCTATGCCCTCGCCGACCAGGTCCTGTATCGCTTATATGATTTGAAAAAATCGGTGACGGAAATAATTAACGAGGGCTTCGATCCGGCACTAGTGCGGCGAATCACTCATCTTGTCCAAACGAGTGACTTTAAACGCCGGATGCCGGAAATCGCCCAATTGGACGGGTAGCAACATTCATATATGCGCGGACCTGCAGAAAACCACGCGGCCTTGTATCTGGTGGCCACGCCCATCGGCAATCTCGGTGACATTACCCTCCGCGCAATCGCTGTTCTCCGTGAGGCAGACTGGATTGCCTGTGAAGACACCCGCCGGGCGAAAATTCTCCTGGAACAACATCAGATCAACACCCGATTGGAATTGTACCACGACCGCAATCAGGCGCGAAAGACACCGCGGTTAATCGCCTTATTGACCCAAGGCCAATCCGGGGCACTGATTACCGATGCCGGCTCGCCGGGTATCTCCGACCCGGGGTATACGCTGGCCCATGCGGCAGTGGCGGCGAAAATCCCCGTCATCCCCATTCCCGGACCCTCAGCAGTAATCGCGGCCTTGACTGCTTCCGGTCTGCCCTGCGAGCGCTTTGTCTTTGAGGGATATCTGCCGCGTACATCGGCCAAACGGCGGCGGCGACTTGAAAACCTGGCCGATGAAAAACGGACAATCGTGTTTTACATCTCGCCGCATCGGTATATTCAGGAATTGACGGAAATAATGCATCATCTGGGGGACCGTCCGGCATGCCTCGCGCGGGAAATGACCAAAGTCCATGAGGAATTTCGCCGTGGATCATTATCCGGACTTGCCGAGCAGGCAATGCAGGACAGCATCCGTGGTGAAATCACGCTGGTCGTCGGCGGGGAAAAATAGATTGCGCAGAAATATGAAGTATGCA
>Ga0172366_10004517_pt1 | contig 10947 bp, 7 predicted proteins | sample LakKivSesite69cm_FD_114533 | JGI IMG/M metagenome (GOLD analysis project Ga0172366, IMG submission 114533) | Sediment microbial communities from Lake Kivu, Rwanda - Sediment site 69cm | ecosystem: Environmental > Aquatic > Freshwater > Lake > Sediment | place: Rwanda: Western Province, Lake Kivu...
TATAAATAACGGGTGCCCGTGTTTGCTTCAACGCTCTAAACGTGTGTTTGGTGAAATTCAAAAGAGTAACTTTGTTGTACGGTTTTAAATTATAATATTGGATCCCGCTCCTACCTTTCAAGCAGAGGTCAGTACTGTTATCAATCGGTGTAACAACGTCGATCTTTGTCCCTTCCTTTAAAAGCGCGGTGGCGTATTTTGCACTTCGAATCTCCGCTCCGCCCACGACCCGATAATCTGCCTTTTCGATGATCTCATAAAGCCTAGTGATCGCAAAGCACACGTAGTTCAATCTCATAATGCTTTCATCCACTTCTTATAATTGGTTGATCTGGCGCACGTCATCTCGAGTTTCAGCGTGAATCGACGAACCAGCGCTCCCACCAAAGATTAAACATCAGCATCGTCCAGAGCATTCTTGAATGATCCGCCTTCTCCGCCATGTGCTCGTTAAACAAACGATGCTTGTCGATGTCATCGAAATATCGGTGCTTGTCGAAATTTAATACCTTCTCCTCTAGCATTGGCTTCAATTCATTTCTGAAGTAATGTTGTATGGGGACGGCAAAGCCCTTTTTCGGTCGATAGACGATTTCCCTGGGAAGCAGCTGTTCAGCGAGCCTTTTTAGGATGTACTTTTTCTCATTGTTCCTAATTTTCAAGCACGGGTCGATTCTACAAGCGAGTTCTATCAACTCGTGGTCAAGGAAAGGGGGTCGACTCTCAAGGCTGTTTGCCAATGATGCCCTATCCACTTTCGTAAGAATGTCGTCTGGTAAATAGCTGTGAAGGTCAGCGTTGATGGCATTGGACAACCATTCCTGGTGGCAGAAGTAATCCTTATACGCATCCACGGGTGCCAAGTTGTGAGGTTGGTAAGCATCGTACATTTTACTAGAATTTACTAGGGCAAATTGCTGGTAATCCGTGAATTTAACACACATCCACAATAGAAAAGCCTTGGAACGGATCCTCGCACTTTTCATTAAGGGTTTAGCAACACGGCTCCTGAATATGGCATTCAACACCTTATAGAAAAGCCGCTTTTTCCTGGAGAGTTCGAGGATGCGCTGAAAGCTGCCATAGCTAGTGTATCCCCCGAACAGCTCGTCGCCCCCATCCCCCGATAACGAAACTGTCACGTACTGTCGAGCCACTTTGCTTACCAAGTAAGTAGGAATCATCGACGAATCGCCGAACGGCTCGTCGTAATGGTAGACCAGTGTTGGTATTAGTGATATAACATCACTCGCGGTGAATTGGATGATGTGGTGGTTTGTCTTGTATAATTCCGCAACGATATTGCTGTATTTCGATTCATCAAAATCTGAATGGTCAAACTTTACGGAAAAAGTATTTAAATTCTTCGTATATTTGCTCATTATGGCAACGACAATCGAGCTATCAACACCGCCTGATAGAAAAGCACCTACTGGCACATCACTCATCAGTCTCATCTTGATGGACTCTTCAATCCTTTCTTGCAAGAGCTTGATCGCTTCTTGCTCGTCTTTTATTTCCTCCGAGAAGTCCACTTTCCAATAACTGTCATCATTAATGATTTTCTTTTCCTCAAGATCAAAGATGACATAATGTGCGGGTTCGACCTTGTAGGCGTTCTTTATGATACATTCCTTTCTATGAGGCCAATTAAAAAATTTGTAAAAGCTCAAGGCAGCCTCGTTTATTTCCTTATGGATCCCCGCATTTAATATAATTTTCAGCTCCGATCCAAAAATAAATTTTCCTTCGTGATAGTAATAGAATAGCGGATTAATCCCGATACGGTCACGAGCCAAAAAAATAATCCGTTTCTTCGCATCATAAATGGCAAACGCGAATTGGCCATTTAGATGATCCAAGCAATTGATGCGATATTCCTCATAGGCATGAACAATAACTTCAGTATCGGTTCCAGAGACAAAATCATGTCCTTTCTTTATAAGATCATCTTTCAAGGGCTGATAATTAAATATCTCACCATTAAAAACGATGACAACGGTTTTATCTTCGTTGAAGATTGGCTGTCGTCCTTTCTCACTCAGATCGATGATGCTGAGCCTGCGATGGCCAAATGAAATCGAATTATCGAAGAAGAATCCGTCTTGATCTGGACCACGATGGCTAATGCAGTCTGCCAATTCCTTTGCCAATTTTGGGTCATTCCAGTTGAATCCCAAGATGCCGCACATGTTTTTCTCCAAGTTGGTGGTATTTCTTTACGCTAACATGTTTCGTTTAGAATGCGGATAAGAAAAGATTTATCAAGAGGCCCCCCGAAAACAGCAATATACACACGTGATTCCAAAGGGCATCCACGTTCTTGGATAGACTTGATCGGTTCGCTGATCATTCCACGGAGAGCATTGATGGTTAAATGCCCAATTTTTCTGCGTGTATCGCAACATTTGGTTATGAAGAACTTATCAATCCTTGTGCCTTTAGTGTGAATCCGTTTCGTCGTGGCAGAGGGCTTCCACGTTCCATCTTGATCTGGTTCAGCTAACTTTCGAGATCGTATATCGTATTTTACCAGAGCGCGGTAGAGGAATATCGTTCATATATTTTAGACTGATATGACAATCATGCCCCATAACCAGCTTGACCTTTTCTATAATCTCCTTCTCGATGGTACTATCAAGTTTTTGTGAATTTTCAGTGACAATATAGATGTTGATTTCATCAATTTGATCTTGGACAACTAGAAATCGTTTCACGTTTTCACGAAAATAAAACAGATGAGTGAAGTATTCCCCATCGATCAGCTCGCCTTCTTTATTTTTGAAGACATCGACAACCCTTCCGTACACGTTCTCAAGCCGGATAAGCCCCCGTCCACAAGAGCAAGAAGCTCGATTGAGCGAACCCCGGTCGCCAATCGCGTACCTGATGAGTGGCATTGCATAGCAGAGTAGATTGGTAACGAGGATGTTCCCCCTCTCGTGTTCCCTTACCGTGTTGAACTGGTCATCAACGATTTCGACATATTTCTGAAGCATATTAATATGGAGCATGTTTTCCTTGTTGCAGCTGGAGGCAATCAACCCAACCTCACGAGAACCATATCTGTTGAAGACTTTGCATTTAAACAACCGTTCAATGAAGCTCCGGACTTCATCTGTTAATGATCCTGCGGACACGATAATCGAGTGGACATGGGGAACCTTGAGCCCGTACGTATCTATATACCTTGCCATCTCATAGAGTGATTGTATATATGCCACGATAGTCTTCGGTGCCAAGCTGTGTAGCTCTTCGACGTACTGCTTGATTTTTTTCGCTCCCATCCTAAAAGCGTTCTGGTAATACGTGTTACTAAAGAACCTTTCGATGTAATGGCTCAAACCTCGCGTTTCGTTGAAAATCTCTTTTTCGTTGCCCCATAGCTTGACGATTCTATCCCCTCCATGAGCATCTGCAAATTCGTCGAATACGAGATTGCCGCTTTCAGATTCGACAAGATATCTTCTGTCTTGAATAATTCTAATTGGTTCGCCGGTCGTCCCACCCGACGTGTTTATGATATACCGCTCTGCTTTTAACGAAACGTGTAACTCTTTCCAATGGGTGCGTATAATCTCCTTGGTGAGCACGGGGAATTTTTTTAAGTCATTGAATATAGTTTGTTCCGTTATCGTGATCTTCCTTTCTTGAGCTATTCTACGATAATACGGCACGTTTTCGATGGCATGCTTCACGAGTTTGAAGAGTCTCTCTCGTTGGATCTTCAAGTTTTGTTCCAGGGGAAAGTATTGTGATCTTCGGATGAGATAATACTCCTTCTTGTATCGGAAATATTGCCTTAGAAAGTGTCTTAGGTATCTTAGATCGAAGAGAATCCTACGAAGCATGGATAGGCATCTTAATGCGGTAATCGGAGAAAGGATGACTAAAGTAAATATTGCCTCTTTTAATGTTTTAATGCCTAATTCAATTATCATAATTCGATTGCTATACTCCACGATTATAAGCCGGTGGAAATGAATCCGGCCTTGTCATTTTCCAAAGAAACGATCCATTCGTGAAGGGCCATGATTTCTGAGGACACCGTATGCGTCTTTAAGATGGAACGAGCACGATATCCTTCCTATCCACCATTCCATCCTTCGATTCGTTATCCTGAATATCCCTTTACGGACATCGCGAGCGAGGTGAACGAGGTTTATGATGGTACACGTCAATTGCTCGTTCTCTCTCGCCTCGATCACGAACATTATGGCACACCCGAATGGAATCCCCTCAGCGTGTTTATCAAGCCGGGTATGACTGTGCTGCTCAAACCAAATCTTGTATTTCAAGGTCCCGCTAATAATAAGATCTTGGTTCAGACCCTCGTGACCCACGGCTCCGTCGTGCGAGCTATGGCCGACTATTGCATCTTAGCTCTGAAAGGAAGGGGTCACATTATCCTTGGCGACGCTCCTTTACAATCTGGAGTCTTCGAAGAGATCGTACGTATGAGCGGCATTAATTCCACTATGGATTTCTACAAGAGCAGCGGTGGCTCGAGGGCTACCAAGGGAATCACGCTGGAGATGAACGACTTCCGCACGGAAGCTATGCGATTCCAGAGATCCCGAAGCGGCGTGGTCACGTCGAAGGAGATCTACAAGCTACCGGGAGATCCGAACGGTTACCGCGTGGTGAATCTCGGGTCGCGGAGCTGCCTCCATCCGATACGTGATGATTTTCGGCGGTTCCGGGTTACGGACTATAACCCGCACTTGATGAAATACGCCCACAACCTGGCTGATAACAAATACTTGATCGCCAATTCGGTCCTGCAAGCCGACGTCGTCATCGAGCTCCCGAAGATCAAGACCCACCGGAAGGCCGGGATCACCGGTTGCTTGAAAAACAACATCGGCATCAACGGCCACAAGGACTGGCTCCCGCACCATCGCACCGGATCCAAGGCCGAGGGTGGCGACGAGTACCTGCACAAGAATGCCATCAAGAAGATCATCACGATGATAAACGACTTCGAGGACGTTTTCTTGCAAGGGAATAAAGCTCGCCACATCAACGTGTTCACCTCTATCGCGCAGTTACTCCTCTTGAGAGTGCAAGGGTACTTGCAAAAAGACCCGTACTCGGAAGGCAGCTGGTACGGGAACGACACGCTCTGGAGAACCATCCTGGATTTGAACAAGATACTGCTCTATGCCGACAAATCTGGACGCGTCCGGGACGTCCCGCAGAGGCGACGGCTCTACCTCTGCGACGCGATATTCGCGGGGGAGGGGGAGGGGCCTCTCGAGCCATCGCCACGTCGGGAAGGCTTGATGCTATTCGGCCAGGACCCCGTCATGGTTGACCTCGCCGTGGCCGAGATCATGGGCTTCGATTACCGGAAGATCCCTTCTATCCGGCGAGCGTTCAAGCAAGACGATCTCCCGATTACCAACTACCAACCTTCGAATATGCAGGTCGTGTCGAACGCTGGTGAATGGAATGACAAAGGCATTAAAGGCCTTCCTGGCAGGCGCTGCTTCACCCCAACGAGGAGTTGGCAAAACCACATCGAAAAGCACCCCCCTTACCCCGCGCTCTAACGGGCCTATTTTATAATCGTGTGGTCCGAGAGAGAAAAAGGAGAAAAGGCCTCTAACGAGCTACGATATCCTTGACTTGCTGATGTTTTTGAAGAAATGCTCGATGTATTGCCGTGCATTTCGACGGAATTTCTCGAGATTGAATTCCTGGGCCCTCTGAATCAGATCTGCCTGGGGCAGCGGGGACAGGTAGTCACGAAAATGGGTCACCAAATGGTTAAAATCTTGATAACCGTGTCCGTATTTGCCATGGCCAATGATTTCATCTGGGCCACTATTTTTTGCAACAATTGGCGTCATCCCACACCTTAAAGCTTCCACGATGGCGATCCCGAAATGCTCATTCTTCATCACGTGCAAAAAGAATCGATTCTTGGCCATCACTTCGACAATACGAGCACGGGGCACGTTGATCTCGATCTTCAAGTTGCCGAGCTTTCGAGACGATTCCATCAAGAACCGGAGTAATCGTTGGTTCGCGTGGCTGGGGCTATATCCCCCGATCACATGAAAGCAAAGATCTGGATATCGCTCGGCAAGTTTTACAACAAGTGGATAATTTTTTTGCTCATCTATCCTGCCTAGACAAACGATCGTCCGATCATCCTTGGTATCCAGGGAATACAAGTCGTCTTGATACACGGGCGGGTAAACGACGGTGTATTCGACATTGTAGGCCCTCTGATACAGTGATTTGATGTAGCTTGAAAGCACGAGTCGAGTTTTTGCGTATTTGCCCGCGGTGTCAAGAATCAAGTTCAAAAACAGTTCGGCAAACCGGAAAAAAAAATAGACAAATGTTCCGTATTTCAGCAAGTTTCGATATTTCTTGAACAAGAAAGGCGTGTGCGGTGCAAGCGCATATCGAAATGTCGGGATATGTCGTGAAAAAAGTCTTGTAAGGATGAGGAGACCAACGCTGAAATAACAATCGAGATGGTAATTGATTTGAATAAAGGAAAATAGAACAGAATTCAAGGACACATTTTTAATGTCTGGGACATAAACGTTATCGAATGGATCCAATCTCCATTTTTTCCGGATGGCACGTATTTCTTCCCGCGTGAAGCGTTTGTTGCAGAAAACAATCACGTGATGTCCCATTTCTTGCAAGAGTCGTATGAACTCGACGGATACGATCTGGCCGCCGCCAAATTGATCAAATTCGAGTGCCTCTATGCCAACTCGCAATAGACATCACGTGCAATCTCATTGATACGTCTATGTTTAGAGATGCAGCGATAAAAAAACCTCGCTCGGATAAGAACGAACTTGTTTTTCACCGAATCGCATTTTCAAGCGAGCACTCTTTTTTTAATGACCGAGATATATTCATCAGCGAGTTCCGGCCAGTTGAACTTATGTTCTACTAATGCACGCCCAGCCAAAGCAATATCCCTCGTTTTTTCTTTATTTTTAATTATCTTGCATAAAGTCTCGTACATTGCATCGCCGGAATGGCGTGGCAACAAAAAGGCATTTTTTCCATCAGTAACTATCTCCTTGATGCCTTTCAAGTTCGATGCGATAACGGGTAAACCCATTGAAAGATATTCAAAGAGTTTTACGGGCATTGCGGCATGTGTCAGTAAACTTGCACGAAATAGACACATTGCAATATCGGTTTCAGTGTAACGTTGCAGTATACGATCGTGAGGGAGATAGCCGTGGAAGAGACAGTATTCTTGAAGGCCTCTCGCCGCTACATCCTTTTCGAGCCGATCCTTTGCATTCCCGTGGCCAAACAAGTTGAAGCAAGCATTGATTCCGTTCTCCTTTAGTTTCTCGGCTGCATCGAGCAAGATATCAAGACCTGTCCAGTCATCAATTCGGCCGGCATAATCAACCTCGAAGACCTTGCCGTTTTTTGGAAACTGGTTCTCCTCTTGTACTTTGAACAGGTCCTGGTGTATCCCCGTATAAACCACCGAAAATCGATTCGGGTCGATACCTTTGCGGATAAAATAATCCGCTATGAACCTCGTGCACGCGATGTTGTGATTCGTGTGTTTTAGCACGAAGATCTCTATGATGCTGAGAGCGTGGATGACGACTCTTTTAAACGGCAGCTTGAACGTTTCCGCGACATATTCCGTTATCAAGTCAGGTACATCGCAGATGACTTGCTTTCGAAACATTTTTCCAACAATCAAGCCGAGCAAGGCGGGGAAATGAGAAGATAGATTGAGAATCACGAGATCCGGTTTGATCTTTTTCATTTTACGAATCGAAAAAAAGAGAAACTTCACTATCAAGAGGGGCAACGAGAAAAGGGGATTCTTTCTTCCCAATTTTAGAGCAAGCGAAGGCATCTTGACGTGAAAACCGAGCATTCCACCGATATTTGTTCTTTTCTCTATATTTCTCTTTCTGAGATCTTCCTCGAGCAATTCCCGCATCGGCGGGGGCAGTATGAAGATAATTTCTATCCCTTGGCTGTGAAACTCGTTATTGAAATCGAAAATCCTCTTATCCGAGCCCATATGCGGGGGAAAATACTCAGAGAAGTTGAGGAATCTCATTCGTGCTTCACTAACTAATTCTTTGACAAGTTGTCTAATTAATTTGAACTATGGCAAAATTTGTTAATAAAATCGAATGAGCACGGCTTTCGACTGTTTCGAGAGGTTCTTCTTTAGATGTGATTGCTTGATTAGAAGCATTTGCATCTATCGGATCGCGGCAGATTTTTTTGTCCTCTAACTGTTAATGGCATGATGCTTGCACCGATTACCGTTCATGTGGAAAGAAGTATGAATCCGCTAGTTCATAGATGCAAATTCACATCACGGGATTTTACAAACTTTAAGAGATAAGAGGACAACATGAAAATTCTTTTAACGTCGGATTTCTTTTTCCCAGACATGCGGGGCGGGGCAGAAAGGAGTATTCTCGAGATAACGATCGGACTCGTCAAACAACGTCATGATGTCGTCGTTTACTCCAAGTCCACGACCAGCCATAAAAGAGGCAAGAACATGCACGTTAATGCCATCACGCCTCCCCTTATCGACGGCATAGGCAAGTATCTATGGCCTGTAAACGACATGATCCATTTTTTCCTCCTTTTCAAGATGATACAGAAAGAGAGACCAGACGTCATTCTAACACAACAATCGATTTCCTTCATATCCGTGCTGATCGCAACTCTGTTGCGGATCCCGTGCTTTCAAATGATCCGTGACGTCTCTTATTTTTGTCCCACGTTTTATGGCTTGATCCCGAAGGGTGTTGGGCTCGTTCCGTGTGACATTTCCAAGCGGTCGTTTCATCATTGTTTTTATTGCGTCATGCGTCGTGATCTTATTCAATACAGGATCGGCATAGCCTCGCATCATTCTCTGTTCAACAAGGTTGTTAACCTTGGATTTTGCGTGAATATCATTAGAACGCGGCTTTACGATGCATTGCTGAAATACACGACGAAGGTATTTGTTTCTTCCAAGATGCTCCTGGATTTCACTAGAGCGCATGCCTCCAAGTCAATAATCGTTCCCATGACGCCGATCTCTTTTGATAAAAGAATGAATCCCGAGAATATCAAGGGTCCGGATTTCATGAATAAAAAATACAACATGTCAAGTGATACGCTGAAATTGTTGATCATATCCAGCATAAATGGCAATTATACGAAAGGCGTGGATTTCATAATAGAAAATGTTCTTCCGAGACTGAAAAGAAGCGTTGTGTTATTCATTGCTGGATCAAAAGAACTACAAGGAACTTCAAGCCCTCGCGTCATCGATCTGGGCCGCCTGGACACGACGGCGATTTCGGAAATGCTATCCTACGTCGATTTGCTATTGGTGCCATCGGTGTGGATCGAATCCTTTGGCCGCGTTGTAATAGAGGGGATTTTCCATAATAAACCCGTTTTCGCGTCGAATCGGGTCGGCGCGTTAGATGACGAATCCTATCCCTTCATAAAGCGCTTGAAATTATCCGCAACAACCTGGATCAATGAAATCGAACAATTTCAGCCAGCACACTTGATTATAAATGACAAGGAACGAGAACATATTCTTCAAAAATATTCTACTCAAAACTGTGTCAACATCATAGAGAAAAAAATAAAACGGTGATAAGAGAAGGGTGGATAGCCCCTTTTTCAACGTCTTCAGACCTGCCATGTGCCACGGAAGTGATTTTAAATGACAGATGCAATAATAATCGGGACGCGCCCCGAGATCATCAAGTGCGCTCCCCTCATCAAGCTATACGAGCGCCGAAGAACCGACCTCGTGCTCATTCACACGAACCAGCATTATAGTTTCAATATGGATAAACTTTTTTTCGAGGAAATGCAATTGCGTGAGCCGGATCACAACTTGAACGTCGGATCGGGCACACACGCCGAACAAACAGGGAAAATAATGGTCGGGGTCGAAAAGTTCTTGGAAAAGAGCAAGATCGACACGATTCTCGTCCAAGGCGACACGAACACGGTGCTTGGCTCGTCACTTGCGGCATCCAAACTCCGAGTCAAGATTGGTCACGTGGAGGCCGGGCTCCGCAGCTTCGACAAGTCGATGCCGGAGGAAGTGAACCGCGTTCTTACGGATCACATTTCCGATTTTTTATTCTGCCCAACAGAGCGTTCCCGCCAGAACGCGCTTGCCGAGGGGATTCCGGACCAAAAGATCCATGTCGTTGGCAATACCATTGTAGAGGCGACGCTGCAGCATTACGATATCGCGCGAAAGCAAACGGCAAGGATAATGCAAAAGATAGGTGTTGTTGCGAATAAATTCAACTTGCTCACGGCCCATCGACCTGCGAATGTCGACGATCCAGCGAGGCTGAAGCAACTCGTAGGGATAATGCATGCCATCGTTTCACAGACCGGCTTTCCAATCGTGTTCCCGATTCACCCGCGCACGAGATCCAAGCTCGATGCATATGGTTTGCTAGAAAAATTACCAAGGGAAGTGCAGCTCATTGATCCGGTTGGGTACTTGGATTTCCTCGTCTTTGAAAAAAATGCCAAGCTGATCTTCACGGATTCCGGTGGTGTGCAAGAAGAGGCTTGCATCCTCCGCAAACCTTGCATCACCCTCCGTGAAAACACAGAGCGTCCTGAAACCGTGGATGTGGGGGCCAACATCATCACCAATTTCGACATTCAAAAGATCAAAGCTGCAATTAGCGAGTTTTCAACCAGGAAACTTGATTATCAAATACCTCTCGGCGATGGCACCACGAGCGAGAAGATATTTGAAATCTTGATGCGCGAAAAAAAACGATAGGGCAGAAAGAAGAGCAAGTTTGAGAAATTGATCCCGGAAGCAGGCAACTTCTTTGGCTCGCATTTGCTGGCTTTTGCTTGTTGAAACGCCATTAAATACTCGCGATCATCAAGGACGTCGTGGACCTCGCCCCACTGTTGACGTGA
>Ga0172366_10004519_pt1 | contig 10947 bp, 11 predicted proteins | sample LakKivSesite69cm_FD_114533 | JGI IMG/M metagenome (GOLD analysis project Ga0172366, IMG submission 114533) | Sediment microbial communities from Lake Kivu, Rwanda - Sediment site 69cm | ecosystem: Environmental > Aquatic > Freshwater > Lake > Sediment | place: Rwanda: Western Province, Lake...
AAGGTCGCGTCGGCCGCGGTGGCCACTGCCATGCTCGGCGGGGGCAGGGACCAGGTGGTGAGCTCGGTCTCCAACGCTTTCCTGGAGGCAACCCTGCGGGCCTACAGGCACGCTCCCCAGACAGGACCCAGGAAATCCTGGGCCGCTGGCGACGCGACGAGCCGCGGCGTCCAGCTCGCTTTCTGGGCAATGGCTGGCGAGATGGGTTATCCAAAGGCCCTTTCCGCGCCGACCTGGGGATTCCAGGACGCGTGGTTCCACGGCGAGGAGATGAAGCTCCCTCAGGCCCTGGGAAGCTATGTAATGGAGAATGTGCTGTTCAAGGTCTCTTTCCCAGCGGAGTTCCACGGCCAGACAGCGCTGGAGGCCGCGCTGAAGCTGCATCCCTCGGTCAGGGACAGGCTTGACGAGATAGCCGAGGTCGTCATAACCACCCAGGAGTCCGCGAAAAGGATAATAGACAAGACAGGCCCCTTGCACAATCCCGCTGACCGTGATCACTGCATACAATACATGGTTGCGGTGGGCCTCATACACGGGGAAATAACGGCCAACTCCTATTCTGACCAAGTCGCGGCAGACCCCCGGATAGACGCTCTGCGGGAAAAGATCAGCGTGGTTGAGGAACCGAGATACTCCGCGGATTACCTTGACCCGGAGAAGCGGAGCATAGCGAACGCGGTGGAGGTCAGGTTCAGGGATGGCTCCACCACCGGGAAGGTTGAGGTGGAGTTCCCGATAGGCCACAGGAGGCGCAGGCGCGAGGCAATGCCCCTTCTCTACGAAAAGTTCCGGTCAAACGCGTCCGTGAGGTTTCCCCCCGATCGGGTTGAGGAGCTAATCGCGCTCTTCAAGAACCCGAAGGCCCTTGATGAAATGCCGGTCCACGAGTTCATGAACATGATGGTGATATAGGGGCGTTGCTGTGCAACGCCCCGTTGCTGGTTGTCTGGTTTCAACTGACAACTGGCAAACCAGTGGCGGATGGTTTGTTCCCTACTGCCACGGTTCCAATGGCGGAGATATAAGGCGCTTGCGCCGTGTATATTGTTCCTTGCCGCCATGTCCCGGTATAATTTCCCCGTGAAAACCCTGGACAGGATGATCCTCAGGCAGGTCATAGCGCCGTTCCTGGGCGCGCTGGCCACTTTCTCCGTGATCATGCTCCTGGACAGGATGTTTGACCTGATGGACCTGCTGATACGCAAAGGTGTTCCCATAGCCACGGTCGGCCTGGTCATAGCCTACACCCTGCCCTTTATCCTCGCTTTCACCACGCCCATGGCCGTTTTGGTCGCCATACTCGTGGCGTTCGGCAGGATGTCCCAGGACTACGAGGTGCTGGCCGCGAAGGCTCTGGGCATATCCGCGAGGCGCCTCGCGGTCGGGCCTTTCATCGGCGCGGCCGCGCTCATGGGCTTCCTTTTCTGGGCAAACAACTACCTGGTGCCGGAGGCAAACCACAGGCTGAAAAACCTCCTGATGGAGATAGGCCAGAAACGCCCAACAGCGCAGATAAAGAAGGGGCTTTTCACCGAGATAGAGGATTACCTGGTCTATGTTGAGGACAAGGACGATAGGACCGGCGCGATAGAGGATGTGAAGATACAGGAGGTCATGGGCACAGAGCCGAAAACCATAATCGCCAACAGGGGCAAGGTCTTCGTTTCCGGGGACACCGTGATGGTCTTCGCGCTGGAGGATGGCGAGGTTCATCAGATCCTGGGCCACGACAAGAACATATACAGGGTGATGTCATTTGAGAGATACCGGATGAAGATACCCCTGAACCCGGAGATGATGCAGGAAGAGCGCAAGTTCCGTGCAGACAAGGAAAAACTCCTACCGCAGCTTGCAGTGGAGGTGAGGGACCAGGAGAGGAGCCTGAAAAAAATCGGCACTGATCCCGGGGCAAAAAGATCCGTGCAGATGAGGCTTGCGCAGCTCTGGGTTGAACTGCACAAGCGCCTCGCCCTGCCCGTTGCTGGCCTCATTTTCGTTCTCCTGGGGGTGCCAATAGCCGTGATAACCAGGCGTGGGGGCTATGGCACTGCTTTCGGAATATCGTTCTTCATCTTCGTCCTCTACTACATAATGCTACTTGGTGGGGAGCAGCTATCCCAGAGGGTAATACTGCCACACCCCGTTATATGGATCCCTAACCTGCTTTTCATAGGCCTTGCGATATGGCTCCTCAGGAAAGAGGAGCGGCGGTGATCACCATTTGAACCTCCCCCCGTTTTGCTTGAGCCAGGCCCTTTTTTCCTTGTAATCAGGGATGACCGAGCCAACGAGGGCCCAGAAATCCTTCCCGTGATTTTTGTGCCGGATGTGACAGAGCTCGTGAACAACCACATAATCAACTATGTTCTCCGGCATCATGATCAACCTCCACGAGAAGTTCAGATTTCCCCTGGCAGAGCAGCTTCCCCACCTCGTTTTCTGATCACGGATGGCAATCCTGCCTGGCTTGAGCCTCATCTTTTGGGCGTAAAAATAGGTCTTGTTTGAGAGGAACACCCGGGCCTCCTCGCGATACCAGGCCACCAGGGCTGATTTTACCTGGGCAGGGGACATGCCCCTGGGGCCGCTTATCGCTATCCTGCGGGGCGTCATCTCAACCCTGAGGCGCCGGGCCCCTCGCTTCTCGGTTACCGTGAGAACGCGATCCTTTCCCAGGTATTGAAAACTCTCGCCATCCACGAACTTCTTGACGATGGGGGCCGTCTGCTCAAGCATCTTGATGATCCTGCCAGCGTTGCTCAGCAGGAATTTTTTGATCTCGGCCTGGGATGCGCTCTTCGGCGCGGTAACTAGCACACCGCTCCTGTTGACCCTGACCCTGATGTATGGGATTCCCTTGACCCTCTCAAGTTTGTAGGAAATGACCCTGCCCTGGTGCCTTATGCGGTGCTCTACCATTTTTCTTTGACGACAACCAGGGGCCAGGGTGAGAGCTTGATCACCCTCTCGGTGGTGCTACCCAGGAGCCATCTCTCCAGGCCCGAAGCGCCTCTGGCGCTCATCACGGTCAGGGGAATGTTGTTGTCCGTCACATATTTCGCTATGCCGTCCCCGGACTCCGGGTGGCTCATGACCTCTGGCTTGACCTCGCCCTCGGACAGGCCCCTCGCTTTTATGGCAAGCCTGATCTCGTCAAGCGCGCTGTCCATCTCGTCCGAGCTGGGCGGTATCTCCGCGTATTCATAGACGAACAGTAGGTGCACAGGCGACGAGAACGCCCTGGCCACTGGCAGGGCAAAGTCCAGAGCAATGAAGGAAGGCTCTGATAAATCGGTGGTGACCAGTATCCTGTCAATCTTGGGGATCATGGGCATGGCCCTGGTCAGGAGAATGGGCCTCTTTGTGGCGTAGAGGACCTGCCTGACGGTTGAGCCAGCGTAGTTCTCCTCTCCAGGCAGGCCAGCCCTGCCCATGGCTATCATGTCCACGCCGAGCTTCTCTGCCTGGTCAAGGATGGCCTTGCCCGTTCCCTCTGACTCTATTACCTCGTATGAAACCCCCAAGCCCCTCTTCGCGATGTCGCCGGCCATGGCCTCCAGCTTCGCCTCCATGGCGTTCTTTCTCTCAAGCCAGCCGGCCGTGTCCTTTTCGCGCCGGGAAGGCGGCTTCATCACATGGATGGCGTGCAAGGTAGCATTGGTGTGCGTGGCTATCTCCGCGGCAATATCCCGCGCGGAAAGGCTGTCCTCGTAAAAATCACAAGCCCAGAGAATCTGTTTCATGCCCAAATTATAATGTGGGGGCAGGCCATTAGGCCACGATAACCCGGCACCAGCACCTTATATATGGTTGCTCTTGGGATGGTTAACCCCCAGCCACCGTGCTGTGGACCATGGAACATCCACCTTTCGGGGCGAGAAAGCCATAGGCCACTCCGCCCTGTTTCTGACAAACAACGAGCAACTGACAACTGATTTACCCGGCCCCCTCGCCTGCGTTATGCTTTGACCCGTGAAAAAAGCCCTCCTGGTTTTCGGGATAGCAATTGGCTTCAGGTGCCTGGTCTCCGGGCCAGCGCTGGTGAGCCCCGGAAGGGCTTATGGCATGGACACGAGGGGCTACCTCGCCATGGCGGACAACCTGGTCCGCGGCAACGGCTTTTCCTGGGACTTTGAGCCCCCATACCGCCAGAACATCGTCAGGACTCCGCCTTATCCCTTGATTCTCTCAGCATTATATTCTCCCTTTCGGGACGAGAGGCCGGCCCTTGTTTTCCAGATAATCCTGGGCGGCCTGCTGGCGGTCCTGGTCTTCTTCCTGGGGAAGAGGGTCTCAGGGGACGGGCTTTTGCCTGGCCTCCTCGCGGCGTGCGACCCGTTCACCGCTATATTCGGCGCGATGCTCTACACCGAGACCATTTTCGCTGTCCTGGTGACCCTGGGCGCGCTTCTCCTTTTCCGGGGGAAAAACATCCTGGCTGGCCTTGCCATGGGCCTCGCGTGCCTGGCAAGGCCCACGGGTGTGATCCTCGCGCTGGGTGGAATGTATCCCGCGTGGAAAAGGGACTGGCCCGGGCTTTGCAACTTTCTCTGGGGTTTCCTGGCCCTGCCCCTGATGTGGGCAACGAGAAACTACCTGGTCTCAGGGCTTTTTACTCTCTCGTCGGTCTCGGATGTGAACCTCTATGTGTTCATAGGGCCGATGACCAGGGCCGAGGCAGAAGGCACGAGCTACCGGGAGGCATGGAAGTCCTCCCGACAAGACCTTTACCAGCGATATGGAGCGGATCCGTGGCGGGCCGCGAACGACCCGGAATTTGTCCGGGAGGCAAGGAGGGAGGGACTTCGGGAGATAGCCGGGCACCCGGCCGCCTTTGCCAGGATATGTTTAAAGGGACTCGCGAGGGGATTCGGCGGCCTTGACTTCAACCTGCCATCAGGGGTCCTGGCTGAGCCTCAGGCGACCCAGGGTTCACTCACAGGGGCAATAGCCGCGCTCCTGCACGGGGATCTGAGGGGATTCTTTGCCGGTATCGTGGAAAGGCTGGGAGGGACGCCGCCGGTTGCCCTCGTTTATACCGTTTATTCCTGGCTATTCCTTTTCCTTCTCTACATCCTGGCCGCGAGGGGAACCAGGATGAAGCCAGAGCAGTTGACCTGCCTGGTTTTGACCCTGGGCCTTGTAGCGGTCGCGGGGCCCCTCGCGTCGTTCAGGTTCAGGGCACCGGGCCAGGGATTGCTTGAGGCCATGGCCAGGTGTGGAAGGAGAACGGAATAAAATTATGGGGGGTAGCCCAGGGCTTTTATGCCATAAAGACACCTTCAGGCCTGCATCCTGAATATGTGCACCGCGGCAGAGTGGACATCCTCTGCGGCCTCCATCACTGCCTCGGAAAGCGTGGGGTGCGGGTGAACGACTCTCCCGAGCTCGCTCGCTTTCACGCCCGATTCCATCGCGAGCGCGAGCTCAGCTATCATCTCCGAGACATGGGGCCCCGCCAGGTGAGCGCCAAGTATCTCATCGGTATCAGCGTGAGCGATTATCTTCGCGAACCCCGATGTCTTTCCCATTGCAACTGCCCTGCCGTTTGCCGCGAAGGGGAACTTGCCGATCTTTATCGGAACGCCCGCGCCCGTGAGCTCGTCCTCTGTCGCGCCGACCGACGCGAGCTCAGGATCAGTATAGACAACGCCGGGGATGAACCTGAACCTCTTGCCTGAGGATATGCCTGCCAGGTTTTCAACGACCTCCAGGCCCTGCGCGCTTGCCTTGTGCGCGAGAAGTGGGCCGCCAACGACATCGCCTATCGCGAAGACCCTGGGATTGGTGGTTCCCATGCTCTCGTTAACCCTGATGAATCCCTTCTCGGTCGTCTCAACCCCGGCCAGGTCAAGGCCGAGGCCAGCCGAGCTTGGTCTCCTGCCAACGCAGACGAGAACCTTCTCCGCGTTGGTTTTCCTAGCCTCCCCCGCGCAGGTGAACTCCACGCAAAGCCCCTCCCCGGAACCCGAGCACGAGGAAGCGGTCGCGGAGAAGTTAAATTTCACCCCGAGCTTCTTGATCTCGGCCTCCGCGAGCCTGACAATGTCCCTGTCCATGCCGGGCAGGCATCCGGGCATCATCTCTATAATCTCAACGCGGGAGCCGAGCCGCGCGTATATCGTGGCTATTTCAAGGCCTATGACCCCCGCGCCGATGATCAGCAAGCTTTTTGGGATCTCCCTGACCGAAAGCGCCTCCGTGGAGGTGATTATCCTTTCCCCGTCAAAGGGGAAGCCTGGTATCTCAATGGGCGAGGAGCCTGAGGCGACTATCGCGTGGTCAAACGCGAATTCCTGGCCACCGACAGAGATCCTGTCGGGCCCGGTAAAGGAGGCTTCGCCCTTCACCAGATTGACCCCGTTCTTTTTCAAGAGGAATTCCACGCCACCGGTGAGTTTTTTCACGCAGGATTCCCTGAAAGCATCCAGCTTTTCCAGGTCATACCTGACATCAGCGATGACGCCCATAGCGCCGGCCCGGGCCGCGTCGTGGCCGAGCTCGGTCGCGGATAAGAGGGCCTTCGTGGGGATACAGCCCACATTCAGGCAAACGCCCCCTACCCTGTCCTTCTCAACCACTGTCACCTCAAAACCCAGCTGTGCCCCGCGCAGGGCCGCCACATAGCCCCCGGGCCCCGCTCCGATGACGAGGAGTTTTTCCTGGATCATAGGCCCAAATTATAAGAGCGCGGCGGGTTGCCCTTCATCCTTTTCATGCTTTATCATTTGACGGTGATAAAGGACCCCGAGCGCTGGCGAAAATGGGAGGACGAGCAACTACGCTCTGAGCCTCTGGATTACGGGAAGAACCTGGCTATTTTTGAAGCGCTCTTACAGTATGCGATGGAAATGGGGGTATTCCCTCCTGCTGATCCCCTGGAGGGGATTGAGGTGGATATGAGGGTAGCGAGGATAGTGAATGTTCTCAAGGCTGATTGAGCGCATCGCGTCATGCGTGGAGGACGAGGGTATCCCTTACATGATCATGGGTGGCCAGGCCGTCCTCGTCTACGGCGAACCCCGGCTAACAAGGAACATAGACATCACCCTTGGAATAGGATTGGAAGGCCTGGCAAGGGTTATCATGGTCCTGAAAAAGGCCGGCATGGAGGTCCTGGTGGATGATCCGGAGGATTTTGCGGGGAAGACCATGGTCGTGCCAGCCAGTGATCCCGAAACAGGCCTGCGCATTGACTTCATTCTCTCATAATCGGAATACGAGAAGGTGGCTCTGTCAAGAACCAGGGCCGTGCGGGTTGGACAAAAAGCCGTGAGGTTCATTTCACCCGAGGACCTGGTCATACACAAGGTAATAGCGGGAAGGCCAAGGGACCTGGAGGACGCGAGGACCGTCATTCTCAGGAACCCGGAGATTGACATAAAATACATCCTCCGGTGGCTTGACGAATTTGAGAAGGCCACGGGGGCAGGGTTCCCGGAGATATTCAAAAAACTCCTGGACTTCTAGCATATCCTGGGATACTGGTCTTCCACGAGCATGTCCAGGACGCGCTTGCCGCCGGTTTCGGTTATCCCCACAACCATGCCCTTGCCCTCCGTGACCTCGCCTATGATGGCCGCGTCCGAACCAAGCTGGTGGCCCCGCAGGATTGCCAGGGCATCCTCTACCCTGTCGCGCGAGACAAAGACCGCGGCCCTGCCCTCGCAGGCCGCGTAGAGGGGATCAAGGCCAAGGAGCTCAGAGGCCGCGGCAATTTCTGGCCGGACCGGGACATCCTCCTCGCGTATCACGAAATCAATGCCAGGGAGACAGGCCTCGTTGAGGATGGTGGCAAGCCCACCCCTGGTCGGGTCGCGGACGAACCTCACATCCTTCCCCAGCTCATGGTAAAGTGGCTCAAGCAGACCCCAGACCGGCGCGCAATCCGAGGGGAAGTCAGCCTCCAGGCCGAGCTCGCCCCTTGCCAGGAGAACCGCGAAGCCGTGGTCGCCAACGGTTCCCGTGACGATTATCTGGTCGCCGGGCTCAATCCTTTCCGGGCCAAGCTCTATGTCCGGGAGAATCTCGCCGAGGCCCGCGGTGTTCACGATGATGCCACCAGCGCCCTCTATGACCTTTGTGTCACCAGCGACGAAAAGGGCCCCGGTATCCCGTATGGTATCCGAGAAGGAACGAACTATCCTCGCCAGGTCGTCAAACTCAAGACCCTCCTCAAGCACGAATCCCCCCGTGAGGAAAAGGGGTCTCGCGCCGGAAACAGCGAGGTCGTTTATTGTTCCGGACGCGGAGAGCTTCCCTATGTCCCCGCCAGGGAAGAAGATGGGCCTGACCACGAAGGAATCCGTAGTTAGCGCAAATCTTTTCTCACCAAGAAGGAAGACCCCGGAGTCGCCTAAGGCGTCCAGGACGGGGTTTCCGAGATGGGGCAGAAAGGCCTCCTTTACCAGCCTCGCCGAGAGAATCCCCCCTGAGCCGTGGCCCAGCCTGACCCGCTCACCCATCAAGCGCCTCCCTGAGCATATCAAGGGTCTCCGCGGCCTCCTGTTCGCTCATGGTCTCTATCGCGAAGCCCGCGTGCACGATGACCCACTGGCCGGGCTGGGCATCAGGCACCAGCGCGAGGGAGACCTGGCGGCGCACGCCGCCGGACTCAACCCAGCCCATTTCGCCTTCTTTTCCGACGAGCTTCATGGGGATTCCCAGGCACATGATCATATTTTAATTTAAGGGCTTGCGCCCGCTCAAACAAAACGCGGCACCACACCCGTCAAAAAACTATAGGCTCTCCAGCAAAAAGAAACGGTTTATAAGCGAATCCCGTCCAATCCTTTGCTTGCGGCCAGACCCAATTCAAAGGCCTTCATGTTGAGCTCCCGGTATTTCGGGGGGACCCGGTCCCCAACGACCTTCCTGATGAGCTCCTGATCCAGCCGAAGGAACGGGCTCGCCGCGCCGATGAGGACGACATTCACGGCGCGCTCTGTCCCAGCCTCCTTTGCCAGGGCCAGCGCGTCAAGCGCAATGGTTTTGAAACCGGCCTCCTGGACGCGCCCAACCGCGTCGTGGGGATATTCCGAGAGGCCCTGGCTCACGGTGACCGGGATTATCTCCTGGGTGTTCAGGATGACGATGCCCTCGGCAGGGTTCAGGAGGCCCGTCCACCTCAGGGCCTCGGACTTCTCAAACGAGAGCAAGAGGTGGCCCGTGCCGGGTTCAACAAGGGGCGAGAAAACACGGGGCCCGAACCGGACATGGCTCACGACCGAGCCGCCGCGCTGGGCCATGCCGTGGACCTCGCTCTGCTTGACATCGTGTCCCGCCTCCATCGCGGCCGCTGAAATTATCTCTGACGCGAGGACGACCCCCTGGCCGCCGACTCCGGATATGAGTATGTTCACGGTATCAGGCATTTTTCACCTCCGCCCTCTCAGTCTCCAGGACTATTGCCGCGTATGTCTTCGGGCATACCTGCGCGCAGAGTGAGCAGGATGTGCAGAGTGTCCTGTCTATCCTGGCCTTGCCGTCCATCGCGAAGATGGCCGGGCAACCAAGCCTCAGGCAGAGGTGGCACTTCTCGCCAGCACAGCGCTCCTCCAGGACAGCGTATTTCGGGAGGGCCTCCCAGCGTTTTCTCTCCTCATGGAGGAGAACGCAGGCCCTCCTGGCCACGACGAAGCTGGGGCCATCGTGTGCCATGGCGTCCTTTATGGCGTCACGGGTGGCCTTGAGATCATACGGGTCTATCACCTGGATGTGCTTGATCCCAAGGGCCTTTGCTATTTCCTCCGGAAGGAGAGCGACGGTCTCCTCGCCCTTCAGGGTCCTGCCAGAACCAGGGTGAACCTGGTGGCCGGTCATCGCGGTTGTCCTGTTGTCAAGGACAATCACCGTGTTGACCCCCTTGTTATAGACCATCTCCATGGTTCCAGGGATTCCCATGTGGAAGAAGGTTGAATCCCCGATGACCGCGACGGTCTTCTTTGCCTCGTCACCCCCCCGTGCCTTTGAAAAACCAAAAGCATTGGTCGCGGAGGCTCCCATGCATATGCAGGTATAGATGGAGGACAGGGGCGGCAATGCTCCAAGGGTGTAACAACCTATGTCTCCGAAAACATTCGCCTTCAGGCGATTGAGCTGGAAGAAGACCGAGGTGTGAGGGCAGCCGGGGCAGAGGTTTGGCGGACGGGATGGCGCGCCGGAAGGGGGCTTTGTCTCAAAGCGCTCGCCCTTTATCGTGGAGCGTATTATCTCCGGGGAAAACTCGCCTATCTCCGGCAGGGTATCCTTTCCCCTGCAGGGTATTCCCAGCGCCTTCACCCGCGTCTCTATGAAGGGATCAAGCTCCTCAACGATGTATATGACCCCGCCGGCCTTGATTATGTCATCCGCGAATGCCTTCACAAGTTTCTCCGGGAATGGGTAGCTCATGCCCAGCTTGAGATACGAGGCATCCGGGAAGACCTCCCTCGCATACATGTAGCTTATGCCGGAGGCAATTATCCCGATTTTTTTGTCCCCTGGCTCAATCCTGTTGAGACCGCCGGTTTCGGAGAACTCAAGGAGCGCGGCGAGCCTTTTTGCCAGGTCAACCCTGCGCGGCCTCGCGTTCACGGGCATCATGACATACTTGTCCCACCTGAGATCCGGATCCTTCAAAGGGACTTCGGTTCTCCCGTCCCTTGTCTCAACCCTCGCCTTTCCGTGGGAGAGCCTGGTTTCTACCCTGAAGAGAACGGGGATGTCGTGTCGCTCCGAGAGTTCAAGGGCTACCCGCACGAAGTCATAGCATTCCTGGGGATCCGATGGTTCCACGAGGGGAATCTTGGCAAAGGCCGCGTAGTTGCGGTTGTCCTGCTCGTTCTGGGATGAGTGCATGGAGGGATCGTCAGCGGAAACCACGATCATGCCGCCATTGACGCCGGTATAGGCTGAGGTGAACAGGGGGTCTGCCGCTACATTGAGGCCAACATGCTTCATCGC
>Ga0172366_10004523_pt1 | contig 10943 bp, 7 predicted proteins | sample LakKivSesite69cm_FD_114533 | JGI IMG/M metagenome (GOLD analysis project Ga0172366, IMG submission 114533) | Sediment microbial communities from Lake Kivu, Rwanda - Sediment site 69cm | ecosystem: Environmental > Aquatic > Freshwater > Lake > Sediment | place: Rwanda: Western Province, Lake Kivu...
ATTAGTCTATGGTCTTTGCCATAAGTCCAATGCATTCGCCTATCTTCATCTGTTCTGGTGTTATAATTCAAATGCATGATATAGCAGTAAGCCCTACCATCAAGATATTCATCTAACTTTTTCTTCACGGCACGCGCGATGCTCACTGAACAGACCTCTACCGACGCTATTGTTTCAGGATTTACTTAAGGTTTTCAGTCTGAGCTTTTTTGGGAATTGAATGCCACTGATTGCCCTCTCTCACCAATTCGGTTAATTCATTTCTGATAGTAGAACTTTCAGTTGTGACAGGTCTTGCGCGCTCTCTCTTAATAGAATACTGAAGGATTTTAGAAAACACTTTTTTATTGGATTGAAAACCTTCTCTGACCATTTCTTTACTTCTTCAGAGTTCATACCGTTTAATGTCAAGTTGTATGGTTCTATCTTTTCGTCTGGAAAGAGCAAGCCGTATTTTGCTCTTAGGATGGCGACAAAATCATATTCCTTCACTGCATAGCGCGCGCTAACTCTGGCCATTCCTGATGATCAGCGCGCTCAATTTGAGCCCACTTTTTAGATTTAACCGTGATGTCGGCTAACTTGGAACTTACGAATTCAAACAGCAATTTGGGCGAAAGCGTCAAAAAGGCACCTCACATGGGACTGAAATTTTATACTTTATTAGCTTTCTCGTCAACAGGTCAAATAATCGGTCAAAAGGCAGCCGAGAAGCGGGGCATAGGCTGGGCACTAACAACGTTCCTAAGAGAAGCATGGGGCTTGACAAAAGCGTGCGCTGTGAGACCTTATTGTTAGACATTGTGAATATGCACATCGCTTAACCTGTTAGATGTAACAAAACCTACATAAAGGACTAGCAAGAAAAAGAGAGTTTGTGCAACCTATGCCCGAGACATATACTCGCCAAACATTACATGATTATGCGCTAGACCACATTTATGCTGTGGCCGAGTCCATGGGTTATCGAATCGAAGAAATCAATCTTGCAAGAGAACGCAAAACTGGCCCAGACATTTACATTGTCAATCCCATAAATGGTAAAGGCGTCATTGTGGAGTCGGAATTAGGTCACAATCTTACAAGCAAATCTTACAAAAAATGGGAAAAAAGAGGAACAGATTACATTTCGTTAAATAAAGCTACAGCTTTGATTGTGCTAACTGAAACGCCCCGAAGAGCTTGGCAACATTGCCCAAATAATCTTCAGAAGTCAAAATCTTTCTTTATAGTTGGCGGATCTGTTTTCAAAGATGTAATCCCATCATTGCTTGTAAAAATACTTCAATAACAGACAGTTATGCGTTTCTTAATTCAATCGAAAGATTAAATGTATCAGAGAGTGAGGATCGCGACAAAATTTCTTTAACATAACTTTCGTATTTCCCTTTTTTTGTCAGTTTACGTGCCATTTTGACTTCCTGTTGAAAAACCCAAGAGTTATGCAACGCCCTAGCTTCAAAACTTGTTCTCAGTTTTTCAATTCCTTCTTTCTTGCACACGGGACATTTACATCGAGCCAGAATCTCCTTCTCGTTCTCTGAAAGGTCTCGATATATCTTGTGCCTTTTTCTTGCCGTTATGTACCTGTCTCCTACTCCAGGAAGTTGAATGGCGCCGAAGGCCGCTTTTGTCCTCCAACCAGAGCTATCAACCGAATCTGCTCCTACGTAAAACATCAGGTGCATGGTCAGGGTGCTTCCAACCCCAAAAACATGAATTTTCTTAGTTGGAAGGCGTTTCCTTATGAATGAAACGATTTTTGCCACGTTGTAAATGCCGCCAGCACCCTTAGAGTTGAATACTGATGGTACTAAGCTTCCAATTCCATATGTTTTAAATTCGTTGATTTGGTGAAGTTTCTTAATATACCATGAGATTGTTCGAATCGAATGCCCGTGAATCACGGGAATCAGTTCGAGGTTGTGTTCTTTTCGCGAATTTACCATATACCAAGTATTTTCCAAGGTCTTTAATTGTCTTTTTTTTCTTTCAGCATTCGATAAATTCGGTTCAAGAGGATGATCTAAAATTACTCCGAAGTTAGGCTTGCTCAGCTCGTACAGTTCTAGAATTTTTTGTGGATGAACATCTAGTATTTTTTTCTTCATGAAAAGAAAACCGCCAGAATCCATAGCGATAGGCCCGTCAAAAACGAGATATTTGTGAATCCCTTTTTCCCTTACCATCAGATTGGCACGATTTTTTTGAAGGATTTCGTAGGCATTTACCATTAATCCGTCTATTTCAAAATGCTTCCAAGGTTTAGGAACTCCGTTCATTAATTGACTGAACCACAAGAAGGGTGTTTTAATTTCGTCTACCATTCAAAACCCCTTTCAAATATTGAAGTAAATATTTTTGAGCTAATGGATGAGCTACGCCGTACATATCCCAAGCCATCCGTCCGCTGTTTCTAACTATTTCTGAGACAAGACGCTTGTCAGGAAGAATTTCAACATTGATTTTTGCAATTTCTGCAGCTTTTTCAATGATTCTTCTGTGAGTATGGTCTTCTTTAGTCTCCAGTTGTGACGTATAGGTTCTAATGAAAGCAATTATCCTGGAATAGCGTTTCTTCGACTTCACTTTTAGAAGAAATTTTGCAATGTAGTTTGCGAGGCATTCTATGCTTTTGTCAACATATTCTTGCGAATATGACTGTTTATATTTATTACACCACCATTCAAACAGGCCTGGGCAGTCGTACCATTCATTCTCCCAGTTATGCCACTTACTTTTGTTTTCATAGAACTCTTCTGGAACAAGACCAAATGGTTCAGATATTGTCATTAAATGGATAGTTTTTTTCTGATTCCCAAGCGCATTTAATGTTCTAAAAAGGATTCTATATGACCGTGACTTGTGATATGGCTTTTCGGTTGAACATGGATAAATGAGGAGAACCTTTTTGTCTAAAGGAGGCACGTAGTGGTTTGAAATGAAGTTTAACCATTCTACTACGGCTTTGTTACTAGTTATGGCCGTGTAAACTTCTTCTGGATTATAGAAACATAGATCTTGTCTTATATGCACACCTTTCCCTTTTTTCGCCGAAATTCTCTTGTAGAGTTCTCCTTTTTGGTTCATATCCATTCCCCAGGGCGCATAGTGCGAAACCCAGACGACAGGTATTCCAGGTTTTAGTGTATGTGTTCGTATAAGCTTATGCCCGTTTGGTTGAATTTCTGGTACTGCCTCAAGCTACGATTTGACAATGTGCAAGAAAAGTCTAGTAGGACCTGGGGAATCATATGGGCAAGGAGGCGCCTTCTTTCACTAGATTCATCTTGACGAGTTTTTTCAGAGTCCCTTCGATTTCTTCTTCATCTTTTTTAAGTCGTTCCTTGAGCTGTGAGACGAGGTCTTGAATGTTTATCCATGGTGTTTGGTTCTCGCTAAGTATTCGTACAATCTCCAATAGCATGGTGCCTTCTTGAGGTGGCATGATTGGTCCGAGATCTTTGAACAGCTTTTCGCGTAGTTCGTTCAAATCTTTTTGTCTTTTGACCCATGTATATCCTGTTTCGCCACCTTGTTTCACAGTTTCTATTGCTCCTTGCGTAATCTTGATTTCGTATTCAAAATGCTCTCTGTATTTTTCACAAATAGGAGCGACTTTGTCCCCGAGGGCTGTCTTCAGAACTTTTGTGAAATTGTCAACCTCATTTTTAATATTGCTTAAGTTCTTTTCAGCTTCTTCGAAGATTTGTCCAATGGTATTATTGGCTTGATCCATCTTTTCGTTTATTGAACCCCTAAACCTTTTTTCAGCGGTGTCAGCAAGCTGGTAAAGATCATCAAGAGATTTTATCGATTTCTCCGCGGCTTGCGTACACAATTGCGTGTATGCTTCTGTGGCTGCTTCTAGTGAGTTCTCAGCATCTGTAAACTCTTGAGCATAACGATTCTGGAAGAACTTTCTTGCGTTTTTTATGCAAACCTGAGTTTCACTTTCGAGGAAGGCTTTTTCTGATCCTCTGACGGCTTCAGCCTTCTCAAGTACCCCTTGAACTCGAGACTGGTCTCTGCCCAACTGCTTTTCAAGCGAACTGAAGAATTCCTTTATGATGCTGACCCGTATCTTTGGCAACGCAGACTGAGCATGTGCTGGTCTCGCATGGTATTTATGCAACTCATCAAGAATTTTAGAACAGATTTTGTAATCGGCAGATATGTTGTATACTGATGACTCTGTGTGGATTTGTTTCTTCAATTCCTCTGTTCTGGAAATCAAGTCTTGACTATCTTTGCACATTGTATTGATTGACCCAATAATGCTATCCAGATCATTATGATGCTTCTCAAGCATGGCAAACTTCAAGTTAAAGAAATGGGCATCTCGCGGATTGCGGCCAAAATGATATTCTTCCCACTTAACTTGGTTGCGATATCGGTTTAGTTCTTCAGGAGTGAAAGTTTGATCAAATGTTGTGTCCAGTTCTCTTTTGTGTACGGACAGTTTAGCATATTCTTCGATTTCGTCTAATGAATAAGTCTTACCTACACAGTAAGAGTTGTAGGCCTCAAGTATCTTATTTAGCGCATTTTTTACTGATTCTATTTCGGCTTGGGCCTCTTTTTTAAGGTGATTAGCGGCTCCCAATGCAGCGTCAATCTTTGGTTCCAATTTCTCATAGTAATAGTCGAGGATTAGCCTGAAGAGTTGGGTCTTTTGCAGCAACAGCTTCTCGTCTTGTTCAATGTCAATTTCTTTCTTTCCGTCTCTGAGCAAGCGATCTACATAGTTCAAATCGATAGTTATCATTCCTTTTTCTTCTTTCCGTCCTTTTGATACGCAAATATGGGCAAAACTTCTCCAAGTAGCGGACTTACTACCTGCATTCGCATCATATTTGGCAAATTGGTTCTCCAACTCCTTTCGCAGAAGCTGTGGCTCTTTCCTAACGATGTTATCTTGATAAATATCGAGTAAGCCCTTGTGAATCATTATTGGAATATACACTTTTTCAAGAATGTTCTCAGCTTGGGCCGCGTTTATGAAAAATTGCCTGAGCTGTGAGACTTGTATCTTCGGATATTTCTCAGTAATCGAGATTATGCGTTTCTCAACAGGTGTATTTTCTACGCAAACAGTCCCACCACCTTGTCTGGTCAAAAAGCCATTTCTCGCGAGTTCCTCTTCGAATTTTGTGAATTCGCCGGTAGTTTCTATATCGACCGGTGCAAAAGGAACTTCCTTGTCGCCGAAGAACTTGATGTTCTTGAGACTTTCTTCGTAATCTTCAAAGATCTCTTGAGAGCTCTTTCTTGAGCCTAGAAAATTGATATAATATTTCAATATTCCGGCAAGCTTGCTACCACTATCAGCATAGTTTGTGTAAAGGTCATCAATAACTATCCCTGCGCTCTTGCACTTGTTGTACCACTCGATAAATCTCTTTTGAATCTCTGCTTCATCAGATATATCTGCAAGCCTTTTCTCCAGGATCCTTTCATCGACCTCCGCCCGAGAACGAGCTAGTTGCGCCACTATGAGTTGCAGAGCTCTAAGTTTCCTTAAATGGATCTGAAGAAATGGTGTTTCAATGCCTCCGATCTCTGTTGGCAAATTGGATTCAATTTCGCCGCTATATGCCAGAAGAACAAGATTGGGTCTCCGACTCTTTATATTTTCACACATTTCTTCAACATCTTGATCCGTAGTGTTTCCAGCGCTGACATACACGTATGCCGAAATAGGAACGATCTTGTCTTGGAGTCTAAAATCAAATTTGCAATACTTGCCTCCATCTACCTCTGTTGACTCAAATCTTCCGACACCAGCATATTCGATCAAGTTCAATATGCCAGTTCTTAATTCCTTGGCTGACTCAAAATATTCTTTGGATGCCTTTCGCCAAAGATCCATCCTCTTTGCTCTGTCTTTTACAAAGTCCATCAACAACCAAAGGGGAGAAGGGAAAACTTGGTTTGCCGTGTCTTGAGACAGGACATAATATCGTCTTGCAGCTGTCTGATCAAAGTGTTCCTTTATTGTGGAGTGTAATCTTTCGGCCTCTTCTGATGTCAATTCTCCCATTTCTTCTTCAGTCAGGCTTTCGAACATCAACTCGAGATCTCTTGGTTCTTTAGGAAGTAAAAGAGTTTCTGAAAGACTACCGTCCTCTTGAAGTGTGTAGTTGAAGAGTTTCTCTTTGAATTTCTTCACTGGAATCTTAGCATTTCCAATTATTATACGGTCTTGAACAATGTTGAGTCGGCCCTTTATTGTCTCGAACGTCTTCCCTTCTGCAAGAGGGAAAAGGGCAGAAATGGCTTTGTCAATACCTATTTTTTTTAGTTCGGTGTTTGCAGCAGAGACGAGTTGATGGATTTCATCCCTCGGGAGCCCTAGCATTTTGCCAATTTCGTCGATGCTAAACGGTTGATATTCGCCCATAAGGAGGTTCAGGACGCTAAGGCACTCATCACCTCTGGTTATTCTCTTTAGATTAACACTTACCTTATCGAGTAGCTCGTCATCGATGGCTTTTCCTGTAGCTCCGTAAACTGATATGTCCTCATCTCTCAAGGATGCCAAGAAATGCTTCGCATCAATCAAGTGAAACTGTTTAGTTTTCTCATCAACCGCGGTTGACATAAGTTTGACAAAAAGTTTGATCATTTCTCTCAGGTTACCATGAGAAATGGCATATATACCACTCAATGAACCCAAAGTACGGAAAGGAAAAACATCGGGCAGCTTGCCGGCATAACTGTATCGAGTTAAGTCTATCAAGAATTGCAGCGCCTCTTTGTGAGTAACCTCAGGCAAGGGCAATGTCGTCAATCGAGATTTCACAGAGCCAGTTATCTGAGCGAGCTCGACATCTTCCATAATGCGGATGTACGCATACGGCGTGCAAGCGATGAAAAAGTGAAGCATCCCCTGATAAGTACCACCTTCATGGAGAAGCTTCAACTGTCCATTGATAAGCTCTTTTAAACCTGAAATCATCTGTTTTTGAACTTTCGCATCCTGAATCAGCAACTCTTCAAATTCGTCAATGAAAATGAAGATCTTTTTGAAGCCGAGTCTTCGATGATTCTCCAGAACTGCTTCGATGAATTTTAATGGCTCATTTTGAAAATCCAGAGGATTGGGAAAGCCTTTAATGTCAATCTGTTGATGAGTGGCCTCGTCCATTATTGAGACAAGAACGGAAGCCAGGAATTTCGAGCTTGGAACATAACTGGTAGTCGAGAAAATATCTTGAAACTTGCTTATTCTATCTGCTATAGTTGATGTAGAAACAAAATAGCAAGCATCTCCTTTTTTCTCAGCTTCTGGATGGATATACCTCTCATATGCATCAGTTTTTCCCTCTCCCCACTCAGCTTTTATAATCTTTACATTCACCGATAGAGCGTCTCTTCTACAAAAAGTCATAAAATCTCGCAACTGTTTCTCCACGGGTTTTCTGCTCTCAATAACTGCAAACGGGAAACCCGTAAGACTTGGAGTTGGAACACCTGGACCCGTTGGCAACCTGGAATACATGACGCCGACGTCACGCGTTTTTTCAGTCATTTTGCAGCCATCCTTCTTAAGGCACCCAAGACGTCAGTTTTGCCAGTAGTTTGCGGGACTTCTCTTGGAGGAACTTTTATCAGCATTGGAAATGGAAGTGTCAGCATCTGCCCGCTCACTATAAGCTCACCGTTATCAAGGGTAGTTAGTCTTCGGTCCAACGAAGCCGGCAAACCTCCAGTTGCCCTCTTCACGAAGGAGACGTCCTCAGGCGAAATCCTATGCAGAAAAAAGCTGTTGCACATAGACAATACGACTTGGTCCACAAAAGATGGTCTTTGAGAAATAAGGCAAAGGCTAAGTCCAAACTTTCGTCCTTGGGTAGCTATTGCTGCTAGTTTCTCTCTTGCGAGACTGTAACCAATGTTATAGGTCGCGAGATTAGGACAATAGTTTTGAGACTCCTCTATTATGAATAACATGTAACGTTCTTGACCTTCAACTTTATACTGAGTGAAGACACGAAACAGAATGGAAGCTAAATAAGACATTACGAATTGCTTGAGCGGGGGATCAACGCCTGGAGCTCCTGCTGCAGAGAAGTCTACTATTGCGATTTCACGATTCTTAGTCATTTTGTCTACGAAGGTTCTGTCAAGCTTTGGTTCTTCGGATAGAAGATTATACTGGTCTTCAACTCCTTTAAATTTTTCAAGGGCGCGCAAAACTGCGGCTACCGTTGCGGCATGAAGGCCAAGATTTCCTAGTGCTTCCTTAGCATCTTCAAATCTCTCTGGGTCAGTGAAGATACTTTGGTAATTCCCTTCAGATATCAGCGAAGTCTCCTCCATGTAAGAAATCAGTTTCTCCAATCCCGCTATTTGGAGCTCGGTCTTCTCTCCTCCTGAGTAATAGAGATTAATGGCTTCTGCGATCTCTCGTTTCGACATCAAATTTAGATCTATGGCTATAGGCTTCACGGTCATCTTGCTCAGTTCAGGCGATCGAGGAAATACAAACCTTGTAATCGCTGAAGAAGCACCGAACTTATCATGGTCCTCGAAGAATTTGACATAATCTAGATAATCGCCATTAGCATCGATTATCAAAATCGGAAAAGAGAGAATCTTGTCTTCTTTATCGCAGATCCTGACAAGTTGCTCTATCAAAGCTCCAGTATCATAGGACTTTCCGCTTCCAGTGGTTCCGAACATTCCAATGTGCATAGGTATGCTTTCGATATTAAGAGGAATGGGAGCATTTTCATAACCCACCATAGTTCCGTACCAGATTATCCCGGGTGTCTTTTTAGAAACTCCAAAAATGTCTTCGGCCTCTTCCGGCAGTTTCATCTCGTACACTTTGTCATTGGGATAAGGCGGAACCACGATTGGTTTAGCTCCTGGCATCTCGGCCAGCAAGTCAAGCTCGCAGACTTCATATTGTCTCGCAAGTTGCCCAGGAATTTCAACTTGTTTCCTTCGAGCTTCAGTCCAAGCGTCTCCTGCACTGTAGAAATCGTTTTGAGGTATTATAGCAGCCACGCGAACCATTATCTGCCTCTTCTTAGGCGTGCTTTCAATCACAAGAAATTTTCCCTCTCTCACACCGCCTTTTTCAGATGATTCGAACAATTGGCACGCCGCTTTTTGGGTTGTTGAACCCGTCAAAACTACTCCTATGGGATTTCGACTATCCACTCAACTCACCTTTTTAACTTTTCGTTCAATAGATTTTCAAACAGATCCTTACTCTTCGACCGTGTTATTATCTCATCATACAAGACATCAGCACATCCTTTTCTAACCTCGCACTTATTGTGTGCCAAGAAAACTGGGAGGGGAATATCCATTCCAGGATACGACCATGCGTATACAGTCTTAACAATTCTTTCTGCCAGCGCATCGACATTTTCTCCGTAATCTTTCAAGGTAGGAAAGTCTACTCTTATAGGTCGGCTACCAGCATCTTTCTGCATGTAAAGCGAATTCACAAAAATGCCTTGGTCACGGTACACTCTCTGCACTACGCCCACGTCACTGGCACTAATCGGAATTGAACTCAACACCCCTTGAACTCCTTCAATTACAAGCTTGGAGAAAATAGCTGTTACCAAGTGAAGGTCCCAAGCGAATCTTCTTATAAGGTCCTTGTCTGCCTCTCTAGAAAGGATGTTTTTTTCTATGAAGTCCAACAGTAGGCTGGCTTTCATCCTTTTCACGCATCCTATAACTAATATGTTCTTCTTTATGCATTTTGCCAAAGCTTTACATCTATATTTTACATAGTCTTTATCCACAACGTTCGGAGGATCAACAATTGGTCCATCGATAAACAACACGCTTTTCTCAGAAATATTGTGTCGCTCCGCCCAATCCATAATCGCTTTTGTCTCCGATTTCATCATACGGAGCACAGCTTCACCACCTACTCCATAATAATCATGTTCTTTTATCTTCTCGATGTTTGCAGAGACATCAACTTTAGTGGCCGAGTTAGGACCCTTGTCGAAAGTTACTCTTGCACAACTCGTCGGCACAAACCAATAACCACCAAAGCCTTCGACCGGTTGAAGGCTTCCGTCTATGCCAACAGCACAAATGTTTCGAAAGGAATCGAGGTCTTCAATTTTGGACGGGTCCAATACTCTGAAGACGTTCTTCTTCTCTAGAAGCCTTACCACTTTTCCTGTGATCTCTCTGAATCTCTTAAGTTCATCCCTAACGCCATCGCCAGTGTCTATAGCTTGTTTAATCAAACCCATCAGAGTCTCAGGTTCAGTCTTGTTAAACTCGTATCTTTTGTAAACATCTTCCACGCTGGTGTCAGGCATTTGTTTTCAAAATACAGATAAACGCGTAGAAGTTAATATTAGTTTTGTGGATTTTACTCTTAGGGTTCAAATTGACGCCCACCAAACGACTTACTAAAAAGTGATTTCCGGATTCTTTGATAAGTTTTTATTGAAATTAGAGTACAGATTTTAACTCTCGATTAGAGATGCTTATTCTATATCTTTTAAAACATAGCTGGCTTCTTCCAGAATAGGTAAACTTTTGTCTGCATCAAGAAGCCGCAGACTTTTATTAAACGTGTAAGCCTTTCAAGGCTGGCTTTTCTTACTTCTTTGGCGTAAACTTTCTTTCTTCCGAAGGGAATGTGGCAGAAAAAGTATTTCATAAAGCGTGCGTGACAATGTTTAATGAATGCTTCTCTCACCTTTTCTAAATCTTCATCGCTTAGAGTTTGGAGCTTATTCAAAACGTATTTCTCGCTTCCGAGCAGTTGAATGTTAAAGCCGAGATGCTGGAGGGTTTCCGCAATCTTTAAGGCTTCTTTAGGCGGCGGCTGCTCAGCTATTTTCCTCATTCCAGCCTTCTCTCCGAACGGGTTATATTTCGCCATGACAGCGGGCATTTCCACGTAAGGCGTTCCAGCCTTAGCCAAGGTTTCCTTTACGAGTTTTGCG
>Ga0172366_10004526_pt1 | contig 10938 bp, 8 predicted proteins | sample LakKivSesite69cm_FD_114533 | JGI IMG/M metagenome (GOLD analysis project Ga0172366, IMG submission 114533) | Sediment microbial communities from Lake Kivu, Rwanda - Sediment site 69cm | ecosystem: Environmental > Aquatic > Freshwater > Lake > Sediment | place: Rwanda: Western Province, Lake Kivu...
ATGCACTGCAGGAACTGCTGCCTTATCAGGTCGAAGTTGCCCTTGGCGACCTCGGTTATGCCGCCGCCGATATTAAAGAGGTTGGGACAAACCTGCTCACACATTCTGCAGTTGGTGCACTTCTTGGCCAGTTCTATAGCTTGTTCCTCCGTCAGCCATTCCTTTTTCCTATCGGGCGCTATCCTCATGGCCACCTTAACTGCGACCTCGGCGGCCTTGGCAGGATCGAGGATAGCGAACTGTTCCTTGTTCTCCACCATCCGCCTCACTATCTCATCCGTCTCATATTCGGTGGCATTCTCCAGCCCATACATAGCCTTGTCCAGGCAGGCGATCATCGCCGACCCCACTTTGGCTGCTTCCTGAGGCGTATCCGTTCTGATGCACTGCTCATCGGTCATTATCACATCGGCGATGCCTGTCCTCATGAAGAAAAGGGCACGGGAAAGAGGACCAACGATTTTGGCCTTAGCCGAATACCTGGTTGTTTCCAGCGCAGTGCAGCACAGTCCACACACCTCCACCTGGTCCTCCAGGTTGTGCTCCCTGAGGTAGTCGATCAATACCGTTGAGGTGGCCGGGTTATGGCCCGACACCAGAATCACAGGTTTAGTCTTATCTATCGCCCCCCAACCCAATTCGACTATTGGGGTATCAGCAACTGAAGTGGGAAATCCGAACCCTACAATCTGAGCGATGTCAGCCACTTCCATGCCCACATGGTCCAGCATACTGGCATGCAGTGCCTTGGACTCATAGTCCAGGGCGCTTCCTTCCTGTCCCGTGTGCGTGGAATCAAGCAAATGCGCAATCTCCTTAAAGACATACTCCAGGGCAATCTGAAGATCTCCCAGAGTCTCCGGCTTCAAACCCACCACCGTCCTTATATTCGGTGCTTCCACATCGATAGACGTCCCCAGGTCTATCTTCTTATCAGGACCATACCTATCGATCAAGAACTCCAGAATGTGCCCGCCGTGAGCAGCGTGAGCAGAGCACCCCATCAGGCAAGCGATAAGCACAAACCTGGCCTGTTGGGTAGCTATATCAATACCACAGGCGCCCCTCCTTCCCTCAGTGAGATCGCATTTACCATAGGTGCAGAAACAGCACAGATCACAGAATGGGGCATAGAAAGGCGCATATGTCTTCATTAACCTCATGTCCCATTGCCTCAGGTCGGGGATCTCCGGCATCGGAGTCGGGCCGACTGGCTCCCACGCAATCTCCGCTTTTATCTTCTTCTGAATTTCTTCCAGTTTACGTGTTATTTCTTTTACTTGCGCCATTGTTACCTCGCTTGTATCGTTTCCTTTATTAACTTCAAGGTCTCGGGATGCCTTAGGACAACGATATTTGCCCCGGCCAGCAGGAGCGACATCGCCGTCACCCCTTCCCAGAGCAATCCTTGCTTCTTATTCTCCTTGGCCTGCTTAGTCTTCCAGCACTCGCCGCCAAGATTAGCAATGATCGGCATCATGGTCATACTATCTTTGGTCATAATGCCAATCTGCTTCACTCGTTCTATCAAAGAGAAGCTGTATTCCATGCCGTAGCCCAGCGCCGAAGACAAGGGGTCGATCACAATCCTCTCGGAAGGAAAGAACTTGCTGAGCTTAACATTCAACTCCTTAAGCAAATTGATATCCAGAGGGCTTTGAGCAATAGCCGTGTGTCCGTGGTCCAGAATGGCCTTGCCCACCGCTTCATAGTTTTCCTTGAGCACCGGGCCGATGAGCAGATTCATGCCATCGCAAACTTCAGCAACCTTAGAAAGGACCGCAACATCCTTGACCTCGTCCCCGGAGCCATAGACAATCAAAGGCACGTTTATGGCCTCGGCTACCTGTTTGGCCAATGCGGCCGCTCTGTCAGCAGGCGAATCCTTGACCGCTGGGTCAGTGCTCATAAGGAAAAGTGAGACGGCATCCACGGCAAAGTCCTGGCATTTCTTGGCCCAGGCAACCGGGTCCGAAACCGCATCCCCAAAAGGTTCAATCAGGTAGTCTGGCCAATCTTCAGGCTTCATATCAAGAATTTCCAAAACAAACTTCGCCGGATTGGGATTCGAGCCCTGATCAAAAAAATGAAAGGGAAGAATATTCTCCCCTCCGATCTTCAGGCTCTTATTCGCTTTCCCGATAGTTATTTCTCGGACTACTCCGGTGTATGCTTCGACTGGTGCCTTATATTCCATCTTTAACCCTCCTTAACTTTCCAACCAGGCATCGGAGTACAAGGTCTGCCCCATGAGAACCTTGGCTGTCTTAACATAGTGAACCTGCTTAGGAGACAGGTCGGAAAGGTTTACATCCTCCCCGTCCATGGTCTTGTGAACAAGCTCCACCTCTTTGGGCATCTCTCCTCTCATCAAGCTCATAAGCTCTTTGTCCAGAGGATCGGCGATGGCAGAATACAGGCCATTCCTTGCCAGCATAGCCAGATAAACGCAGTTGAGAAGCGGCCTGAGTTCATTGGGCACCCCGTTGGATACATTGGAAAGCCCGACCGTCGATTTGACTCCGGGCAAGACGTCTTCGAGTATCTTGATGAACTCCAGATTCGCGACGGTGAACCTCTGCCCCTCACCAGCGGTACTGACAGGAAGAACTATGGGGTCAACCCAGATGTCCTCGTTGGCAATACCCAATTCATTGGCGTGTGTCACCGTGTCCATGATACTCTCTATCTTGGAATCAACATCGGGAGGCATTCCCCTGTCCGTCATCACCGAAATCACGACGTCGCAGTTATACTTTTTGGCCAAAGGAAGCATTCGCTCCTTGGAGTCGGTTTTCCCTGAAGCAGAGTTAAGCAAGGGCCTCTTCTTGCAGGCCTTGAGACCCGCTTCCATGGCGACCGGATTCATGGTATCTATGGACAGGGGCAAGCTGGTCACTTCCTGCACGGTCCCGACCAACCACTGCATGTTCTCTTCGGGGTCCTTCTTCATGGGACCGACGTTCAAGTCGATGTAATTGGCTCTAGCTTCAGTTTGGGCCTTGGCCAGCTCCCGGATTACGTTAGCATCTCGCTCTCTTATTGCCACGGAGACCGCTTTAGCTATGACGTGTATGTTTTCGCCGATAATGATCATGCCGAGTACCTCCGATCTATTGATTGAAGGGCCAAAATAAACCATCGCAATATAGCAAGGAATGCCGTATTTGTCAAACCCCTGCCGGCCTTCATTACGACAATTCCAGAGGCTACATCTATTTCACCTCTCAAGCGAAGGGAGTCCACAGACCAGCCTATCCGACACCAACCAACATCGGTTCCGGCGCTTTGCTATAATTCGTCACAGCGTTGGGCGGCAGCGGCGCAGACAAGTTCGGACAGTGTTGTCGTGGGTAAATGGCTAAAGATTACTACGGGATCTTAGGTGTGTCCAGAAACGCCTCGGATGCGGAAATCAAGAAGGCCTACCGAAGATCAGCCATGCAATACCATCCCGACCGCAATCTTGGGAAAGAGAAATGGGCTAACGAGAAATTCAAGGAGATAAACGAGGCTTACGCAGTCCTGGGCGACCCTCAAAAAAGAAAACAATACGATCAATTTGGCACCGTGGGCAATATCGGGGATATCTTCGGTAGTCCTTCCACGGCAACCACCTTCGAGGAAATGATGAGAGACCTGGGCGGGGCTGGCCTGAGATTCGATTTTCTCGACGATGTATTCGGTGATTTCCTGAAGGGCAGGGGGTCATCCTTCTCTTTCAGGAGCTTCGGTGGTAGACCTGGGAGGGTGAGATTTGAAGCCGGTTCAGGTCAAGAGGTCAATCTGGATGAACTGTTCGGGCAGGCGCGAAAGCCCCGCGGCGCCCGGTATGAACTCACGATTAGCCGGCAGGAAGCCTCGCAGGGCGTGAAGAAGATACTGAACAGAAAGGGGAAGAAACTGGAGATAAGAATTCCCGCCGGCGTGAAATCAGGTGCCGTAGTGAGGTACAGGAACGCACTCCAAGCAAGTGACGGCCTGCCGGGCGATATCCTGATCAAGGTTATAGTCAAGTAGATCTGGACTGACGCCCAGGAATAGCTGCCCGGAGCGCGCCTGCATCGACCAGAACCCCAATGCACTTGCCGCCGAAACTGCGTTTAACATGAGTTCCCTGAGTAGCGTTGTCTACCGAGAATAGTAGAGTGTACAATACAATCCTCGTATGATTTCTCGCTTTCACCGGACTTCTCACCAGCCCCGCAAAGGACTCGAGTACAAGTGGGTTGCCCTTTCCAACACCACTCTGGCGATGCTGCTCGGTTTCGTCAACATGACGAGCGTGCTCCTGGCTCTGCCGGTTATCTTCAGGGGCCTTGGTGTTGACCCTCTGGCCCCGGACAGCTTCAACTACCTGCTCTGGCTGCTCATGGGGTATACGCTGGTATCGGCCGTCTTCGTCGTCGCCGCCGGCCGTCTGGGAGATATGTACGGCCGAACCCGGATGTACAATCTCGGGTTTCTCATCTTCACGGTAGGGTCACTGTTGTGTTCCATCACCTGGAGCAAGGGGTCAGCCGGAGCACTTGAGTTGATCTTGTTCCGGGTCGTGCAGGGAGTTGGCGGCGCTTTCCTCTTTTCCAACTCAGTAGCCATCCTGACCGACGCCTTTCCCGAAAACCAGCGTGGGTTCGCTCTGGGTCTGAATCAGGTGGCCGGAATCGCCGGTTCGTTCCTGGGCATCCTGGTCGGCGGTCTCCTGTCCGAAGTAGGGTGGCAGTGGGTGTTTCTCTTCAACGTACCTATCGGCGTGGCAGCCACCATCTGGGGACGCCGGACGCTTCACGAGATAGGTACCCGAAAGAGCGAGCCCGTCGATTGGCTCGGGAACATTAGCTTCGCAGCAGGCCTGACCCTGATCCTGGTAGGCGCCATCTACGGCATCAATCCCACTTCGACTTCGTCTACGAGCTTTGCCACGCCCTTTGTGCTGGGCATGATCGCCGGTGGTATTGTTCTACTCATAGCATTTGCCTTCATCGAAAGACGCGTGCGGGCGCCCATGTTCCAGCTTAACCTATTCCGTATCCGCGCCTTTGCCATGGGCAACGCAGCCAGCTTCTCAGCATCTGTGGCCCGTGGCGGTATTCTGCTCATGCTTACCATCTGGCTACAGGGCATCTGGCTGCCCCTTCACGGCTACGCCTTCGAGGTGACCCCGCTGTGGGCAGGTATATATCTGATACCTTCCAGTCTGGGAATTCTGGCAGCCGGACCGCTTTCCGGCCGGTTATCCGACCGGTTCGGGGCACGCATTTTCGCCACTATCGCTATGGTGCTGGCGGCACTCAGCTTCGGACTCATGCTGACTCTGCCGGTCAACTTTGTCTACCTCATGTTCGCCGTGGTCATCCTGCTCTATGGCATATCCACTGGCATGTTCATAGCGCCGAACACCGCCTCAATCATGAATAGCTTGCCCGCTCAGCGTCGGGGGGTAGGGTCCGGTATGCGGCTAACACTTCTCAACGTGGGAACCCCCCTATCCATGGTGATAATCTTTACTCTGATGGTCCTCGGGCTAAACGCAGCGCTGCCGGCGGCCCTGTACAACGGTTTAATACAGAACGATATACCCTCCCAGATCGCCCACCAGATAGCCAGTGCGCCGCCCATAAGCTACCTGTTCGCCGCGTTCCTGGGTTTCAATCCCCTGGCCACGTTAATTCCTTCGAACATACTTAACGCTCTTCCGGCCCAGCAGGCGGCGACCATTACCTCCAGAGGTTTCTTCCCACAACTCATAGCCGGTGCTTTCCACGATGGCCTCCACCAGGTGCTGATCTTCTCCATCGTCCTGTCTCTCATCGCAGCTGCCGCATCCTGGCTCAGCGGTCGTAAATACATGTATCACGAGGAGACCAGGACCTGAGACCGGTCTTCTCATTCTCAGGATATCCAGCGGATAAGGAGATAGTGAAGATGAAAATGATCTCACCTTTGGCAATCACAATTAGCCGCCAGATGGGAAGCGGGGGACCATACCTGGGGTGCCAGGTTCCAACATTAAGCCGGCATGAAGCGTTAGTGCTTCGCCCGGCGCCAATTTGAGGATCGAATGAAACAAGTGAAAGCGAGCTTTTCCTCGGGTGAGCTTCTACTTGAGGGAATACTGGCTACGCCGCAGGGCAAAGGACCTTTCGCCGCGGTGATACTCTGCCATCCTCATCCGCTGTACGGCGGCACCATGGATAACAACGTGATTCGCAGTCTCTCCGAGACGCTGACGCGAGCATCATTCGCATCATTCAGATTTAACTTCCGCGGCGCAGGTGGCAGCCAGGGCAGATTCGGTCATGGGCTAGGTGAGCAGGAGGATGTGCGAGCTGCCATTTCCTTTGTAAGCGCAGCAGGGAAAGTAGATGCCCAAAGGATCGGGCTCGCCGGTTATTCGGCCGGCGCCGCCTTCGCGCTGCCCGTCGCCGTCAACGATGCTCGGATCAAGGCCCTGGCCGCAATCTCGCCGCCACTCTCTATGTTCAGCTTTGACCTCCTCAGAGACTGCCCAAAGCCGAAGCTCCTTATCTCCGGAAACAGAGACGACTTCACACCACCTCGCCAGTTCCTTGAATTTTGCCAGAGCCTCTCCAAGCCTGAGGAGTGCCAGATGATTGAAGGGGCAGACCATTTCTGGCGGGGCTACGAATCTAGACTGGCTGCCAAAGTGACCGCCTTCTTCGTCAACGTATTATAGGCACGATGGATCTTGGATGAGGTCCGCCCCTAAGAGACAGACTGGAGTATTTCTCTTAACGCTTTCTCCTGCATTCCCAAATACTGATCATATCCTTCCAGGTCAAGCTTCCCCGCTAGTATGAACTTGCCGATAGGCCTATCCATAACGTTGGCTAGAATATAGTTTTTCGAAGAGTCCATCAACCTCAGCGCCCATAGTTCCCTCTCCGTAGGCGGCTCCATTATCTTAAGTCCTTCAGACACCTTCAAGTCCCAGGGAAAACCCTTTCTGACTTCTTCAACGTCCTTCTCATCCTGCCAGGGGAATACATCGGCCAAATACAGCTCCTGGGTCTCGGGGTCGAATCTGAAGACCCCTCTGTCAGTGGCTACGGCAGAAGGCCCTCCTCCCACAAGATTCGCTCTCTTTCGGGCACCATGACCGCCGTCGAGGAATCCTGGTTCAGTCATATAGTCAACTTTATTCACCCAGTGCCGGGGGTTAAACTCCACGGTGTAAACCACCCTCCCGGCAGACGATGCTATGTCGCCTCCGCCGCCACTGCCGTTCATTTTCAATGGTTTTCCAGTTATATAGCTAACATTCACATTTCCATGCTTATCCATCTGGGCAAATCCCAGATAGGCCACGTCAATGAAGCCCGATTGCTGGTCTATAAACACCTCGGGAAGACTCTGATGGCACATAGCCATCGTGCCTGCGGCATTATCTGCCGGACTGATTAGCACAGCGACGCTAGCGAACCCGATATAGCCGGCCTCGGCCACCAGTATGACGTTCGGCGTATGCACCAGTTTCGCTATGGCGCCGGCCAGATCGGAAATGCCAATGCCCACAAAGACGACTTCTCTATCTACTATTTCCCTGGAGCCGGCGCAGCATACAAGCTCAGGAGGTGTGTATTTGCTCTTCATTACCTCAAGTTGCTCCGACGTGTACTTCTCCCGGGCAGTATACAGATGTCCCATTGTCTTGCTCCTTCCTACCTGTTATGTAGGTCCATCAATCTGGTATCTTGTTTAGTTCGTGTTCTGATTTCGCCAGCCTATCCAGTTTTTCCCAGCCCAACTTATCGCAATACTCGAAGTGGTTCCTACAGCCAAAGACCCAGTCATCAAGCCATTTCAGGGCCCCGTCACGATTCTGCCTCTGCAGCAGGTAGAATATGAAGTTCATGCTGTCCACTGTGTAATAGCCGAAGCAACCTGTAGGGAGACAATTAAAAGGCAGGTGGACAACGGCGTCGGTACAGTAGGCTGGTATCACCGTGAGCCCGGGATTTTCGTATATCTTTGCGGTGGGGACAAGTTCTTCCGTAAGCAGGACCACATGTCTGGCAGCCCTGGCTTTCCAGTAATCCACCCCTTTGAAACCCCATATCTGACCATTTCCCCTGCGGTCCGCCCGCTGCACTGAAATGAAGGCAACGTCCGGTTTGTAAGCCGGGATAAGGAGAAGCGGCTTGTTCTCATAGGGGTCAGTTATCTCCTTGATTTCCTTGTTATATTTGGGGATATCGGTCCCAATTGAGGAGCGGCAAGGCATGAACGGGACATTAAATGCGCCGGCCACTAATCTCAATGCAACCTGGAAATTCGTCCAGTCCACGATCTTCAGTGGAGGCACACCGGATTTGACCTTGTCTTTGGGCGTGACCATAACGCCACCCGCTTCAACCGGCCGTGGCACACCTTCCTTAAGGCCACGCTCCAAGGCGGGCGTGCCAGAGATACCACCTACCTGGCGTGTTATGGCATAGGCTGTGTCTATCCTGTCCAGTATCCCCACCTCTACCAAGAGATCTATGCCTTCGAAGGTTCCACTCTCATCTATAAGAGATAAGTTCTTCTTTCGCTGACGTGCTATCTCTCTCATGATAGATTCAGGCTGCCGCCACATAACAAACCCTCCCATGCAGAAGGAATCACCATCATGGAGAAACGTCTCTACCGCCTCCTTCTCCGTCATCACCTTATTCAGTTTCTTCTTATACTCCGCGTCCCTGGCTCTCTCTTCATAGTCTATTGTCTTCAGTCCTCTTATGGCCGTTTCCATTCTGCCTCCTGCTGTCACGTGATTTCCTTATAGCGTGTCATTCCCGGTGGCCCTGAAACTGGATTTCCGACTTCCTCTCGTGACAGCGCCGCCGCATACGCGGAATATTCTCTGCGTAGACGCTCTATCACAGATAGGTCACGGTGACAATCTCACACTGAAACTCTAAGCCACAAAAGCTGCAAAAGTCATAAAGTCGTGGCAAAAAACATTACAAATTTATGACATTTTGGGAGTGAGCAAGGATAGCGCCTAACCCAGAGCGCCTTCCAGATTGGCCACAGGCCAGAACACCGGATGCGTCCATCTTGGTTTGGGTCACCACAATTACATTAAACGATTCAAGCGCTCATAGAGGCTTCAAGCTGCCGAGAGTGGCAGCCGGTCATGCCTGCTTCCTTCTTCTCCTTCTGACAAGACTGACCATCACTATGATAAATGCCACACCAGCAATAGCAATAAGAACGATAGCCAGAGTTGACAGTCCTGACGGTTGCTCGACTGTCACCGTTGCTCTTATGGTGTCGGAGGTATAGGAATTGCCCAGGGAATCAAAATACTCGACCTGCACTTCAAGCATGTATGGCTCAGCCAATGCGTCGCTATCAACGCTTATGCTGAACTTGGCCAGACCGGTTTGACCGGGCTGGAGTGTCCCGATGAAGGCAGTGTCGTCAGTGGTCGAAAACGGAGCAGTTGCAAACGGATTGACAACATTGATCCGGGCGACGGCGTCGTCTGCTGTGTAGTTGCCCGCGTTCACAATAGGAATGGTGATAGCCCTCTTAGAACCTGGAGTAAGGCGGCCTTCAACCTGGACAGCTTCAACCTCAAAGTCCAGCTTGGCCTTCACCATTACACCTATGGTCAGCAGCGACTGTCTGGGCACATTCCTGGCATCCTTGTAGTTGATCAGGATGTCCACAGAAGAATTCTGGCCGATTGCCTGGCTTGAGACAGATGCCCTCAGCTGAGTAGTAACTGAGCTGCCCCCCGGCATATCTCCCAGAAAACTCGCTTGACCGACGGGAGAGAGACTGCGTCCCGGTACTATCTCGGCCGTAACGTCATATGCCTCGTGGGCACCACTATTCTCGATGTCCAGTGTGATAATGCCGGTGGCTCCGGCCCTGATTCCTTCCGTCCCGGTCACTACCGCCGAGAAATAAGTGCCCACGACCGTTATAGTAATCTCCTCCTCCTGCACTCTGTTGCCCCAGCCGAATTCATACTGGGGCGTTGCCCCTCCGGGATTGAGCCAATCAACATTCTTGAGATACTGGTATTCGAATTGCAGGTCGAGCTTATATGTGCCAGGCTCGGTGTTTTCCTGAACATAGAGCTGGAAAGGAACCGGTTGTATAGTGGACATACCTCTGGGCAGCGTGCCGAGCGACGTCTCGCCACCCAGGACCTCAATAGAAGACGACGGAGAGGTCAAGGTGACAGTGATCCCTATGGCTGTTGTACAGGGCGGCACCAGAGTGATGCCGGTAGCAGTCAGGTAGCCCGTTGCCATTACCTGGTCGGCCGGGTACTCCACATCCCCGGAAAAAGACCCTGCATTCTGAACCATCACCTGGATAAGTCCGATCTGCCCCACCGTGAGCTCGCCACTCCCTGCCACCGTTGCTTGCAAATCAGGTTTACCGGTCACCGCAGCTAGAACGGACCCGGTAGTTCCAGCGACTGAGGCAGTTAAAGCCAATGTCACCAGGATTATCAACCAAAAACGTATTCTGTTCACCGCTTTCCCTCCCTATTTCCAAATACCATTGACCCGTTAGGTTTCTTTGATCAAATCAGTCTGAGCCGTCGCACTTGGCAGTAAGCCTTCTGTCCGGCAGATCTTCCCAGCCTTGTTCGGCGGAGAATTCAGGCACATCGATATTGCTCTGTCTCCTCTTCAGTCATCTGGTGATAGCCCTGTTAAAAACCGGTATGGCTATCGCCGTGAATACCACACCGAAGCCAACCATCACCCAGATTTCGGTCATCATCCCTGATATGCCGGTGCCGAGCACCATACACTTGCGCAGAGCTTCAACAGCGTAGGTCAGGGGAAGCGCTTTTGAAATGTACTGCATGGCAACCGGCATCTGCTGGATGGGAAAGAGTGCGCCGGAAAGAAAAAGCATAGGGAACGTCAGGGTCATCATGATTGTCATAGCAGTTTCCTGTTG
>Ga0172366_10004528_pt1 | contig 10936 bp, 7 predicted proteins | sample LakKivSesite69cm_FD_114533 | JGI IMG/M metagenome (GOLD analysis project Ga0172366, IMG submission 114533) | Sediment microbial communities from Lake Kivu, Rwanda - Sediment site 69cm | ecosystem: Environmental > Aquatic > Freshwater > Lake > Sediment | place: Rwanda: Western Province, Lake Kivu...
ATACAATCGTTGTAGATCACCGTGTTGGAATCCCCGTCGGCATCCACGACCGTGAGGACAAGGTCGAAAATCCCTGCCGTTGCGTACCGGTGAACCGGATCCCGGACCATCTCAATTGGCGAGCCATCCGTGAAGTTCCAGTAGAACATGGCCGGGGCATCGCCGGCCGACCCGTTAAAAGTGAATCCGACGGATCCTCCAGCAATGAGGGTCGTGCAGTTCATGGATGCAGATGCCAGGGGCATGAGATCCCCATGCCACGACACTGCGATGTTATCGACGTAGATGTAACAATACCCGGATGCGGGGGAGGAGACGCGAAACTTCCCGATAGACGCCGTCCACGGGGCGGCGTTCTTGTAATGGAGGCCGTTGTTGTCGTACCGGATGCCGTTAAACTCGATGTCGAACGTGTCGCTTCCGGCCGTGATGACCTTCAACCCGTACACGACATTCTTCGCCCAGGATATTCCCGTGGGTTTCCAGCTCCCGTCATTGTAGAGCAATTTCGGATTGTTGTTTGGATAGTCGTCATCGAACATTAGATTTATGATTACGTTCCCGAACTCGTCTAATATGGAAATATACCCATCACCGAGGGTGGAGTCTACACAAAAGCCGACTGCATAGGAGATCGTGGCGGACGGGATCAACGGGCTCTTGTCAGTGAACGCGTAGGTCGCGTAGATGTTGTAGGACCAGTGGTCGTCCCACAGATACCCGAACTTGCTCGAGCCGACGGTCTTCGCCGTGAACGTCCCCCTGGATCCTGCGTTGTTAACGACGACCCAATCATCGTTCACGGTTGCGATAGCTTCGTTCTCGCTATATTGTTGAAAGTCCTCTATGGTATGCATCACGTCAAGCACGACTGGACCCGTGAACGGGCCTATCGAACAGGCGTGTGCCCCGTCGGAACATTCAAAGGTATACACGCATGTCCCTGCTTGCAATGTGGCGTTGCATTTGAACACGCAACCGTCGTTGTAGATTGCATCCAATGGATCAACTTGCGCCATCACGTACGTGGTTCCGTTGAGTATCATTGTCACGGACGATGGGGGATTGTTGTCCATGTCCGAGTAGGAGACCGTGAAGAAAAACACGGTGGAACCGTTATACCCTTGAAGCGGGAATAGGGACGGGCCCGACAAGGATGGCGCCAAATAATTCGTGGCATTCACGACCAGATCATCGAACAGCGACGAGCTCGCCGAGTACAGGTAATCGGCGCAACGGAAATAATACTCATAGCGCCCGGGCGTTAGGAACTTGGCCACGCGGTACGTGCAGCCGTCAACGTAGTTGGTATCGAGGGGATCGACCTTGGACATCGGAAATGCCGTCCCGTTTATCACGACATCGAAGTACTCGGGGGCATCGTCATCCAGATCCTGGTACATTGCCGAGAACGTGAACGACGTGTTTTGGCTCCCAGACGGCGGCTGAAGGATCGGCGAGGTGATCGTCGGCGCGAAATCGTTGCGGATCATCACGAACGCGAACGGCAACGACCAGTTGCTCATGTACCCCGCGATGCTCCCCCGGACGCGCCAGTAATATGTCCCCCTCGCCAGGTCCACCGACGTGGGGGAGGTGGTCCAGAACTGCTGTTCGAGGATGCTGGAGCTGCTCAGAGAAACCACCGAGAAGGTAGTGTCGGGGGATATTTCCAACTCGTACAAGACTTTCCCGATGAGCAAGTCGAAGCTCTTCCACCTGAAGTTCACGATGCCGTTCAAGAACCCGCTTGCATTCGTTGGACTCACCAGGAACATTTTTTCACCCGATTGACCGGGATTCAATGAGCCCGCGCTGTTCACGGTCGTTAGGACCCAATCGGAGGAGCGGTTATAATCGATATCCCCCTTGCGGTACACGTAGTTGCTGTTGAACAAAAGGTTCACGTCGTTCTGCCACGTGACGTTAGCGGGCTTGCTGACATCGGAGGCCTGGAACCAGTCAACATTCCTACCTGTTTGGTCATAGATGCCGAATGCGAGGCCCGTGTTCCCCCAAATTATGCTCCCGTTCATGTACAAGTGGCCCGGCGAGTTAGTCCCGCTTCCGCCATGGAGCACGACGATTTCCCTAGAGCCGAAGATCCAGTTCGCCGGGAACGTGTATGCTCCCCTGAGGGTGGAGTAATAATAGACGCGGACAGTCCACCCGGTCACGATCGTGTCCGGCCCAAAGTTGTACATCTCGATGAAGCCAGAGGACGCGGACCACGTCATCTCGTTCAATAAAATATACCCCCTCGTCTGGCCGAAAAACGGGTTCACGACGGGACCAGGTAACCACTGGCTGGAGTTCACGTGCACGCCGTCGCTGCATTCCACCTTGAACTGGTATGTCCCGAAAGCCAGGCTGGTCGTGAACGCGTAAGCGATACCGTCGACCGAGACAAGGTCACCGGGATCGACGGGGACCATGGGAAACGACGTCCCGTTGATGGTGATGTTGATCCAAGCCGGCAAATCATTATCCGCGTCGAAGTATGTCGCCTCGAACGTGAAAAGCGTCGTGTTATCCCCGTACAAGTCGGACACGGCCGCTCCAGCGATCTCGGGCGCTTGCGCGTTCACGTCCGAGACGATCAGGCCCGCGTAGTCACCCGTGGACGTGTAGAAGTCATGATCCTCGCACTCGAACGAGTACGTGTACGAGCCCGGTGCCAGGTATGTCGAGTAAGTGAACGTGCACCCGTCGGCATACACTATATCGAGCGGGTTCTGCTTGATCATTGAACATACACTCCCATTGATGACGACATTCACGTACAGTGGCGGGTTGTCGTCCGTGTCTCCATACTCCACGGAGAACGTGAACAGAATGTTTTTATCGCCGCCGGAGGGCTGGATTGACCCGTTGGTGAGCGTCGGCGCCGCGTTGTTTTGCACCACGTCCAGCACGAACGGGCTCGACCACGCGCCCCGGAAGCTGCCGAGGGATGGGCACACGCGCCAGTGGTACTGGCCCGTTGGAACGTCCACGGTGATAGTCGCGGTGGTCGAGGTGGCGGTTCCCGGTATGCCCGTTATTTCTTGCAAGATCGTCGTGAACTGGGAGGTGTTGGACAGCTGCCACGTGAATTCGGGTATGCCGAAATAGAAGGCCGGCGTCGTCCACGAGAAATCGATAGGGCCCTCATACAACTCGATCCCGCTGGCGGGCGACGACAGCACCACGCGATCCGGCCCGAGCCTGGTGTACACGGCCACGTCGTCGACGAGCCAACCCCTGAAGTCGTTCGCGAAGTCATCGAGCGTGTCGAACGTGAATTTCAGCCGCAGCGAAGGGGAACCACAGTAAGACGAGATGTTCAAGACTTTTCGCTCCCACGGCGCGATGATACCCTTGGGGTTCTCGTAAATCTCTTCCCAGGTGGCGCCGCCGACAGATGCGTAAACCCGGGAGCTGTCCCACTCGGCCAGGCCAAAGCCCTCGCCCTCGCGCCAGTGGTAGAATTCGAGGTAAGCTTGATCTACGAGCGAGAGGTCGATCGGAATGGATACCAAGTTCCCGTATGCCCTCATGTAGGGGGTGTTATAAGTTCCAGTTGATTCCTGGCCGAACCAGGCGGAATGCGTTGGTGAACGGCACGGATCGGGCCATACACTGGCAGTGCTGGTCAAGTGCCAGAGACCGCTGGTCTCGACCCACTTCCCGAGACCACCCTCGAAGTCATCCACGAACAGCGTGGCGTTCTCGGGGTCACAGAACGGGTCGACGACCGGCCCGGCGACCGCCGTCGTCTCGGTGGTGTTGAACCCGTCCGATGCCACTACCTTTATCGAAGTGAAACCGCAAGGCAGCGTCGACGCGAAGGAGTAGCTGCACCCGTCCGTATAGTTGATATCGGCTAGATCGAATTTTGACATCGGATATCCCGTGCCGTTTACATCGAGGTTCACGTAGACCGGCGCGTGGTTCTCCGGATCAGTGTAAATTGTCGTGAATTCAAAAGTGGTCCGCAGGTTCCCCATCAAGGGGGTGAACGCCGGGGCCGTGAGCGATGGGGGCGTGTTGGTGAAGTTACCGTAGTCGACCACGGTCACGGCGATCAACTCGTTGGTCGAGTCAACCAAGCCCTCGGCATCAGTCAAGACCAGGATTATACTCAAAGAATGCGTCCCCGTGCCTAATACCATGCTTACACTACTAGTCGTCGAGTTTTGTGTGAAATAATCGCTCCCGTTAACATCGATATCCCAGTAATACCACGAAGGCGTGGTTCCTGGGTTACCCGTGAACACGATATTGGCAGGCGTCCCCCACGGGATGGTGGTCGAGGGCACCGCGAAAGCCGCCACGGGCCGGTAATTTTCCAGAGAAATGGAGAACAAGTCGCAGCTCGTGTTCAAGCTGGCATAGCTCGTGTAGAAGCGCGTGTCGAGGCCGTCGTTCACGCCGCACACATGTTGGGGTGGCATCCGGACGGTCGATTGGTAGTTGAAGACGATGAGCCCGGATGGGAACAAGACGAGCTGGAACGTGGCGATTTCACTCGTGCCGAGGCCAAAGAAAGCATACAGATGGCGCCATTCGACCACGAACGCGTTGATTGCCGTAACGTTTTTGACGAGCACGTGCGTTTCCGGTGTCGCGTATGCGGGCGATATGCAGAAGGGTGCGATCGCGGGCCTACCCGCGGACGGGAACGGGATGATCGACCCGGCAGTGTTGTTGAAGCGGATGGAACCGTCGAGCATGACGTACGCGCGGCTATGAGTCTGGTTATAGAAGGGGAACGGGAACGGCAAGCCAAAGCCCAGCGAACCGTATAACCCGGAGAAGTTACAGTCGATCCCGCCGGTGGTATCGATCCACGAGTACGGATTGCCAATATTCATCGTATAGTTTACCGTCGTGATCTTGTCGGAAGCCCCGGGCGGAAGATCTTGGGGAAATGCCTTTGGAAAGGCCAATCGCCCTGTCTCGCGCGCGCCGTGGAGCAGCACGGCGCAAAATGCGCAAAAGATGCAAAGAGCAGCCACAGTCGCTTGCCTCTTCATTTCGGTCACCAGCGTGGATCGGTGTGCCTCGAACCGGTCCGATGGATTCTACTTGCTTTTGTGCTATCCTACAACGCCGTTATATAATAGAGCATTCCCACCAAAAGTGAACTACAACGGTCGCGTGGTCGGAACCAGAGATTAATGCGGGCGTTCAACGAGATCAACCTGCACTCCAGGGAGGTGTTCGCGAAGCTCTCGCCCGGCGGCATCGCCAACATGATCCTGAAGAACCCCGCGAGGCCGCTCGAGGACGAGATTATGATCGAGGCACGCCCCCGCGGCAAGAAAATCACGAGCATCGAGTCCTTTTCGGGATGCGAGAAGGCACTCGTCGCCGCGGCGTTCATCCTCGCCGTGGGGGCTTTCCGGCGCTCGCCCGTTCATGTCATGGATGTCATCGACGGGGATGAGAAGCCCGGACGTGCACCGCGTGGCCATGACCCTCAAGGAGCTATCCGTGTCGTCGCAATTCATCGTCATCAGTAACCGCGACGAAAATATCGTCAATGCCGACAGGAATTTCGGGAAATTTGCCAGGCACGAAGGAGCGGTTAGATTGGCTTCTCCCTCCGGAACACGGCTGGCACGAGTAGCAGCACCGAACCGACGATCAGCAAGAATGCGACGACGAGGAATTCCGGCCCAGCAATACCACGCACGATCGCTTCCCGCGCGATGATCAAGGACATTTCCCCCCGGATCGCAAGGCTACCCACGCAGAACGATGCCTCCCTTGCCTTCGAGCCGCTCAGCCTCGCGCCGATGGCGCCACCGCCGACGCGTGCCCCTATCGCCACTCCGAGGACGAGCAAACCTAACGGCAGGAACAATAACACGTCGATGGGATCCACCATGAGGCCGATGCTCACGAAAAACAGGGATACGAACACGTCTTTCATGAGAACGAGTTTTTCCTCCATCTTCTTCCCGACGGTCTCCGTCGGGATCAATGCCCCTATCAAGAACGCCCCCGTGATCGCTGCCACCCCGATCGTCGTCGCGACGAACGCCATGACCAGGCCGATGCCTAGCAGCACCATGAAGAGGGTGTCCGGGCTCAGCCGGCGCTCGAGCGAGGACACGAATCGTGGAAATACCTTCTTGCCGAGCACGATGGAACCGAAGATGAAGACGACGGAGATAGTCGTGACGCTCGTGATGTCGATCCACGAGATGGTCGAGGCCTGGATCAGCCCTGCGGCTATCGAATAGAGGAGGATGCCTTCCACGTCGTCGATGACTGCTGCCGTGATGACCAGCGACCCCTCCCTCGTCGCATCCATTCGTCGCTGATCCAGGATCGCGGCGATCACGCTAGTTCCGCTCGGGGAGATCATGACGCCGAGAAGAAACGACAAGAAAGGAGACCACCCGAGGAGCAGCCCCAAGAAGAGGCCCGAGATCACGGACGCCACGACTCCGAGGGTCGTGATGAGGAATGCTGTCTTTCCCATCTTAAAAAAGGATTCAACATCGAACTTCAGGCCGGTCATGAAGAGCAACAAGATAGCACCAAGAATGGCAACGATCGTGATCAATTCCACGTTCACGATCAATCCAATCCCGCCTGGCCCCCCCAAGAAGAGCCCGATCGCGATGGCACCGATCAAGCCAGGTATGCGCAAGCGCTTGGACAGCACGGTGGCCCCGCCGGCGAGGAGAATGATGATGCCGATTTCGAGGATGAAGGTATCTTGGTTCATCGCGAAGACACGCGGGTAACAGACCGTGATGTGTTTTATAACTATGGGAAGTTGGCGCTGCTGCTTCCCGGATCATCTCGAAAAAATACCACGTTCCACCATCAAGAGGATGCGTACCACATCGCGTTCGCGGTTATCAACGAAATTGACTACTTGCTTAGGTGGAGTTTCAAGCACGTGGTCAAGCAAAAGACCCGCGCCATCGTGAAGATGGTCAACACGACAAACAGATATAGGAATCTTGATATTATAACGGGCGCCCTCCACATTGCCATCCCACCCGCCAAGTCGACAACCAGCACTTCCGCTTCCCCATTCCACCGCGGCAAAAACATCTCGACCTTCTCATATACGGGTTGGCAACAGCGGGGACGCATGTTCACCCGACATCTTGGGGAAGGCGCCGGCCGGGATGCGGAAGGCGATGGTATAAATCCTATTCGACCGAGGATCCTCCCATGTCCCGAGCAGAACAGGCGATCTCCGCATGAAGTACATTCTCCACGGGTGCAATGACGCTTCGCGCTTGCAGCACGGCTTGGAGGATCCTGCCATCGCCGGGGTCGAGGTGGATTTCTACCTCGAGAAGGGCCAGGTGCGCGTGGGTCACGACCCGGGCAGGGGGCACCCGATAGATGACATGTCGCTTCAAACACTGGGAGATCTCTGGCGGAACACGAGCAAGATTCTCGTCGCCGATATAAAGAGTGCCCACGCGTTGAGCTTGTTTTCGACCAGCGAGGGGAAACACGTGCTAAGCGCCTTGCACTTGGCTCTCCCGGTCGGAGTTCCCTTTTTCGTGGTAGGCTTTGCCGCCGATTGGATTTCATTGGTCCTCCAAACGATTAAACTCTGGAAGGGGCGGGAGGTCACGTATTTCGTCGCTGCTCCCAACTTGCTTCATTGCCAGAACGCGTTCCGGCGGCCAGGGATCCGGTTCGGGTTGAATCCCGGGCATCCGACCTCGCTCTTCAAGAAATTCATCACCGAATCGCTCCCCGCCATGCTCGGGAAAGACGACAGGACCGCCGCGATCGGCAAGGGCATCGAAGCCGCCTCGCTCCCGTTCAAGGCGCTGGAATCGGACGCGTGGAGCCGCGCGGACGTGAAGATGGCGTGGACCGTCGATTCGGACGCGACCTTCAAGGAGATCCAGAAGCTCGACCCGGATTATATCATCGTCAAGGACTATCCATTGCCAAGTTAATGGAGAGCCTTGCCAACTCGCGGAAGGCACGCGGGCGACCCGGCAGGATCGCAGCGCAACATCTGGATCTTTTTATACCTCGATCATCATTGAATGTGTAGGCAGCGCAACGATCTGACACGAGGTAGACTACGACGACCCAGGACGAACCCAGGCCCTTCAAGTCCACCAGGATAGAATCCGCGGAGCCGGACACGTTCGACCCGTCCCAGCCGAGGATCGGCAGGCGGGAAAGCGAGCCACACTCGCTCGAGGTCACCTACCTGCACGACGTGCTCTCGACCAACTTCCCCCAGCACCGAACGCTGCTGGACTTGCACCATTACTTCCAGCACGGCGACGAGGAGATCAACGTCCAGTTCGACGTTTCCCTCTTCACCGACGTCTTGATTCCCTACACGTTGTCATCCTACCGTGCAGCCGATTATCAAGACAAGGTTCCCGCGCTCGCCATCAACATCTTGTCGAAAAGCACGTGGCGTGCGGACGTGGGAGAGAACGTGGACCTGTGCCGGGCGCTGCGCATTCCCGTCTACATCATATTCGCCCCGTTCGACGTCGCGTCCAAGCACTACCGTCCCCCCTTCGCCAGGGCGTATGTTCTCATGGCGGATGGATCGCATGCCATCAGAGAGCAGCGGAACACGTGTGTAGATGCCGCGGGGGCCGTTATCGAGCAAAATCTCATCGACCTGGGGGACGCCGTCCCGTTCCGCGTCGGGATCGAGAAACTCGAGGGCAAGCACGAGAAGACGCAGGACCGGTTCCGGCTCGTCATCGTCCGTTCGGCCTCCCCAGAGCGCTTTCTCACGGCGTTCGAGCAAGAGAAGCAGCGCGCCGAGCAAGAGAAGCAGCGCGCCGAGCAAGAGAAGCAGCGCGCTGACAAGTACTTGAAGGTCTTGAAGGATCACGGGATCGAGCCTTGACCTCTTGGCCTTGGATAAACAACGTGACCACGTGATGTAACAAGAACGCGGTGTCGTCGAGCTTATCATTAATTGAACAAATAGACAGATCGAGGCTTTACAAGAAGCTGATCGATCATGGGTAACCGAACCAGGGCCGGCTTCACGACCCCCATCATCCGCCGATGGGACGAGCTCGGGTACAGGAAATCGTACAAGATAGCGCAAATGAACAAGCCGTTCGATCCACGGGATCCAAGCACGGCCATCGGCGGGGTGTTGAATTATCTCGTTCCATCGAGCGAATTGATCCCGATCATCGATAAAGTACCATCCGATCAACTACCCTTTAAGCATAATGAAGCACCTACGTTCGCCGAGTTCGTGGACATTGCAAAAAGGGTGCCAACGGCCATTTTCGAGGTGTACGTCGTTTGCGAATGGCGGGATGACGAACGCGTGACCATCGACGGCGTGCGGGTACCGGTTCCCGATGGGCTGGTTCCGAACGCCAAGAACTTGCGGCAATCACGCAAGGAGACATTTGGCACCCTTGGCAATTTCGACAAGCCGGCACGAGAGCATTTTACGACGGTCGATGGCAAGCGCTATTATCGGGCATGGTGGGATTGACCGGTCTCGCGCCCGGGATGATCTCGCGAGTCGAAATTTCTAACTCGCCAAGCCGAGAAACTCCAGCATCTTGATGCAAGTCTTGTGGAACACGGCCATCCCGTGCCCGTCACGGGTCTGCACCAGCCTGGCCACGACCCCCCTCGCCTCCAGCCCCGCTTGCATCCGCAGCGCCCATTCGAGCGGCACGGTCTTGTCCTTCCGCCCGTGGCCGATGAAAACGCGGGGCGTCGCCTTCGTCGCGAGCCCGAGGATGCCATCCATGGTAAAGGGCGTGAAGCGGGAGGGATCCTCGTCGGGCGTGGCACCGAACGTGGCCACGAACACGTGCTTCAGCCCCTCGTTGCCCGGGCCGTAATGGCCGGGCTCGGTCTCCATCAAGTGGCGATACAGCATCGGGAGGTCGACGGGCGCCCCGAACGCGCCGATGCCGGCGAACAATCGACCATGCTTGATGCCCAGGTAGTACGCTCCCCAGCCGCCGGCGGAGTTCCCGGCGATGAAGATCCGGCCCTCGTCAATGGGATGCGCCGCCACCACGCCCCGCACGATGTCGAGGATGTCTTGCTCCGACTCGTGCGTGTAGAACTGGTACCGCCGGGCGATCGGGGACACGACGGCGAACCCGCACTCCTCGGCGGGATGGATCGCCTTCGTGCGGTGCAGGAAGATCTTGGTTCGCGGGTTCGTCCCGTGCAAGATGACGAGCAGCGGCAAGCATTTACCGGCGGCCCTCGCGCCCGTCGGCATGAAGAGATTGTACTGCAAGCTCTTGCCATCCAGCGAGGAGGGCACGGTATCGAGCCGGATGGAAGCCTCCAGCCGCTTCTCGTGCCTCCTTTCCAGGCTCGCGAGGTCGTCTCGCATGTGATCGCGCTCCCTTCAGAAGCGACAATTGGAACTTCTATTTCACGTTTTCACGATAGCTCGTTCACCTTTTTAACGAAAAGGTGGAGCGCCGAGTATACATTCACGACGAGCCGCGCTTACTCGTTAAAACCGATTGATATAAAAATCATGCCATGAATTTCATTTGGTGGGAGACGGCATGAACAACACGAGCAGCGGCGACCGTGAGCACGGGTGCGATGTCGTCGTGGTCGACGACGACGCGGACATCCTCCACCTCCTGGTCTCGCACATCAAGGAGAAAGGTATCCGTGTTAAAGGATTGAGAAGCGGGGTGGAATTGGCCGATATCATCGCCAGCGAACGGCCCCGGCTCTTGTTGTTGGACGTGTTGATGCCCGTGTTCAATGGATACGCGCTTTATGATTCCATCAAGGAGGAGACAGCCCGGATCGGGACCCGGGTATATTTCATCTCGGCGCTGCCCGAACGAAACCTGAAATGGTCTGTTCAGACGAGCGGGGCTGCTGGTTACATCACGAAGCCGTTCTCGATGGCCGACATCGACGCCGTCCTCGCCGAGGCGGGCATCTCTGCCGGGTCTCGATAGAAACATGC
>Ga0172366_10004530_pt1 | contig 10935 bp, 3 predicted proteins | sample LakKivSesite69cm_FD_114533 | JGI IMG/M metagenome (GOLD analysis project Ga0172366, IMG submission 114533) | Sediment microbial communities from Lake Kivu, Rwanda - Sediment site 69cm | ecosystem: Environmental > Aquatic > Freshwater > Lake > Sediment | place: Rwanda: Western Province, Lake Kivu...
CATCCTGCATCGCCGCGTGTCAGAGAACACCGATTTGTAGGGGCGAATCTCGTATTCGCCCTGTCTTTTGGGGCGATCACGAGGATCGCCCCTACATGTGGACGAGGATGTCAACAAAGCCAGATGACTTGATGGCTCTGGTTGGGCAGACAAGAATGTCTGCCCCCACCGATAAAAACCCCATCCAAGGGTGGGGCAGGCATTCCTGTCTGCCAAGAATGGATCCATCACAACACTGTTGCACAACATTGTTGACAATCCACTATACGCTCACCCGTTCTTCCCGCGCACGGTCCCCCAGGCCGAGAAAGCAGAGCCACGCTTCGACCACCGGGCGGCCCGTCGCGGCTTCCAGCGCATGGACGTAATCCCTGACCTGCGGGCGATATTTCTCGACGAGCTTGGAGACATCCCGCGGCCCGCCCCTGTCCGTCTTGTAGTCAACCACCACGAGGCCGCCGTCGTGCTCGAACACGAGATCGCAAATGCCCCGCGTGATGGTCGTCTCGCCCGGCTTGTCCTCTTCGCAGAGCATCACCGGCACTTCTCGCCATGAGCGGGGAGCCTCCCGTGCACGCCGCACGAGCGTCGCGGCAAGGCCGATTCGCGTCTGCCGGAGGGCCTTCTCCCGGTTTTCCTCTTTCAGCCGGTGCTCCGAGGCCAGCCGGTTGATCGTCTCCTCCACGCGCCCCTCGTCGCCGGGCCGCAGGCATTCGAGCGCGGCATGGACGACCGTCCCCAGGAGCCGCGCCTGATCGTCTTCTGGCTTCGTGATCGCCACGCCCACTGGCGGCATTTCCTCGTCGGCAGTGCCGCGTTCTTCTTCGTGGAGCGAGGGTCTCCGGTAGTGGGTGCGAGCCTGCATTCCTGCTTCCCGCAGCTTACTCCGGTGTCTCTGCAAGCGTCTGCGCTTGGCCTCTATCGTCTTGTACTCCGGCATCTCCTGAGCCACGCCACCAGGAGCCATGTCGGCTCCGGTCGGCCTCGGCCTCCAGACATCCCACGTCTCCCATTCCGGCGCGCTCTCGATGAGATTCTGCCATGACCCCGACCTCCTCTCCATCACTTTCGGGAGGATGAGGTAATCGCGTGCCCGCGTGAGCGCGACGTAGAGGAGCCTGATCGCCTCGGCGTCGTCCCGTCTCTTGTCGGCTTCGGCCAGTTCGCGCCATCGGACGCTGCATAGCGGCACGCCTTCGAGCGACTTCAGGTTGAGCGCGACATCCGGAGCGGCGCGGGGGTCGGTGCGGATGCTCACAAGCTGGGGCTGCGCGTTCCCTCCCTTGAGGTCCATCGGCGCGGCGAGGTCAATGGCGATCACGATGGGGAACTCCAGCCCTTTCGCCTTGTGGATCGTGAGCATCTGCACCCGTTCGCCCGCTTCGTCGTCGAGCGTGGCTTCGCCCTCTTCTCCTCCGGCCTGGCGCAACGCAAGCAGATGCTCGCAGAGCCGCCTGAAGGGAACCGGGCCGTCGCGTTCGAGATGACGCGCTTCATCGAGCACTTTCAGCAGATTGGCGACCGCCTGCTCGCCGTTTCGGGTCTGCGCGTAGACGGCAAGCACCTTCGTGCGGTTGAATAGCTCGTACACGAGCGCAGCCGGAGCCATCTTCCGCCGGAGTTCGTGAAGTTCGCGGAGACACACGAAGGCATTCCGCACCGACTCTGGCAGGCCGTCGGATGCCTTGTCGCGGTAATCGAAATGGGAACCCGCGACGAGCGCGGCGGAGGCGAGGTCGGCGTCCGACACACCGAAGAAGGGCGAGCGCAGCGCCGCGACGACGGAGAGCGCGTCGCCCGGCTGCTCGATTGCCGTCAGCACGGAAATGAGACGGACGATCTCCTCCCGCTCGAAGAAAGTCTTCCCGCCGATCACGCGATAGGGCACGCCGGTCTTCTGGAACTCCCGCTCGAAACAGTCCAGGTTCGAGGCTTTCCGGTAGAGGACCGCCACGTCGCCCCATCGCGCCGGTCGCTCCTGCCGGGTATCGGGGTCGAACACGGGCCATCGGTCCGCGACGATCTCCCTGATGGCCGCCGCGACGAGTTCCGCTTCGAGCGGACGGCCCAGCGCGAGGTTCTTCACGAATCGCGCAGCGAGGCCGTCGGTGGCGGGTTCGCGGGGCATGAGCCGGAGCACTCGCGGCGTCGCGGCGTCGCGCACGTCGGGGCGCGGCTCAAGCGGCTGATATGCGGGCTGATAGGCAAGCTCGGAGGCGGGCGCGTCGGCTGAGCGGAACACTCCCGTCTGCCCGAAGATGGCATTGACCGCGTCAATGATCCGCACGCGAGAACGGAAGTTCGTCCGAAGACGGCAAATGCCCTGCACGCCCACGAGATGGGCAACCTGGCTGTAGACCTCGATGTCCGCGCCGCGAAACCGATAGATGGACTGCTTGGGATCGCCGACGACGCAGAGCTTGCCCGGCGTCAACCGCGCCTCTGACCGGGGCACGTCTGCATCGGCCTCCGGCTCCTGGGCGAGGTGGACGATGAGTTCCGCTTGCACGGGGTCGGTGTCCTGAAACTCGTCAACGATGATGAACCGGTATTGCCGTTGCAGTTCGCGCCGGATATCCGGGCGAGCGCGGACAAGGTCGCGTGCGCGGATGAGCAGGTCGTCGAAGTCGAGCAGCCCCTGCGTCTGCTTTGCGCGGGCGTATTCGGCGAGGAAGCCCGGTCCCTCCGGGCTATCTGCCGGGCGAGCGAGCCATCGGACGATCTCCGCGACGATCCGGTGGGTGATCGCCGCACGCAGGCGTTCGATGCGCTCGATGAACCCGCTCGATACCTTCGTGCTATTGAACGGCAATGGAGCGAGGACGAACGCCTCCCGCGCCTGATCGTCCGTATGCCCCGAAAGCGCGGCCAGCCAGGCGTTCATCTTTTCGAGCACCGGAAGCTGGTTCTTCGTGAGCTTCCGCTTCTCGCCCGTCTCCGGGTCTTCGCTCTCTACGCGCCTGAGGAATTCGGCCAGCTTGCCAATCTCTGCGAGCCAATCCACCTCCGCCGGTTGTGCGCAGAGCATCTCCGCGACGGGCCATGCGCGGTGCTCAAGGAGCGCGGTGGCGACGCCGCGCAACGTCTCTATGCCGAGTTCCCTCTCCAACGCCTGACGGAGCGCCGCCGGTGCATCTTCCCGGTAGAACTCTCGCGTCAGCCACTCCTCCCATATCTTCGTCCTCACTTCGTTCGCTGTACGCTCGTCGGCGACGCCAAATTGAATGTCCACCCCGGCTTCGATGGGGTACTGCCGGAGGATGCGGCTGCACAGGCTGTGAATCGTCCCAATTGCAGCCTGTTCGAGGTCTCCGAGCGCCTGCGTGTGGTATCCGATGCTTTCATCCGTCGCGGTGAGGAGCGCGCGGAAAAGCTCTGCCCGAAGCCGGTCCTTGAGTTCCTGAGCGGCGCGTTCGGTGAAGGTGATCGCGACGATTTCCGTGAGCAGCGCAGGTCGCTCGTGCCCCGGAGGCGTAGTGGTGAGCGCCGTCAGGAGCCGCCCGATCATCGTCGTCGTCTTGCCGGTTCCCGCGCTCGCCTCGACAAGGAGCGTCTCGCCGAGGCTCGTCGCCGCTCGCGTGCGCGCTGCTTCGTCACGAAGAGGATTCACCATCGTCCTCCTCTCCGCCGCGCAGGCTCCTGAGCGGGGCGATGCGTTCGTCCTGGGTGAACGCTCTCCAGCGCCCCGCAAGGTCGGTGAGCGAGCCGCAGGCGGGCGCAACGTCGCAGTAGCGGCAGGAAGCGGACCTCCCGTTCGGCACGACTTCGGGAACCGGCGGGAAGGCTCCCCGGCGTATCCCGTCGAGGACGACGCCGAGCGCACGGTGAAGCTCCTCAATCGCCGCGTCAAGCGCCGCCGCGTCGAGCGTCTCCAGCGACCACTCCTTGTCGCCCGGCTGCGCGGATTCGGGCACTGGGTTCCGCAGATAGTGGTACCCGACCTGCGCCACCTTCCGCGTCTCCTCGGCGCGCCTGAGCCATTCGCTGAGGCCATGCGCGTACACGAGCAATTGCACGCGGCGTCCGGCGTCGGTGTACCCGGCCTTCGCGTTCTTCTTCGGCGGCCTGCCCGACTTGTAGTCAATGATCCGCGCCGACGCGCCGTCGCGGCTAAAGTCCACGCGATCCACCACTCCCCGCAGCGCCACTTCGCCGTAGTCCGCGAGCTTCATCGTGATCGGCTCCGGGGATGATCCCCCTTCGAGGGAACTCTCCGCGATCCCCAGCCCTAGCTCCATGTAGCGCGGCTCCCAGAGCGCGGCCTCTGCAAGCGCCGCTTCGACAGCGCGCCACGCCCGCGTGCAGAGCGTCTCCCACTGCGCGTTCCAGACGACCGGCGCGGGCACGTCCATCCGCACGGCGACCTCGCTCCGGTAGTGCGCCGCGAACTCGTCGAATCGCCTGCGGTATTCCTCGTGCGGCAGGCTATCGAGCGGCAGCGCCCCCTCATCGCGCAGCCGTCGGAAAAAGCGGGCGAGGAAGCGGTGCAGGAGGCTTCCGAAGGTCCGGCTGTCGAGCGTCAATTCGTACGTCGGCTCCGGCAAGGGCTGCACGCGCAGGACGTACTGCACGAAGAAGCGGAACGGACAGGTCGCGTACGCCTCCAGGCGGCTTGGCGAGATTGGATGCGTCGGCTCCACCTGCTTCCTGAAGAGGCCGAAGAGCGAGGGGTCGTCAACCCAGCCGTCGCACGAACTCACCCGCTCCGCCAACCGCGCCCTCGCGAGCTTCAGGCCCGGACCCGAAAACCTGCTGAGAGCCGTCACCCACCGCTCCCCACGCGAGGTATCGCGCAACCTGCCCGCCCAGGCAAGGTCGAATTCATCCTCGTTGAGCCAGACGATTTCCGGCTTCGGTTCGGGGATCGGTTGTTTGAGCAGCCACTCCCCCCGCGCAATGAGGGCGGTGTGAAGTGTCCTCTCTTCCCAGGGGAGCGGTTGTCCGGCGGGGTCGCGGAGGGGTTCGACGATCCGCTTGAACGTGTCGAGGAAGGCCGACGAGGGGAGCCGTTGCGTGTCTTTTCCCGGCTCTCGCCTGGGGTAGCTGAGCCGGAGGCGCTCTCGTGCGGCGGAGAGGGCCATCGCGTAGTGCGCGTAATCTTCCGCGATGGAACGGTCAATGGCGATTGATCGGTCGGTGGTGTGGTACTCCACCTTCTGGATGTCGAACGGCGTCAGCGCGCTGCGCGGCTGCGTCCTGGGGAATTCGGGGTCGGCAAGGCCCGTGATGATCGTGATGCGCGACCTGCGGTATCCGGCGGCGGCGAAGTCGCTGATCCAGACGCCCGCCTCGTTCCTCTTTTCCGGCGGCACGGATTTTTCGGAGAGCGCGTCCGAGAGGATGCGCCTGCGCGTCCCTGAAGGCGCAAGCGGCGCAACGCCGTCGTAGTCGCCTATCTCGTCGAGCGTCGCCTCGATCTGAACGCGGACCTGCTGCTCTTCCGGCGAAAAACTGAACAACCTCCTCCACCCTTCGCGCACGGCGGAAATCCATTCCTCCCACCGGGGAGTGCGCGTGAGGGTGGTGCGCGCGACGGTGGTGCGAATGTCGTCTAGCGCATCAATGAGACGGAAAAGCGCCTCGGTGTACGCGAGATCGGTCTCCATCTGCTCGCGGCTTTCCTGTGGCCCTTCTTCCTCGAACCCCGGTCGGTGCTGTTCGATCCGCCGCGCAAGGAGTTCGGCGTGGCGCTTCAGGCGATCAAGCCACTCACTCCGCACCGTGCGCCCCGCGCCGACCCCGCCCACGATCCCCGCCAGCCGCGTGATCCGGTCCCATTCCGTCGGGGGGACCGTCCCCTTGGCGCTCTCCGTCCATTCGGCCCTCAGTGGGCAGGTCGTGACAAGTTCGAGCACGGTGCTCCGCGTCATCCCGCTATCAATCGTGTCGAGCAACTGCACGAGGCTGCGCCCGGCCTCTGACTCAAGGAGCGTTGTCCCCTGAGCTTCGTAGAGCGGAATGCCCGCCTGAGCGAACATATCGCGTGCAAGGGTGCGCACCTCTCGCAGGTTGGGGGCGATGACGTGGATGTCGGAGAAGCGGAGCGTGCGGTCCTCGGCCATGCGCTGCCAGACCCACCGCGCCGCGTCGAGCCATTCCTGCACCCGGTCCGGCGCGCTTGCGAAGGAGAACGCAGAGCCTGGATGGATCGCGTCCCGGTCCGTCCGAAAGAGGTCGCCGACCAACTCCCGCGCAGGCACGGCCTCGCCGCACTCAGGCTTGGCGGCAATCGGCTCGGTCTGCCAGAGGTCGCCCAGCATCTCGACGAGCGACGTGGTGAGCGCGAAGGCAGGCGTATCGGCAACCCACGGGACGAACGCCGCCTCGTCCACCGGCTTGGCCGCAAGCGCCCGGATGAGCCGTTCTTCGAGCGCGTTCACCTCCATGAACCCGAAAAGCGCGACCCCGACCGCATTGGCGAGCGGTTCTCTCGTCTCGACCTCCTGAGCGGCGTACGCGATGATGTCGCTGAGATCAGCCCACGAACCCTCACGAAGGAGGGTTTCGCTCGCCTCGTAGATGGCGGCAAGCTCACGGGCAAACCGCTCTCCCTCTTTCTGCCGGAGCACCTCAGGGGTCCGCCCGGCCTTTTTGAGGTTGATGAGTTCGGTCAGCACGGCGCAGTGGAAGTTGGGGCGGTCGCGGGGGTCATCCGCCCCGCCGCCGGGGTGAAAGGCGGTGGTCAGGTTTTTCGTCCTGTTGATGGCTTCCGCCGCCACCGCAAGAGCGGCATACCGGGGCAGGAGCCGACGGCCCTCTGCGAGGAGCCGGGGCCGCGCAATCTCCCGTGCCCACGAGGTGAGCGTCACGATCCGGACGTTGAACACCCCGGTTTTCTTCTCCCCTACGGCGGCCACCGCTCCGGATGCGCGGTGCATCTCCAACGGCAGTTCGTCGCGGAGGATTCCAGCGAGCCGCGAATCGGGGACGAGGACGACGACCTCCCCGAACGGATCGGCTTGACGCCACGTGCGCACTTGTCGCGCAAGCGCCCGCGTGAGCGCAGGGGGAATGCCGGTAGTTATCAGGCGAGACATCGCCATGTCCTCGTGTGAAGCAAAGGTTGCATCACCGGGCGATGATAAACAACTACACGAAGTCTACAGGAGTCCGCATCCGGAAGCAAGTCCGGAGGGTGCTCCCGACCCTTGCCTAAGGTGACCAATAGGACTATTTTTACCATATATCTGCGGCGACGGCGGCTTTCCTGAGAAGGCTGGAGGAAGGTCGCCCGTATCGTAGGGCCGGGTGGGTTGACTCAGGGGGAGTGGCTCATGTTTGACGAAGTACCTCTGGAGCATGAGTACCACAACCTCGGCAACGACTGCTACCGCCTCGGCCAGTACGACAAGGCAATCGCCCACTACACCAAAGCCCTCCAACTCAACTCCCGCATGGCGGAAACGTACTTCAACCGCGCCCTGGCGTACGCACGCCTCGGCGAGTACGAGGCGGCGCTTGCCGACGCGAGCCAGGTCATCACGATGAACAAAAGCCTGCACGATGCTTATTACCTGCGCGGGCGCATCTGGGAGCTGTGCCTCGACGATCAGGCCGCCGTTGCAGACTACGAAAAGGCGCTGGAGTTGAACCCGTCGTTCAAGACGGCGGCGGAACAGTTGCGCCTCATCACCTCGCGGGAGTGGGTATACAAAGACCTGCGCCAGTTGCGCGACCAGATCGCGCTCGAACCGACGAACGGCTATCTGAAGTTCCAGTTCGGCCAACGACTTTCGATGATCGGCCACTGGGACGACGCGGTGCGTGCGTTCGAGCAGGCCCGCGCCAACGGGTTCCTCATGGCCGACCTCTGGGTGGACCTGGGGCAGGCCTACGTCGCGCTTGGGCGCTCGATCCAGGGGATGGCGGCGTTCCGTCAGGCGATCCGGGTGAACCCGACCGAGGTGGCCGCCTACGCCCACCTGGGCCAGTTGCTCACCGAATCCGGGCGCTTCCGGGAAGCGGTCGGCATCTTCCGGCAGGCACTTTCAATGCCGAACGACGACATGGCCTCGCTCTATTGCGGCCTTGGCACCGCGCTGAACGGCCTGCGGCGTTGGGATGAGGCGCGGCGAGCATTTCAACAGGCATTCGCGCTCGAATCCCGGCTTCCCGAAGCGGCGGTCGGTCTGGCGACTGTCTCGTGGCGGCAGGGAGATCAGGATGCCGCGTGGAAATACTGCCGCCAGGCGCTCGATCAATCGCCCCAGATGGTCCCCGCGCTCATACTGGCCGTGAACATCGCCGTATCGCAAGGAGACATTCCCGTCGCCGCCGATCTCGTCCTCCGCGCCTTTCAGGCCAATACCGAGGACGAACGGCTCGCGTACGTGCTCTGGACGCTGGCGACCCATACGGCCCACCACGCCGAATGCACCGCCGCACAGCTCTGGCAGACGCACGAACATGTCGTCGAGATGGCCCGGCGGCTCGTGCTCGACCGCGTGAGAACCCGGCGCACCCTCCTGAACCTCCAGCGCGATCTCTCGGAAGCGCTGCGCGAGGCATGTCCGCTCGCCGAAGAGGCGGCGGAGGTGCTCTACCAGAAGCTCGTCGGTTCTCCCCGCGAGGTGCTCGTTTCCCTCTACGACGACCTGCGAGACCCTGGCCTTATCCCGCCGGTCGAACGACTTACCCGCGCCGCAGAGCTTTCCCGCGTCCACGAGCAGGAGTGGCTAGCCGAGCTTTGCACCGCGTACACATCGGTGCTCTCCGGCACACCCGAAGCCCCGCGCCTGGAGGTGCTCCTCCGCGCACTGGGACGTCTCGTTCCGCTTGGAGTGGGACATGCCGACGCGCTTCTGGACATGTACCGATTCTGCATGAACGGTCTGGCGGCGGAATCAGTGGAAGAGATGCTCGCGTTGAGTCCGCACCTGTACCGGGTCGCACTCGCCACGAACAAGGCTGAATTCGTCGTCCCGAACGTAGGCCCCTTCCTCATCAGCCTCTCCGCCTGGCTTGACCGCGTTGGGCGGGCCGCACACTCGACGATCCCTTCGGACGAGTGGGCAGAGATCGCCGAAGGCGGGCTGGAGCTTCGCACCCAGCTTCTGGAGGACATCGCGCCGCCGGAACTGTGGGCGCTGGCCTCCGTGCTCACTCACTTCGCCACGCTCGCACGGCAACACGTCCCCACCATGTGACAAGTACGGGGACCTCCATCGGTGATGAATCTCGACGCCGAAAGCCCATGGTTTCATGGCGCATCCGTTGCGGACGGTTAGTAATCGGTTAAACGCGGATTCGCTACTTGCCGTACCTCTGTCCGGCAGTCTATGTTTGTTATTCGCCCGTGCGCGCTGTCCTTCTCCCGTACGCGGGATACGTCGAACTTGCGGAACGCTCATTTACGATTGGAGCTAGCAATATCATGACGAAACACGCTCGTTGCTTCGCGCTCATCCTGCATTCGCACCTCCCCTACGTGCTCGCGCACGGCAAATGGCCGCACGGGATGGACTGGCTCAACGAGGCTACGGCGGGGTGCTATCTGCCGCTTCTTGCGGCGTTCGACCGCATGGTGCAGCGAGGGGTCTCGCCGAAGCTCACCATCGGCATAACCCCCGTGCTGGCGGAGCAACTGGCCGACGAATCGTTCCTCGAAGAGTTTGACGCCTACCTGCGGATGAAGATCGAGGCGGCGGAGAAGGATGCCCGGTATTTCCGGGAAATCGCCGACCCGGCGCGAGAACGGCTCGCGTATTTCTGGCGCGACGCCTACGAGAAGCTCCGGACCGACTTCAACGAGGCGTACGGGCGGGACCTCATCGGTCGCTTCCGCCGGTTGCAGGATGGTGGGCACATCGAGGTCATGACGTGCGCGGCGACGCACGGGTACCTTGCCCTGCTCGGCAAAGACGAATGCGTGCGCGCCCAGGTGCGCGAGGGGGCCGAGGTGTACGAGCGGCACTTCGGCAGACCGCCGAGGGGAATCTGGCTGCCGGAATGCGCGTATCGCCCGCCGTATCGCTGGTCCGCTCCGGTGGGCGATGAGATTCCGGCGTACGACCGGCTGGGAATTGACGCCATCCTCAGCGAGTGCGGCATCGAGTACTTCATCCTCGACACGCACCTTCTGCGCGGCGGCAAGGCCATCGGCGCGTACATTGACCGCTTCGAGGCGCTCAAGGCGCTCTGGTCGCAGTTCGAGCAGGCATATCCCGGCGCGGAAGAGGAACGCGACATCACCCCACTCCTGCCGTACTACGCGGGCGGTACCAGGCCCGACCAGAAGCCGGTCGCCTTCCTCACGCGCCACCCGGAGTGCAGCCTTCAGGTGTGGTCCGGCGAGTGGGGCTATCCCGGCGACGGGAACTATCTCGACTTCCACAAGAAGCACTTCCCCGGAGGCCATCGCTACTGGTCGGTGACGGGGCGTCGGGTGGACCTGGCCGACAAGGTGCTCTACCAACCCATGTCGGTGGAAACGCGCCTCGAAGAGAACGCCGATCACTTCGTTGACCTCGTCGGCAGGGCGCTTGCGGCGGCGGGGGATGAGGAACCTGCGGTGGTCTGCGCGCCGTTCGATACGGAGCTTTTCGGCCACTGGTGGTATGAGGGTCCGCGCTGGATCGAAAAGGTGCTCACGAAGATGGCAAGCCGCCCCGATTATCGCCCCGCCACGTGCAGCGAGGCGCTTGAGGCCATGCCGCCGCGTGAGGTGTTGAGTATGCCGGAAGGCTCGTGGGGTGAGGGCGGGTATCACTACATCTGGCTGAACGAATTCACGAACTGGACGTGGGCGCACGTCTACCACGACGAGGTCGCCTTCTGCGATGCGGCGGCGAAGTGGGCCGACGACCCGCGCAACGACCTCCAGCGCGTCCTCCGCCAGACGGCGCGGGAGCTATTGCTCCTGGAGTCCTCCGATTGGCAGTTCCTCATCAGCACGTGGTCCGCGAGAGACTACGCGGAACTGCGTTTCTCGTATCA
>Ga0172366_10004533_pt1 | contig 10932 bp, 8 predicted proteins | sample LakKivSesite69cm_FD_114533 | JGI IMG/M metagenome (GOLD analysis project Ga0172366, IMG submission 114533) | Sediment microbial communities from Lake Kivu, Rwanda - Sediment site 69cm | ecosystem: Environmental > Aquatic > Freshwater > Lake > Sediment | place: Rwanda: Western Province, Lake Kivu...
CGTGAAGGTGAACATCAGCATCGTGCCGGACCTCTACGACGTGGTCACCGGACACAGTGGGTTGGGGCAGATTTACGGGATGCCGCTCATGCCGCTCTTTCCGAGCACGATGCTGGTCTGGCAGCGACGGACGAAGCGCCTGCTCGATGTAGTCGCGGCGGTGAGCGTGTTCTTCCTGGCGTTACCCTTCTGGATACTGGTCGCCTTCGCAGTCTGGCTTGAGGACCGGGGGCCGGTCTTCTACTCGCAAGAGCGCGTCGGCAAGGAGGGGCGTATCTTCCGGGTGTACAAGTTCCGCTCGATGATCCCCGACGCGGAGAAGCACTCCGGGCCGGTCTGGGCGGCGAAAGACGACCCCCGCATCACCCGCGTCGGCAGGGTAATCCGCAAGCTCCGCCTCGACGAATTGCCGCAGATATGGAATATCCTGCGCGGGGAGATGAGCCTTGTCGGGCCGAGGCCAGAGCGCCCGTTCTTCGTGGAACGTCTTGCCGCCGAAATCCCACTCTACCGGCGCAGGCTCTATGTCACGCCGGGGTTGACCGGATGGGCGCAGACCAAGCAGGCGTACGATGCGACGCTCGACGACGTGCGGGAGAAGCTGAAGTACGATCTGTACTACATTGAGAACATGTCGCTCAGCTTCGATCTGCTCATCCTCCTGCGGACAGTCTGGGTCGTGCTCACTGGCAAGGGCGCACAGTGATGAAGCTCTGGTCACGGTCATCGGTTTCCGCCAACGAGAGGCGCGTGTTCGGCTATGCGCCCCTGAAGTGGATTCGGCTCACATGGCTGAGGCCGGGGCTATTCGCGCTGGGGACGATTGTCGTGGCCGCGTTCGCCATCTATACCGTGATGGTCATTCGCACACTGCGACAGGATGCTCAGCGCATCGCCAAGCTCTACGCCGAGCAGATCCTGCCCCGCGCCTATACCGACCCCGGAGTGACCGGTGCGGAGCTGCGCGTGTTGTTCGATCTCATTCAGGAGATGCCGGTCTCGGTCGTCGTCACCGACCAGGACGGCACGCCCATCCTCTGGAAGGGCATTGCCGTGCCGGATACCGCACGGTCGGCCAAGGCGATTGCCGAGGTGAGAAGCATCGCCGCCCGCATGGACAAGGTGATGCCGCCCCGCGAGGTGATCCTGCCAGTCGGCAACGGCTCGGAGCTTCGCAGGGCGATTCACGTCGCGGAAAGCCCTTTCCTCTGGCGGATCGCCTGGATGCCGTTCGTGGCCACCGTCGTCACCCTCATATTCACCGGGGTCGCCTTCTGGGGGTTCCTCAAGATCAAGACGGGCGAACAGCAGGCGCTCTGGGTGGGGATGGCGAAAGAGACCGCGCACCAGTTGGGCACGCCGCTCTCCAGCCTTTCCGGCTGGCTGGAAATCCTCGCGGAAGAACGGGCCTCGGACGGCAAAGGGCGACGACGCTCTGACACGGTCGTGCGGGAGATGACCAACGACATCGAACGCCTGCGGAAGATCGCCCAGCGATTCGGCCAGGTCGGTTCGTACCCGGAGCTTCATCGCGAGCTTGTCACCCCGGTCATAGACGAGACGCTCTCCTACTTTCAGACGCGAATGCCCCGTCTCGGCAGGGACATTCACATCGAGAGAGACTACCACGCCGACGAAGAGATACCCCTGAACCGAGAACTGCTCGGCTGGACGTTCGAGAACCTCTTCAGGAACTCGCTCGATGCGCTCAGCCGCGCAGAGGGAGGTGCGCTCATCCGCGTCACGACGGAGCGCATGGACCGATGGCTCCGCATCCTCTTCGAGGACAACGGGAAGGGGATTTCGCCGAAGGACCTGGACAAGATGTTCCTTCCGGGCTTCAGCACGAAAAAGCGCGGCTGGGGGCTGGGGCTGACGTTCGCCAAGCGGATCATCGAGGACTATCACGGCGGGAAGATCGGCGCGCATTCCGCCGGGCCGGGCCAGGGCATGATTATCGAGATTCGCCTGCCGATCAACCGATAGGAGACACCGTGCTCAGGCAATTGGACCGCTACATGGTGAACCGATTCGCCGCCGTCCTCCTTGTGGCACTGTGTTCCTTCATCGCGATCTATGTCGTCGTTGATCTCATTGATCACCTTGACGACTTCATGAACCGCGAGGCAGCCCCCCTGACCATCGCCCGGTATTACCTTCACTATGTCCCCTACATCGTCGTCCTGACCCTCCCCGTCGGGATGTTGCTCGCCACGCTCTTCGTCATCGGAGAGATGGGATCGGCCTACGAGCTTGTGGCGATCAAGGCCGCCGGGATCAGCATCTACAGGGTCGCCGTGCCGCTTCTGCGCCTGGGCCTGCTCATCTCGCTCGTGGCGCTATTGCTCGCGGAGCTTGTCGTTCCCCGGTCAAACGAGGTGCGAGCACAGATTCTCTCGGTCTCCCCAACCGGCAGGTCTGGCGGCTCCATGCGCCACATCTGCCGTCAGGACCGCGCCGGATACATCCTTTACGCTGCAATCTACGACCAACGGCAGCAGCGTGCGATGAACGTGGTGATCCTGCAAGTGCACCGGGACATGCCGGAGCGCCGGATTGACGCCGACGAAATGGCGTGGGACAAGGAAGGGTGGCTCCTGCTCAACGCGACCGACCGCACGTTCACCCCAGGCGGCGCAAGCCTCATCGCGCACCCCATGATGCGGTTGACCGCATTGACCCTGCGCCCTGAAGACCTCGCCCGCGTGGAGAAGCTCCCGGAGCAGATGTCGTTCCTCGAACTGAGAGACTACATTGAGCGTGCGCGGCTGGTGGGAGGCGATGCCTCGCGCTGGTTGGTGGACCTGCACCTGAAGGTCGCGTTTCCCCTTGCGAACGTCATGATGGTATGGCTCGGCTTCCCTCTTGCGGCGAGGTCGTGGCGCGGCGGCAAGGCGTTCTACATCGGGCTTACCCTCCTCATCGGGTTTCTCTTCTTCGTCTGCATCCGCGCCGGTCAGGCTCTCGGCAGGGCGGGCGACGTGAACCCGGTCGTCGGCGCGTGGGGCGGCGACGCGCTCTTCTTCGTCGTTGGGCTTCTCCTCTTCCGTTGGACGCGCAAGTAGCGTCATGCGCCCGGTTTCCTCAGAGAGACGCGCAGTCCGGCATGGCCGTTGAGCGTCATCCCGTATCCCCGTATCTTTCATATCTCATACGCTTTTCAGTGAGGAATTGTGTATGTCGAGTAGGGGCGAGGCATGCCTCGCCCCTACAAAATATTGTTTCGACACGCCTTGTAGGGGCGAATCGCGAGTCGCCCCTGTAGTCCGTGATGGATGTTATTATCTGGAACCTGTCCCACACGGCACATGCGCCCCGCAGGCTGGCAGGAAAGAATCGTGTCACCGTTCGACCCCATCAAACCGATTGTGCGCGGGTTGCCCGCGTATACGCTGGCGGCGCTGGAGACCCCGATAAAGCTCAATCAGAACGAGAACCCCTTCGAGATCCCCTCCGACCTCAAGGAGGTGGTGCTCCGCCACGCGCTCGAACGCCCCTGGGGCCGCTACCCCGACTTCGTGCCCGACGAGTTCCTCGCCCTTCTGGCTGGGCACGTCGGCTGGGTGCGCGAAGGGATGCTCGCGGGAAACGGATCGAACGAACTCATTCAGGCGATCCTTTCGGTCACGTGCGCGCCGGGGGCGAGGGTGCTCATCGCGCAGCCGACGTTCACGCTCTACCGGCTTCTCTCCCGCGTCAATGGGGCCGAGGTGATCGAAGTCCTCCTCCGGCGCGAGGACTTCACGTTCGACCTGCCTGCCATCCTCGCGGAGATTGACCGGCACGAGCCGACGGTGGTGGTGCTCTGCTCTCCGAACAACCCCACGGGGAGCACGCTTGGCCTTGACGAGTGGCGGCAGGTCTGCGAGCGTGCGCCGGGCCTCGTGGTGGCGGACCAGGCGTACGTGGAGTTCGGCGGCGCGTCGGCGATGCCGCTTTTGCGGGAGTTTCCCCGGCTTGTCGTGCTGCGGACCTTTTCAAAGGCGGGCACGCTTGCCGGGCTGCGCGTCGGGTATGCGGCCTGTTCGCCCGACATCGCCGCGCAGGTCGCCAAGGCCAAGCTGCCGTATAACCTCAACTTCTTCTCGATGGAGGCAGCACGCGTCGTCATCCGCAACTGGGAGCGATTCGTGCCCGCGATCAAGAAGATCACCGACGAACGCGAACGGGTGTACACTGCCATGCGGACGGTCCCCGGAGTGCGGGTCTACCCGTCCGCAGCGAACTTCCTCCTCTTCGAGACGACGAAGGCGGCAGGTGAGGTATTCCGAGGCGTGTACGAGCAGGGGGTCCTCATCAGGGACGTGAGCAAGTACCCGCTCCTTGGGCGCGCCCTGCGGGTGAGCATCGGCACACCGGAGGAGAACGCGCACTTCCTGATGGCGTTGCGTCGCACGATGGAGCGGGGTACGCGGGAGGTTGATCATGAGTAAAGAGAACTCGCTTCGCACGGCGGAAGTCCGTCGGACGACCGCCGAGACGGACATTCGCCTGACGCTTGCGCTCGATAGCGAGGGAGCGTTCACCGGGACCACCGGCATCGGCTTCTTCGACCACATGCTCGCGCTCTTCGCCGCGCACGGGCGGATGACGCTCAACGTGGACTGTAGCGGCGACCTGCACGTGGACGGACACCACACCGTCGAAGACGTGGGCGTTTGCCTGGGGCAGGCGCTTGCCGATGCGTTGGGTGAGAAGAAGGGCATCCATCGCTACGGCGTCGCATACGTCCCGATGGACGAAAGCCTCGCCCGTGCGGTGGTGGACCTTTCCGGGCGCGCCCACTGCGTGGCCGTTGCGGAGGTCGCCATGCACCGGCTGGGGGATTTCGATGTCGAGCTGGCGTGGGAGTTCTTCCGCGCCCTTTCGAACGTCGGCAAGTTCAACCTGCACCTTGACCTGTTGCGTTCGGGGAATACGCACCACGCCGTCGAAGCCTGTTTCAAGGCCGTCGCCCGTGCGCTTGCAGAGGCGTGTGCGGTGGATTCGGCGCGGGAAGACGTGCCCTCCACCAAGGGCGTGCTCTGATGCCCATGGCTGAGAATCTGGGTGTGCGCATCTCTCTCGTGATCGTGACGTATAATCGGGCCGAAGAGCTTCTCCGGCTCCTCGGCTCGCTGGAGGAGATGCTCGCCCGCACCGACGTGGAAGTCGTCCTCGTTGACGACGGCTCCACCGACGGCACGATAGAACGGGTTTCGCCGGTGCTCGCTCCGCTCGGCGACCGGTTGCAGATCATCAGGCAGGCCAACTCCGGCCCAGGCGTCGGGCGAAACCGGGGCATCCTCTGTGCGCGAGGCGAGATCGTCGGGTTCATTGACACCGATTGCGTCGTGCATCCCGGCTGGCTCGACGCGCTCGTCGCTCCCTTTGCCGATGCGCACGTGGGCGCGGTCGGCGGGCCGGATAGGAGCCAACCGGACGACCCCCTGCTCATGTGCCTCATTGATTACCTCATGACGGCGTTCCTCACTACCGGCGGCGTGCGCGGGGCGAAAAAGGCGCGGGGCGGGTCGTACCACCCGCGTTCGTTCAACATGGCGGTGCGGCGCGAGGCCGCCGTCGCGGCGGAAGGCTTCCCGACGATCTGGTACGGCGAGGACATCCTCTTCAGTTGGCGCGTCGCGCAGGTGGGGTGGAAGCTCGAATTCGCCCCGGATGCGTGGGTGTATCACCGCAGGCGCACGACGCTCCGGGGCTGGGCGCGTCAGCTTTATCGCATGGGCCGCGCCCGGTGGTGGATGGGGCGCTACGACCGGCGCTTGCTCGACCCGATCTACGTCCTGCCGCTCGCGGAATGGATCGTCGGCCTTGCCGCGCTGGCGGGCATCGCCTCCGGCGGCTTCTGGCGCACGGCGGGGTGTGCGGTTGTTGCGGCGGCAGCGTTCTATGCCTGTGCGATTGGGCTTGACGGTTGGCGGCGCGTTGGCCATACGGCGGCGTTGGTGGGCGTGCCTGCGATGTTTTTTCTGCGCGAGGCGGCGTACGCGCTCGGCTCGCTTGCGGGGATATTCTCCGGCGTGCCCGATCTCAGGGGCGCGCTCTCGCGCAACGAGGAGTTGTCGAAGGGGGGAGCGTCATGAACACAGTATCCGGCGGCCAGCCTCGCTATCACCTGCGCTTCCAGGTCATCCCCGGCCCGAACGCAGAGCGAGATGCCCGTGCGCTTGCGAGGTTCTGCACCGAGCATGGGGTGGAAGAGGTGGTCCTGTTCTTCGCGGCGGAAGAATGGAACAACGGCCTGCTCTCCGCCGACGAGGAGGACCTCTGGTTCGATACCGTGAAGCGTGCCAAGGGCATACTCGACAGCGCGGGGATCGCTGTCAGCCTGAACCCATGGATGACGGTGCTTCATACCGATCGCGGGCGGCGATTCCCGGTGGATTGCTCCTTCAAGCCGATGGTCTCGCCGCTTGGTGAGACGAGCCAGGCGTGCGCCTCCTTCGCCGATACGGCGTGGCGGAGGTACGTCTGGGACCTCTACGGCCGGTTTGCAGCGCTCGGCTTCCGCGTCATCTGGGTGGAGGACGATTTCCGCTATCATAACCACGCGCCGCTCACCTGGGGTGGCGGGTTCGAGCCGGAAGTGCTGGAGCGATTTGCGCGGAAGGTGGGGCGGAATGTCACGCGGAGAGAGGTGGTCGCCGCCATCCTGAAGCCCGGCGAGCCTCATCCCTGGCGGGCGCTCTGGATGGAAACCTGGCGAGAAATCCAACTTGAGGTCGCACGCGGCTTTGCGGAAGCCATCGCCGAAGGCGCACCCGGCCCGACCAGGCTTGGGCTTATGAGTTCGCACCCAAGCTCGCACAGCGCCGAAGGCCGGGACTGGCACGCGCTCTTCGACGCCCTGAGCATCAACGGCAAGGTCGCGCACAGGCCGCACTACGCCGCATACGGCGACTCGCCGGGGAAATCGCGGGGTTACTCGATCATGATGCTCGATGTCCAGCGAGGTTTCCGGCCCGCCGATTGCGAGGTCGCGCCGGAGGTGGAGAACTTCCCCTTCACCGCCTGGAACAAATCCGATTCGCAGACCTGGTCGGAGATGGCGCTCTGCATGTTCTACGGCTCCGATGCGCTGCTTCTGGACCTTTTCCCCTTCTCCGGCAACCCTGCCGACGAGGAGCCGCAGATCGGCGGCATGCTCGATAGGAGCCGCCCTGCGCTTGAGTGGATCGCCGCCCGATTCCCGAAAGGCCTGGAGACTCGCGGCGTCGGCATCCCCTGGAAAGAGGACGCGCAGGCGCACGTCAGGACAGGCGCGGGACGCTCCCTGAGCGAATGGAACGCGACTTCCTTCGAGCCGGGGAACCTGCTTCTGCCGTACGGAGTGCCGGTTTCCGCCCGCCCTCAGCCAGCGAACGCCGTGTTCGGCAGCCTGGCCTGGGCGTTTGACGACGAGGAGGTCCTTCGGATGCTTTCCGGGGGGCTTCTGCTCGATGGAGCGAGCGCGGAAATCCTTCACCGACGTGGGTTCGCCGAGCACATCGGCGTGGAGTTCCGGGGCTGGGCGAACCGGGACGAGAGCGCGTATTCCCTTGAGGTGACGGCTTCGGAGGAGGCGGGCGTGCGCCGGGGTCTCTACTTCAACGCGAACACTCACCCTCGCCTTGCGCTCCTTGAGCCGCAAGATGGGGCGGTGGAATGGACGACGATCCTGACGCCCACGAGGGAGCGGCTCGGTTCGGGGATGATCGTCTTCGAGAACGCGCTCGGCGGGCGCGTCGTCATGATTGCCGCGCCGAACCCGGCAGGCCTGCCGCGCAGCTACCACCGTCAGACGATCACCCAGAACGCGGTTCGATTCCTCGGCGGCGGCACGTTCGCGTTCGCCCTGATCACTGGCGGGCCGGACCTCATGCCGATGCACTTTGAGGGCGAAGGGATGCGCCGCGTCGTGGTGTTCAATGGCTCGCCCGACCCGGCCAGGCCGGTGGTCAGGGTGGATGGCGCGAGGACCAAGCCTGGCGCGCTGACAGTGCTGGCTCCGCTCTCGAAGCCCGTTCGGGTGGATTGTACCATTGATCGGGGGCGGCACGGGATCACCGTCGTTCCTCAGGCTGAAGTCCCGTACCATGGCTATCTTGTAGTGGAATGGTGAACGATCCCGTCCTGGTCGTGCCGATGCTATAGTGTGTGTGCCTTGTACACCGAAAGATTTTCTGTCACGTGTATGTAATAGTAGGGGCGAGGCATGCCTCGCCCCTACAAGATGTTGTTCGCTTGTCTTGTATGGGGGTGATCTGCCCGCCGCTCTCGCATTCACACGGTAAGATATTTCCAACTCGAAGGCGTATTATGTCACGTGTCCTCATCATCAGCTACTACTTCCCACCGGCAGGCGGCCCCGGAGTGCAGCGCGTGCTCGGCTTCGTGCGCCATCTGCCCGCGTTCGGATGGGAGCCGGTGGTGCTCACAGTGGAGGGCGGAACCTTCTTTAACCGCGACGAAGAAGCCCTCAGTTCGGTGCCTGCGAGCGTGCCCGTCTACCGGACGAAGACGCTGGAACCGTTCGCGCTCTACAACCGACTCCGGGGACGTGCGGCTGACGAAGCGTTGCCGGTGGGGCACGTTGGGCAAGGGACGTGGGGACTTGGCGGGCGTCTGGCGCGGTTTGTCCGTGCAAACGTCTTCATCCCCGACGCACGGGTCGGATGGTTGCCTTTCGCCGTGCGTGCGGCGAAGCGCATCATCCGGGAGCGCGAGATTGACGTGATCCTCACGTCGAGTCCGCCGCAGACGGTCCACCTCATCGGTCTCAGGGTTGCACGGACGACGGGCCTGCCCTGGGTGGCGGATTTTCGTGACCCGTGGACGCGCATTTACTATAACGCCGAGCTGCCTCGCACCGGCGCTGCCCGGCGGATGGACTATCGTCTTGAGCAGAGGTGCGTTCGCGGGGCCACGCGCCTGGTGGTGATCAACGAGATGGTGCGCGATTCGCTGGGGCCACGCGCAGCCAACGCAACCATCCTGTCGAACGGATTTGAGGGAGACGATTTTCTTGGCGAGGTCCCGCCAGTGAGAGATCGTTTCATGCTCGCCTATGTCGGCAACCTCATCCAGATGCAGGATACCGCCACATTCTTCCGCGTGCTGGGAGAACTGGCACGCGAGAACCCGGAGTTCGGCGACGCGCTCTCGCTCGTCTTCGTCGGCAACGTGCATCAGGGGACGCGAGAGGAACTGAAGCGGAATGGGCTGATCGAGCGGACTACGTTCGCGGGCTTCCGCCCGCACCGTGAGGCGATTCGTCTTTTGCGAACGGCGACAGTGCCGTTTTTCATCGGTCTGGGCGATCTCGTGAGCGCGAAGATTTTCGAGTATCTCGCCACCGGACGGCCACTCCTTGCCCTTGCGCCGGTAGGCGGGGAGGTGGATCGTCTCCTGCACGAGGTCGGACTGCCGGGGGTCGTCGCTCATGCCGACAAAGAGGGAATCCGGCAGAGGCTTGAGTGTCTTTTCGCGGCATGGAAGGCAGGCGTGTTGCCCGCACGTCCGCCGATGAGCGGGGTGGAACATCTCACGCGAGCAGCACAGGCGAAAGCGATGGCGAAAGTGCTCGGCGAGGCGCACACCACGAGCGTCGTGTAGGGCAAGAAGATGCACGACGTAATGGACGTTTTCTTAATCGGGCTGGAGGCAATCCTCACCCCTGATTGGTATTTTGTAAGGTTCATGATAGCATCTGCTGGCCCTGAAGACCCAATACGGATACTCGTTTTCACCTTCACAATCCTCGGTATCGTTCTAGGTGGTTACTTCGTTGGCCGCTGGTGTTATGATCATCGATTGCATGCCATGGCCATGTTTGTCGTTGGTGTAGTTGGAGGAATTGTCTTGGGTTTCTTGGGCTTTGCGCTCATGGCTTCTCTTTCTATGCAGTGTCTGACATCGTATACGACCACGAAGAGCATAGAAAACGCATTTGCCCCTTTGAATTCTCTGATCAAGTTCGGCCTTGTAGTTATCGCATTTCTTGCGCCGATTTGTCCAGTAGCCATTTACTATTTCGCTCTGAGAGGAAACCCGAACTTCCTTATATCCTCAATCATAGTGATTTTTGGCCTCTCTCTTCAGATAGGGCTTTGTGCTGGAATTGGACACAGGATTTTCGAGGAACGATACCCCGAATCTTGGTGGAGTCGTTTCTACAGGAAATGTTAAGCCTACAAGTTCGTTTCTTTGAAGTGGCTTCTCTACAAAGGGAGTGGCTTTGTTGACATCCTCGTCCACATGTAGGGAGCGATCCTTGTGATCGCCCCAAGAAGGAAGGCGAATACGAGATTCGCCCCCTACGGCTTGGTGTTCCTTGACACGCGACGATGCAGGATGTCAACAGAGCCAAAGGGAGTCTATATTATGTCGTTTGGGACCGGAATCGTCTTCATCACCGGAGGGGCCAGGTTCATCGGACCGCATCTGGCCGCCGCGCTCAAGGCGAAGGTCCACCTTGCGGAGCTGGACGAGTGCCGCACGACGGCAGACGCAGATTCAGCCCTGGGCCGAGTCGTTCGAGGTGGTCCGGCGGATCGTGCGGTAACCGCCTCTGGCGGCGTTTCACCACAAGGCCACTTGCCCTGGGAGGCTTTTCCGCACTATCTTTGGTTCGAGCGATAGGGTGCCCTGGTAGCTCAGGTGGATAGAGCACAGGTTTCCTAAACCTGGTGTCGCCGGTTCGAGTCCGGCCCGGGGTACCAAGATAGGTCAACTGGGGGAACTGTGCCTGTGTGGTTAACGGTTCCCTCAGTTTTCCTGGCCAAGGCAAAGCTGCACAGCGCGGCGGAATTCCTCACCAGCTGCACCTCATTTCCTTTGATTTCAATGCGTTCGAGGAGGAAGTTCAGGTAGCGCTTCGTGAGGACGTGCTGGTTTGACATGAAGATTTCGGTCAGCCGCACCTGAATCTCGGCGAGATTGTCTTCTCTCAGA
>Ga0172366_10004535_pt1 | contig 10931 bp, 12 predicted proteins | sample LakKivSesite69cm_FD_114533 | JGI IMG/M metagenome (GOLD analysis project Ga0172366, IMG submission 114533) | Sediment microbial communities from Lake Kivu, Rwanda - Sediment site 69cm | ecosystem: Environmental > Aquatic > Freshwater > Lake > Sediment | place: Rwanda: Western Province, Lake...
CAAAATAGACGGCTACGCTTTTGGGCTTAGACCTAAACTAGAAGACAGCCCCAATAACTGGAAAGTTGTTGCTAGAAGTCTTTTTAATATAAAAAGTGATGTTACTTAATGTAGAGCGCGTGGTTTTTTGCTACTTAGGGGATGATTTCTTCTAAACTTATGCTTTGATGTAGCCTTTTCCTTTTTGGAGTTTTAGTGTGAAGCTGTGTTTTCCGTTTTGGGTGTATTCTCTGTATTGTGTTTTGCAGTTGTTGCGAGTGTAGGCTTGTACTGTGAATTGTCCGCCGCAATAAAAAGGGTTTTCTTCTAAGATTCCTTTTTGAGTTAAAATATGAATATTGGGTTCATAAATGTTTAGAATCTAAGTGTTTGAGTTAAATCTAGTGATAGTTTGTGAGTGAGAGTGAAGCGAAAGTTCTTGGTGATACATTTGAAGAAGCACAAAAAAGAGGAAAATACCGCTTCAGCTAAAGATGAAAATGAGAAGTTTTATTGTTCTGTTTGTGGTCGCGAGATTGAGGAGGAAGAGTATGAAACTTATGATGGTATGTGTTGGGAGTGCTGGGATGATCAGCTGACAGAAGAATCTGAAGACATGTTTGGAGACGTAATGTGAAATGGACGAGAAAAAAGTTTACGAGTGTATGAGGTGTGGCAGAAAAATCACAGAAGAAGAATATGAAACTTACAGCGGCATGTGCGAGGAATGCTACGAAATAGAAATAGACGAGCTAGACTATGAAGACGACGATTACTAGTAGTAAAAAATCCTAGAATCCTCCAATCAAGCCTCGTATGAAACAATTTCCTAAATGAAATAGATTCATTGCTTATCGATGTTGAGTTATAAGATCAATGTTTTAATTCTTCTGATAAAGATGGTTAATTCATAAAACTTATTTTCTAGATTTTGAAAACCCAATGTAACAAGACGCAACTGAACTTCTAACTTATGAAACAGAAAGGTGAGACCGATAGCGGATCCAAAATATAAGAAAATAATTCGCCTCATCGAGAACAAATCAGCCGTCAATTTAAATATTTGCCGCATTTCCTATCCAGAAATCTCAAGTGGAACGTTCCATTCTACGCTTAGCAAATTAAAGAAACATGGCTTAGTGAAAAAGGATTCAAAAGACAGCGGGTTAACCACATATACAAAGACAAACAAGTTTACGATGGAAAAGGCTATAGAAGTGATAAGAGCAAATCGTGCAGTCAGCATTGAACAAGAAAAATTAAGAAGACTGGAGGATGACGTTCTTAAAGCCGTCAACAATGTTGTTGATCCAGCAACCGGTTTAACTTTTGCTGAAACGCAAATGATAATCAACGTGGAGAAAAAAGAGCCCGGTTTTGTTCAGATAGAGTTTATTCCGCCGTTCTGCCCGTTAGCCCTTGAGTTTACCACATATATAGAGAATGCCGTGATGCGGGTTCTTGGTGTCAAGAAAACTTCTATTCGTTGTTGTGGCCAACCATTTGAACGACAAAACAATAGATCGCAGACTAAAACAAATCAGCACAAGCCAGCTTCTGCGAAAGGACTTCTGGAATATCTCAAGTGATTTCAAGCGCTATAGGATAAGATGGAGCTGTCCACGCAACTTTATCACAGTAGCGAATCAGGCACTTACTATACATGCTTCGCAGGCTCCAGATGTGTTTGTATGCGAGGAGGCAGATGCAATATTTCCTCATCCATAAAGTCTTTTAGTTTTTGCAAAATAGTCAATACAATAGTCGAATTTACGGATCTTGAAAGGAACCTAGGATAATAAAGCTGACTTATCCCGGCTAACTCTTTATACATTTCTCCATAGTCGCAACTCGGGTTATATTGCTCGAATATTCTCCTTAGCAAGAAGAACAATCTCTTCTCATCTATGCCACTATCCTTTTCTATGTCAAAGTAGTATTCTGAGCCCTTTCCGACATACTTGTAGTAATGTTTGGTCTTTCGGGCTAAAGTATCAAGCCTGCTCATTAATGCAGAAACAGGCGATTCGCCTCTACTGACTGTTTTGAGCTCATACTCCTTTTCAATCATGTCGAACCTTTTTAGGCAAGCTAGAACCTTTTGAAAAACTTCGGTCAAAACTGCTTTGTTTGCTTCATTGTTAAGTCGGATGGCTGATGATGGCGAAGTACTTGCCAAAAGAACTAGAGATAGGCTTGCCAGCTTTTCATTCCATAGAAGTTTTGTCTGCTCCACGGTATTGAATTTCTTATCTGATAACTCCAGGAAATTCAGAAACTGTTCCTCAAGAGTTTTACCATATTTAATCCGAATACACTGGGCTATGCCCTTGAAAGTCAATGCGTATTTCTCATTGTCTTCAGAGATTACTCTTTGTATAATCCCTTGCTCCAGAAGAGTATCTGCAACCTCGGGATTAAGCCATGTTGCACTTTCAGCGAACTTTTTTGACTTACTGTTTTCGGTCATACCATATATCTCGAAAATGAGTTTTGACGGAACATCTTCTTTTTTAATTCTTTTTGATTGTCCCATTACTGAGATCAATCCGTCGAAGAGTCTCAGCATTTCATCTTCGAGACTTGGTTGCTGCAACTTCAACCCCATCCTTTAATCTCAAGCATCTTGGAAGAAGATTCACGGGGCGGCCTGACAAGAACAGCTAACAGAAGCGAGCCTCTTTCATATTCATTCTGCAAATTGTTCTTCACGTTCTGCAAGTTTTCGGGATCAAGGTCAGCAATCTCGTCGATGAGCACTATCTTTTTCCTGTTAGAGTCCATTTTCTTGAAGCTTCCAGTGAGTGTCGTGATTTTGCTCTGCCCTTGTGAGAGCTTGTTGATAGGGATTTGCCTGTCTTCTTTCGTTGTAAAGGTGTCTTTTTCTATGTCAAAGAATTTTATCCCATGAAGTCTGTAGTCAAAAGCCACGGGCTCGAATTGGTTTCCTAGATATTCTCCAACTGCTTTCACGAACTTTTCGTAATCACGCAATCCAAATCCCGGCATTTTCTCCATGGAAGTAAATTGCTCTCGCACGTGGGTTGGGTCGTGAAGAATTTGGCTCCATTGAAAGACATTCTCTCGCACGCGCGAGATTGTCTCGTACAAAACTCTCAATTTCTTTTCTTTTTCTTCATATTTTGGTTTCTTGGTTGCATTTTCACGAAGCAAAGTGAGATTTTCCTCGATCTTACTCTTCATAGTCTCTTCAGTTCGAATTGAAACTTGTAATTCCTGCAGTTGTTTTTTGATATTTTCTGGGTTTCCGTCGATCAAAGCAAGCTCCCTCCAATTAGATAACAGCTCCGTTCGGTTTTCGCGTAACGCAACCTGCAGATCCAAACATCTCTTTTCAGCTTCAAAGAACAAGTTCTGTATGTCTCCAATTCCCTCTAGATCCTTGCTTTTTTGAGACAGTTCATAGATTTTTTCTTGGATTTTGTTAATTGCTGCAATTTTCATCTTCCTCTGATTCATAGCATTGTTTAGAGCGTTAAGCAGAGCAAAGACTCTATCGTATGCGATTCTTACTTTTATCCCACGAAGTTCTCGCAAAGCTTCGCGGACAGGTTTATCGATCAGAGGGACTATCTCATCTTCGAGGTATCGCTGAAAGAGCGTAATCATATCGTCCACCATCTGCATCTTCACGGCTTCTTTCTGCTTTTGTGGCTGTATTTCTCTGTTCAATTCATTAAGTTCTGAATAGTCGTTCTGTAGCAGTTTTTCGCTTTGAATGGAAACCCCATAAAGCACTAGTGAACTGCATGTCTGAACTATTTCTGTATTAATTCTCGTAAGTTCTTCGTCGGCAAACCTAAGGTTTAGCCGCTCTTTGTATAACTTATGAACAATGTCAGCACCCGTTTTGTCTTTCAGTTGTTCATATTTCTTTTTAAGGATGTTATACTCGGAGGTAATCTTGCCCTCGTTGCTCAGCAGTTCAAGTTTCTTTTTAATCTCTTCTTTCAACTCAACTTTTTTCAGTTTATCTTGAAGTTCAGTGACCTGTCCCCTTTTCTCTTTAATACTCTGCTCGAAATCTTGGGTTTCTTTAAGCATGATTTCTTCTTTTCTTTTGAACTCGTGAAATTCGCGGATATCTATCAAGTGTCTGTTGATTGAGCCTTGAAGAGAAACCAGCCCCTTTTCCAGATCATTAAGGTATCTGGCTAACTTTCCCAAACTGGCATTTACCACTTTCTTTGGATCGTCTTCTGTAAGAAAAACAACCTCAAACTTTCTGTCAATTGTCTCTAGTGCGACTGGTTTGGAGTTCAACCAACACTTTTGTTTTTGTCCTTTTGCACGTTCAATTATTAAATCGATAGGTTCAGGCTTGTCACAACAAATTCGGTAATAATATTCAAGAGTTTTATTCTCATCTAGATCTTGCAACTTTCGTTTTAGCGCGGGTTTCGTTTCCAACTCCCTTTCTTGATCAAGGTAACCTAAAGCCAGCGCCAAGCAGTTAAGTAGAGTAGTTTTCCCTGTTCCATTCCTACCCTCTATCTCAACAAGGTTAGCATCTATCGTGGACTCCACATCCTCTGGAGGGAATGAAAACGGGGCGTCTCCAGGTTTATGATATCCTGGTTCCATGTAACTCATTTTAAATTCAAACAAGTTCATTCCTCCTCCTTCAACAAATGCTCAATCTTCTCGTCGATACTCAGTTCTCCGTCCCATACTGCTTCCAGAATTTTCAATTCTTCTTCCGTAGTCAACTTCTTCAAAAGGTCTCTAGCGTATAGTTTTCCCTTCAAGTTTTCACCCCCATTAACGAAATCGGAAACTTCACCAACCTTATCTGCGGCAAAGCAACGCTTGATATTGCCGCAAACCCATTTTCAAGTGAAGATAACTCGACTGAGAATTCTTTTATATCGAATTTTTTCCCTACATTTCCAAGAGATCTAAAGAACATCCGTGTATTGACGATTGAGGTTAGCCCACTAGGTAAGTCTTCAGGGTTCTGTGAGGCAAAGATAACTCCTATCCTTTCTGATCGGCCCATTCTAGCAATGGCATTTAGCTCCTCAAGGGCTTGCACAGAGGCATCAGACCCATAGAAGTGGTGTACTTCATCGATCACTATTAGGACAGGGACATCCGAATACTGGCCCTTGATAGCCTTGGACTCATAAATCTTTGACAACAAATGGCGAAGCAGAACAGCCCCAAATATAATTGTGTCCTTGTATGAGAGATCTATGACTGATAATTTTCCAGGAACCATTATGTGATCTTCGCGTATTGCGAGGCAATCACGTTCTTGGCTGTCAAAGAAATCGATTGCACTTTCAAGAGACCTCAAGATCGCAGTGCACGTTCCTGGATGCAATGGAATCTCGCTCTCTTCACCTGCATGTGAGAGTGTTGGAAATATGTATTGGTTTTCTTTTGTCGCTCGCTCTCTAAACCAACGAATGAAATTGCGGAAAGTAATCTCTTGCCCATGGGTTCTTTCCATCCAATATCTGAATATGTTTGGCAACGCTTCTGCGGCTCTGTCTGTAATATTCTGTAGGACTCCAAGAAGAGAATTAGGTTCAAGATCTCGTGTTCTAAGGGTTATCGATCTGACTTTTTCCCTATTGACGCCTTCCTTATGCTTCTGTGTAGAAGCGGGGACATAGATGCTAAATTCCCCTGGTTCGCCGGTTGAAACTCCTAACGTATCCCACTCTTCCTGTGTTTGTTTCCCGAGTTTCTCGTTTTTGATTGTTGTAGGCTGATCCATCGTTAGCAGATCGATAGCTTTAACATTGATAGCGAGAACCGCGCCCTTTTCATGTGCAAGGAACTGTTCAATCAAACATTTCATAGCCACAGTTTTTCCTGAACCTGTCTGACCACAAATCATTGTCTGCAGGTAGAGTGAGTCGAACGGTATTCTCACGTATATCAAATGACCTGAATCGTCTTTGAGAGTGGAATTCTGAGTAAGGAAGCTCGTAGCCAGAAAAACAGGATAACCTTCTTTTGAAGTAAATATCTCATCGATTTCTTGTTGCGAAGTTCTTCGAGCAATGTCGTTCGGGTTAATGAAGCTGAACAAGCCATCTGGCCTTAAAGGAAATTGTCGTATCTCTCTTGCCAATATTATGTTCTTGCATTCTTGATCTTGTTTAAGCAAAGGAAGTTCGGCGTCAACGATCAGTGGTGAAGGCTCGAAAAGAGATTTCTGGTAAGATTTTTCAACGACCAGTATGTGTTTCACATTCTTATCGTCGGTCACGGTAAGGTAGGAACCTACAGGCAATATTCCATCTACATCTTTGGATGAAACTACCTTTATCAGTCCACTTTCTGTTCCAGTTACTATCCACATTTTCTCACCCGAAACGTACTTGGTTTATTGTAGGACGGAATCCGAGCCTACCAAGAAGCGCAGGAATGTTTAAGATTCTTATGCCTTCTCTAGCGTATTTTTCTGCTATAGCTATAGGACGTACTTGAGGGTTTGAATCGTCTCCTTGTACAAGATAGAAGTAAGCTATTAGATTCATTAGAGATGGCATTAAAGAGCCATATTTCTCAAATGTTAGACTATGCATTTCCACTCTTTCTGAAAAACCAGCAAGTGCCTTCATATAAGCGAACACTTTCGAGTTTCTGCTGTTGTATCTATCCGTGTATCTGAAAAAAGGAGATCTATACCCAGTTTTTAATCCGCAAGCTGCCCAATGAAAGTCACTATTGAATTCACTTGAAAGCTTGGGGTCATTTTCAATGATCAATCTGCTGTCTGAGTTCTTCACAAAATATAGAGGTATGCAATCGTTCTTTCTCAATTTTTCATCCATCTCAACGATGTACGTGGAGGCGTTTCCCCCAACTAGAGGACCATCGATGAGTATAAGCGAATGCGGTTCTACGCTTTCAAGTATAGAGTTTATTTTTGAGTTTATCAGTATCAAATTTCGCTCTTCTGCGACGTTCTCTGCGAAACGGATGTCCTCATCTTGCATATCTTTGAATTTCCTCATTGAAGTTAAGAAATATGGCAAGACAGTCAAGCTGAATTGGTATTTGTCTTCTATTTTGATAACTGACGAGCTGCAAAAAAGGAGATCTCCTTCTAGTGCCTTATAGTTCTGGACACTTTCGTCATAGGCGTATACATTCCAGTTCTTCATCAAGTCGATGCATCTAGGATCTAGAGCATAACTCGAGCCAAAACTTTCGAGACAACTCATCGTTGGGCTCATGTAAAACTCTTGCATTTTTACTTCAACGTCAGAGGGCACGAAAGAGACGTATTTTGTAACTTTCTTGCTTATATTGTCTAGTTTTATTTTGATTCGCTTAAGATCTATTTTACTTAACAATGGGAACTTCACCATCTAAGGGAGACGGGAGATTAGCCCTCATAGTGTGACCGCGAGTTCTTCATTTGTATACATTAATTTCTTCGGTTATTTATTTCTTATTAACTTGAAATCCAACTATGCAGAATGTAGAATTAAGCTATTATTGTAAACGTGATATCCATAAGTATTGCTGACATATAGGAAAAAGTCTGCATACATTAGTGAGAAGAATGCCTCGAAAAATTGATAAAAATATCTATAAAAAAAAACTTAAACTTCCAGAATTTTACTAACACGTTAAGCATCTAGCAACCATAAAATCAACAGCAAAAAGAAAAGCAGCGTTTAATCCACGTGTCAAGTCTTTTAGAAGGTTTTTCCTTGGTTCTTTTTTCTAATTTATCTTGCTTTCGAAGTGACTTGCTCTTTCTCTCGGTATTCTTTCAAACGTTCTAACGCGCGGATATAGCTAGTAGAGAGGTTTCTCTCTTTAGCATGCTTTAATCGCTCTTTGACTGCTTCTACTGTGGACAATGTAAGTTTGAGCTTCTCCCATCCTGAATTTCCCTTAGAAATTCTTGCTTTTTCACTAAGTGGTGTTGTCACGGTCTGTGGCAAAGCAGGTTTTGGCATGTCTTTCTTTACTACCGACCTTTGGTTTTTCACTTTTTCTTGAAGGAAAGTGCGAAGTTTCTTTGCGTCTGCCCTTTCTATGATTTCCACCTTGTCTACCGAGTTACTGGTTAAAGTTGTTTGAGTATAGCCTATCTTCTCTAGAATAACATTTTTCAGTTCAACGTCTATTTCATAGCCGGAACTATTTCTACCCAGTTCCTTTGCCACTTTCATTGTAGTTCCAGAACCTAAAAACGGGTCTAAGACTGTTTCTCCGACAAACGTATACAACTTTATCAAACGTCTCGGTATTTCCTCTGGAAAAGCAGCTATCCCCTTCTCAAGTCTATTTTCAAAAGGAAGAACATTAGTAATTCTCCAAACGGTAAGATACCATTTTTCTGAACTGTATTTCTCTAAGTCTATTTTAGAAGCTTCTTTAACTTTCGGGTCAAGACTTTTCATATAGCTATAGTCAAATTTACCTTTTTGAAAAATAATTATGTTTTCCTGTATGTTGTCCGGATAAAAATACATAGGATATGGATGCTGCAAGACCACTCCGCTACGCCTGCTAATTCTAATATACCCTTCTGGTTTTTGCCATACTATCCTGTCTCTATACCGAAAACCAGCCTCAACCATTATCTTTGTGACATCTGAAACCACCGGATATTTCTCTCCCTTAACAAGCATATCATCTGTTACAAAGGCCGCAATTCTTCCAGGAGCCATAACTCTGTACAATTCGTTTGCAAAAGCTCTAATCAGTTCAAGAAATTCTTCATAATTCCTGAATAAGTCTGGATAGTCAAAAGGAGCATTATAGTAAGGTGGAGAGGTAACCATTAAATGAATTGACCCGTCTGGAATTTCGTGCATGTTCCTACAATCTCCAAAAATGATTTTATGCCACATATTTCCCATATCACTCCACACCTAATTTTCTCGCATATTCTTCAACTGCTGCATGAACAGCGTCTGCCTTCAGTATTCTTGCTGGAGTATTCGTGTTCTTTCTTAGAGCTTCAACTGTTTTGTCAAGCAGAATTTTCGTTTTGTCTGAGACATAAATCATGGGCATTGTTCATTTTCTCCATAATATGCTATGTCGTAATAGTATTTAATAGTATCTCCTATTAATATGCTCGCCAAGTCAAATTTCTTTTACAATAATCTCTGAGCATACAACAGCCTTTGCACCCAATTTTGGGTTTTATTTGACAGAAAGAGGCTCTAGGGCACGAATCGCAAGCTATTCCTTCCAAATTGTCTGGACAACAATTAATCCCTATCTGAAAAGAACCATGGTCAACCATAATACAGTCTCCACTATTCCTACTTGTCACTTCTTGAATTGAGCTTCTCATTTTAGAAGCCACGATAACATTCCATCGACTATCACTTCCCTTCTTTCCCTCATGAATTACCTCAGAAACAAGACCAGCCCTCGAAAATATTTTGCCCACATGCCCATCTACTGGCATCTCAAAAAGTGCCCTATCCCATTTACCATTAGAAACATCTATTCCCAAATCCGAATGCCCTATCCATGAAATATACATCCTTACAGCTTTCCCTCTCAGAATTGATTCCACAACAGGATTACTTTGAAGAAATGCGGTTGCCTCTTTGGGAGTTTTGCACCCGCCTAACCTTTCTGAAAGACTAATTTTATTTAATATCATTTCATATATAAGAAAACCGCCAACTCTCAAAACAAACCAACCGAAACGCGGTAAAACCCTTCCTATTGCTGGAGAGACTTTGTATCCTTCCTTTAAAGGCACTAGCTTGTCAAGTTTTATAAGGCAAGTCTGGGGTTTAAAGAACAAGTCATCTTCGAATACTTTGTAAATATTAATCGCAGTTTTCCGTGCAGAAGGCGACTCAGCTTGCTGGTCAAGAAAAGCAGCTAATAGCAAAAATCTTGTCAATTTCTCCTTGTCTGAAGTCACCTCTCTTGGCAGGTTATTAATCATATCCGCAAGTTCCAAAGGTTGAAGAACTTTTCCAACATACTCCAAAACTTCAATCATATGCTTTTTTTCCGAAACAGACGCTTCATTTCCGACATGCGACTTGGTCAAATCCACCACTTTTGCTTATAATTCAGCGAAAAAGGTATTATGATTTGCGGTTTATGTTAACTTTAATGCATGGGTGGTATCAATAAACATAAAAAAAGAAAATACCTCTGACCATGTAACCTGCGATTCCATTCTAGTATTCTCCGTAGCGTGTTCCAGACCGATTTATAGTGATCTTACAAATTTAATAAGCCTTGCATAAAATGGCTGGAAAATCGATTTGAAAAACCCTATTAGATGGCTATTGTCATGGTGGTGTGGGTCAAAACGCTTTAGCCTCTTTTCCGTTGTCTTTTCTTCAGTGCGTCTTTTTCTTCAAGCCATTTGCCGTATTTTTCCAGCACTTCATCAATCTGTGTGTGAACGAAGTCTGAAGCACTATGATAAGGTGTGTTCATTTCTTTAACAGCAGCCTCAAGTCTCTCAAACTTGTCTCTTGGAATCTCTACGTATTCGGATTCTTCTCTGAGAAACTTTAGTCGCCATCTTGCAGTGTCGCGTATGAATTCTTCTCTTGTCGTGAAGCCTAAGCGCTTGTTTTCTCCTATGAAGTTTTCAATTTCTGCAAGCAGCTCAGACGGCAATATCACTGATCGGTTGAGCATGCTTCTATGGCGTCTTGATACGTCTGCATCTTGCCAGTTTGCGCCATAAGCGTTCCAACAGTTGCCGTCACTTTTCTGTGGATTTCGTCTGAAATTCTAAGCGTCTTCATTTCCTTGTCTTCCATCCTTTTAGGTGTTTAGACTATTCCTGTGATTGCTTCTGCTTCTTTTCTGCGTTTTCTCCTAAGCCATGCTTTTATGAATTCTTCTATTTCGTGCTTGTTGTATGGGTCTCGCCAGGCGTTTTCGAGGGCTTGGCACTCTTCTGTGGCGCCTATAAGCCCAAAGTAGTATAGGAGTTCTTGGTGCAGCTGTTCTTTTTC
>Ga0172366_10004539_pt1 | contig 10926 bp, 9 predicted proteins | sample LakKivSesite69cm_FD_114533 | JGI IMG/M metagenome (GOLD analysis project Ga0172366, IMG submission 114533) | Sediment microbial communities from Lake Kivu, Rwanda - Sediment site 69cm | ecosystem: Environmental > Aquatic > Freshwater > Lake > Sediment | place: Rwanda: Western Province, Lake Kivu...
AAGAGGCTAGATGCTAGAAGCTAGAAGTCGGGATTGGTGGCCAAATCCGAATGACGAAGCACGAATGACGATTGAAGCTCGAAGCGCGGGCAAGTGACGGAACCACGGATGAACGCAGATACACACGGATGCGGGCGATAACCGCAGATGACGCAGATTCCCAGAGCAGAATCCCAGAACCCCGGGACCCCTGAACCCCGGACTCTGCAGTTGCTCTCCGGTAATGAGGCGTGCGCGATGGGGGCGGTGCGCGCCGGGGTGCGGTTCTTCGCCGGGTACCCGATTACGCCTTCGACCGAAATCGCCGAGTATCTTGCCCGCGAGCTGCCTAGGGTCGGAGGCACGTTCATACAGATGGAGGACGAGATAGCGTCCATTTGCTGCATCAACGGCGCTACCGCGGCCGGCATCAAGGCGATGACGGCAACGTCAGGCCCCGGGTTCTCTTTGATGCAGGAGGGGATAGGGTATTCGATAATGGCTGAGCTGCCGTGCGTCATCGTGGACGTGATGCGCGGCGGGCCCGCTACCGGCACGCCGACCCGCACTTCACAGGGCGACGTGATGCAGGCGCGGCACGGTACTCACGGCGACCATCCGATAGTCGCGGTCTGTCCCTGGAGCGTCCGCGAGTGCTTCGACCTGACCGTGGAGGCGGTGAACCTGTCCGAGAGGCTCCGAATCCCGGTCATCGTGCTGATGGACGAGATTGTCGGACACATGCGGGAGGCGGTCGAGCTGCCGGAGGGGGTCGAGCTGTGGCAGTCGAAGCAGGCCAAGGTAGCGCCGGCTGACTACTACCACTATGACGATGCCAACAACTACGACGCGCGGATTGCCAGCTTCGGCGAGGGGTATCGCGTGCACCTGACCGGCCTGACCCATCGGAAGGACGGGTTCCCGACCGACGAACCGGAGATTATCCGCTGGAACATGGACAGGTTGCGGAAGAAGATTGACGATAACCGGGACTGGCTCTGGGACGTGACCTATGAGGACCTCGGGTCGGAGACCGTTATCGTCACATACGGCAGCGCGGCGCGCTCGGCCATGGAGGCGAAGCGGCAGTACGAGCAGAAGACGGGGCGCCGGGTCGGCATCCTGCGCCTGCGGATGATATGGCCTTTCCCGATGGAGCGGATGATTGCGTTGATGAAGAGCGCGCGCCGCGTCATCGTGCCGGAGATGAACCAGGGGCAGTTGCGCCGGACCATCGAGCGGAGCGTGAGCCGGAATGTGCCGGTCATATCAGTCCAGCGCTACGACGGCGAGATGCTGACCCCGGCGGAGATAATTGAGGCGTTGTGAGGAAATGACCAATCACCAAATCCCAATGACCAGTCAAGCAGGAAATGACGAGGCACTAGTCAACCTGCGCTTCGAGTATCGGTTATTTGGGCATTCGGGCTTGACTGTGAATTGGGGTTTGGGCATTGGAGTTTGACGCCATGGAAGAGCATCAGAGACTTGCTGAAGTCGCGGCCGTGAACGAGTTCCTGGAGTACTTCCGGGTTGACGAGCGGTTCCCGCATATTCTCTGCCCTGGCTGTGGAATCGGAACGGCAATGAATACGGTCGTGCGGGCACTCATCGAGATGGGCGTGAGCCAGGACGAGCTGTGCGTGGTATCCGGTATCGGCTGCTCGTCGCGGATTTCCGGCTATCTGGACTGCGATACGTTCCACACGCTGCACGGCCGGGCTTTGCCGGCCGCGACCGGTGTAAAGCTGGCCAAGCCGCATCTCAAGGTGGTCGTTTTCGGCGGGGACGGCGACATGCTGGCAATCGGCGGCAACCACTTCATCCATGCCGCGCGCAGGAACATCGACGTGACTGTCTTCGTGCTCAACAACTTCACCTATGCCATGACCGGCGGGCAGTACTCCCCGACCACGCCGACGCTGGAGAAGGCTGCGACCGCGCCCTACGGCAACGTTGAGCGCGACTTCGACACCTGCTTCATGGCCCGCGCGACCGGAGCGATGTTCGTGGCCCGCAGCACGACCTTCCACGTCGCCCACCTGAAGAAAATGGCGAAGCTGGCGCTCGGGAAGCGCGGTTTCAGCGTGGTCGAGATAATCTCGCAGTGCCCGACCTTCTATGGCCGGCGCCAGGGGCTGGGCGACGCCGTGAAGATGCTCCAGTGGATTCGCGACCGGTCGGTAGACGTAAGCAAGGTTCCTGACCCGTGGCAGGTGCAGGATAAGTTCGTCATCGGCGTGCTGCACGACCGCGAGGAAGTTCCGCCGTATACCAAGCTCTACGAGCAGGTGCGGGCGAAGGCGAGATGAAGACTGAGATAAGGCTGGCGGGCACGGGCGGGCAGGGAGTGATACTGGCGAGCGTCATCCTGGCTGAGGCGGCCGGCGTGCACGAAGGAAGGTACGTGGTGCAGACGCAGAGCTATGGGCCGGAGGCCCGGGGCGGAGTATCGCGGGCGGACGTCATCATCTCCGATGAGCCGATTCTGTACCCGAAGTCACGCCGGCTCGACGTGCTCGTCTGTCTGTCTCAGCAGGCAGCGGAGAAGTACTTCGACGACCTGAAGGTCCATGGCGCGGCGATTATTGACAGCTATTACGTTCGCGAGTGCCCGCGCGAGGGAGCAATCTGTCTGTCCATGACCGAAACCGCGCGCAACGAGTTGGGACGCGAGCTCTTCACCAACATCGTGATGCTCGGTGTCGTCGCGCAGGTGACCCGAGTCGTCAAACTAGACTCACTGGGAAAGGCCGTCTCTCACCGCGCCCCGGCCAAGACGCTTGAGATAAACAAGAGAGCACTGGCGCTGGGGTGGAAGCTGGCAGAGGGCAGAGAAACGAAGTCAGAAGTCAGAAGCTAGAGTGAAGAAGCTAGAAGGGCGGACCCGAGTGAACCCGTCTATTCAAGACCGCGTCGCTGAGATGATGGAACCGAGGCTGTATGGCAGGGGCGTAGAGCGGGTGCGGATGATTCAGACCCACACGTCCTGGGTATTCCTGACCGGCGCGCGAGCCTATAAGGTCAAGAAGCCGGTCAACTTCGGTTTCCTCGACTACACTTCGCTGTCAGCGCGCCGGCACTTCTGTCACGAGGAGTTCAGGCTCAACCGTCTTCTCTCACCCGACATCTACATCAAAGTGCTGCCTATCACCGAGGTCAAGGGCAGGCTTGGGCTCGGAGGCCGGGGCGAGGTCATCGACTACTGCCTGGCGATGAAGGAGCTGCCCCAGGATTGGATAATGACCGAGCAGCTCAGGAAGGGGCGGGTGACGTTCGAGCATATTGACCAGATTGCCAGGTCAATAGCCGGCTTCCACGCGCAGGCCGAGCGTGGTCCTGAGGTCGCTCAGTACGGCAGCACCAAGACCATCCGCTTCAACTGGGATGAGAACTTCGCACAGACCGAGGAGTTCCGAGGCAAGACTATCAGTCAGCGTACGTTTGACGAGACCAGGGCGGCGGTCGAGCGGTTCCTGGCCGGGAAGCGGGGGTGGTTCCAGCGCCGGCGCGCTAGAGGGTTCGTGCGCCGCTGCCACGGAGACTTGCACTCGAAGAACATCTTCATAACCGAGGGTTCGAGGGTTCAAGGGTTCACGGGTTCGGGCCAGAACCCTCGAACCCCGGAACCCGGGGACCCCGGCTTTATCCGTATCTTCGACTGCATCGAGTTCAACCCGCGCTTCTCCTGCTCGGACGTTGCGTCGGAGATAGCTTTCATGGCCATGGACCTCGACTACTGGGGACACAAAGACCTCGCTGACTTCTTTGTGGAACGATACGTGGTCCATACCCGCGATACCGGGCTGCTCCGCCTGCTCAACTTCTACAAGTGCTATCGAGCCTACGTGCGCGGCAAGGTCACGAGCTTCGTTCTCAACGACCCCGGCGTTGGGGCTGAGGACAAGAGAGTGGCCAGGCGGACCGCAAACGAGTACTTCGGGCTATCGCATCGCTATGCTCAGAGTCTTAGAAACAAGCCGCAACTGGTTGTCATGATGGGGCTGCCGGGCGTAGGCAAGACCTATGTCGCGCGACAGCTTGCCGAGCGGATTGGCGCGTTCCACTTCCTCTCGGATTCCATTCGGAAGCAGCTTCTAGGCATTCCGGTTGGCCAGCGCCGGTCCGAGGGTTATGGCAGGGGCATCTACAGGGGTGACATCGGCAAACGTACGTACGACGAGATGCTGCGCCGGTCGCGCGTCTACCTGTCGGCCGGGTTCAGCGTGATTGCCGACGCGACCTTCTTGAGCGAGGATTCGCGGCAGCGTGCCGGAGAGATGGCGGCCAAGGCCGGGGCGCCGGTGCTGTTCGTGTTCGCGGATTGCCCGGAGCGAACCGTCAGGGCGCGGCTGCGGCGCCGAACGGCCGAGTACTCGTTCTCGGATGCCACGTTTCCCGTCTACCGGGCGATGAAGAAACGATACTTCGGGCCTCAAGCTTCAAGCTTCAAGCTGCGGGTCAGGGAATCCTGCCTGTTGCGCGGGGATTGCGGTTTCGTCGAGGTCGACACCAGCCAGCCACTCAAGCGGTCCCTGGCCAAGATTGAGCGCGCACTACTTCGTATCTGACGCCCACATCGGCGGCAGCAGCACCGAATCAGAAGAGCGGCTGTGTGCCTTCCTTGAGGCAATCCGCGGCCGGGCCGATTCGCTCTATATCCTCGGCGACCTGTTTGAGTTCTGGTTCGAGTATTCAAGAGCGATTCCCAAGCTCGGCTTTCGGGCGCTTTCACAACTCGCCGAACTCAGCCGCACCGGCACGCGCATCGGCTACCTGAAGGGCAATCACGACTTCTGGTTCAAGGACTTCTGGCGCCGTGAACTTGGGGCTGAGGCGGCCGACGAGCTGGACGTGACGCTGGACGGCAAGCGGGTCTACCTTGCCCACGGTGACTCTTTGGACCGCGCGGCTGTTCCCCAGTTCTTCCGGGCTTTGATGCGGAGCCGGTTCAATGGCTGGCTCTACTCGCTGCTTCATCCTGATGTCGGCATCGGCCTCGCTCATGTCGTGGCCGGCATCGGCCGTGCCGATAGCGCCAAGCCGAGTCTGGCCGAGGACATGGCAACTTTCGCCCGCGGCAAGATTGAGTCCGGTTTCGACATCGTCATCTTCGGCCATTCACACTTGCCCGAGTTGCGGCAGATAGGCGGCGGGACCTACATCAACATCGGCGACTGGCTGATGCACTTTTCCTACGGCGTCATTCGCGACGGCGTCCCGTCGCTGGAGGTGTTCCACGAACAGAGGTGAAGGCAAAGGTCCCGGCGCCTCTACCTCTTCCTTTGCCTTTACCTTTGCCCGCGGCGCGTGGCACGGTGTTCACGCTTTCCTCAAGCTGATGCTCATCGTGGCCCCGGTCTATACCGCCGTCACAATTCTCAAGTACACGCCGGCCATCAGGGTCTTTGCCGAGTTCATGGCGCCGATGATGCGGCACTTCGGGCTTCCCGGGGAAGCCGCGCTGGCCGTCATCCTCGGCAACCTCGTCAATCTCTACGCCGGGCTGGGCGCGGTCACCACGCTCAGGATAACGACAGGTCAACTCACCGTGCTCAGCCTGATGCTGCTGCTTTCTCACTCACAGATACTGGAGACCGCCGTCTTCTTCCAGATAAAGGCGAAGTGGTGGCTGCTCTGGTTCATACGGCTGGCGCTTTCGTTCCTCGCCGGAGTGGGGCTCAAGCCGCTCATCGTGAAAGCCGGCCCGACCGGGGCCGCGGATGCGGCCCGTCTGGCGCAGATGGCCCAGATGCACTACGCCGGCATCGGTCCGGCGCTCGGGAACTGGGTAAGGGGCTTGATATTAGATACCGGCATCAAGATGCTCCTCGTGCTGGTGGCGATTTTCATAATATTGGAGCTGGGGCGGCGATACGGGCTCCTGGAGAAGACCTTACACGTGATCGGTAGAGCGACCCGGTTCATCGGACTCCGGCCCGAGTCAGGTATGCCGTGGCTGGCAGGCAACGTCTTCGGAATCGTTTTCGGAGCCGGAGTCATCGTCGAGACGGCCCGCGAGGGGCGGCTTGATTCGAAACAGGTAACGCTGGTGGCCACATTCCTGGCCCTTTGTCATGGTCTGTTCGAGGACACCGCGATATTCATGGTTCTGGGCGCGAACATGTTCTGGATACTGGTGCCGAGAATCGTGCTGGCCGTCGCGGTCACGTGGGTGCTGAGCAAGGTGCTAAGGACCAGGAGTGAGGAGTGAGGATAGAGGAATGAGGAGTGAGGACCAAGGACCAAGGACCAAGAACTAAGGTGTGGCGTTGCTTGACAAGGCGTAGGGGCGCCGCATAAGATTGACGTGCAGGACCGCAACCTACAAAGGAGACGAAGTGAGGATTGACCTGATTGCTAAGAAGAACGGGACCGGCCGAGTGCTGGTCGCACTCATGTTTGAAGGCGACAAGACGCCGCTCGCAGTCGCCGGCGACGAGGGCAAGAACTTCGCCGCAGTCGCGGCCGGAGAGAAGTTCACCGGCCAGTTGAAGAAGACAAGCCTGCTCCGGGCCGATGCAGGCGCGTGGAAGCTGATTCTCGCCGGCCTTGGCAAGCGGAAGGAGTTCGAATTGGACCGAGTCCGTTCGGCTACGGCCAAGGCGCTGAAGCGGGCCGATGACATCGGGGCCGAATCGGTCGGCGTGCTTATTCCGGAGAGCAAGGAGGTACGGGGCAGCCTGTCCGATTTCGCTGCAGCCGCAGTGGAGGGAGCGATTCTCGGTGAATATCGATTCGATAAGTACCGGACTCCGAAACCCGACGACCCGAAACCGGTGGGTGAGCTGACGCTGGTGTTCGCGAGCCCTCGGGACCTGTCGGCCGCGATGAGGAGGGCGGTCGATGAGGCGGTGGCTCGGTCCGAGGCGGTCTGCTTCACCCGGGACCTGGCCAACGAGCCGCCCAGTCCCAAACCTCCGGAGAAGATGGCGGAGACTGCCGCGGGGCTCGCCAAGAAGGGCCGCGTCACGGTTCGGGTCATGCACAAGGCCGAGCTTGAGAAGATGGGGATGGGCGGCATCCTGCGTGTGGGTGCCGGTTCGCACCAGCCGCCCTGCCTCGTACACTTGACCTACACGCCGGCCGGGAAGTCCAGGAAGACGGTGGTGGTCATCGGCAAAGGCATCACGTTCGACTCCGGCGGGCTCTCCATCAAGCAGGCGCAGGGCATGGAGAACATGAAGGACGATATGGCCGGGGCAGGGGCAGTGCTGGGGCTCTTCAAATGGTTGGCGTCGGTTGACGTCCCGGTGACGGTACACGGCCTGGCGGCGTTCGCGGAGAACATGCCGGGCGGCGGCGCGCAGAAGCCGGGCGACGTCATTCGGCACTACAACGGCAAGACCGCTGAGGTGATAAGCACGGATGCTGAGGGCAGGCACCTGCTGGCCGACTGCCTCGCCTACGGCTCGACCCTTAAGCCGGACCTGATGATTGACATGGCCACGCTCACGGGCGCCTGCGTCGTCGCGCTCGGGGATGAGTACTCGGGTTTACTTGGAACCGACCAGCGGACCATCGACCGGTTGATTGCGGTCGGTAAGCAGCAGGGGGAGTTCTTCTGGCAACTGCCGCTTCCGGACCGCTACAAGTCGCATCTCAAGAGCAAGGTCGCAGACATGAAACACACGGGCAAGCCCGGGGTCGCGGGAACGATTACGGCCGGGCTGTTCCTCCGGGAGTTCGTAGGCGAGGGCATTCCGTGGGTCCACATCGACATTGCCGGGCCTTCGTTCACCAAGGAAGACTGGGACTACGCGCCTGCGGGCGCTACCGGTGTTCCGGTCCGGACCATCGCGGCGCTGCTCAAGGGGCTGTAGCCGGTCGAGAGAGCTGGCCTTGACCGATGGCCGATAGCTCGGTCCGCTTCGACCGCGTCACCGTCGCCTATCAGCAAATGGTGGGCATTGAGAATGTCAGCTTTGACCTCAAACCGGGCGAATTCCTCGGCATAGTAGGGCCGAACGGCTCGGGCAAGACCACGGTGCTGCGCGCTGTCCTTGGTCTTGTGGCGCCAGCAGCCGGGAGCGTCCAGGTGCTCGGCGCTTCTGGGCACGACATCGTACACGTCCGCAGGCAGATCGGCTACGTACCGCAGCGCCGGCCGCTCGACCCGCAGTTTCCTATCAGCGTTCGCGAGGCGGTCGCTATGGGGCTCTACCCTGCGCTCCGGCCGTTCCGCCGACCGACGGCCGACGACCGGAGGCGCGTCGAGGCAGCACTGGTTTCGGTCGGTCTCACAGATTCCGCCGACCACGTGGCCGGTCACCTGTCCGGCGGCCAGCAGCAACGCCTGCTCATCGCGCGAGCACTAGTTCCGGAACCGCGAATCCTGCTGCTCGACGAGCCGACGTCGGCCGTAGATGTGACAACCCGGTTCGCGATCGTCGAGCTCGTGCGGAGGCTTCATGCCGAGCGCGGTCTCACGACCCTCTATGTCACCCACGACGTCAACGAGATACTGCCTTGCGTTGACAAGGTGCTGTACATCAATCGCACCGTGCGGGCGTTCGGCAGTTGCGAGCAGGTGCTGAACCGTGAGACCCTGGAGGCGCTGTATGGCGGCCCGGTAATTCTCGTGGAGGAAGGCGGCCGTCGGTACGTCGTCGTCGGGGACAGCCATGCTTGAGTTCCTGCGCTACGGATTCATGCAGCGGGCTCTTCTGAGTTCCGTTATCGTCGGAACGACCTGCTCCTTCATCGGCGTCTTCGTGGTGCTGCGTGGGATGGCGTTCGCCGGTTCCGGACTCGCGCATGCCGCCTTCGGTGGAGTGGCGTTGGGATTCCTGCTGGCCGTCAACCCGCTAATCGCGGCGGTGCTTTTCTGCCTCGGTACGGCCGGGCTCATTCAGGTCGCGAGCCGCCGGGCGCAACTGCGGATGGACGCGGCCATCGGCGTCTTCTTTGCGTTCGCGATGGCGCTGGGAGTGCTCTTCATAGGGCTTATGAGGCGCTACGACGCGCGGGTCTACGGGTACCTGTTCGGGAACGTGCTCGGCGTGACGCAAGGCAACCTCATATTGATGGCAGCGCTGGGCCTCGTCGTCATCGGCGCCATCGGTCTCCTGTACCGCCAGCTCAAGTTCCTGACGTTCGACGAGGAGATGGCCGAGGCGAGCGGACTGCCTACCGCGGCCTTGGCCGGGCTACTTCTTGGTCTATTGGCTCTGACCGTTGTCGTGTCGCTCAAGACGGTCGGCATTATCCTCGTTGAGGCGCTGCTCGTGACGCCGGCCGCCACCGCATACCAGTTGACGCACCGTTACGGAATGATGTTCGTGCTTTCCTGGATTACCAGCGTCGCATCCTGTGTCGCAGGGCTTGTCATTTCCTATGCGGTTGGTATTCCGTCAGGCGCGGCAATCGTGATTGTAGCGACAGTCGTCTTTGCTCTTGCCGCTCTCTTTTCTCCCAAGAGGCGCAAGTGCAAGGTCTGCGGCCACGAGTCCGGGGCTTGACATGCACTGAGCCCTTTCTAGAATTCTCGCATGGGCAGCATGAGGCGAGTTGTTGCCGCACTGTGTCTTGCCTTGGCGTCTATAGTCGGGGGCGCTGTTGGCGCGACCTGGGTCGAGACGTCCCGGGCGGACTTCGGCGACGGGCAGTTTGAGAGCAACCTGTTCGCTTCCTTCCGCGACAGCGGGACGGTGGAGTTCGTCCCTCGGTTCGACCTGAACGGCGACGGCTGGATGGACGTGGTGTGCTCCGAGGGCTACGGCGACCACGTCTACGTCTACTTCGGCGATTCATCGGGGTTCTCCCCAGGCCGCTCGCGGTCTTATTCGGTGCCGGGCGGCGCCGCTTGCGACATAGCCGACTTCAACTCCGACGGGTACGCCGACCTGATACACATGGGCTGGCGTGCCAAGCCCTACGGGACCATTTACTGGGGTACAGACTCGGGTCCCGGCCCATACGTCACTGAGCTGCCGGTCAGCAACTCGGAGGCCGTGGCCACGGCCGACCTTGATAACGACGGCTATCTCGACCTCGTCTTTGCCTCTGAGGACGGCACAAGTTATATCTACTGGGGCAGCAGCGCCGGCTATTCTATCTCAAACGTCACGCTCATCTACCTTGGGACTGACACCGGCCACAACTGGGTCGTTGCCGACCTTAACGAGGACGGATATCTTGATCTGCTTGCCTGCTGTACCAACAGCTATCGTCGCCAGCCGGTTTTCTACTTCGGGCCAAACCGTACCTACCGTACGGAGTGGCTGGATTTCTCAGCCGGCGGCGGCTACAACGCCCAGGGAATCACAGTCGCCGACTTCGACCAAAACGGTTGGCTCGACATCGTGTACACTGGGCACAACGACATCACCCAGACTTGGATATACTGGGGTTCCGATTCCGGATTCAGTGTCCAGAGCCGGACGATACTCAACACTGACCGCTGCTTTGGTGGCAGCGCCGCCTATGACTTCGACAAGGATGGCCTGCTCGACCTGCTCTTCTTCCGCGGCTCCTACTACTGGCCGTCGCTGTTCAAGCCGATCATTTACTACAACACGGGCTCGTCTCCCTACTTCAGTGACTCGAAGTCGGACACTATTGGTACCATATCCATGAACTCGACCGGGGGGCGGGTCGCGGATTTCGACAACGACGGGAACGTCGATATCTACCTCGACGACTTTCGCCCTAGCGACTCCGCCAAGGTGTTCTGGGGGCCTGATTGGAGCAAGGTTACTGAGCTTCCCTGCTATTCCGGTCACCACGGGATGGCCCGTCCTATCGGCAACGCATACGACCGTTCGTATCGTGAGGGGTATATCTCCTCGGTCTTCGACGCGACCGGCATCACTAGCTGGCACACCGTCACGTGGGATGACTTGACGCCCGGAGGTTCCAGCGTCGAACTCGCGGTGCGGACCGGCGAATCCGCAACGCCTGACCAGACGTGGAGCGGCTGGTATGCGGTGGCGAAGGGTGATACCG
>Ga0172366_10004540_pt1 | contig 10926 bp, 8 predicted proteins | sample LakKivSesite69cm_FD_114533 | JGI IMG/M metagenome (GOLD analysis project Ga0172366, IMG submission 114533) | Sediment microbial communities from Lake Kivu, Rwanda - Sediment site 69cm | ecosystem: Environmental > Aquatic > Freshwater > Lake > Sediment | place: Rwanda: Western Province, Lake Kivu...
CCATACAATTGTACTATTTCAATCCACGCTCCCCTGCGGGAAGCGACACTTTGTCGGCCATTTCGGGTGCTATAATGGAATAATTTCAATCCACGCTCCCCTGCGGGAAGCGACCGTTTGTAGCGATTGGCAACGAAAATTGCTATTGCATTTCAATCCACGCTCCCCTGCGGGAAGCGACGGTATACGTCACAAATGGCGTAATCGTTGACGTTTATCTACTCAGTTCCGCGAACCTTCTCATCAGAATGAAAACCCATTCTGTCTGGCATAATTGGAATCTTCTTAATATGAAGTTATCAAAGAGCTTAGGAACATCGCGAACCTGCCAGGCAATTAATGTCTAATACAGGTTCGCGATGCCCTACCCGAATTAAAATCCGTCGATGTCTTGTCGAACCACATCGGGAATGTCTTCTACAATGATGTCATAATCCTTGACATCCGAAGGCGTATCCACCTTTGGCGTAATCTTCACGGACTCCTCGATGCGACGAGGACTACAGTTTCCCAGCCGAATACCGCCGTGACCGTTGGCGTTACCGTTTTTGCTGGGATGCACCCACCAGAACACCTTGACGACTTCCATACTGCCGATGGGACGGCTCGTCGAAGCATCATTGACGAAAAGAATGGGGAGAACGGCTTTCAGGTTCTCCATGTCCTGTACCGTCACTCCGTTCTTTTGGGCCAACAGAGGATAGATATGCCCGAACATCTTGTACAGACCGTGCCCGACCCGATAACGCAGACCCAGAGTGTCCGAGTTCTTTTTATCGGGGTTCTCGGGGTTGTCGGTCCCGTTAACCGACTTGGAAATCTGGATAGTGTCAATGATAACGGGGCAAACGCTGAAAGCGCCCTGCGTCGATACCGCGCCCGTCACGCCAACGCTGATTCCCTTGCTGTTGGACTTCGTGCCGTTTTTGCCTCCCTTCTTGCGAGCCGACTTGCCTTTCCCTTTGGGAGCATTTTCGGCTTTCGGGGCTTCGGATTCGGACTCGCCGTCAGCCTCATCGTTCGCATCCTGGGATTCGTCGGCGTATGCATAGAGGCTCCCAAACATACGAACGTCATCCCAGAGTATACAGGACATGTCGTACAGCTCGTCCATCCCAAAGTCGCTGTAGGTGCCTGGCGAGGCGATTTTGGCGGGGTCATTCAGCTTCGCCATAACACTGTCGCGAGTCCTGGCCGGGAGGTTCTCCGCAAGCAACTGCTTCAATGCGGGATCGGTGAAGCACTTTTTGATCATTTTGTCCAACCGGTCCTCCAAAGACGTGCACCCGTCGATGCGTTTGGCGTGGGACTGGATGAAAATCGGACGGCCCATTTCCATCAAACGGTCCCGGATCTTCCGGCGGATGCACTCATGCGTGATTTCGCCGATTTGATCGCTGTTCACCCTGGGCTGATTACCCCCGAGGGGATCGCCGTTCGGGTTGCAATTTCTGACGTTAAAGATAGCGCAGAAATCGATGCGATCTTCCAACAGATTTCGACCAACGTTTTCGTTACTCATGTGAAAAACTCCTTCAATATAAATACATCCTAACAGTTAAACGACACATTCCTTACGAAGATTCTTCCAATAGTTGTCTTTCTCAACGTAGTACGTCACCAAGAACTCGGGATCCAACGGCTTGTCACAGAACCCGCCCGGTTCAAACAGGTTGGAAATCTCCCCCACCTTTTTGTCGAAAGTAGAGGCAAAGCCCAGAACCTTGGCCCGATACGGCGACAACGCTATGCACAGTTGCTTCCAGGTGGACGCAGGACGCATGGAGAACTTGGCCAGCCATTGCTGAGCATGGGTCATCCGGTCCTTGTGATTGTTGCCGACATAAAGGGCCATCTGTTCAAGCAAATCGGCCCACCCCAGCAACCGACCGAAAAGATACGACCTTCTTCGACATGTTTCATCAATAGACATACAGTACTTCCTTTCTGCGTGAAGCATTTTGTAAAGGGAACAATGGACGCGAACAACTCCCATCCATTTTAGTTCCGTTTTGAACGACAATCGGGAGCAAGCCCTGCGATAAACATTATTCGCCACATCCACCGGGAAACGGGTACCGGTAAGTTCCGCCATAAGAATGCGAAGAAAAAGGTTGTCTTTGAGCGTGTCCGAAAGAGATTTGATGGAATATGCGGCTTTGATGACAGACATGATGGATGGGCAACCGAAATACGAACGCAGTTTGCCGTCTTGCGTAAAGTAGGTATGTTGCCAAGCAGCGGCGAGGTGCCAGTTTTCGATGCGTTTGAGATATTCCGACGCGCTTAGCTCGGCGTAATGCTTGACCGAGAGGCGACCCATAGAAGACCGCCCCAGTATCATGATGTGGACCTTGGCAACATCACCTATACGCTGCGTGTACCCATGCAGGTATCCCCGGAATTTGGAGGCAAAATCCTTTTCGAAGCTGTCAACTATCTTGGTAGAATCTTGCGGTTCGTCAGAGCCGCCCCACTCAATTCCATCGTTTTCTACGATTTGCCGCGAGCTGACGGTTGGATTGACAACGGGGTGATCGTTGTCCATCCACAAAAGCAAAATCGATCCCTGCGACTGTCCGATGTCACCGATACGTATACCCTGTTTGCGAATTATCCATCGCAATGCACGATGAATGTACTGAGAAGTTTCTGACCCGATGGAAACCGCCTCGTCCCTCGTGCTAAAACGACCGCGAAATGTCATGTCCTTTCCGTCGCTGGACGCGCAAATTAAGCGAGATGTATCCGCATCCGACAGAAGTCGTGAGGGATGTAGGCGAGCAATGGGCGATAAGGCACCCGTTATCATACAATGAGCCATCGGTCCAGTTTTTTGGACTGACGAATAAAACTGTATCCAAGAACGCCGAACCTCGGGGTCAGTCCATATCTCGGAACAAGGATCGCCCGGTATATGAACGATCCACCGAACCGACAGTCGAACCATTTTTTCCATCAGAATGACATCCGGTGGTTTGTTCGTCATCGAAACGGGCGTGTTCTTTATGGCTTTGAAAATCGGAGGTAGACCGCTTTTTCCCTCCCATTGCGCCTGAACATCTTTCGGCGCACCACCCGCCTCAAGTATTAACCGCCCATCGTGGTCCGTCCAGAAAACATGATGAGCAATTAAGTCCGCAATAAGGCATTCGCGATTAATATAGTCGCAGACCACCCGAACTTTCGGATTAGCCACAGCCGATCCGCACCAGGCCGAAATGAGTTTTTGATACGCCGTGAAGCGGCTTTCGAGTCTTTGTCGTTGCTTGTCATTAATCTCGCCGATGTGTTCCACAAGGTCGCCCGCGAGATACATCAGCTTGTCACAAAGCGGGTGAGGCGAAACCGATTGTCTCGATGTTTCGCTTTTGTCCGTACAGGGAACAACAATCTTCCGCCCCGCATCTCTTCCATCAATGACCTCGATACCAAGTACTTCCGCACGGTCATTCAAAGTTACTTGAAGATTGGCCAACATCGTGGTATGGTTCAGAGGAAGTAACGGCTCGTTGTCACCGTCGCTCGATATTGCAGTACGTGCCGCATTCCGTTTGTAAACGTCAAAAAGACTATCTGCCCAGCCCATAATTTAACCTCCATCTAAAGTTACGACACAGCAATTCTGGCAGGAATGTTGGGTTTCATCGCCTTGATAAACCATTTCTCGCACTGCTCAGGGCGAAGGAACTCGATACGACCATTTCTCATGACCGGATGCCACATATATCGATACAGCTTTTCCTCGCCGTTTTCTGAGGGGTAGGAAAAGCTATGGAACATGAGGGAAAATTTCATCTCAGGAGTGCTGTCATAGAAACCTTGTCCCTCGTCGAAATCAGTCGGAGCAACGGTACATCCGCAATCGGAAGTACCAAGGAACACGGGCTTTCTTCCGCCCCGCTCCAAGCACCGCCGTACCATGCTCGCGTGTTTTTCCATGTTACGGTCAGCCACAAGGTCGGGCCGTTGCCGGATCCATTCAACTCCGTTGTTCCACTCCAAATGAGCGAGAAGTTTGTAGTGGACATCATAAAGATAGGTGTAGAAAAAGCGGTCTGACCCGTTGTCGAACAGCCGCTTCGGGACCAGAACCCCGCGAGACTCCATACGGATAGGGTTCATTATGCGGAGACAGTCAACCACCCATTTGAACGTTGGCTTCCAGCAAATGTTACCGCAAATGTTGCGCAATGCCTCGTAAGTAGGAATCGTCATGCTACTTTTCTCGCCAGAGATTCGCATGACAGGATCGGTGAAAAGACCGTACCGGCCAATGATTGATATCGCAATGGGTCCACTAACATCCATGGTTTTACCTCCACTATAAAATTATTCTTTCACTATGCCCGCATTTCGATCATACCACCCCGGTTTTAGAGCTACCACAGAAGTACCTTTGATTATGGTTCGCAGAGCCCCTTGACGGTGTAGCTTCCTAAAATCTTCAAGTTCCAGGTTAACCGAGTATTTCTGAGCATGAAACAAAAGCTTGTTTTGCTCTTTGATAGTTGTAGCCTTCTTAATAGAACGTATCAGCTCCCGACCTTTGCTGTACGGCACGATAACGCCCCGTGTACGTTTGACAATGGACGCGAATCGCTTCCGACCATATGCAAAGGATTGCCGAAAATGAGGATCGGGATGTTTGTGATACTCATTTTGGTGAGCAGCAACAGCGTGAACGTTGCAAGACAGAATATTTATCAGGGTGTCATCGCGAACAACGCGAACTTTCCTAGTAGTATCCGCATCAACATTCCTCCGACGAATAGGATATTGCAGTGTCTCGCGACCTTCTTGGTTGAAGTACCCCAGAAAATACGTAAAAAACAGGTGGACCATTTTCCGTCCAAGAATATCATTGTCAAACCGTTGGGGGTCTCTTTTGAATTCATCCAGTACCCTACTTGCCTGAATTTGTCCCACTTTAATAATCATTAACACAGAAGGGATATTCTCGAACTCGACATTGATGATGACCAAAAGACCACGTTGCCCTTTCTTTTTATCATGCCGGTTGCAACGCCCCGCAGCTTGAGCAATAGAATCCAGCCCCGCGAGGCTTCGAATTACCACATCAAAATCAATATCAACGCCAGCCTCAATGAGTTGCGTACTGACACAGACTATCTTGGCCTTGGGGTTTCTGTTTTTAATACGCCGGATGACGTTCCTACGATGCGCTGCACACATATTGGTGCTTAGGTGAAACACCTTAACGTTTGGACCCAATGACAGCTTGGCAGCACTATAAAGGCTATAGCAGGCTTTCTTCGTGTTGACGACCGTCAAGAGGCTGTTGGCAGTTTTCAGTTGTTCGTTCATGAGGTCAACAACTTCACCCAACCTCCACCCACCCGGTTTGCGATTGTCTACGACATCCACCCGCTTGATTTTGTCAAAACAGCTCGTGACATCCAAAACAATCTCGGGGTTTTTGCTTAGCTTCGCTGCCCCAAACTTACTGTTCACCTGGTCAAGTAGTGGCAGAGTTGCGGTACAAAGGAGAATGGAGCACCCACAAGTTTCGTGTAGAAAATTGAGAACATTGTTAAACATGTGGATGCATTGGAGAGGAACTTGTTGTACTTCGTCAAAAATGATTACAGACTTGGCGAACTCATGGAACCTGCGGGTGTTGTCAGACCTTGACCCGAAACAAGCCTCCAGAAATTGCACCATGGTAATGAAAACCAGCGGAGCATCATAATTCTGTGATAGTACCGAATTTCGCCACCCTTCGAACCGAGACTGCCTATCATCGGGGATAGCAAGGTTACTATGGTGTTCCAAGACGACACGACTGCCGTCGCCGGGGAATTCGAGTCTCTTTCTCACTTCTTGAGCATTTTGATCAATAATAGCGGTAAACGGGAGTATATAGAAAATCTTCGAAAGCCCGTGCCTGATGGCGTGGCTTATCGCGAAGCGGAGACTTGCCAACAATTTTCCCGACCCGGTAGGACTGGTAAGGGTGTAGACCCCGATTACTCGTTCCGCTGCCTTCAAACAGTCGTCGGAAATCTTTTTCCTTTGTCTGTTAATCTCGGTCGAGCCTTCCGCTTTTACTTCAAAAGCTTTTAGCTCCCGTTCAAGGCGGTCTCTCAAAACATTCCACTTGATGTAATGCCCATACTGGCGAAAACGCCGGTTGATAACCTTTTCAAAGTCAGCGGTGTCAATTCTGTCAGCGTCAATAAGGCAACTGAGCAAAAAACGAAGAAGCAACCCGAACTCAAAACGCTTCACAATTTCGGAATTCGGATTTGAGGTAATGGATATGATTTTACTGTAAACCGAATTCACGAAGTCCGGGTTTTCGATAATTTCGGTGACCTTCTTAAGGAACTCCGGTTCTTCTTGTCTGATACGGTCCAAACATTCCGTGTAGAAAACTCTGTCGTCGGGTTTGTTAATCCGTTCACTCAATACATCTTTGCCTTCGCAATCGATACAGTCCATCAGCCCGCCGTGATGGCCCGCAATAGCAAGAAACATCGATATGCCTACCACCCGTTTTTTCGGGTCTTTCTGTCCGAGCATCCGAATGATGAGCTGCCCGCCAGACGTTGAATGGTCGATTTTGCCTTTGTTGGCGACGGGATCGAGATAAAGTGGATGGCTTGGGTTAATAAGTCCAACCCCAGAAAGCAAATACCGTGCAAAAGTGTCGCTATATTTGCCTGTATCATGTACCAGGCCAGTCAGATTACCGGCTAGACGCAGCCCAATAACCTCTGCAAAAGCTCCACATATTTTTGAGACGGCAGTAAGATGATCGATTAGCGTATGCTCCGTCCCATCTTGCTCTCGGACATGGGCCATCCGTTTGCCTTTTAATAGCTCCTCGACCGTCACCTTTTTTGCCGTAAAGCTCGTCATCTTCGACTCCTATATTTATTTCCTATGACATCCATGATAACGTCACAAATCTGAAAGTCAAGCCATTTCTCCTACACCCACTACATTATATATGGAAAAGCAAACAGTCCCGCAGGAAAAAAATTCTTGATAAGTAAAAATTCTTAACAGTAATTTTTAATTACTTTACCTTTTCGCCCCACCTGTTTTATAAAAACTTAGGGAAATTTCAAGGGAAAAGGAAAGGTATGAATCTATTCAATATCAGGCTGACTTATGCAGCTCATCCCTCAGTTTTAATCGCATTTTTTTGCCCTGATTGATGAAATGAAGCTTATCCTCGTTATCGCACTGTTGCTCAAGAAGCTGTAAGAACTCAGAGAAATCGCGTAAAACGGATTCTGGCGTAGCAAGGTGGTTTTCTATATCATGCTTCAACCTGTCGTCATATCCCTGCCATGATGCCTTCCTGTCGAACTGTTGATACTCTTTGTGCAAAGAAGTGGGTATCCATCTAACGTTCTCTGGGAAATCCGGATCAAATCCATGACTGTTGAGCCACCCGTGTGCTCCTTTGTGATCGTATTCGCATGTGTTGTCTTCCCCTCTAATGATATCCCCCCACTGTTCAACCGATGATTGAACTTGTTTCTTCCATTCCTCCACTTTTTTAGCGAAACTACCTGGACCAAAGGTATCGTCATACCGAGGCTCAATTATGGATCGCGTGGACGGGGTCGTGTACAAGTTCTCGCGAAAAAGCCAAAGCCTGTTTGTATACACCCCCAGTCTAGCTCTGTCACTTTCTGACATATCAGGTGATTTGACATTCGGTATGAGGGGAAGATACCCCTGACGTTCCAACACAGCAAACCTAAGATCAGGGGAAAGGGTCTCCCTCGATCCTGTTTCTGGGTCGTCTGTATATGTTCTTATGAAAACGACACGGACCTTCTTGCCAGGCTGCTCAACATACTGTATCACGTGATGGTAATACATCCGGGTTTTGTCACTGTGAACCTTCATCGATGAAGCAGCGAGAACGCGGTCCCGCAGTGAAAGTATCTGATCTTTGCTGAGATTTATCCCAACCGATAGAAGCTTCTCAGAGAAAATACCATATGTGAAATCCCTTTTGCTTTCAACGATCACTTCTTTTGCATCATGCGGGATTAATTGGACCCCAGCATTAAAAGCCTCGCTATCGAATTCACCCGCCTGCGGCACATTCTTGAGGATATGTTTAATCCAATCGGAAGGGTCATCGTTTAAAAACTGTTTCAGTGTATTGTTAAACTGGCAGTGGTCAACGTCGAAACCTTTCTCTCGCAAAAAGTCCCGGAATTTAGCCCCTTCCCTAAGAAGTTCGTCCGCTCGACAATAAAGTCTCCCTTGCTTACCGTGGTCAAGTTCGCGACTTATCCCGACCGAGTCCAAATAGTCCCTTATCCAGGAGAGGCAATTCGGTATCCAGATTTTCGTCGTTCCAACCCACCTGACACGTTTTTTTACATAATAGGATTCAAGTCTCAGCCTATAAATCATCCCAAATATACGCCACATCAGTGGCTTTTTATGATAGAGCTCCCCTTTATAGGTGAATACATCGGTTTCTGGTGCCTCATCGAAATATTCCAGATCAACAGGCGTGGAAATCTTAGACTTCGCGATCTCAGTTAAACCCATGTCTTGTCCAAATAGGCGGTCCAGAAATTGGACTCGCCTTTTTTTCTTCGCACCGTGAGGTTCTTTTCCGTCACTGCAAGTTTTTTTCTGTGCCTCAACAGTCTCCACTATTTCTTTCTCATTGGAATAACCATTGTTCAAGTCTATTTCTGTACCCATGCAATACGCCTTTTTCACTGATTGTCGGGCTCCTCATCCAAAGGGAACTCAAATTTCTCACGCCCTTTTATTTTATCCAAAAATTCTTTTTTTGCAACCCCTTCACCATTTTTTGTCTTTGATTGACTTTCACTTTGCAACTCAAAAAGCATCTTTCCCCCTATCGCTTTCTCCAAAAGCTCACAGATTTGCGTATTGCCCCTTATGGTTCGTCGCAAGTCGTCCATCATCCACCTGCCCAAATGATCAACATCCCGAGCGTCCTGAACTACTTCTGCAAGAAAGGAAATGTTCAGCTCTTCGATGGGCTTTTCAACGATGGCATCAAACACGTCGCCCTGGGGGGGATACCACTTGTAGCATTGCTCAATAATGATGTACTGCCCATCCTCGAAGAAAACGTAAGATGTATTATCGCATTAGTATCCCTGAGATACATGAAACAAAGGGAACTTCCGCTTCTTGAGTGCCTGAATAAGAAGCCTCTTTACTTCGTTCATCTCTTCGCAATGAAACTGTTCCGACATACAAATGATCCTTCCGATTATCAGAACTCATTAGCCATCTTAATTTTAGCTTTTCTACCTTCCTCGATGAATGAGTTTTGACGGGCTCTTTTTTGTTTGTTCAAATTCCCTTCATTTGTGTTGCCGCCCAAAAATCGCAGCAAAGTTTAGGGTTATAGATTACGGTGGCAGGAATGAAACAGTATCCTTCTTTTCCGAAATCTTTTCCCCAACTATTTCTCACGATAAAATAGAGGATGTCATTGATCGTTTTATATCCCACAATCAACATGGCATGTCCTCCGATGCCTGTTTCTTTTTCAGGATCGGGTGGGGTCATAATTCCATCAGGTCCGATAGAATAAAAACTAGGGAATACGGTCATTCCGAAGATGACAGGGAATCCGTTAGCGAGTGTTTTTCGAATTTCAGAAGCGGATTCGATACTTTCGTAGGTGACGGGTTTTCGTGATTTGGCGAAAGAGTAACACCAAAAATAGGGTTTTTTTGTAATTCGTGAAATGACATGGGGCCACATCCATTCTGAACATGCGCCATGGACGTTCAATGTTTTAAATATTTCTCTAATGGAGGCTCCTTCGTCAATTTCTTTCCGATAACGTGCATTATAGTACACGAAAAGTCGGCTTAAAAAACTGATGGAACACGTTTTTATTCTTAGAAGCTGTTGCCAAAAGCTCAGTTTACAATTTTGAGTTTGTAGGAATTGAAGAGCATCAACGGTGCATTGTACGGCACAGCTATTGGATGATCCTTGGTCGTTGACCCATGTAAAGGATTTGCTAAGGTCTATGGCATCAGTATACACAATAGGTTCAGCCAGTTTTAGGATGTAATCGCGTGAATCTTTTACGTCTGGAATCCAACCAAATCCTTTTGTTCGCATAAATTACTCCTTATTTTGGAAGTTAATTTTTCCATGAATAATCACATAATTAGCTCCCAGTCTTCAGCTTCCGTATCGTATCCGCCAACTCCATAATCACTTCCCCGACATCAATATCTCCATCAAGAAGACACAAGCTATTCGGCCACTTAAACGCCTTCCCTCCCGCATCCTTAAATCTCTTCAAATATTTATCCATATCATCAACAAGCAAAGCATTGGGTTTAGCACAAAGTTCCTTGCCCTGCGTCAAAATATAATTTCTATCCATCTTGGGAAAATTTTTCTTGATCCATTTTACTTTTCCCGCAGCTGCATAAGCACTACGACCAGGACTTGACAAAAAACAAACAGTAGCCTCTTTGGAAATATAATCCACCAAATCATGAGCCCAACAATAAGGACTTAAATTTTCCCACCAGACCTGTCCGGCTCTTTCCACCGCCTTCCAAAAAACACCATCACCGACAAGGTCGGAAATGTACCCGCCGTTGTCCTTCATCCGTTGACGTATTACAGGATTTTTTAAATCCACTTTTAAAAGATCGCAAGCACCCTGTAAATTATTTACACATACCCCGTCAAGGTCGCAAAAAACTATAAATTCACTCATACTGTTCCACCTTCCAATGTGACAACTGCGTGGCCGTTCTCATCAGCCGAAATTGTACCTTTTACGTGACGAGTCAAGAAAGCCCCAATGCTTTAGCATGGGGATGAATTGACTCTTCGCCGTTGTAAACGGCGATAATTTATTAAAGGAATCTTTTAAAGAGTTAGCTCTTTGTCAAATAAATAAGATTC
>Ga0172366_10004541_pt1 | contig 10925 bp, 3 predicted proteins | sample LakKivSesite69cm_FD_114533 | JGI IMG/M metagenome (GOLD analysis project Ga0172366, IMG submission 114533) | Sediment microbial communities from Lake Kivu, Rwanda - Sediment site 69cm | ecosystem: Environmental > Aquatic > Freshwater > Lake > Sediment | place: Rwanda: Western Province, Lake Kivu...
AGAAGCAGATAGTCCAGTGGGGAACAATCACCCTAAAATTCAAACTGGAATAATTGCACAAATTGAATTTGTGCCTACAGTAATTTTGTAGGCACGGTTTTAACCGTGCAAGTGAAACAAAAGAAAGAATTGTAGGCACAGATTTCCCGATTGAAAATCGGGATGCAATCTTTCGCTTCACACTCCATCTAAACGTCTGGAAAGACATATGTTATGATTGAGGGAAGAATATTATTTTTTGGCGATGACGACAAAATTGTTCAAGGATTAAAGAAGACCCTGGAAAAAAGGGCTTTTAGACTTTACAATGTTAAGGAAAAGACAGGTGTGGAAGAGAAAATTCTGGAATTACAACCAGAACTGATTATCCTAAATTTTACCTCTTCTCCTGAAGATAATTTTAGAATTTGTAAAGATATTAAGCAGGGCAGAAATTCTGGGCACATTCCAGTAGTTATCATCAGCAATATTTCCCGGAAGAAGGATTTAATTACAGCCCTGGAAATTGGTGCTGAAGATTATCTGGCGAGACCTCTTGATTTCGATATTTTCTTAGCCAGACTGCGGGCAATTTTACGCAGAATAAGTTACAGAGAAGAACCCGAGGAAATATTGAGATGTAAGGATATTGTCATCAATTTAACCACCAGGACTCTTCTGGTAAAGGAGAAACCTGTCAAATTAACGCCAAAAGAATTTGCCCTTCTTTACACTTTGATGAAAAAGAAAGGAAGGGCCTTAGAAAGAAGATATTTGATGAAGAGTGTCTGGGACGAGAAGTATCTTGGAGACCCCCGCACAATAAACAAGCATATTGAGACCCTCCGCAAGAAATTGGGCCCTGAAGCCAGCCGACACATCGAAACCATGGCAGGAATAGGCTATATGTTTAGGACCTGAAATCCCCCAATTCTAACCCTCCCAACAATCTACCTACTACAGAATTTCGCCAGAATTTCGCTTTAATTTCCTTAAATCTAGGGTAATCTTATGGTGGGTCTTATGATGACAAAAAGACTCATTTATCTATGGGACTTTCGGGTAGTGGGGAAGAGAGACAAATAAAAGAGGAGCTGTATAATATTGAATTCTGTCAAAACGATAGTATATGGTAGTGCATGGCTTCAGTTGAAGTTTCTAGGGGAAGCCCGGGCGGTGCAGGGGGTAAAGGTTAAGACTGCCCGGGTTTTTCTTTTAATGAACTATAATTAAGTTGGATTTTCAGCCGGGTCTGTTGACCCGGCTTTTTTTGTCAAAAAGCGGGAAGTGTAACTACTCACTTTTCAAAAAGAACGAAAGGAGATGATAAGGAATGTGTAAGCGAGAAAGACTGAGGATTGGTTTGCTCAAGATTGGAGAAATGGCAAGGGAAGCGGGGGTTCTTCGCTCCACTATCAGGTATTACACAGAGATGGGACTTCTCCAGGTAGCTGAAACCCTGTTGCCCGGGGGTTATCGGCTCTATGAGCGGGAACGAACCTTAGCCAGAATTCAGCAGATTAAGTCTATTGCAGAACAGAACCGCACTCTGGAAAAGATTAAGGAAGAATTGGCAAAATCCTTAGCTGGCTGAGATAGCAGAATTTGTAGGGGTTCGATTCATCGAACCCGTGAATGAACGGACTCAATAAATTGAGCCCGTACGGAAAAAATGGTCGCTGTCCCCATTTTACATTTTAAGGGTGAAATGAGAAAAATAAGAATAGTGACATTTCCATTATTGATTTTTTTCTTGATTGCGCTGGAGCTTCTTAGTGGCTTTGTGCTAAGGATTCAGGAGGCGCAGGCGGCAACTGAGAGACAAAGCCCTGATGTCCTGATAGTCCAGACTAATCTTAATGGAACTGTTTCATATATTCAGGATGACCCAGATAGCCCTGATGCGAACTGGCTAACCTATATCACTAGCGATCTGGATACGGTCACCCGTGTTAGCTTTCCTACTCCAACTGGCAATCCTACGGTTGGGGCTGATTTACAAGAGTTCAAAATCTGGGTTAGGAAACAACCAGGCACAGGCACTCCCACAGTTAGGATAGAACTATACGAAAATGGTGTCTCAAAGGCTGTGGTTATGGCTAACACAAATGTTACTAGTGCAACAGGGCAGTTATTCTCGGCGACTTGGAACGCCAATTTGCTAGGCACTGCTGATGGTAGCTTGGTTGAGTGCTATATCTATGGCGTGGCTGCAGGTGGTGCACCATCAGCGAGGGCAACTGTTGAAGTGGGTGCCGTTGAGTGGAATGTTGATTATACTCCTGCAACACCCACCATTACTGTAGCTCCTTCTGTTTCTCAGCCACCCAATGTGACTACGCCTTCAACGGATAATGTTTTGGGTGTTGCCTCTATTGTCAGGAATAATGGCACAGGTTCAGTTACGGCAGTGACCATAAAGGAAAATGGAGGTACGATTGATGCCACAAATGAACTGGAAAATGTAGAACTCTGGCTATCTTCAGATAAAACCTGGGATGCGGGTGATACCCAGTTAGATACTGCCAAAAATTTTACAGGCGGAGTTGACGGAACCTGCACCTTTAATGCCTCATTTGATGTTACTACAACTACCAAGTATTTAATTGTGCGCTTAGATGTAAAAAGTGGGGTTACTCTGGATAAGACCATTGAGATACAGATTCAGGATATCACCACCACTGACCAGAAGAGTGGCCTGCCTTGCGACCTATCCGGGACTACTACTGTAACTGCCAGCTGGTGGAATGGTTCCTGGTCGTATAGGAAGAAACTCACCTTCAATAACTCAGCCCAGAGTGAAAATCTGACTAATTTTCCAGTTTTGGTGAAACTGAGTACTTCTAACTTCAATTATGTTTATGCAAAATCCGATGGCACAGACCTGAGGTTCATAGATTCTGATAATACCACAGAGTTAAAATATCATATTGAGAAATGGAATCCTTCGGGTGATAGTTTTATCTGGGTAAAGGTGTCACAGATAGATGGATCCTCCAACATAGACTTTATCTATATATATTATGGGAATGCTGGAGCTTCTGATGTGCAGGATTCAACCAGTACTTTTAGTAATAACTACGCCGCGGTATGGCATATGAATGAGGCATCCTGGAATGGCACTGCTGGTGAGGTCAAAGATTCTACAACGAATAACAATGACGGAACTCGGGTCGGAGATGCAACCACAACGACAAGTGGTCGGGTAGATGGCTGTGGCACTTTTGATGGGAATGGAGATTATGTTGAGGTAAACGACAACGCAAGTTTAGATGTAACCAATCTCACCATTAATGAATGGGTAAATTCAACAAATTTCACTCCTTCTGATTATCCAAAATCTTACAACAGAATAATAATATCAAGAACCGATAGCAAAATAGGCTACCAGCTGGGCTTATCCAGTGAAAACAAACCGTATTTCGCTTTCGAAGACCTTTCAGTAAACAACATAAGCAAACAGAATAACGCCCAACCTTCTGCTTCAGATACCACTTCAACAGACGGGAGAATACCTCTCGGTACAGCTGGGAAAGGCGATCAATCTTATGTGTATGAGGGGGCAATTATTGAAGACGGCTCAACCTTTAAGATGTGGTACTCTGGCTACGACGGCACCAATATCTGCATCTATCATGCGACCTCCTCAGACGGCTTGAACTGGACAAAGTACAACAATACAAAACCTTCTGCTTCAGATACTACTTCAACAGATGGAAGAATACCTATTGGCACTTCTGGGAAAGGCGACAGCAAACACGCCTGCTACCCTTGCGTCATAAAAGACGGCTCAACCTACAAGATGTGGTACACCGGATCCGACGGCAGCATCCTGCGCATCTATTATGCGACCTCCTCAGACGGCTTAAACTGGACAAAATACGATAATACAATCCCTTCCAATTCAGATACTACCTCAACGAATGGAAGAATACCGCTTGCCGCAACCGCAGGCAGAGGAGATGACGCGCATACTCTCCGCCCTACAGTTATCAAAGACGGCTCAGCCTACAAGATGTGGTATGAGGGAAATGTCACTGCCAGCCGCATCTATTATGCGACATCCTCAGACGGCTTAAATTGGACAAAATACGATAATACAATCCCCTCTGCTTCAGATACTACTTCTACTAATGGGAGAATACCCCTCGGGACAAGCGGGAAAGGCGATGATTACGCGGTTTACAGCCCTTGCGTTATCAAAGACGGTTCAACCTACAAGATGTGGTATACCGGCGATGCAAGCGGGACAAATGATACCAGGACATACTGCGCCACATCGCCGGATGGCTTAAATTGGACGAAATATGACAATACTTTACCTTCAAATTCAGATACCACTTCAACCAATGGAAGAATACCGAAAGGTTCATCCGGAGGCGATATAAACGGCGCATGCCACGCGGACGCTATCAAAGTGGGTTCAAAATATTGGATATATTATACAGGCGGCGGCACCGCTATGTACATCTTCCTTGCAACGCTTGAAACCGGCAAAACAAGCAGCAACGCGGTTGCGGAAGAGTATAAGATGATAACAGGTGTCGCCGACACAACCGCAGACACGATTAAATTATATGTTAATGGCGCACTTGATACCTCAGGGACGAGCTCGGTCAATGACGTAAATAATTCGGAAAAACTCAGGATTGGTGAGTTAGTCAATGGCAAAACAGATGAAGTCTGGATTTCCACTGTTACGCGGTCTGCGGACTGGATTTCTGCCAAGTATCTTTCAATGACCTGCCAGTTTACCGCCATTCCCACTTTCACTATTCTCGGCGATGGCACAGACCCCGGCAATTCCACTGTTGCTCCAGGCAGCAGCAACAATTACCTTGATCAATTCACCTTCGCAACAGATGCGAGCACTGATTCTGTAACTGCTTTAACCGTTACTAGCGCCAATACTTCTGCCATTGCCAGTATGCAGATTTGGAATGATGGGATGACTACCCAGTATTTTTCAACGGTCTCTTCTCCCGTGGGAAATGACTGGAACTTTAGCGGCGGAACACCAATTCCTATAAGCACCACTACAGCCTCTTTCAGGGTTATATTTACTGCCAAAGACCATTCCCTAACAGAGGGAACTTATGCCGTTACAGGCACGGTTACTTCTTATACTTGCACCAATTCTCAATCTGGCGCTGATACTGATAGCGCAACCATTACGGTTGATAACTCTCCTCCAGGTGATGCTACCTGGGGAATCATTACCCCGGGTAATACGCAAATTGAACTCAACTGGACTAATCCGGGTGACTCTGATTTTAATAAAGTCTTAATCTTACGAAAGGTTGATTCAGAGGTAACCGATTCTCCTACTGAAGGAACAGAATATAATGTTAATGATAATATCGGAGGGAGCACGGTTCGATATGTGGGAAGCGGGACGAATTCCACGGACACCGGGCTTACCAATGGCACCAGTTACTATTACAAGATATTTGCCTATGATACTTATATAAACTATGCTGCCGGAGTTAGCACTGGGCCCCACGTCCCAGTTGGTGCAGGGGGACCAATCACTACAACTGGCTCAGGATATTGGCACAGCACGATACCAGGTGAGCCCTGGCCTGGCGGGATTGTGCCAGCTCCAGAAGATACAGTAATTATTGATACTGGCCATGTAGTCACCTCCACAGCTCCAGTTACGATTTCCTCAATTACTGTCACTGGGTCACTTTATCTTGATGCTGGAGGACAGGCTGTTGCCTTTACCATAAATGATGGGGGTAAACTTATCAATAGTGGCACGGTTAGGGTTTCCAGTGCCACATACAATGTTACATTACAAGCAGAATCGGGTGGGGGTATCACCTTTGAAGGCAATGATATTAACTACAATGGGAAGAAAATCTATCTTGCAAGGTTAGACTATAAGCCTGCAATGAGCTTGGGTTCTGGGGAAACGGTTGAACTTTCTGGTTCCTGCACATTCTATGCAATAACTACTCAGTCTGGCAGTTCATTTATTCAAGGAAGTAATAACGACATTTACATATCAAGTAATACCACATTAGCTTCTGGGACATTTACTAAAGATGCAGGTTCAGGAAAGGTATATTTTATAGGAGATTTAGAATTAGCCAGTGCAAATCAGAATCTCGGTAATGTATATATCGGCTCAAGCCCTGAGACTACTACATTAACAGAAGACTTCTCTGCAGATAGTTTAACTATAAACGATGGAGATGTATTTAATACAAAAGGATACGAGGTTACTGTTACAACAGATATTGTAATAAATGGGACCCTTGACTGTACAGATTCTGCTCCCAATAATGAAGGCGACGGAACCATCATAATCTTAGGAAGAGATTGGACAAAGGCAGACACAGGCACATTCACAGTTGCAGGTGCAACAGTAACCTTTGACAATTCCTCGAGCACATCGACACTAACCGGGTCAACTACTTTCTATGGTCTGGTATCTGTGGCGAGTGGCAAAGACATTAAATTCTCATCAAGCACTGTTACCTATGTAACAGGATATCTTAATTTAGAAGATGTTATCTTACGCTCCACCTTAGATGGAGCTACCTGGTATTTGACCCTTTCTGGCACCCAGGATGTCTCAGGTGTGGATGTCCAGGATTCAAATGCTTCTGGTGGTTCAATGATTTATGCCCTTAACTCCACTGACTCTGGCAATAACACCAACTGGAACTTCAATGATTCTGTATTAACCTGGGACGGCTCAGAATCCACTGATTGGAATACTGCAGAGAACTGGAACTTTAATATTGTTCCTCTATCCACGCACACAATCATAATCCCGGATGTCACCACCAATGACCCGCAATTAAGCTCCTCTGTCTCTATCTCAAGTATAACCATAGAATCAGGCGGTCAACTCTCCTTGAATAACTGCAATATTACTATTTCTAATGATGTTTCTATATATGGCTCATTGATATGCTCTAACACCGAGCAGATAGTATTGGGTGGGAGCTGGTTAACCGATTCAGGAGCCACATTCACGGTTGCATCATCAACGGTTACCTTTGCAGCGAATGGCGGTACACACCAGATTCTGATGAACGGCGCCAGTTTCTATAACTTAATTATTACCACAGACACCGCAGATGCAACCTATCAGTTAGGAAGCGATTTATATGTGCTGGCAAACTTTACTCAAGAGAACGGCACATTACAGCAGGGAGCAAATGAAATCAGATTAGGTTCATCCGGTGGGGAGTCAAAATTCACTGGCGGCACATTTACAGGAGGGAGCGCTGATATTTTAGTAATCAGCCCCTTCACCATATCAGGCTCTTCATTTACCGCCACTTCGTCTACAATGGCAATTTCTAGTGACTTTACATTCTCTACAGCAACATTTAATGCAAACAATGGGTTGTTTAAATGCATCGGTTCAGGCAACATTAATGTCAATGCAGATGGCATTACCTTCTATGACTGGGAGATAGCGATGACAGGTAGCGCTATTGTGACCCATACAGGCACAGCAATAAATGTTGCCAATGATATGACGTTAACAAGTGGGCTTCTAAATAGAGCCAGCGGTGATATTATGTTAACAGGTGACCTTACCTGTGATGCGGCATTTGGCGATAACACTGCCAATAACGATGGCCGCATCAAATTAGTAGGTTCAGGAGACCACACTGTTCAAGGAACAGGTGGCTCGCCCAGCGGGATAATACCAGGTTTCAGACCCAATAAAACAGGAGGAACTATTTATTTAGGCAGTGACATTACAGTTGGGCAAGGTAGTTTTGAATTTGGCGGTTCAGGCTATACATTAGATGCGGGAAGTCATAAAGTAACCTTAAATATGGTAAGTTGGATAGCTACAAATGTAGACCTAACTTTATATGATTTAGAGATTAACTCTCCGGGGCTTGACATACTTTGGGGGGGTAGTAAAGGGCTTACTGTAACTAATACATTGGCTTTGACAGCTTCGAAGGTTTTTGAGTTTTTTCAAGGAACTCCTTATCTCGCTGCCCAAGGAAGTATTGTTGTGGGAGCTAATTTTGGAAATGGTACCATTGACCATCACCATAGTATGCCAATTACTCTTTCTGGAAGTGCCGCACAGGTTATTACATACAACGCTGGTGCCGTTCTTTCCACGTTGATTATTAATAAGACCAATCCTACAGATACAGTTACAGTGACCGGAACAGGCCCGATAAATATTAAAAGAGATCTCACCATCACTAAAGGGATTTTTGATATCAACGGTTTAGATCTTACCTTGTTAGATGCCTCCCCCTATAACTCAACTTACTCTTGCTCAGACAATGGAACCCTACGCCTTCAAGGAGGAGAGACGATAGATTTTGGTGGGAACGGTTTTGATTCGGACTCTGGGACAATTGAATTTGATGGTACAGGTGCATATACGGGTCTCGCAGCGGGTAATACCTACTACAATCTACTTTTCAAGGGTACCGGTAAATGGGACCTGGATGCGGATGTGGATGTTGGAAATAATCTCACTGTAAGCTCAGGCACATTTGATACCACAGCAAATAGTTATGCAATAGATGTTGGTAGCGATTGGAATTATGCTGGTGGCACATTTAATGTAAATACTTCTACAGTAACCTTCACCAATGCTTCAAGCACATCAACTTTGACTGGCTCAACTACTTTCTACGGTCTGGTATCTACTACCAGTGGAAAAAGAATTGAGTTCTCATCAAGTACTGTCACCTGTGTGAGCGGACATCTTAATTTAGAAGATGTTATCTTACGTTCCACCTTGGATGGAGCTACCTGGTATCTTAACCTTTCTGGCACACAGGATGTCGCAGGTGTGGATGTACAGGATTCTAATGCTTCAGGTGGCAGTACCATTATCGCTTACGATTCTACTAATTCCGGCAATAATACTAACTGGAGTTTTATTGATGGCACAGCGCCAGCGGCAATAACTGATTTAAGCGGGCAATGCGATAGCGACACAGGTAATGTAACTCTCTACTGGTCCACGCCTGGAGATGATGGTTGGAATAATACCCTTCCTGATGGAAGTAAATATAGAATTGATTATTCAAGTTACTCTATTGCCTGGAGCACAAATACCTATGACGTGGATATTCCTACCCATAGCGTAACTCCCTACACTCAGGTTTCCCATACAATTACCGGCCTCACTGGTGAGACAACGTGGTATTTCCAAATCTGGACAGCTGACGAAGTCCCCAACTGGTCGGGCCTTTCCAATGGCGCCACCGTCTGGGTCAACCCCATCCTAAGCGTCTCCATTTCCACCGACACTATAGATCTGGGAGTGTTAGAGCCAGGCTCCTATGCTCTAACGGCAAGTTCGGTTGTTATAACCAACAATGGAAACATAAGACAGAAGTTTAAACTTCTGATTGTATCCGAACCAAATGCCTCCTGGGAATCAGTAACTGCAACTTCTCCAGGTGCTGAACAGTATCGTTATTCAGGAATATTCCGCTCCACTCAACCTGTTACATCAGATTTCTTGCCTGAAGATGCATTCTCAGTTTCTACAGAAAGAACATCTTCCTCAGCAGACTTAGCTCGTGATGCTGACCCTGATGAGCAAAAAGGATTCAATGTATCTCCTTATAACACAAGGAATCTATGGTTCAAATTTGAAGCACCAACATCTACAGATATAACTACTACACAAGCAATTCCAGTGAGGATTATTGCTATACCTTATCCATAAGGAGGAACAGACAAGAATGAAGAGAATTCTATTTTTCAATGAGGAGAAAGTTATTACGGCAGGGTTGTTGTTATTATTCTTTCTATTACCCCTGGTATTTCAACCTTTCTTGAGCGACCCGTTTGCATTGCCTAAGGCAACAGTATTGAGGATTATAACTCTGTTTATTTTTGCCATATGGCTGATGAAGGTATTGAGAGAAGGAAAAATCAAGTGGCAAAGTACACGCCTTAATCTATGCATACTTGTATTCTTGGGTATCTATGGATTGTCAACGCTTTTTTCTGTTTCTCCTCGCTTGAGTCTATGGGGAATGCATGGGTTCTATTTTGAAGGATTTTTAAGTTTTCTCTCCTATGGATTGATTTATTTCATCACTGTGAATTATGTAACGGATAGTACAAAAATCTTAAAAACTATTCTCATTGCTACTGTTATCGTTTCTGTTTATGCTCTTGTGCAAGCTACGGGAATTACTTTCTTTGTCTGGCGGGGAACTCCCCCGTATCCTCGCGTCTGGTCAACTTTTGGTAACCCGAATTTTTTGGGCCCATATTTGATTATGGTTATCCCCATTTACTTAATTTTTCTAATGAATGCGGAGACGGTAAGGAAGAAATTCCTTTACAGCCTTTTCACTCTGCTATCTCTTCTTGCGCTTATATTTACTTATTCCCGAGCAGCCTGGCTGGGCATGGTGGTTGGCCTTATTGTTTTTGTTTTGATGGCAAACAAAAAACATCTCAAAACAAATCTATGCTTTCTTATCGGAATTTTGTTCTCCAGTATTATCTTGGCTTCTATCTATCCCAGGTTATATCTTCGGCACAAAGAGAGAGCTACTGCAATGAAACCGATTCTGGAGCGGGCAGTTTCCACAGTAGATTTGAAAGAGCCAGGCATTACTGCGCGACTTTCTGCCTGGGAAACAACAATAAAGATGGCCCTTAAGCGGCCCATTCTTGGATTCGGTCCGGATACCGTGGGAATGAGTTTTCGGAGGTTTATGTCTAAGGATTACGAAGCGTTAGCTGGCCGTTTCAGAACTGCCGGCTATGCTCACAATGAATTTCTCCAATATGCAGTCACTGTGGGAATAGTGGGCTTAACTGCCTATCTTTTCTTGTTGTTTACGTTCTTTGGACTCTTATTGAATGTTGCAAGGCAGGGGAAAAGCCCCCTCACCCCAACCCTCTCCCCCCAGGGGAGAGGAGAAAGTAACCCCCTCACCCCGACCCTCTCCCACCAGGGGAGAGGAGAA
>Ga0172366_10004542_pt1 | contig 10924 bp, 9 predicted proteins | sample LakKivSesite69cm_FD_114533 | JGI IMG/M metagenome (GOLD analysis project Ga0172366, IMG submission 114533) | Sediment microbial communities from Lake Kivu, Rwanda - Sediment site 69cm | ecosystem: Environmental > Aquatic > Freshwater > Lake > Sediment | place: Rwanda: Western Province, Lake Kivu...
AGAGTAAAATTGAGACATCTTGCGGAATGGACAGAAAAGAGGAGAAGAAACGCTAAATTGTATAATGAGTTACTTAAAGGAAACGGAGTCAAAACTCCAATGGAAATGGAATATGCCAGGCACGTTTACCACCTTTATGTTATTAGAACAGAGAAGAGAGAAGAATTATACTCAAGGTTAAAGGAGAAAGGAATTTCAGCAGCGATTCATTATCCTCTTCCTTTACACCTTCAAGAAGCATATAGATATTTGGGTTGGAAAAAAGGCGATTTTCCCATCTCTGAAGCCTGTTCAGAAGGACTGCTTTCTCTTCCCATGTTTCCCGAATTGACACAAGAGGAAATTGAAGAGATTGTTAACCTGGTAAAAAAATTTACAAGTTAAAAAAGAAAGGCGGTATAGATGTATCAAGGCAAGAGAATTTCATTGGTCATTCCTGCATATAATGAAGAGAAATTGATAAGACCCACTCTGGAGAGCATTCCAGGAATTATCGATAGGATTTATGTGGTCGACGATGGCAGTAGTGATAATATGGCGAATGTAGTAATGGAATATATGCAGGTGGATAGTAGAGTTGAGCTTATTCAACATGGAAGGAACAGGGGAGTAGGGCAGGCAGTAGTTACCGGGTATAAGAAATCCAGTTCCCAAAACTACGACATTACTGTAGTTGTGGGAGGAGATAATCAGATGCCTTTAGAGCAGGTGCACGATTTCCTTGACCCTCTAATTGATGGAGAAGCCGATTACGCCAAAGGGAATCGATTCTTGATCGAGAAAAGCATTTTTGAAGATATGCCCAGAATAAGATTGGTGGGAAATTCTATCATCTCGCTCCTTACCAAAGTCGCTTCTGGTTATTATAAGATATTTGATATGGTTGATGGCTATACCGCGATAACCAAACATGCCATAGACTTGGTCAACTGGGATAAAGCCTGGAAGGGATATGGCTATCCTATGGACTTTCTCATTCGTCTCAATGCTTATGGCCTAAGGGTGAAAGATATACCCCGCAGGACTATTTACCTGGAAGGGGAAAGGCAATCTCAAATTAAGGGAGTAAGGTATGCACTTAAGGTTTCGCCAATGTTGATTAGGGGTTTCTTCTGGAGACTGGTTAAGAAATACATTTTCAGAGACTTCCATCCGGTTGTGTTTTTCTACTTCCTGGGTTTAACTCTCTTTTCCGTCGGTACTTTAATGGGTCTATTATTGATTTACTATAAATTGACCGGGATAAATGTGTCTGGTCCAAAATCTATCCTCTGTGCCTTATTGATTATTATGGGATTCCAATCGATACTTTTTGCCATGCTATTCGATATGCATCAGGAAGAATAAGTTTTTATGGATGAAAATGGTAAAAAAAACTACCAATTTAAAGTTTGCATATTAACCAGCGGATTTCCTCGATATGAAGGTGACTTGTTCGGCAATTTTATTCTATCTTTAAGTAAAGAATTAGTAAAACAAGGATTGAAAGTTTCTGTTCTCGCCCCACATGCCCCGAAGGTTAAGAAGACCGAAGAATTTCATAGAGTTAAAGTTCATAGGTTTTTTTATTTCCTCCCCTTCTCATTACAGAAACTTTGCTATGGTTCTGGAATACCCACCAATATCCGGCATAGTTTGTTAGCCAAACTTCAACTACCTTTCTTTTTCCTTTCCCAGTTATTCTCCTTAATATGGCTTATAAAAAGGGAGAAGATAAACATTGTAAATTCCCACTGGATGGTCGCTCAAGGATTGAATGGAGCATTGGTCAGAAAATTTCTGGGAATACATCATATAAATACTGTTCACTCTGCGGGACTGTTCGCTTTAAAAAGATTTCCATTTGGGAAATTTATCGCTCGGTTTATCGTAAGAAATGTGGACTGTATTATCGCTGTGAGTTCATTCATAAAATCGAATTTAGATGAATTAGTAGGTTATGATACGAAGGCGACAGTATGTCCTATGGGTATAGATACGAATGCCTTTGTTCCAAAAGATCAGTCCAAATTGAGAGAAAAATATGATATCAGGGCAAAATATATTTTACTTTTTGTGGGAAGATTAATTGAAGTAAAAGGTGTGGAATATTTGATTGATGCGTTAAAAATACTCACTACTAAATTGCCAGATTTAAAGCTGTTCATCGCCGGCACTGGTAATTTAGAGGAAAGTCTGAAAAATAGAGTAAGCAAGTTAAACCTTTCTTCACATGTATCATTTTTGGGTGCTATAAACCACGAAGATTTGATCAATTATTACAATATCTGCGATCTGCTAATTCTCCCATCTATAGTTGATAGATATAGCCAGACAGAAGGTTCTCCTATGGCAATATTGGAAGCATTCTCCTGTGGAAAACCTGTAGTTGCCAGCAACGTAGGAGGGCTTCCAGAGCTTGTGAAGTGTGGATACAATGGATTATTGGCAGTTCCCAAAAATCCTAAGGATATCGCCGATAAAATAATAAAAATACTGAAAGAGCTTCCAATTGAGAAGTTGGGTAGAAATGCGAGGCAAACTGCCATTAACTATGATTGGGATAATATAGGGAGAAAATACGCTGGAATCATACGAAGATTAGCAATATAGAAGAAAGATCAATAGTTGTCGTAGTCTGATACTGATATCCAGAAGTCTATCATGTATGAATTACTGCGAAAAAATAGACTAAGGCTAAGAAAAGAGATGAGATACTCTGATAAGCGAAAGTTCTTTTCTCCTTCTGTATTATCTCAATACGAAGTGACATTACCGCGTATAATCTCATATGTCAATGGGAAACTTATAGATCTTGGTTGCGGAGATATGCCGTTTAAAAAATTTATTATAGATAAAGTTACTGCGTACGACAGTTTAGATATCGAAAAAGTAAACCACGATGTAATGTTTATTGGTGATATTCAGGATATGAATATGATCCCCACAGAAACATACGATTCAGCAATATGCCTTGAAGTTTTGGAATATGTACCAAACCCATTCAAAGCCCTCTCGGAAACATACAGGATATTAAGAAAGAATGGATGCCTTATACTATCAGTGTGCCATCTTAGTCGCCTTCACGATGAACCATACGACCTATATAGATATACAAAGTATGGTCTGAAATATCTGTTAGAAAAAGCGGGTTTCCAAGTTGCAGAAATTGTGCCAACAGCAGGATTTTTTTCCTTCTTGGGACATCAATTCTCTACAATTTTTGTTTGCCTTTTCTGGCATATTCCAATTTTGAAAAGTATCGTTTTTTTTCTTAATAAGTGGTTCTGTACCAAATTATTTTTCTGGCTTGATGAAAACGTTGAAAAGAGGAAAATCCTCGCGCTTGGTTATGTATGTGTAGCTAAGAAAAGATAGGCTATTATGGTGATAACTAAATATAAATACCAATTTGGATTTTCTAGTATTCATCGAGACTCGATGTACGATATTGTTATGCGGGAACAAAAAGCCAAGAAGCTACTCTCTGTGCTTGATGATTATTATTCTCAAAACCTAAAAATATTGTCTCTTCTGGACATAGGATGTTCTACCGGAATCATATCCCACATGTTAAGCAGAAGATTTGGCAAGGTTGTAGGGATAGATATAGATAAATCTGCTATAGAATATGCCAAAGAGAACCACCGTTCTGAGAATCTGGAATTCGTTGTTTGTGATGCTATGAGTACGGGATTTCTTGATGAATCTTTCGATGTCGTTATTTGCGCTCATGTTTATGAGCACGTTCCAGATGCTTCTTTGTTATTGTCTGAGGTAAATAGAATGCTCAGGCCCCGGGGGGTTTGCTATTTTGCTGCCGCAAATCGTTTAAACCTGATCGAGCCACATCATAAGCTACCGTTCCTTTCAATAATTCCTAAGCCATTTGCTCACTTATATCTCCGTATTATGGGAAAAGGGAAGTACTATTATGAATCACTTTTGACCTTTTGGGGATTAAAAAAACTCGTTTCTAAATTTGACGTTATAGATTATACCTTAAAAATTATCGAGAATCCCCGGAAATATTGCGCAACTGAAATTATTCAACCCGGGTCGTTTAAACAAGAGGTACTTATCCGGCTCGTTAAGATAGCATATTGGTTGTGCCCAACATATATATGGTTACTAAAGAAAAAGAAAAACACTTAATAGTTATAATAGGCGCTGACTGTGATCCAGATAGACCAAAACGCAGACAGGTAAATTTAAGAAAAGATCATATTACCTATGAATGGCAAGGAATAAGAGAAGGCATTCCCAAGATTAAGGAGGGTTTGTTACAAATTCAGGCTTTCCTTGATAATCCCTTAAAATTAACTTGGTGCGTAAGGTCCGACTCGCAAATGAAGGAAATTTATGGAAGTGCCAGCTGGTGTCTGAAGGAATTTTCCTCATTTTGGAAGGAACTAGAAAAAGGAGAAGACGAAATAAGCTGGCATTTACATTTATGGAGATGGGACCGTTGCCATAAAATATGGTATCAGGAAATCCAAGATGAAGAATGGATCAAAGGGTGTATTTTAGAAGGGTTTAGGGCCTTTAAAGAAGAGTGGGGGAAACCTCCCTCAAGTGTTAGAATGGGTTGGATTTTTCACAATAATCTAACAATGGAAGAAATTTCAACTTTAGGCCTGAGAGTAGACTTTTCCGCTATTCCCGGTTTAAATAAAATAAGAGTCAAACAAAAATACATTCACGATTATGCGGACTGGAGGAGGACGCCTACTTATCCTTATCACCCTTCTTCTCTAGATTATCGAATCCCTTTGAGGAGAAAAAGTCTTCCCATATGGGAGATTCCCTGTATGCCTCTATATTCGAATTGTTTAATGTGGCCATATAATTTTGAAGCGTTAATGTCTGGAAAAAATAGCATTCTTATTACGCCAATCTTCCCAGCTACAATAACAACATTTCCGTTTCTTTTTAAAAGGGCCTTACGTCGCTGGTTGAAAGTGAACGAGTTTAGAAGAATTACTTTTTTGGCAACCTATTTCCATCCGGATGAGCTTCTTTCATCTAAAGGAGAGTTTTTTATTAAGAATTTGCTATGTATTCAAAAGATGGCTCGTCTCTACGAAAGGGAAGTACATTTCCTTACTGCTTCCCAATCACTGGATATTTTAGATAATCTTACTGAAGAAGATTAAACGGTAAGGAAAAGTTATGACAAGGGATGTGAAAAGAATCATAAAAATTGGAGTTATTCTAATAATATTCTATTTCTTAGGGAAGAGTTTGTATAGAAATTGGGGACAAGTTGATTTTATGCAGTTACATTTTAATATTCCCATACTTATTGCTTCTTTCTTTTTCCTTTGGACGCATTTTCTCTTATCCGTTCTGGGATGGAAATTAATCTTAGATAAACTTGATGTTTCTTTACCATTTCTTAAAGGGATTAAGATTATGTTTTATTCCCAGTTGGGGAAATATCTACCCGGTAAAATCTGGACTTTCACGGGGAGGATGTATTTCTGTCAAAAAGTAGGCATTCCCAATAGCAAGACGTTCATTTCTATGGTACTGGAATTGGCATTAACGGTACTAAGTGGCATCCTTATTTTCCTGATATCGCTTTTACTCGGTTCAAGGTTTAAGATGGACATAAATCCTTTTCTATTAGTGACTGTCGCTGTAGTAATTCTTATGATTATTCACCCGAAGATACTGGTTAGGCTTATAAATTTTTTCTTACGCTGGCTAAAGAAAGAACAAATAAAAATAGATCTGAATTTTTCTCAAATATTTGTTCTGACGGCATATTACTGTATCATCTGGTTTTGTTTTGGTATTGCTTTTTACTTTCTAATAAATTCTGTAACTTTTATTATTCCTTCTAAGATTCCCATCCTCACGGGTTCGTTTGCTATTTCTAGTACCATAGGTGTAATGGCTTTATTTGCTCCTGCCGGATTGGGAGTGAGAGAAGGGATTCTTGCGGTGTTATTAAATAATTTTTTTCCAATTTCTTTAGCAATTTTGCTTTCTCTTTTATCCAGAATATGGGTGAGCATTGGAGAACTGGTTATGGTGGGGATTTCTACAAGGATTAAATTATGAAAGTGGGAAGTAAAGAAAAAGTTAAATCTGATGGGAAGATTATCGGTCACTGGACGATACTTTTGACTATTTTCGCAATTTGGCTTTATATTGTTTCTAAGAATTATTATCATCTCAATCCGATTAGATTGAATTCTCTTGGCGCTCTTTTCCAGTGGCGAATAGGACAAATCACTCCTCATCGTTTGATGTTGCTTCTGGATTATCTTTTCTCAGTGGGTCTTCTCTTGATGATTCTCCTCGTAGCATATTTCTTGGGGAAAAAGTTCCTCAAGTGGCTAAAAATCGATTTTGAATTTTTCTTAGAAGAAACCGTGTTCTCAGTTGGCTTGGGTTTTGGCATTCTGGCATATATGACCTTATTCCTCGGGCTTTTGGGTTTATTATATACTCCTCTCTTTTATGGATTGCTTGGGGTAATATTTGTATTTGCCATTGTTGAGATATTAACATCACGAAAACAGATTGTAAAATCCAATCTTGCCACTTCACCTGGGTCTCAATTCGGTTTCGAATATCTTCCGATATGGATTCTTTTGGGAAGCTTTGTTTTATTGAATTTTATTATGTCCTTCACTCCGGAACTATTTTATGATTCTTTAGTATATCATCTGGGAGCGCCTAACTATTATGTTATTAAACACAAAATTTGTGAAATGCCTTACAATGTAGGTTCCTACTATCCTTTCAATATGGAAATGCTTTACACATTAGGACTTTTGCTGAAGGAAGAGGCACTGCCGAAACTCCTCCATTTCTCTTTCGGGATACTATGTCTGGGGGCGATTTTCTCTTTTTCTAAAAGATATTTCACTCGTCTTGTGGGGGGAATCGCCTGTGCGATTTTTTATTCAATTCCCCTCCTGGCGATGAATTCGTGGGTGACCGGAAATGATGTTGCATTGTCTTACTTTTTTGTTTTGTCTATATATGCTTTGATAAATTATTTCGGTCCTGAAACTTCGTCCATAAATACTACCCCACCGATTAGATGGCTTATCTTATCGGCGATTTTTTCTGGGATAGCCATGGGGACTAAATATACGGGCCTGTTTACTGTTTTTGGAATATTAATTTTAATTGCGACTTATGAACATTTCAAGAGGAAAAAGAGATTTTCTGAAATTACTAAAGAAATCTTAATTTTTGGTGTCGTAGTAGTTGCCACAATGTCTCCTTGGCTGATTAAGAACCTAATAGATACCGGGAATCCAATTTATCCAATTTTATATAAATGGTTCGGAAGCGAAAATCTAATTATCAACCCAACGAGTGGAGTATTCCCCGGGGGCCTTGAGAGTTTAAAACTAAAAGAATTTTTCTTATCTCCTTGGATTCTCACAATGAAGGGACAGGATAGCCTGACATTCATCGGTCCTATGTTTTTACTCCTTATACCAATAGTTTTCTTTGTAAAAAAGAAGCGTCTTATTAATTATTTACTTTTATTTTTCATATCTACGTATATTCCCTGGGGAATGGCTACTTTTAAAACTCGGTATTTACTGCCCGCGCTCGCTGCATTAAGCATTGTTATAGCTTGGTCTATGGTAAACCTTGTTAAATGGATTCCCAAATATCTTGGGAGATTGATACCGATTATCTTCGCCATTTTTATGGGGACGAATTTATATTCTGTCCTGATGATAATGAATTTTTGTTATAATCCTTTTAACGTGTTGACTGGGTTAGAAACGAGAAGTCATTATTTATCTTTGACTCGCCCAAGTTATCCCTATCCTTCGTATGAAGCATTTAAATATATCAATGAGAATTTACCCAAAGATGTCAAGATAATGCTCATTGGAGAAGCAAAGGTTCATTATCTTAAGAGGGATTTCATCTTTAATGACGTTCATAATTTTACTCCCATAGTAGAATGGACTAAAGTTTCAAAGAACGGTGACGAATTATATAGAAAAATTAAAGAAGAAGAAGTTACCCATATATTAATAAACACTTTTGAGGCCATTCGAACCCTCCTTTTCGGTTACCTAAACTGGAATGAAGAGGAAATTAAGATTTTCGACCAATTTTGGCAGAAATATGTTGAAGAAATTTATACTGGTAATTACGGAGTTCATTTATTGAGAATTCTCTCGCCAGAAGAATCGGTTAAACCCCATCGCGTACCAAGGGATTATCTGTATGACCTATTTTATCAGGAGAAAGCTGACGAAATCAAACAGAAAAAGGTGGAAGAACAAATTACGACATATAAAAATATTCTTGAAAAAAATCCTGAGGCAATACCTATTCGGGAAAAGCTTGGTGAAATTTATCTTCAAAAAAGCATGTGGGATGAGGCCGTTGAGCAATATCAGGCACTTTTGGGGTTGGGGCTGAATGTTTATCCACAGTTGGGGTATTTATATGCACAGAAAAAGAATTACGATAGTGCATTAAATATGTTCCAGAGGGCGTTAGAAATAAATCCGGATTCTTCCGAAATTCATAGAAACTTGTCTATTGTCTATTTATATAAAGGTGATAGAAAACGAGCGATTGATGAGATAAAGAAAGCCATCGAGATTAACCCGGGAAAACAAGAATATCAAAATATCTTAAAGGATATAGAAAAATAAGACATCAAATATTAAAGGTCTCTGATTATTGACAATACCCTGTGGCTAGTGTGCTTGACAGACCGAAGTTTTTTATGTTATATTTGTATATTAGCACTCGACTATTAAGAGTGCTAATTTGGGGTAAGCGATGGATATAAATGGTTTTGGGGAGCGAAAAAAGAAAATCCTCCAGGTGGTAATCAGCCATTATGTGAGGACAGCCAGACCTGTGGCTTCCGGGGTGATTGTTAGGGAGTATGATTTTCCTTTCAGTTCTGCTACTGTTCGGAACGTCCTTGCGGACCTGGAAAAGGAGGGATATTTGACTCATCCGTATACTTCGGCGGGTCGAATTCCCACAGATAATGGCTATCGGTTTTATGTGGATCGCCTGATGGAAGTGCAAAAGTTGACTGAGGAAGAGGAAAGGCGAATCGAAAGGGAGTATTTGGCTAAGAGAAGAGAAATGGAAGAGGTCATGCGACAGACCAGCAAAATGTTATCTCTTATCTCTCACCACGCTGGCTTTATATTGAGTCCTACGCTGGATAGAAGTTCCCTTAAGCATATTGAATTAGTGCCCTTAGGGGAGAAGAGGATATTGGCTGTGATTGTCACTCGGGCCGGCTTGATCAGACACAAGACTATCCAACTCAACTATGACCTGAAAAGGAGCCAACTATATAAAATTTCTAAATTACTAAATAAGAAAATCTCTGGTTTACCCTTATCTCAGATGAAAGAAGAGATGAATCGGATAATTGAACAGGAATCTAATAGATACCTCAACTTACTACAGGCTGCAAAAAGCTTGATAGGTCAAGCTTTCGCTTCTGAAGAGTCTGAGATATATCTGGAAGGTTCGGCTAATATTTTAGCCTCTGTTAAAGAAGAGTCATATGATTACTCACGGGTGAGGTCTATTTTTCGAACTATAGAAGAGAAAATGATTATTCTCGATATTGTGAGAAGACTTGTTAAAAGTGAAGGTGTAAAAGTGCTAATTGGAACGGAAAATTTATATCCGGAAATGAAAGATTTCAGTGTAGTGAGTTCTACATATAAATCTGGAAATAGGGTAGTGGGTGCACTGGGAGTAATCGGGCCTAAAAGAATGGAATATTCAAAGATGGTCGCTTTAGTTGATTTCGTAGCCAAAGTTGTTAATAATATACTAAACTCAGAAGGAGGATGAACATCTAATGAAAGAAGAGAAATCGCTAGAACCGGCAATAGATTTCCGTTTAGAGAATAAATTGAGCGAACTTGAGATATTGAGACAGTCGTTTGAAGAGAAGAAGAAATTGGCTGATAGCTATTACGACCAGCTTTTAAGGCTTAAGGCGGAGTTCGACAACTACCGAAAGAGGATCGAAAAAGAGAAAGAAGAGTTAATTAAGTTTGGCAAAGAAGAACTGGTAGTTAAGCTACTCGACATACTGGATAGTTTGGATCTCGCTTTGACTTCAACTAAGGATGAAAAGAATGAACATAAATCGATTAGGGAAGGAATAGAGTTAATCCACAAGCAGTTTAGAGAAGTATTGGAAAAAGAGGGGGTAAAGAAGCTGGAGGTTCAGGGAGAGAAGTTTGACCCGAATTTGCATTATGCGGTTGAGTATCAAGAATCGGATAAGCATAAGGATAACGAGATATTAGAGGAAATACGTCCTGGTTACCTTCTCTACGAGAGAGTCGTAAGGCCTGCAATGGTAGTAGTAGCCAAGGCTAAAAAACAAGACAAATAGCTAAAAAATGGAGTGTAAAGCGAAAGCTTTACAAGGTCAAACTTTCGTTTGACGCTCCAGGAAATGGAGACGAATTAGTTCTAAAGGAGGTTGGGAATGGCAAAGATAATAGGTATTGATTTGGGAACTTCCAATTCTGCAGCAGCGGTTATGATTGGAGGAAAACCTACAATTATTCCCAGTGCTGAAGGTACTACACTGGGAGGTAAGGCTTTTCCTTCTTATGTCGCTTTTACAAAAGATGGGCAGCGACTTGTGGGGGAGCCTGCCAGGAGACAAGCGGTCTCTAATCCAGAAGGAACGATCATGGCTGCAAAGAGAAAGATGGGGACTGACCATAAGTACAAGATTTTCGGAAAGGAGTATACTCCCCAGGAGATATCTGCTTTCATCCTTCAGAAGATAAGAGAGGACGCAGAAGCATTTGTGGGCGAAAAAATAGAGAAGGCCATAATTACCTGCCCTGCCTATTTTAATGATAATCAGAGACAGGCTACAAAGGATGCGGGTAGAATTGCCGGATTAGAGGTGGAGAGGATTATCAATGAACCAACAGCAGCC
>Ga0172366_10004544_pt1 | contig 10923 bp, 9 predicted proteins | sample LakKivSesite69cm_FD_114533 | JGI IMG/M metagenome (GOLD analysis project Ga0172366, IMG submission 114533) | Sediment microbial communities from Lake Kivu, Rwanda - Sediment site 69cm | ecosystem: Environmental > Aquatic > Freshwater > Lake > Sediment | place: Rwanda: Western Province, Lake Kivu...
ATGCTCAAGAGCCCATTCCGCCCGAGGCGCCGAAAACCCCGGGCGCGGCTGACGCCGACCCGCCGCCTCATCCATTACCTATATCGGAAAAAGCGGAGATGATTGAAATGCTAACTTAATGACTTTGCCACCCGCCCCGTGCCCGCCGCCAACGAACAAGCTTATCATTTTTTCGACACCCCCTGACTATTAGTCACATTCGGGTGATCCTTTTCAGACTGGAGTTGCGACGCGAAGAATTCACGATAGAAATCCGATGTGCCGAGCAATTCCTGATGCGTGCCCTTGGCTTCGATACGGCCGTCCTTGAGCAGCACGATCATGTCGGCTTGCTGGATCGTCCAGAGCCGGTGCGCGATGACGAGCGTGGTCCTGCCTTTCATGGTTTCCCGCACGGCGTCAATGATCTCCTTGTCGGTCACGGCATCGACGTTAGCCGTCGGCTCGTCCAGGATCAAGATCTTCGGATCGGTGATGATGACCCTCGCAAGAGCCAGCCGCTGCGCCTGACCACCCGAGAGGAACACTCCTCGCTCGCCGATCATGGTCTTGTACTTTTGGGGCAATGACTCGATGAATTTGTCTAGGCGCGCCACGCTCGCGGCATGCGCGATCTCCTCCTTGGTCGCGTTCGGTTTACCGAAGGCAATGTTGTCGGCGAACGTCCCATCAAATAAAAACGTGTCTTGCATCACGATGCCGACGCTCTTGCGCAGCGATTCCAGCGTGCAGTCCCTCACGTCACGGCCGTCGATGCGAACGCTGCCTTCGGCTACATCATAAAATCGCGGTAGCAAGTGGAGCATCGTGGTCTTGCCAACCCCTGACGGGCCGACAAACGCGACGATCTTCCCCGGCGGGATATCTAGGGTAACATCCTTCAAGATCTCGTGCCCCTTGTGGTAATGGAACGTTATATGCTTGTACTGGACGTGACCTTCCACGCCTTCGAGCGGCACGGCCCCCGGGCTGTCGGCAATCGCGGGCTTTAGATCCAGGATGTCAAAGATACGAGCGGCCGCGGCCTTGGCGGTGGTGTGTAAACCGAGAAACTTCGTGATGTGGCGGAGCGGGGCGGCGAGCTGGGTGAAGTAGGCGATGGTCGCGATCAGCAGCCCCGGCGTGTAAACGGAGGACACGACGAGCAAGCCGCCGATCATCATCACGATCGCCGAACTCGCCGAGACGATGAACGGGACGTACGGCATCCAGAACGCGTGCTGCTTGTTTGATTCGATCACGGAGTTGAAGTACTCGTCGTTCCACTTGTCGAATACGCCGAGCATGAACTCTTCCCTGCCGTACAGCTAGACCTCCCGGATGCCGTTCAAGCAGTCTTGGATCGAGGCGGAAATGATCCCGTTAGCCTTACGGACGCGTGCATTGGCAGGGGCGACCCGCTTCGAGAAGGATCGCATCCCGATTAAGATGAACGGGATGTCTATCAAGAAGATCGAGCCGATGATCGGGTTCCACGAGAAGAGGATCGCGAGCACTCCCGCTAGCGTGGCCACGTTCGTGGCAAGTGTGAGGATACCGATCGTGGCGTACATTTGGAGTTGTGCCACATCCTGCATAACCCTCGCCATAACATCACCAGTTCGCACGGAGTCAAAGTACGAGAACGACAATTCGTTCACGTGAGAATAGAGCTTCACTCGCATGTCCATGACAATTTTATTGCCTAGGTATTCCCGGAGGTACGTGCTGAAAAAGCCAAGAAGTCCACCTATTACCCCGTACGTGATCATGAGCCAGATGATGACTGCTATGACCGACATGTCGTGGGACTCGGTCACGGCATCGATGGCAACCTGGAGGAAGAGCGCCGGGAGTATGCCGATGATCGCGGTGATGATCGACATGACGAACAAGCCGAGGTATTTTCCCAAGTGAACTCGCATGAACGGGAACAAGCGGGCCAGCAAGAACGGCTGGCGCTTGTGATGCATCTCGGGTTTCACGCTCGTGGCCATGGTAGTTGGATCCTCTTCGATCTCGACCCTTTTTGTTCTATTTTTGGTCTTGCGCCTGATTTTAGCCAATGTTGACAGATTCTAACGAATGGTTAGAGTGATGCCTCCTTAATATTCCCCTTCTCTCGTCGGAACCTTGGCGATCAGTGCTAACCAACGGCCGCCGCATTATTAAAGGTCTGTTGGAATGGATGTTTCTTCATGAGCAGCATCACCAAGCGAAACCCCTATGAAGAGGCCCGCTTCCAGAAAGCGATCCAAAAGCTCGCTTCCGCCAACTTGCCTTGCTGGGGCTGCCCGCGCTTCTCCTCCAGCAGCAAGATCCCTTGCACGGAAGGTGACATGAGCGCGTGCGCGCCCCAATGCCCCGTGTTCGTCGCGCGCCCGCAAACGTACACGCGCAGGAGCGTGCATGCGGGGTATTGAGGTCGTTCGAGGGATGGACGGAACCACGATACCCCCTGATATCGCTCTAGCGCTGTGCGAGGAAGCGCGAGCGATGAACACGAGGAAAAGGGTTTCATTTAAGAACATTATGTGCTGGGGCTGCACGAGGTTCTCCAAGTCCCCCCAGGCACGTTGCTGGTCCGGCTCGGGCGATGGAACCAATCGCGGGTGCTTCCAGGTGAACGAGCTGTTCGACGAGGCTCGTCGCAAGTCTTGAACTAGCCCTTCTTGGCTGCATAGGTTTTATTACTTAGTTCACCATTACGTTTTGCATGCGAGCGACACAAGACGGCGTCAAGGTCGTGCTCATCATTGGTTCGGTACTCGCGGCTGTTGGTGCTACTTTGAGGATTATCGACCTCGCCGAGGCCCATCACACCGATGCTCAAAATTACATCGGCCCCGTCGTCGTCATCGGGATCACGGTGTTGATATTCATCATGGTCGGCCTCTTGCACGTCCGGAAGATCCAGATCCAGCTCACTTCGTGGATTCTAATCGTGTTCGTCGTGATCGAGATTTTCTTGAGTGGGGCGAGCCTGGCGGAACTCATGGGCCTTGGTATCATCGTGGAAATCGTCGGGACGACGATACTTGCCATGCTTGAAGGATAATGTGCCATGAACCGGCGATCCATTTCCACCAAAAAGGTATCGGTCCTCTTGTTCTCGCTGCTCGCATGCCTCAATGTTGCCATGGGCGCGGTCAGGTTCACCCCGGGTTTCGAACTCGGTTTCCATTATCCTCGATATCTCGTGATCCACCCGTTCAACCCCGGCACGGAGACCGGCACCGAGTGGATAGGCGAGATGGTTTCCACCCTCGGCCGGGGCTCTGGCATCACGCGGCTGGGGATCGCTGCAGTCATCCGCACGCTCGATTGGAGCGACGCGTACATCCAGCAGCATGTGGACTTGTTCACCAGCGCCGCGGAGGAACATGACGTCGCCCTCCTCTTGCACCTCGACTCGGAACACTTCTACGAGAGCCGTTCCGACTTGTGGAACTGGTGGAACGCGTCCTTGCCCGGGTACGACCCCGCCAACGCCGGAAACGTCGAGTGGAGCGATTGGAATACCCCGACGAAGAAAGGGTTCCTCAACTGGGGCAGCCCGATCGAACTCGCGCCGCGGCTTTGCTTCGAGAGCGCCGCGGTGCGGGCTGAGATATCCAACAAATGCCAGGTCATCGTGGACCGGCTCGTGCCGTGGTTGGATCACCTTGCTGCCATCGGTCGCTCCGATCTCTTTATCGGGATCGATCCCGGGTGGGAGACAGGCATCGACAGCTATGAGAACGTGGACTGGGTGCCGGTGACTTATCGGCATCACCTCGGGTACAACGCGCTGGCCAAGCGGGGCTTCAACGCCACGAACCCGCCGCTGGACATCGAGGCGGAGCGGTACGACGTGGTGCACGACTTCGCTGAATTCGAAGTCAAGACCATCGCGGACAAGGGAATACCGACTGACAAGCTGTTCACGCACATCTGGGGGGCAGAGAGCATCTCGAGTGCGTACCACCTACACGCGCCGCTCGGCGCGGCCTTCAATTCGTACAGCGTGCCTGGCTTTAGCTTGTATGGCTACGACCGGGAGACTTTTGCCGCCGCGGTTTCGGGCAAGCGGTGGGCGCTCATGGAAGCCCCGCCCGCCGACGGTTACGGCCAGTTGCTGTCCATGGGCACGCTCGACGTGATGGTGCTCTATAACTGGGGCGGGAACATCCGGAACGATCCGGCCAAAATCGAGGCGATCAAGTGGCTGCTTGCATCGCGATATTGAAGGTAAAGCAAAAAAAGGCGTGAATCACAGCCCTTTCATGGTCTGGTCGACGAGCTTCTTCGTGTCCTTGGCTATCTCGGGCGGCAGTTCCGACAAGTCGAATGAAAGGAAACCGTTGATGATCATGGACGTCGCCTCGTCCTCGGTTGCTCCGCGAGCCATGAGGTAGTTGATCTCGTCCTGGGATATCTTGCCGACGGCCGCCTCGTGCGTGATGTTCACGTCGGGGTTCTTCGCGTCGAGTTCTGGTATCGAGTCGATGCGCGACGTGTCCGACAGGAGCAAGCCCCGGCACTCGAGGTGGCCCTTGGTGCCGGGGCCTTCACCCACGATGAGGCCGCGTGCGACGATGTCGGCCTTGTCGGTCGTGATGATGCGGCTGATCATCTCGGCGGAAGAGTTCTTGCCCTTCAAGATGGCACGCGAGCCAAGGTCCATCCTGGAATTCCCCCGGCCGTACAAGATCGTCTGGAACATGACGCGGCTATTATCGCCGTTCAAGTAGGCGATTGGATTTGACTGGATGGAACTCACCGGTTTTAGCGCGATATAATTATTGATGAACGATGCTCCTTCTTCAAGGATTATCGCTGTCCTCGGCCGCACTTCCATCGATTCTTGCCATTCATGAATCATCGTGAACGTGATCTTGGCGTTCTTCTTCACGTAGAACTCGCTGATGCCCTCGTGCATGGCGCGACCGATACCACCGTGGGACATGCAGCCGGTCACGATGTTGATCTCGCTGCCCTCTTCGGCGATTATGATGTTGTGCACGACTTGCTTGGTATTCTTCGACTCGACGTACAAGCACGTCTGGACCGCGGACCTCTCGATCTTGCCCGGCAAGCCGCGGATGAAATACCCCTGGATAACTTCAGGGTTCGCGCTGGCGGCGTCCTTCGTGAACTTGTCCGTGTCGGCCTTCAAGGCCTTCCAGCTGTAGTCCTTGAGCCAGTCATGTTTTTGCATTGCTTGTCTTATGGGAAGGACTTCGACGTCTTTGGATCGCGTGTTGCATAAGCTCGCCGTCTGGTCGCGTTGCAAGTACGTGCCGGCGCCGGACTCCTCCGCCATGACAAGCCCGATGCGTGCGAGCTTTTGCTTCATCTCCGCGCTGAGATCCTTGATAGATGTAACTTTTTCGTGAGCGTCCGAGTCCTGGGTCTTGAATTCGTTTGGATCAAGGTCTTGCATCGACATGAGCTTTTACCTCGGGTTATTCCTTTGCTGGAATGGCACAACCCGCTTCCTCCCGCGCGGAGAATAAACACGAGTTCTGGCACTTGTCGAACCCGTTTTTCAAGATGTTCTCGTAGATCTCCTTCGGATCGCCCGAGCACAAGAACTGCCCGTCGCAGAGGACGTGAGCCCGGTCGGATTTGATGAAGTTAAGCAAGTAGCCGAGATGCGTGATGATGATCGCGGCCTTCTTGCGGGCCTGGGGCTTGAGATCGCGCTGCAAGAATTTATTCAACAAGCGTCCGATGATCTCTACGTTTTCCACGTCGACACCGCTGTCCGGCTCGTCGAGAAGCAACAAGCTGGGATTCTGGAGTAAGATCTGCAACACCTCGGCGCGTTTCTTCTCCCCGCCAGAGAAACCGAGATTCACGTCACGTTGAAGGAAACTTTGCATGTTCAACCGATTTGCCCAATCTAAAGTCTCCGGCAAGATGTCGACGACGTCTTTCTTCTTCAAGACGAGGTTTGCCATGTCGTTCAACTTGATGCCGCGCACGGCGGGTGGATACTGGAACACGACGCCCAACCCGCGTGCGACGCGCTCGTTGATTGGTAACTTGGTGATATCCTCCCCGTTGATCTCGATCTTGCCAGATTCCACCATGTATCCAGGATACCCGAGCAGCGTTTGCACGAGGGTCGTTTTTCCACTACCATTCGGGCCAAAGATGACGTGGACCTCGCCATCTTCGACGTGGAGCGACAATTCCTTCAGTACTTGCTTGCGTTCCTTGCCGTCGCCGACCGATACCGACAAGTTTCGTATGTCCAGCATGTTTTATCAACACTCGTTGCATCTCTGTGAACGGGAGAGCCGGAGAAGCTTGATATGATTTGTGGATATGGAATATGAACGACGTTCGGATCCCGCAGATTACAATCGGGTTCAAAGGTAGGATCGAATTAGAAGACTTACGGTGATATCATGGGCAAAAAAACTGTTGAAGCGCCGGCCAGTACCGCCGGCCGCGGCACCATGCGCCAGTTACAGGTTCCGGAACCATACAAAGTGGTCATCGCGCAGATCCCCGAAATTGAACCTTCAGAAAACGAGATCCAGGTTGAAATCGCGTATTGTGGCATTTGCGGGTCGGACGTGCACGCGTATAAAGGAAAACACCCTTTCGTGCCCACGCCTGCGTTTCCTGGCCACGAGGGCTCCGGCATCATCTCCAAGCTCGGCAAGGGTGCCGAGAAATGGGGGTTGAAGGTCGGCGACAGGGTGACCTTCGAGCCGAACCTCAACTGCGGCACGTGCTACAACTGCCGGAAGGGGCTCTACAACATCTGCTTGAACTTGAAGGTGATGGGTTGCCAGATGACCGAGCGCACCAAGGGCATGATGGCCGACAAGTTCGTGGCCCCCGCGAACAAGGTCGTCAAGATCCCGAAAGATCTAAGTCTCAAGAAGGCTGCCTTGACCGAGCCGCTGGCCGTGGGCTTGCACGCCGTGCGCCGCTCCGGCATCAAGGTGGGCGACCACGTCGTCGTGCTCGGCGCGGGCACCATCGGCCTGAGTTGCCTCCAGTTCGCCAAGCTCGCCGGGGCCAACGTGTTGATGGCCGCCGACTTCCTGCCGAGTCGCCTTGAAATCGCGAAGAAGCTCGGCGCCACGCACGTCGTTGACCTTTCCAAGGAGAAAAGCGTTGCCGACTACCTCGCGAAGAACCCGCAGATCATGGGCGAGGAGGGTGTCGACATCGCATTCGAGTGCGTCGGGGTCGAAAGCTCGATGAACGAATGCGTCAAGATCACGCGCAAGGGCGGCACGATCATGGTGCTCGGGGTCTTCGGCGAGGAGGTCAACCACTTCAACGCCGCGTGGGTGCAGGACCGGGAGTTCAATATCATGGGATCCCTCATGTACACGTGGCGCGACGTGACCGACACGGTCGATGCCATCTACAAGAACAAGGTCAATGTCGACGCGATGATCACGAACATCGTGGACTTGAACGATGGTGCCAAGGGCTTCGAGATGCTGGACAAGCAAGCGAAGGACAACATCAAGATCCTCGTCAAGGTCTCCGGCACGGAGTAATCCGTTGTTCCATCTCTTTCTTTTTCCATCATGCAGGAGGAAACACACATGTCTCCAGACATCCTCTGCGCCGGCGAGATGCTCGTCGAGATCATGCGCGCCGAGGTCGGCGTGCCCCACGTGCAAGTCGGCGGCGTGTACAAGGGGCCATATCCCTCGGGCGCTCCTTGTATCTTCATCGACTCGGCCGCCCGCATGGCCAAGGCGCGCAAGCTCACGACCGGCTTCATCGGCACGATCGGCAACGACGATTTCGGCAAGGTGATCGTCGACAAGATGAAGGTGGATGGCGTCGACTGCTCGGCAGTCGCCACGCTCGCCGGTTCCACGACCGGCATCGCCTTCGTCCAGTACAACAAGGACGGGTCCCGGAAATTCATCTTCGCGGCGGGCGCGGCCGGGCAGCTCGGCGACGCGCACGTCAAGGAAACGCTTTTCAAGGGTGTCAAGGACTTCCACGTCATGGGCTCCGCAATGTCCATCTCCCCGACGTCGAAGGCCGCCGTCCTCAAGGCCATCGACCTCACGATCAAGAACGGCGGCATCGTGAGCTTCGACCCGAACTTGCGCGCCGAGATGATGCCGCTCGACCAGATTCGCGAAATGGTCCAACCGGTCATCAAGAAGACCAAGATCTTGCTCCCGAGCGGCGAGGAGGCGATGTTGCTCACGGGTGACAAGGACGCGAAGTCCGCGTGCGAGAGCCTGCTCAAGGCGGGGCCCGAGGTCGTCGTGCTCAAGGAGGCCAAGGAGGGCTGCACGGTCTACACGAAAAAGGACGCAATCAAGGTGCCGGGCTTCAAGGTCAAGGAGGTCGACCCGACGGGCGCCGGCGATTCCTTCGGCGGTGCCTTCGTCGTCGAGTACCTGGCGAAAGCCCCGTTAAAAGACGCGGCCAGGTTCGCCAACGCGGTCGGGGCGCTAAAAGTGACCAGTTTCGGGCCGATGGCGTCGAATAGCCGGGAAGAAGTCGAGAAATTCATCACGTCTCAGTCCAAATAAATATAATCTCTTTATTTTTTACAAGCAAAAAAGAAATAAATGGATAATTGGCTCCCGCTTAGATGACTTCCAATAGTTTCAACACGATACCCAACGGAAGCAGTATTACCAAGAGGGTGAGGACGATCTTGGTCGTGGAGATTGCCTTCCCCTTACGGTAGAGTAATAAAACGATCAGCGTGACCACTGCCAGCACAATTATCCACAGAATCAATTGGAAGGTGAACTCCAGGAACCATTCGCTATCGCTAAACGAGAATAACTCTCCGATCAACACCGTTGGAATGGCGGCGATGGCATACACGAGGAACGGGTTCATTCCATAGGCCTCCAGAATCACAGTGTGCCTATCCTTTTTCAGGTTCAAGAAAATGAAGAAGAACAGCCCGCCGATGACGACCGCCATGGAGATCGTCGCATAGCCCATGGTCGATTGGCGCTTGTTCGGGAAGCCGCCGGGAATGAGCCACAGCCCGATGCCGATGGCGAGGTTGATCAAGCCGAGGAGTGCCATCATCTTGTATTTCTTTGGGGTTGGTGTTTCCTTGTCCATGATGAAGTACTCCCCGAGGCAACTCCCGACCAGCAGGATCGGCGTCAGCACGAAAATGCCACCCAGCACGCCCCCGTGCACGCTCGCAATAGCATACCACCGCCAGTACGTCTCCGGGATGAAGACCATGATCTGGTAGAAGGCCATCATGGCGTACGCGACGATGAGCCTTGCCTTGTTCGGGAGGAATATGAACGGGATCGAGAGCAAGCCGACGCAGCCTATGGAGAAAATAACATCCCACGACACGACGTACATGTAAACTTGAACTAGATCTGGATTATCCTCGACGACATCCTTGTACCCTCCGATGCCTTCGCTCCACGTGAACAAGATGATGAGCAAACCGAGCACGAATATTAGACCCCACCGGAGAATGGCGTTGAGCACGGCATTCCCGTAACCTTTTTTCTGTATCCTGTTCTTGAATGAAACGGCCATCAAGAGCCCTATGATGAAGAAGAAGGCCGGTACGCCTATGTCGTACAAGTTCATGTACGGTGCCACCTTGTCAGGATGGTCGAAGAAAAATGCCGCGAGCATCTTGATGGCGGGATTATCCGTCCAGAAATGTGTATCATTTGGATTCCGCCAGATGGACGGCATCGCCTCCGTGAGCACGAGTAAGAACATCACGAGCCCACGTCCTTGATCGATCCAGTTAAACCGCTGTTTTTCTATGCGGAAAACGGTTTTAAGTGAACCCTTTGATTCAACGTTCGTTTTTTCTCTTGGAATTTCTTCACTCACGAGTTCGCATCTCCTTTTCCAAATATTGTACCAGAATTACCTTACAACCATTGCTATTTACACTTTATCGGAATGCTTATTTTGAAAGGCTCGCTATTGGAAAATAACCCGCCCCGCCGAATCTCGTGGTGCCGTTCGCATGAGCGATGAAGAGAAGCTGCCCTCGCTGCGGAAGAAGATCAGCGCGATCGACGAGGACATCCTTCGGTTATTGGAGAAGCGGGCAGCGGTCGCGAAGGAAATCGGCGAGTACAAGAAATCGAAGGGATTGCCCGTCCGCGATTGGTCCCGGGAGATGGAAGTCTTACATCGGGTGTCCAAGCCCCACCGATTGCTCGATCCCGCCGATATCGAGAAGATTTATAAAGAAATAATGGGGGCCTGCCGCCGTCTCGAGAATTTGGAAGAGAAAGTCGGCTATCTCGGCCCCGAGGGCACGTTCTGCGAGATTGCAGCCCGGGACTTCTTTTCGGACGCGGGAAATGTATTCGTTTCCTACGACAGCAACTGGCAGCTGTTCCGGGCGCTCGAAGCAGGCACCATCGACTACGGGGTCACGCCCGTGGAGAACTCGACGCAAGGCACCGAGAGGGAGACCATCGACTTGCTGCTCGACTCGCCGACCATCAAGATATGCGGCGAGATCGAGGTAAAGGTGCACCAGAACCTCATCGTGAACCCGGGTGCAAAGGAAATGGACGTCACGGCCATCTACTCGCACCCGCAAGCCATCGCGCAGACCCGCAAGTACCTGCGTGAGCACTTTCCGGATGCCAAGATCAAGGAAACCTTCAGCACGTCCTCGGCAGTCCGGCAGGCCAAGGAAGCGGGCAAGTCGTGCGCCGCCATCGGCAGCGAGCTCGCCGCGAAGTACAACGGCATGGAGATCATCGGCCATGCCATCGAGGACAATCCCAACAACCAGACACGGTTCATCATCATCGGCAAGATCGCCATGCGGCCGACTGGCCGGGACCGCACGTCGATCATCTTCACTCTCAAGCACGAGCCGGGTTCGCTATTCCATGCCCTCGAGGTGTTCTCTCGCCACTCGATCAACCTCACCAAGATCGAGTCCCGCCCCGCCAGGCACCTTCCAGACATTTGGCAGTATAATTTTTATAC